>Ga0315279_10000145_pt1 | contig 152504 bp, 78 predicted proteins | sample YL17G06_20_MG_FD_203694 | JGI IMG/M metagenome (GOLD analysis project Ga0315279, IMG submission 203694) | Sediment microbial communities from Yellowstone Lake, YNP, Wyoming, USA - YL17G06_20 | ecosystem: Environmental > Aquatic > Freshwater > Lake > Sediment | place: USA: Wyoming | collected... | reverse complement strand
TGGGACCTTAGGCTTTTCTAATCCCAATTACCTGGCGAGAACATCGTTAAAGTGTGAACTGTGAACAACGGCACCTATACCGCGGGGAGGTCGGCCAAGGCCTTTTTGATGTCCTCGGCCGGATAGGCAAAGTCAGTCAGCTGCCCCGACAAGAATTTATCGTAAGAAGCCAAATCCAATAATCCATGCCCACTAAAGTTAAGGAGAATGCATTTATTTTTCTCTTTTTTGGCGATGTCCACGACCGCTTTAATGGCGTGCGCGGTTTCCGGAGCCGGCACAATGCCTTCCGCCTTGGCGAAGATAATCGCCGCCTCGAAAACCTCCGTCTGATGATATGCCCAGGCTTCGACGATTTTTTGGTCGACCAACGCGCTCAGGAGCGGTGAGCAGCCATGATATCGCAGCCCGCCAGCGTGAATTCCGGGTGGAATAAAACGGTGCCCCAAAGTGAACATTTTTAAAAGAGGCGTGAAACACGCGGCATCTCCAAAATCATATTTATAAAGTCCTTTCGACATGCTGGGGCAAGCCGTAGGTTCGACCCCAATGATTCTCATTTTGGGGTTCTTGAGCTTGTCCTTCACGAAAGGAAGGGATAGGCCGCCAAAATTACTCCCCCCGCCCACGCACCCGATCACGAAATCGGCTTCCTCATTCGCAAGCTTAAGTTGTTTTTTGGCTTCCTGGCCGATGACCGTTTGATGAAGAAGCACGTGATTCAAAACACTGCCCAAAGAATAATTTGTTTCTTTGCTCCCGGCCGCCTCCTCCACCGCTTCGGAAATCGCAATTCCAAGGCTTCCGAGACAATCGGGATCTTCTTTCAAAATAGCCCGGCCCGATTGCGTCCTATCTGAAGGCGACGGGATTACTTCCGCTCCCCAAATGTGCATCAATGACCGGCGAAAAGGTTTTTGTTCGTAGCTGACTTTCACCTGATACACCCGGCAGGACATGCCAAAAACATTGCAGGCAAAACTCAAGGCGGCGCCCCATTGGCCGGCGCCTGTTTCGGTCGTCAGCCGATTGATGCCTTCTTTCTTATTGAAGAAAGCCTGGGCAACGGCGGTGTTGGCTTTGTGACTTCCCGTGGGAGAGACGCTTTCATCCTTATAATAAATGCGGCAGGTGGTTTTGAGAAACTCTTCCAGTCTTTTCGCCCGGCGCAACGGCGTGGGCCGCCACAAGCGGTAAATGTCCCGGACCTCGCTTGGAATTTCAATCCAGGGCTTGGCGCTAATTTCCTGCTCAATCAACCCTTTCGGGAAAATGGCCTCAAGCGCCTGCGGAGGCAGGGGCTCCTTATTTTGAGGATTTAATGGCGGCGGAAGTTTAAACGGCAAATCGGGAACAACGTTGTACCACGCCTCGGGAATTTCCTTTTCCGAAAGAAGAATCTTCAAGTCATCCATAATTTTTTCTGCTCCTTTATTAATTTGCTCGGAGACTGTAGCAAAAATGCCGTCATTCCCGTCCCACTCCATAATATTTTAATAATGTCGGGACGGTACCGGCATTATAGATTCATATGGAGCGGTACCGAATGTCTCTATCGGGAATCCAGGTTTCTTCAACCAAAGGTTTATAGCCTGGATTCCCGCTTCCGCGGGAATGACGCAATTCTTGATAACTGGGGTTTAATATTACCTTTCCTCTTGAATTTAAAGCAAAGTCATATTTTTTGAAAAAGGTGAGGAAAAGACCGGAAGGATAAATTTAATTCGCTCGGGGCAGATATTCGATGGCGTTCCAAATCATGTCCCAAGTCTCGGTGCGAAGAGGACTGTTAAGGGATTTTTCCGCGAGCTGCGCGGCGAGAGCTTTGCCCGCCGCTTGAAGGGCCGCGGCGCCGGAAATTCCGCCTTCGGAATTCGCCCCCAATCCTTCCCCTTCCCAAAGAAGTTCCCCCGTCTTGGCGTCGATCATCCGATAGTGAGCTCTCACTTTGCGAATATTTAGGAAACCAGTGGTCTGATAAGTGAAGTCCAGCAAATCCCCGTAAATGAGAGCGTCGGCTTCCAATTTTTCGCCGATCTTTTCCGATCGCAAAGCCGCCAATTGTCCTCCATCGACAACTCCCATGCTTTTGAGCTGTTCATCGATCAGTTCCAGGGGCAAGGTTTGGTACCCTTTTTTCTCCGCCAGCCGCTGATTAAACCAATAGCGGACAATATCGGGACCGTTGAGGTCGTTGGTGTGGTTGTCCATGGGGAGAACCGCCACCATTCGCGGAGGAGTATAGCCGGACTTCAGATATTGATTTGTCCCCGAACAGGCCGGGGCCAGCACCGCGAAGGCAACCAAAGGAAGAACTATTTTGTGCGGAAATGCCACGTGAGCTGGAAGACTTTAACTTTATAACCTTCCTGATTCGTGGTGGAGCCCGCGTCTTGAATCAATGTTCCGATGGACAGATTCCAGGGCCTGATAATGACGTCAAATCCAGTCGCGGTTACAACAAAGGGCTCGATGTTAGTCGAGGTTCCCTGGATTTGGTCGGTGCCGCGATAGCCGTCGTCAAAAGTGAAAGTGGCCGATCCGGACTGACTGATAACCATGTAAAAAGGAGCCACGGTGATAGGCCCGATGTTGATTCCGGCCTGAGCCCCGACTTGAGCGCCTCCCATGAAGACGCTGGATTTCGTCTCAAAATTGGTGCTTTCCGCAGTTGCAGGTAGGAGAAAAGGCGGCGCTCCCGGAAAAAATGCATGATAAGGAGTGTCAAGGGTCAGACTCGCAACGGACATGTTCGGACCGCCGAACAGAATCAAGCTGCCGACAGGTTTATGAATTAGCTGGACTTCCAAGTCGAGGGCGAAAGGGACGCCGAACCCGGTCAGTTTTCCTTTCCCCTCATATACTGGTTCAAAAGGTATACCTTGAAAAATGAAGGGCAATGCGAAACCCGGCATATCTCCATTGGCTCCAAAAGCCCCAATCAGTCCATCGATGGCAACGTATTCGTTGAAAGCGTGCCGTCCCATAAAGTAAGCGCCCCCGCCGTTCAAATCAATATTATTGCCGCTGAGCGATGCCTTTGCCGCGGCGATTCTGAAATCGGTGCGGCCGGGCTCAAAATAGGGATAAGGAAGGGGAACGGGAAGAAGTGAAAAGTTGCTCTGATCAGCCGACAAAGGACTGGTTTTAAAGAAGATAATCGCCAAGGTGAAAATGATAACTGAAGTGATTCGAATGTTTTTCATGATTTCTCCATTTGATATATGAAACATCTTGTTGGAATCAAGCCTAATGGATGAACACTTAAATTTCAAGAATCGTTAATAAATAGGTGCCGAATAGGTGCCGTTGTTCACAGTTCACACTTTCTCCACTCCCCGATAAAACTGGGGAAGACGTTTCTCCAAAGTGTGAACTGTGAACAACGGCACCTATTAGGTTTGGACGCCGACGAGGCGGCGGAACTCGAGCATCCCCTCGAGGAGAGAAATTCCGCCTTCGGCCACCCATCCTTCGGAAACCAATGACTCGAAAATCACGACCCGGATTAAACTCTGGAAATCCGTTTGACTGAGGAGCTTCAACGCCTCCGCAAAGGATAAAGGAACATGACCTCCCGCCGGGAGCAACACCTTGAGTCTGGACTTCCCGCCGCCTTTGGTGAGGAGGAATTTTTCCTTCACAAAATTGACCACGTCCTCCGACGCCTCCAATTCCGACTCGGCGATAAATTCCAAGCTACCAAAGGCATCCGCCAGCTGGACTTTCATTTTCTCCTGCCCGGAATTAAGGAGAACCGAAATTTGAATTTGAGAATTATCTCCCGCCAACTCCCCCGCCTTCTGGAGGGTTGACTGAATCTCTTCTTTAACGGCCTCCAATTTATTTCCCTGGGGAATGACCACCATCCTTTCCGACGAAGCCATTGACTTCGATTCTTTCGGGGCGCCCACCCAACTGCGAGCGCTTCCGTAAAGTTTAATGTCACCGTTGGAAAGGGCCCGATTCAAAATATTCATGGCGTCGGCGAAACCAGCCTCATTTTGGAACAGGAGATCGGCCAGCCTGGCGGGGCTCGCCATTTGAACCCAGGCTTTTGAGCGGATATCCCCGCGGTTTCCAAACTTGTCGAGTCCGAGCTTCACCACGGGAAGTATTTCGTCCTGTATGGATTCGCGGTTGGCGCCGGCCCGCTTCAGGCGAATAATCTCTCTCACTCGGGAAACATTCGGATTGCTCATATTCATTCTGGAATGGAGAAAACCTCCGGCGATAATTCCAAACGTTATGAGCGCGACATCCCAATAAAGATTGATGCCCAATAAACCGATGACAATGAAAATTATGGAAATCAATCCAACCGCCGCGACCCCGGTGGCTCGCAAGGTAGCTTTCCAGCCAAAAACCGGCTCAGCCTGGCCGGGAACAATAACTCCCGTTAAAAGATGCCCTAAAAATAAAAGGCCGATCAAAACCGAAGCGGTCATGAGGCTCGCGGATATAATTTGCCAGGCAGGTGAAAGGGAGAGGAGGAGGGAAAATTTGAGCGGAAGAAAACCTTGAATAAGAGATATCAATGACCCCGGCGGACCAATTGGAATAATGGTTGTCAAAATTCCCGCCCCGATCATGCCGGTCAAAAATCCCTCGATCCAGCCGATAACTTTGAGGTTTTCTATCCCCAGTTTTTTCCAGGCCCCCATGGCTCCCGCGACCACTTCCGTCTGGATTCCCGCTTCCGCGGGAATGACGCCGTCGATTTTATCCATGGCCTCCTTCGCGCTCCGCCATGACCCCGCGTTTTTGTCCTCATAAACTTCAAGCAACAAACCGCGGGTCATCGTTGTCATGGCGGAGTTATTTGTGTCCCCGGGTCTAGCACGGACCCGGCGCTCAAGCTGCAAAAGTTTTCCCCTCAAATGATAATACCGGTCGGAAATTTTCCGGCTCTCGCTAATCCCTTTGAACTTCCCGGCAAAAATCACGAGAGCGGCCGCCCCCAGGATGATCCCGATGGTGAGAGAAAATCCAAGCGGCGTGAAAATGACCGTCCAGCCGGGAAACCATTCGAATTTAAACCGGGGCGCCAAGGGAACGAAAATAAACCACCCAAACCACATCATGAAGTCCCAAAAGGTCCGGCCAAAAACGGAAATGGCCCTTTCCGTCTTGACGTGGCGGGAGGCGCCCAATTTATTCATCGTAAATATTGCAACCTTCACGAGGATGGCGGACGCCGCCACAATCAAAAAGGCATACGCGCCCAAAAGCCAGAGGCTTCTTTTGGCTCCGGAAACTAAAAGCCCAGAGATTCCGACCATGACCGCTGCGGAAAGAATCATTCCGGCGCCTTTTATTGCGGTGTCTCCCCAGCCATGCCGTCCGATGACATGCCCGCGCGTCCGGGCCTGCACGAAAACTCCGAAGGCGGCTCCGGCGGAAAAGCGGAGGAGCGGCAGCATCATGAAAACGCTCAAGGCATCCAGCCAGAAAATGGAAACGAAGTTGAGGCCGAACAAAACCATCCCCACAAACCAGGTGAAGGCGAAGCTGTGGGGGTATTTGAAAGTCCTCAAAAATTTCCAGAAAACGCCATTTCCTAATCGGAAAATGCTCCCAATTTCCCAAGCCAGGGTCCTTCTCGCTTCCCAAATGCCCCGCCACTCTCCAAAGATGGCTTTCCATTCTCCCTTGATAACCTTCCACGGACTCGGGTTCGATCCGCCGCCGGACAAATCAAACTTGGAGGACGGCCCGTTCCAGCCGGTGATGACCGCCAAAAATTCCCGCACGGTGCGGAAGGCCCAAATATCAAAGTCCTGATTCCGTCCGGCGAGCCACCTCCCCCATCCGGCGAGCCATCCCATCCGGTGAGTGTTGTTGAAAATGGCGAAGAGAGTCGCGAGCTGATTGAAAACAAGCCCAGTTATGAAAAGAAAGATGACTTTCCCCACATAGGGCGAGGCCCCCGCAATGGTCAACCAGGGAGTGGCAAAGCTGAGCAGGAAGATAACCGGCAGAAGTGTCCATATATCCCCCTCCATCGCCCTCATCTCTCGGACCGCATAAGGATGAGGTCCGTAATCAAACGCCTGTTGTAGGGAATTGTCGTTTATCATTTGGAAGTATCCCGCCACCCAGCGCGGTTTGCATTTGGCCTGCTCTTCAATGTCTCCTCTTGACGCCCGCGCCCGGTACCACCTCGCCTCGGATAAACCAAGCTGCGGCGCTTGGCCTGAGAGATTTATTCCGTCTCTCATTCCGCCTTCATTTGTCGCCGCGTCCTCGCTTATAAGGGAGCTGCTCAAGGCGCTTCCCTGGAGCCCGAACAGGCGGTTCATCAAGGTGTCTTCTTTTTCTTCCGTCACCGCCGCCAAAAAGGCGGGGTTGAAGGTGACGACGTCTTCGGCGGGATTAGAAAACCTCTCCATCAATTCCCAGAAGGGATTCGCGACCGTGTTCCCCCAACCCGTTCCTGTGATGCTCATCCCGCCTCTCCAAGTCATCACGCTTCCGCCCTCGCCAGCGAATTCGGATTCGGTGACGGCCTGGTCGCGGGAGGCCACGATGCGGTTCGCAATGAGCCCGCGCAGGTGAGGGTTGCTCCACATCCTCCGCTGATCGCGCCAGTGGGCCCGCGTGTCAAAAAGAGTCGAGTTTTGATCCACGACGACAAATTGCCCGATCCGGCGGAAAACCTCCGGAAGGAGATAAACGAAATTAAAAACCGCGGCCTTGTTGGATTGCACCGTCACCACATGCCCGACGTAAGCCTCCGCTCCTCCTTCGGCTTGGCCGGGTTTCCGGGATAAATATTTCAGGAGTTTGGCCAGCTTGATCCGCTGGCCGTTTTCGGTGGTGACGCTGAAATCTTCCTCATCCGCCAAAGGCCGCTTGTGGTGGTTGTCATAAATATTGCTGAGGAGTAAAAACACAACCCGATCTGAGAGACCTTCTTCACGGGCCGAGACGGCGAGGCGGACGAAACTGAAAGCGACGTCCAGGCTTGAACCAGTCAAATTGAATCCGCCCGTTTGAACGAGGGCCGCCTGAATTTCCCAGGCGCGCTCGATTTTGGCTTTGGCTTCCGGGTCCAAACTTTGGCCCACCCTCAATTCCCCGGGAAGGCTGGAATCATACATCTGGGAAAAATCCCACAGGGTCGTTTGGGCCAGCCATTCCTGGCGCCTCAACTCAAGGAGCCATGCCTCGAAAAGGTCAATCAATTTTTTTTCATTCCCTTCGGAAACCCACTTCGCAATATTATTCCGGAGGGGCTTGGCCAACCGGACATCCATCGATATCGTCCGAAAAACATCCAGAATAGCTTCGCGCGGATCGGAATTTTGAAAACGGTTCTTCAATGTGGCGACAAATTTATCCACCGACCCTTTAAGTTCCTTCTCGAGATCGGCCGGCTGGCCCGCCTTGAATTTAAAAATGGGGGAGGAAATTTTCTGGCCGCCGATATAAATGTGGGCGGATTTCTTTTTCTCTTCCTTTCGACCCGGCCCTTTTTCCAACCTCTTCGGGTTCTCCATTTCAACATCAAAACTCTTAATGGGGAAAAACAGGGAGGCGAACCCTTTGACGATCCAGTAAATTCCAAGGTGCATGGTGCAAAGCAAAATGATGAAAGAGGCGCCCGCGGACAAGGCCTTCACGGTTGAGCCCACCGTGAACATGTGGAAAAACCAGGTGGGCACAATAAATACCCCGGTGAGAACCGCGGCCATCGTGAAAACGATCTGAACCGCGGTGACAATCGCGTTGTCTCTAAATCCCGCCGCATACGCCGGCGGCCGGAAGTGGTAATAAGTCCCAACTCCGAGGACGGACCGGTTCCCGCCCAAAATCATAAATCTCGGCAGGAGCAATCCGGTCATCTCCAACGCCATGACTCCAAGCAAAAGGTACAGCACCATCATCGCTCCGATGGATAGGGAGGCGTTCGCAAGAAGATAAATAATTCCTGCCGCCACCAAACCCGGCAGGATAATTCTCATCCGGCCGTACACAGGGCGGGAAACTCTCGCGTTAAAAATGGCCCGCGCCTCCACTAATGAATTAATTATGAAAGAACACCCGATTCCGAGGGCAATCAATCCGACGATGAATCCCGCCCCCGGGATCCCCGACACGATCAGTTCTCCTCCCCTCAACAAGAAAATTCCCCAGAAAACAGGGGCCAGCTTAAAGAGGTATCTCCCCAGAAATTGATAAATGGGCGGCACGGAATCGACGTGGCCGGCTTCCAGGAAGCTTTCCAGCGCCTTCTCGTTAAACCGGAATTTGTCGTTCGCGAAATTCGGCCCTTCATGCCGCCGATCGAATTCCGCCACCGTTTGACCGTTCTTATTGACTTTTGACTTAACCAGTTCCCGCAACATCCCTTCGAAAGCCTCCTTAAAGGAAATGTCTCTCAGCTCGCTCGACCCGCTGATCAATGGCGGCTCCCCGTTGTTCCGAAGCTCGTCGTTAATCATCCCCACAGCCATCTTTTCCCGGTAGTAAGCCAGGAGCCGGTTGAGCTCGCTCACAATTTGCGGCCGGAACGCGCCCCGCTGCGGATAACGGGAAACGCCCTTTTGCGCGTTCCCCCGCGCGAGCTCCACCGCCAGGAACTTGTAGACGCCCCTCGTGAAGTAATCCAGGCGGCGCATACGGCTCGCTTTCAACGCCTCCGCCTTTCTGATAAGCAGACTTTTTTCAATCGTGGAAATTTTCCTTCCGTGGATATCCGCCACCATCCGATTGTATTCCCGGTTTATTCCGGCAAAAGCCTGGACATAAAGCACAATCATCGGCAGAAGAAACGGCCCTTCGATATCCTCGTTAGATGTGACGTAGAGATCCCTGCCATCGAAAACGTCCTTCGATTCAGGATGTACCTTCGCCTTCAAAACATTCTCTGCGTGGCGCCTCATGGCCCGGCTTTCTTCTTCGGGGGTGTAGTACTTGAAGCCGGCCGTCCTCAATTTTTTCTGAACCTCTTTGACGGTCCGCCGATATTTCTCGACCTTTTTGCTCCAACGGTGGGAGTACAAGTGAAGAATGATCGGGTAACCGGCCAAAACCAGGGAAACAACTCCGCCCAACAGGAGCCAAAATAACCCCGCCCCGCTTTGAAGCCGCCGCCAAGGCAAAGGCGGAACGACATTTTCCACCAGTTTGGCTTCAACCACTTTCTGGGGAGTCTTTAGCTTGGCCAATTTCTCAAGGGCTTCCCCTAAAACCGCCGGACTCGATCCTTCGGCCGCAAGCCTGCCGTAAGACTTCTTTAACTCGGCTTGCAATTCCGGCGTCACCACTCCGAGGGCGGCGTTGGAAGAAAAAATTTCGTCCCTTTCATTTTGCCCGTTTCTGGCGAGCAAATTGGTCGGGGCGTTGTAAAGCTGATGAAAGGCCTTTTCCTGCGCGGCTGAGCCGTTGATTTGGGGCATGCTGGAGAAATCACCCTCCAGCGTTTCCTCCGCGCGGGAGGGATCGAGGGCATCTTTCCTGTAAACGCTCCGCACGAGGTTTTCGCGGTGAATGGGATGGCGGGTGACCACCTCGACGAAGTCGCCCCTTTCATAAACGGCATACGGCAGAATCTCATCCGGGTCGTCCAAATCCACAATTATTTCGTTCTCGTCGGACAACCTGACCGGGACGCTCGCCAGAGGATATCGTCCGGTTTCATCATACAGCACAAGCCGCAAGTCTTTAATGAGGACGCCGCTTTTATCGTGTTTGATCCAGTATTCCCTAAAAACTCCGAGCAATCTGTTGTCGGGCCCCCGGATCTCTACCGCCCGCCCTTCATCGGACGACTTGGTTGCGTCATAAAACGCGACGCCCCCATTTTCCGCCGTCAGAAGAAATGAATCATCCCGGGCGGTCAAATCAGCTCCTCCCACCTGGCCTTTGCCTCGCCCGACCCGGTAAATTTCGCTCACCGCCGCGACCACTCCCGCCCCGTCGCTCACTTCCACGGCCAGATCGACTTCCGCGGACATGTTGTGGACATCAATGTGTCTGATCAAAGAGGCCACGGGGACGGCGAAGACAAATTGTTTATTGGCATAGACGGATTCGGCGATGATTTCCACGGCGGCCACATCCTCTCCGGCGGAATTTTTAAATTTCAGGCTTTTGCCTTGAACCGGCAGCCAGAAATGGAGCGCCGCGCCCTCCTCATCTTGTTTTGAGCTGACCGTCACAACTCCTCCCGCCTTATCTTTAAACGTGGCTTTGACGGCGAGGGGTCCTCTATAATTAATGTCCTTGTCTTCAATGCAAAAGTAAACGAAATCGGAATCGGAAATGTCTTCCGCCGCCTGTCCGGCTGCAAAACTGGTTGCCAAATGATTAACTCCTGGCTCGAGCGTTTCCGTCTTAAATTTCAAGGGATCCTGATCGGACAAATGAATTGAAACCGCCTGCTGAGGCATTCTTGTAGCCGATCTTTTTTCCCTTATTTCCACAATCGGCTGGCCGCCTGAATTGACCAGCCTCCTCCCCGAATACAAACTCGCTCCCCTTCCATCTTTAAAATCCACTATTTGCGACACAATCAACTGGGGCGGCAAATCGGGAAGAAACGGGTCCGCCATGATCCCCGCCCTTTGGCGGGTAATTCCTTCGAGCGTGACTGCCTCTGGACTCTTATTTTCCCAGGTGGGGTGGTCCGACCTGTCTACGGTCTCCCCTCTCAAGAGCCACTTCCGTTTGTCAAAGGAGACAAAAGATTCCTCCTTCGTCCCGAGATTTTCGGAACGAATTCTCTGCCCGCGAAAAACGGTGTCGCGAAAAGTCGCTTGGAGAACACGCCTGTAGCGCCCGTCGTTTTCTCCCTGCACCGTGAAAAGATTTCGCAAATAGGTGAGCCGTCCGTCGGGGTGTACCCCCTCAATTTGAGACTCTTCCTTTAACGTTAATTCATAAAGAATGGCTCCTTTCTCATCCTGGATCACCAAACGGGACACATCCGGCTCTTTGGGGAGGCTGGCCAGATAGGACCGGGGATAAATTTGCCCGTCCCCGTCGACAAATTGGAGTTTTTCGTTCAATCTTAAAAACTTATACCCCTTCCCTTCGGCATCAAAACAAACCACTTTGGCGCCGGCCTGCAGAGGAAGATCGGCCAGGTCAAAAAGTTTACCCGCCTTCGCCTGGCCGAATGACATGGTGAACGTTCGCGACCTCTGGGCGATTTTGAATTTGCCGAAACCGACCGAGCTGAAATCGAAATCGTTGAAGGTGACCTCCGAAGGCATCACCTCGTCGGTGGCCACTTCGTGAATAACGTATTTTTCCAGGAGATTTCCGTCCGGGTTTTTCACTTCCTGGAATTGAAGAACCACATTGCCGCTTTCGTCTCTGACGCTCACCCGGTAAACGATCCGCGTGTCAGGCCCCTGGCCTTCCACCTTCACAATCTTGGTAAATTCAAAGAAGGGAAGTGTCCGTAAATCCCCGGTGAATTGACTCGGGTCGACTGTCCCGTTTATCCACCCTCTTTCGTCGGTGACGAACGTATACGCTTCATCGGCCAAACCCAGCTGGCCGTAACTGTCCGTGGTTGAATAATCGTAATAGAACACGGTGAGGTTATACGGGACATAATCCTCGCCGGATTTGGCCAGGGCGTATTTTTTGACGAGCTGCCCATTCACGTTCTTCACCTCCCACACCATCTCTTTGGAGGTTTCATCCCACCGCTCGTATTTGAGCTCCTTGGTTCGCCTGAATTCGTCAAAGCTGGTGAGGACGCGGGACCAACCGAGGGTTTTTCCGGTGTCGGGGTCGACAAAAAGAGATCGAAATGGGACGCCGACCAACGCGTAATCGGGATCGTCGTAGAAATGGGAAATGACTCTCAAAGCCAGGAACGGATCGGTTCCCTCCGGCGCGCCCTTTCGATAAATTCCTTCCATCGTTTTCACGATTCGGCCGCTCGGGCCCAGGACGTCCCGCGAAACTTTACCGTGCGCGGTCCATTGCTCGATGACCAGGCTTCCATCCTCAAGGCGCTTAATGATGGAGGATGAATCAAGTCTTAATTCGGGATGTTCCGGATAGTCGCCCAAAGAAAGGCCTTTCTGAAATCGGTAGGTTTGACTGTGGGCCGGACGGTCAACTCCGGCCAGGGGGCCGTTGAAATCGTTAATCGTAACGAAAAGAGGTTCCGGAGAGCCAAGGTGCCCGATTCCGCGGGCCACCACCTCCTGATTGGAATCGATGAAATCCCAGGTGACGCTGACCAACTCCCCCTTGTTTTCAGCCGTCGGCGGATTTGGACCGGAAAAGGTTTCGAGCCTCACCAAGGTCAGGCCCTTTTCCGACGTATCCAGGACTTTGGCTGTTGTCGTTAAAAACATCTTTCCGTTGGTCCGGACGTTTCCGACCGGCGCGCGGTAAGAATCCAGAAGAGTGTATTGCCTGGCTCCCCGGCTGCCAAGCGAGGACGAACGGCTATATTTTTCAAGAATCCGAGCGTAATTATCCCGCGCCTGTTGCACCCCGAATTTGACGATATAGACCTTGCCGCCTTCTTCGAACACCCCTTGCTCGGCCTTGCGGAGAAGAGAGGCTATCATCGCCCTTTCCACTTCGGGCCGGTTCAACAACGACACCAAAAAGATATTCCCCTGCTTTAAATTCTGGTATTTTCTAAGGAGCGCCACTTGATAGGCACTCAATCGCTCAATTCTCTCTTTCACCTCTTTCTCATCGAAAATTGTGCGGGTGTTTTTCGTGACGGGATCATATTCGAGGACAATCGCGCCATCCCTTTCGGATTGAGACTCTCGCAAGGCCACCTCGGCCCGCTCTCTCATCGTTTGAGCAAATCTGGCCGTTTCCGGTTCGCTGTAGTAGAACTGCCATTTGTGGACCATTCCCCCTTGGCCGCCGTCTGTATAAACCATGACTCCGTTTTCGGCATCTCGGATCCTTTGAATAATCCCTTCTTGCGGGGCCCCGCGAGGCGCGGTCTGAAGCTCTTTTTTCCAGGCCGCAACTTTCTCTCTTTTCAGTTTCTGCGCTTCATCCAAGGACACCAATCTGAAGGAAACCCGCGCGGCGCCTTCCTTTTTCGGATCGATAACGGTTTCAAGTGCCGCGCCCTTGGCCATCTCGCCGTCTATGAGAGCGATCTGAAAGCCCGTTCTGTCGGCTTTCAATCTCGAAACGCCCCGGTTCTTGAGGATCTCCTCCAAAGTTTGCTCCGCATTCCTTTTCGCTTCGCCGTCCGGCAGGGCGGCAATCTTGGCCCGCATCTGGGGAAAATAAGCACCTGGATCATCAAAGGTAGTTGTCATGACCGGCTTTTCTCCGTCATTTTCAAACTTCCAAAAAATTAAAACCTTCTCGCCTTTCAGGAGCTTGTCCTGGATTTCCAGGAATTGCCGGTCGAGCTGGGCGTATCTCTCCTCACTGGCCGCTCTTCCTTCCGCTCTTTGAAGCGGCGAAACGACGATGTGATCATTGCCTTCCCGGTCGATAAAGCTGTTTCTTCGCAGAGCCAGGGCAAATTCTCTCTCCAGATCCTGCTTCTCGGCCTCGCCCAACCGCGAATCCTTTTGCCTCTCCCGAAGTTCCCGCAGATATTCGCCTTGGGCCTTTATGGCCTCTTCTATGGAAATCCCCTGGCCGAAAATAGAAATAGATACGCCTGACGTTGTGCTCGGATCGATCCTTTCTCCTCTGCGGGCCGGTTTGCTCAACCGTTCGATCCTCGCTCTTTCCCTGTTCTGGATGAGCGTTTCAATTCGGTTCGCTTCCTCCAAAAGCCTTTGCGCAGCCAATTGAATTGCGCCCTGGTCTCTCACCAAATCCGGGAGGGGCGCGCGATCAGCTCTCCCCCTGGCCTGTCGAGCGGTTTGAATTTTGGCGTCGATATTTCTCCACTCTTTCGCCAAACCCTCCAACCGCGCTCTAATGATTTGAAGTCTCATGAGCTCTTTTCCGTGCGGGACAACCAGTTCTCCGCCTTTCCCGGAAGCCTTGAGAATCTCACCGGTTCTGGCCCGAACCAGGTCCATCCGCTCCTTTTGGCCCTGCAGAATCCTCTGAAGAAGCGTCCCTTTGATGACGACCGGCTCAAACCGTTTATATTGACCGTTCCACCGGTAATAAGTTCTCTCTTCGGCTGCCTTCCGGTAGATTTCGTATTTCATCTGTTTCAAGGCCGAATTGGTTTCCCGCTCCGCCGCGCCTCTCAAGTTCTCCAGGAAATTGGTCAACTCCCACTCTAAAACGGGATGGTAAGGGACGCTTTTCCCGTTCACCACCACTTCCGGAACGGCGGGTTTGGTTCTGGGCCCTTTTTCCCTCGAAATTTGCTCGCGCCTCACAGCTTCGTTGAACAAATAGTTCAACCGTTGCCATTCAGTTCCCAATCTGATGGTGGATTCATCCTTCGGATCGTAAAAACCAATCACCTTCAAGCCGGAGGATTCGAAATTGGCGGGCAATTTGTCCGCCCGGACGCGCTGGCCGTCGCCGAGGACATAAACCAAATCGCTTCGCTTAAGAAGTTTCTCCACATCCTTCGGATCATCGTAGGTTTCGAGGATCCTTCCATCCTTCGTCTTATAGGCCAGGGTAAATTTGATGAGATAATCGGAGCCTCTGGCGACGCCCAGATTTTTGCACAGGCCCAAATATTCCAAGGCCGTCACTTTTTGATAAAACTCCCCATTCTTAAAGGCCATTCTGACCAGCCAACCGCCGTCGGTGGTTTGTATGGCGTCGCGGCCGAGCATAAACTGCCCATATTCAGCGGGCGAGAGGGAATAAACCTGGAACTGGTCACCGTTCACAATCACAATGGAAGGCTGGCCGCGGCTTTGCCTGGCGGTTAGCTCCCTATTTAAATCTCTTTGCTCTTTAGGGTTTGTTTTTATTTCGGTGAGTCCCTGGAGTTCCTTGGTCTCTGGGTCGTAAGTGACGCGGAGCCCAAATCCCCCGCGCGCCCCCGACTGTATATAGCCTTCCATCATTTTTCCTTTGAATTTGGCGCTGTCGTTGGTAATGAGTCGCCATCCATTGACGGAGACGTCCTGAAAACCTGACGCGCCACCCGCAATCAGGGCGATGTTGATTCCCAGTCTTTGCGTTTTCATAAAGGTTACCGCTGTCTCGACATCATAAAAGACAACCTTCTCGCCACCTCGCTCTGCGATCATGTATACGGGAGGGGTTTCGAACCCCGCGAGCGGGTGGGAACCGATCGAAAGAGTCCCGATCATTTCTTCGAAGAGGATTTTGGCGTCCGTCCTCGCCGCGAGTCTCTCGTCAGGTTTTTTAACCGGGAACAAAACCCAGGCTTCATCTCCCTTCCCGTCCGTGGCCGTGGCGAGGTCGGGGCGGCTACCGGGCTTGGTCGGATCAAAGGGAACTCTCTCACCGTTTTCGCCAATCACCCAAAATTCCAAATTGCTGTGGGCGGCTTTACCGTTCTTTAAATCGTCCAAATCCCGGATTCTTTCTTTGACCTCATACGTTCGGGGATCGACAATGACGGCCGCGATTCCCTGGGGATTTTCCAGGAGCTCCCGGGTGACCGCTCTCCGATTTCGCAAAGCCTCCAGGTCCCGCTCCGATTTTTCCAAGGCCCTTTGCGCAAAGGAGCCGCCCTCGCCGAAGACAATTTCGAAGCCGCTTGTTAAATCGATGGGAACCGCATATTCATTTTCGGCCGGGACAAGGCTCACCCCGCCGACCGGATCCCTCCACCCGGCGGTGTCACCGGCACTGGCACCTCGCGGGAGAGCGATAAAACCCGCCGGAAGAATTTGATCCCCCTTTAGGGTTCTCAGCGGTATTCCTCTTGAGCCCTGAAGCGGCTTCTGAGGGTCCAAATCCAATTCGACAAACTTAAAATTTTTCCCCGGAACGGGAGAAAAGGCGCGGGCCGCGGGATCAAATTGGGCTTCGTCAGTAAATTGATGCGTTCCATCGGTATAAACCAGGCTGACCCGGCCGCCAATCACTTCCGTCAGAATGGGAATTCCCGACTCATCCACCGCCACATCAGGAAGGAGGACGGGCAACCCATTATTCTGGGCAAACTCTTTCGCTTTAATCCGCGTTTCCGATCGCCACAAATCCAGCCTCGCCTTGGAAAGAAGCGCCCGCTCCGGGATCCAAACATAATCTCCGCGAAATTCCCTCTCCACATCCCTCGACCTCTCATCGATCCCTACGCTTCTATCTTCACCCGGCGCGGGGGGAGGTAATTTCAATTTTTCAGGTGGAAGACCGATGTCCCCCGGTTGCAAGCCAACCTCCATTAATTTTTTGGCCGCTTCCTTTTCCTGCTTCAACACGGCTTCCAAATCGAAGGACATCAAATCCTTCTGGGTCTTTCCACCGGTGAAGGGAACGGTGAACCCTTCCGCGTTCAAACCAAATGGTGAAAACAATTGATGAACGAACGCCTGGCCGGAGCCGAGGACCCCTTTGTCTCCTTCGATTTTCAGGACCAAATCGTGAAGCCAGCCGAAACTAAAGGACGTCAATACCGAAATTTCCAGATTGACCCAGTGCAAGCCCCCGGGAAGATACGCGCTCTTCGCCGATTGCAGCATTGCGGTTTTGAGCCGGGCGGGTGAAACAACCGTCTGCAAAAAGTTAATCAGGAATAACCACACCCATACCGGGATGGATTTAAGCCAGCCCCGCCAAAACCCTTTTTCGAAGTCGCCTTTCACTTTCGCCCGGGTCCCTTCTGTCGTTTGGGAGCCAATCCGGAGGAGAAAGCTTAAACCGAATGAATTGAATATCCCAAACACCCCGAACATCCCCATTGCCGCGCCGCCGATCCCTCTTCCTTCGACAAACGGTAAGGTCCAGCCGGAGCGGAGTGGGTCAAGGAGATTGAAGGTCAACAGCCAATTCAAAAAGGAGAGGGAGGCCCCGGGTCCAAGGATCAAGGCGGCCATCCCGGAAGTTACGGATAGAAATCCGAAACTGAAGAGATTGCTGTAAACCATCAGTTTGAGGCGGTTCTTCAAAAGACCGACGGTGGCGAAGATGGGGAGCAGGGCAAGCTGCAAGGACGGCCGTTTGCCCAAATGCCGGAAGAGCCGTTCTTCCGCCGTCTCTTTCCCGTCCAACGCCTCGTCCTTCCCCAGCGAGGAATTCCGGTAAATCTTGTAGAGCCGATCGCTCTTTTCAAACCCAAACCCGTACATAGTGTGCAGCAACTCGACAAAAAGCTTCCCGAAATAGGACCCTTCTAGTTTCTTCTTTTTGCCCTCAAACCACTTCGCAACTTTCTGCCCCTGTTGGGTCGAAAGCAAAATCCTGCTCCCCACCACAATAGCCGAAAGAATGACCACGACGTCGCCCGCAAACATCAGGAGCCAGGCGGTGGCCCTTAACGTCGCCACCTGAAGGCGGAGGAGATCAAACCCGCCGCCCTCAATGGCAATATCGGGAATTAAATTCAAAAGGGAAGAACTCAGATAAGGAAGGACCAGGAAAAAGAGGAGTGAATAAACGGATATGAATATGGCGGCTTGAATCCAAGGGACGGGCGGCGCCCTCGATTTAACCGGCAGCGAAATGGGACCATTCCCAGACACAATTGGAGTTGCCTTAAGGAAGGGCTTTGCTTTTGGTCTTGGGGCGCCGACTGCCCCAGCGGGTTTTCCATTTCCCTCGGCTATTTTCGTGCGCTGGGGGGACGCATTCAGACTCTGAGTTCTTTGGGAAAGGAGATTTTCTCCCGTTGCTTCTAGCATGTCCAAAGCCACCATCAGCCTCTTATTCCCGGTGAGAACGGCCCTGTTCGGCAAGTGATTTTTTATTTTTCGAATGACCGTGAGCAAATCCTGCATACCTTCCCGGTTTAAACCCGGCCGGGTCAGGATCGAGAGGATGCTCCTCCCGGCGGCGGAATCTTTGTAAGGCAGAAATTCATGTTTCACGACCCGGGCGGCCCGAACGAACTTGTCTTTCTCCTTTTTCCATTGAACGACTTTTTGAATGGCCGTATTTCCATTCCCGCCCCTCGCCTCTTCCAGGTCCTTCGAAACGCTATTCCAAAATTCATCTTCACCCCCAATCACCGGTTCTTCGTCAAATTCAGCGATGGTCAAACGCCACTCCCGGCGGACGCTTGAATTCCACAGAGCGTGCCCGAGAACCGTGAGCGCCAGAAAACTTAAAACCCCGCCCAAGCCGCGCCATCCCTGATGAATCAGGGATGAAACAAGAGATTGGCCCGGGATAAAAACCCCAAGGCCCCACATAATTCCCCATGAGCCCGCCAAAACGGCCCCCGCCCCGATTGTTCTTATGGCCAAAGATGTCCATGAAAACCGGCCATCTTTGGTGTTGTCGTGAAACAGCGCGGCGAAGAGGTATGCGTTGGCAAGGACGAATGTGAGCCTCATTAAAACAGTGCCGGGAAAAACCCAATCCAGCCCGACGGAAATAACGGGAAACCAAACCTCCTGGATCGGCGGGTAAGCCAGAAGTTTTTTATAAATTCCCTTCAATTGTTCAAAAAAAGCGGCGCCAGGGAGGAGCGACCGCTCTTCCGCGGGAAACAAATAAATCTCGCCAAAAGGAGAAGCCTCCGCAGCTCGGGACGTAAGGTTTTGATCAAAGCGGACACTTTTCCCCGTTTCCAAATCCCGGAGCAAATCGGGCCCCGGCTCTTCGATCATTTGAACTTGCGCCTCCGGAGGAATCGGCCGGGTGTATTTCTGGTAACCCGCCACCCCCATAAGTTTGTATAGGAAACCCACTGCGGCCGATTCGGAACTTCCCGAGCCAAGCTCCAATTCCGCCGGCGCGAGAAAGAGCTTCTCGCCCGCGAAAAGTTTTTCAACCGGCGTTTTCTCCCGGGTAAAGATGGACAAGTATTCAGTCCCGGATTCGCCCTCGAATCTGGTTATTTTTGGCTGGAGAACGGCGTAGGAAAAACCCTTTTTTCTCATCAACGCCGAGAGCGCTGGCGAGTGAAACCCTCCCGCGAGGAGAACTGAAACCGGAGGAAGGCCGCCCTTCGCCGCGGAACACTGGAGGAAATTCTCCACCATTTTCCCGCTGCGAATTTCGGCCTTCCCATAGAAATTTTCAAAAGAGTCGATGGGCAATTCCGTCAATAAATTTTGATGCCGTTCCCGTAATTGCCGGTATTCCGCCCATTCCGTCGGGGTCAGGCCAAATTCGGAAAGTTTGCCCAAAAGGTGCAAAAATTTGGACCGCTCCAGGATTTCCCTTTCTTTTGCGGATTTTCCGACAATCTTGACCAATTCCTTTTCGTATTCGCCAAGGGCCCCGAACAGTTTCTCGGAGTTAATTCCGCCGGCCAGCAAAACATAGCGGATGTACTCGTCAAAGGCCGGCCATTTGCTCAAAGAAATTTGGCGGCGCTCCATCAACGACTTTACCTCGCCGTAATAATCCGCGAAACTCACCTCGCCGGTTTTCAAAGCCATCGAAAGCGCCGCCAAACGCTTGAGTTCATCCGCCGTGAGTTTTGGAACCAACTGTTTCAAAACCTCGCGGCGCTCTTTCTCAACAAGGTTGAAATCGAGTGACTTTTCGGTTTGATAGGCGGAAAGGAATTGCTCCAAAACAAGACTGTCGCTCCCTAAAATTTCACCGCCCTGAAATTTTTTCAAGCAAACCAGATATTCCCCCACTCCGATCTTCCCCGCAAGGAAGGCTCCCCTAGCCGCGTCAAACTCCCGGGCCAAGGAACTTAAATTCCTGCTTTTTTCTTCGTCCAATTTTCGAAAGAGTTTCCAAAGCTTGTTGGCCAACTCCTTTTTCAGGCCCGCGCTTTCTTTATAGGCAGAGACGTTCGCCTCATAATTTTCCCGGTCGTCTATCCCCGCAAGCCGGATCGAATGTCTCCCCATTTTCAAACCCACCAAGCTTGGGGCGGCTATCTTTCTATTTTGAAAAAGGAATTCCCTGACGCGGGGACCCACCTCGGGCGCGGAGAAAGCGCGGAATGATTCAAAATCGAAAGGCCCAAAAGCTCCTTCGACGCCCACAAATAGAGGGGCGGCCGGATTATTTCCGGAAAGCCCTTCTAAAACTCCCGCGATATTCTCCTGAGCCTCCAGGTTAAGGTGGACGTCTTGAACAAGGAGAATTAGGGGAGCGCCTTTTTGGGGCGAAATAAAAACATCTTTAACGGCCGCGTATTTCTCGGGGATGAGGGCCAGCCTCGGATCCATTTTTCCCGACCCGAATTTCAGGCGGAATGAATTTTCCTTCGGGGGCGCTTTGAGTTCGGGAAGGTAGGCCAATTCTCTATTCCCCTCCAATTTCTGGTTTAGGCTCCTTTTTCTTTCGCTCCAGAAATTGGATTCGGGAACGTGGGCCCAGAGGACATTGGTGAGAAAGAAAAGGAGGGCGGTTAAAGCGGAAAAAAATTTGGGTCGGTTTATCCATCGGGAGGTGGGAAACTTTCTGCCCGTCTGCCTTGCTTCCCGCCTTTCTTTTTTAACCCGTTCCTTCATCAGAAACGATGGCGGCTGCGCTCCAGTTTCGCCGTGAGCACGCGGGGCGTTAGTCGTCAAGGAATGCAGGGACGGATTGCGATGAACAATCCTGTTCTGCATATTTGACCTCTTACATTATCAAGCGTAAGAAGCTCCGCCTTAAGATTTCCTTAAGATTCCGTTAAATAGTTGTAAACGATTCGACGGGGCGGGGAAAAACAAAATAATAAAAAACGAATTGAAAAGACGTCTTGTTTTTAAGGCTAATTTTCGGTGGGCAGATTTTTCAAAAAAATTTGGGGCCTATTGGGACCAATCGCGGTTTCCTTCGAGGATTATTTCCACCCCGTTCCTTAAGACCACGAAATGGGGCGGGTTATCATATTGGCGGCGGGCAAACGTGGGTGAGCGCCCCCGCCCGTTCACCTTGAGGCGGGAGCTGACCACCTTCCCGTTTTTCACCAAATAACTGTACACATCCCAGGCGATGCGGCTGCTCAAATCGCGATCCTCGCTCCAATTCTTCCGTTGGCGGGCATAGCCCGTAAGAGCGACGGGCACGTCGGGATAGGCGTTTATGACGATGGCCGCTTCCCTAAGATAGTCGGCGGCGTCCGGTTTAAATTCAGGGATCCCTTTTTTCATCAGAAATATTTTATCGAAGGGCAGTTGTAAAACCAGACCCATATCCGTCTCAAAAATGGCGGTGTATTTCAACACACGCTGCAACAACTCCTGGGCCGAAACATTGATTTCAACATCCACAAAAGCGGGCAAACCTCGATTCCCCGCCGCATCCCAAACCTGGAAGGTACAATGGTAAAGGCCTTTCGGAGATAAAATTCCCGTATCCCTATTGGAACCATCCCATTCCAAGTCTCGAACCGGTCCCGTCGACCAATCCACAAAAACAGTCCTTTCGGCCGGGTCGGTGATTCTGAACTCCCAGTTTTGAATAGGGGATTTATCCTCCACGCGAGGTGAAAATATAAGCTTATTTTCTCCGGTGGCGGTGAGGGCGTAAAAAGTGGACGACACGGAAAGGGTGGCCGTCGGCGGAGAATTATCAACGGAAACCGCCACCCAGGGAGAGGCGGCTTTAAAATTAGATCCCCAAATTATTAATTGACCCCGATACTTTCCCTCTGCGACTGGATTATCTTTTCTGTCTTTGCCGTCCCATTTGATCAGGGCGGGGAAATTGGCTCCATGAAGCCTTTGCACAAGTTTTCCCTTCTCGCTTTCAATAACCAACCGCCAGCGAGCCACTTCCTTGTCGGATTTTAAGACAGGATAAAAGAAGGTGCTGTCTTGAAAATCATCGGCGTTCGGCGAAAAGTATTCGGGCTCAACTCTCAGGCCCACCGACGTTTTACGGGCGGGATTAGCGGCGAGTAAAAATCCCGGCAGGGAAAAAACAAGAACTAAAAAAAAGACTTGGTATTTTTTCATGATGCGAAACCACCTTTTAAGAAACTTCTCTTCCATACCCGGAGAGGGAGGGATTCGAACCCCCGAGAGGCTTTAGGCCCCTAATCGCTTTCGAGACGATCCCTTTCAACCGCTCAGGCACCTCTCCTTAGAAATCAAATTATTGAGGAGATCCAGTACCGCTCCTTAAATAAAAATATTAAAGGCGGTGCAGGCACCTCTCCATGAGGCTCATTAGAATAAAATAATTGGAGCCGAATGGCCCTCGCGCCGTTGGCGAGGGCCAAAAATAAAATCATTTTATTTTAAGTTTCCCGGCGAAATCCCGTTGCATTTCACGCTGGACGGTGCGCCGTTTTATATCTTCCCGGCGATCGGGGCCTGTTTTCCCTCTGGCCAACCCTATTTTCACCTTGGCTTTGCCCCGATCATTAAAATAAATCTCCAAGGGAACCACTGTGTATCCTTTCGCCAACCCCTTCCCCATCCAACGGTTAATTTCGTTTTTATGCAGCAATATTTTTCGGGTTCGAGTGGGATCAATTGGCGTGTGGGTTGACGCCTGGGAATATGGCGAAATATGAACATTCCACAAATACGCCTCTTCATTCTCAATCCGGACAAAGCCGTCCTGAAAGTTGACCCGGCCCGCCCTCAAGGCTTTCACCTCAGACCCCTCCAAAACCAAGCCGGCTTCCAAAGTCTCCAGGATTTCGAATTTCGCATAAGCCCGGCGGTTGGATGCCACAATTTTTTTCCTGATTTCTTTACCGGCCATTGGTCCCCTCTAAAAATTCACCTGAAAAATATTTGCGCAGAGCGGGATTTGAACCCGCAAGGGCTTTCGCCCACTAGCTCCTGAGGCTAGCGTGTCTGCCGTTCCACCACCTGCGCAAAGAAAAAAACAATAAATTCACGGGTTCCTTTTTCCTGAGGGCGCTCCACCTAATAATGCTTCCACGCCCGACAACCTCAATTTTGCCTCCGCATAATCGGGATCGGCAATAAGGGCCGCTTGGTATTCGTTTTCGGCATCCAGATATTTATTCAGCTCCTCATAAGCCCTCCCCCTCCAATAATAGGCCTGGGCTGTTTGGGGCGCCTTATCGATCGCCTTTTCGCAATAGGAGAGGCAGCTCTTATATTTTTTCTCTTCGAATTTCAAAATCCCAGCGTAAACCCAGGGAGAGGCCGATTGTTTTTCCTCTTTCATCCACTGATGGATGAGGTCTTCAACTTCACCTCTTTTACCGCTTTTCAAAAGCCTCATCACTTCAGCTCCCTTGGATCCCCCGAATTCATTGGCACCCATATTTGCCCCTGAAGGAAGAGAGTGCGGAGAATTGGTGGATACTTTCACAGGCTCTCTGTTTCCCGCGGCCCCCAAAAAATAAACCGGGAAAATTTGGAATATACTGAAAATCAATATTTTTCGAAGCAATACGTTTTTCATACGGCGTATTATATCAATAAGATAGGAATTCAACCTTTCGGTTTGAGGAATGGACGCGGGAATTTTAGGAGGCTAAATCAACTATTCAATTTTTTCCGGGTGGGTTTTCGGAATTTAACACGTGCCGGCAGGCGGTGACGGTACGCCGGGAAACGTTTATCCCCGAAATTTCGGCAATTTTCTGGGAGAGTTTCAAATCCGTCATCCCATCTTTGGCTTGAGAAAGAATTTTTTCCATTAAACGCAACACCACTTTTCTCTGCCCCGGCATTAGATGAAGGAGCATAACTTCTTTATCCCAGGGAAGTAGAACGCTTTTGTTGGAAAGAACCCGGCTTATCGTGCTGGGGGCGAATTGCAAATGGGCCGCCACGTCCCGCAATGAAACCGGGCTCATTTTCGAGACATCCTGAGTTTGAAAATAATCCTTCTGGATTTGAAGCATATAATCGATGGTTCTCCAAAACGCTCCCTGCTTCATATTGGAAAGTTCAAGAACCCCCACGTACCTTTTAAGTTTGGCCGCTTCGCTCCGGCTTAAACCCCTCGATTTCTGCCACCTTTTCAGCGCTTCCCGGTTTATTTCGTACATGCCGCGGGCGAGATGAGGGGAATAAAAGGAGAATGAAAAAGTGCCGTCGGCGTTCTTCACAATTTTGCCGATGAGGGTGGGCTTCGCCAGCTGAGGCGATTCCAAAGTTGAAGGGTAGTAGAATTCGGCCTGCACCGAAACATCCAGAATGAAATCCTGAAGCTTTTTAACCTCGTCAAAGGTGACCCCGCATTTTTTGGCGATTTCCTCGGAGGGCTCACCTTCCTCCCGGTAAAGGAAATATTTTTCAAAGTTCTCGCGCCCCACTTTCTGGATGATGTCCAAGACGTACTTTTTCTTCTCAAGTAGGGTTTCCGGAGATACTCCTCCGCCGCCCCCCATCACGTTCGCATCCTGCTCTTCATAAAACTGGCCGGCAATTTCTGTGCGGCCGAACCTTTTAAATCTGACCAACCTCTGGCCGGAAGCGCTGGCGGAAAGAAGTTCCTGGAATAGGGGGTCTTTTTCAATATCGGCCAGAAGCTTGGCCCATTCCGATTCGGGCATTTGAATCGCCTGAGCCATCTTTACTCGACCCAAAAGGAGGGTTCTTTGAACCACTTTCGGGCTTACGGTGGGTTGAAGTCGCACATTAAAATCAGCCATGGATTTCCTTTTTAATCAATCACATTAAGAATGACTGCAACACCGTTTCCTTTCAAGGGTTTTTTTAGGATTTCCAGGACGGCGAGAGATTGGATTTGAAATGACGGGAGTATCACCGGATGCCAGGTGTTCGGTATGGACCCATTTGCTCCGGAGATTGTGTAACCCATGTCTCCGGTATAAAATGTTACCCATGTCTCCGGAATAGACCGTACCCAAAGGGCGTGCCCGGAGGGATTCGAACCCCCGACCCACAGCTTAGCATGCCACTCCTAATCTCTTAGGCCGAATAAATTCCATTCGTTGTGGTCTGGACTATATCTTGGGCATTTCAGCCCCAGGGCGTATAGTCTCTACGGAATCTCGAGAAATTCAGAAACAAACTTCACAGAATGTCTCTGATTATTCTTCGGAGCATTTACCCTCAGGATAAATCAGCCTGAGCTTTCAATACTCCTATGTCACCTTTGTCTTTTGTGTGATGTCTCATTATGACACGAGTTTCCTCGGTGTTGTCCTTACCAAAGGAGTTCCACCGAAATAGCCCCATCCACCGCTCAGATTTTTTTCTCTAAACGGGCTCCTTAGTTGAAGGCTGTTGCTCTTCCAACTGAGCTACGGGCACTTAAAGTCTAAATTTAACCACTTTTTAACAATAATTAAAGCTAACCTTGGAGAAACTTTCATCTACCATGTTTCCCAGAAGATCCGGTAGTCCCCGCCATTCAAATGAGAACCGACCGATATTCCCCACCCAATGGATGAAAAAGTGGAAAATCTATCCCTCCATTAAAAATTGGGCGGCTCTATTTTGATTCTACTTTTGATCTATAATTATGTTCTTGGCCGAAATTATCAAAAACAAAAATATAATTTTTGGACATCGCGACTTAAATGTTTCGATTTTGGTTATTTTCGGGCTTCTGTATTTACCCCACGCGTTTAAAACTTTCCCTTCTTCATGGAGCCTTGATTTTTACCAATTTTGGGCTGTCGGCCACCGCATCAATGAATTTGATAGGCCATTAATTTATTCGGAGGTGTTCCAAAAGAGTGTTGGCGAAAAACTTGTGAAATTGGCCGAAGAATCTGGGTCGAAACGCGAATTAAATGATGCAAATGGGCGGAAAAACTATATTGAATTTGCCGGCACACCTTTTTTATATACCGTTTTCTCGTGGCTCCCCTCTGGAGAATATGATTTTGACTACTCAATTTATCATTCCCTAAGCTTAACCTTGTTTCTATTAGGAATTTTCCTCTTTCTTTATTTCGCCTCAATCCCTTTTATTCTGGGACCACTCGTCTTGATGATCTTGACAGACCTGTCCCTTCCCTTTTACAGTGATTCTTGCGGTACCAACACCAATCAATTACAACTGGGGCTCATTTCCATTTTTCTCTTATTGCGACTAAATAAGAGAAAAAAATGGGTCAATACCATTTCTGCCTTTTTCCTCGGCCTTCTATTTTATTTTAAGCCCAACATAATTTTTTCAGTTGTCTTTTTATTCGCCTTCTGGTTTTTTTCCTCTTCCAAAACAGAATTAATCGAAGTTTCCTGCGGTTTTTTGATCGCAACCATTTTTGTTTTCGTGTATTCCGGTTTATATTTGCGGGACCTGGCTTGTTGGTTCGGCTGGGGCGCAAATTTCATGAGGATCATTCAAAATAAGTTTTATTTGGAAAAAAGCTTTTTAGGGTGGTTGGGGATATTTCCTAAACCTGAAACCAGTTGGATCCTTGGGATAATGGCCTTATGTCCTGTAATTGCCGGAATTGTTTTTAATCGCACTAAATTTAAATCGCTTGAAAATCTTTTTATACCCGATATTCACTACTGCGAATTTCTTTTATTCGGTTTGGGCCTACTGGTATATATTTTGACAGCCCAAATGGTGCACGACCACTATTTTGTCTTAACTTTTATGCCCACACTGGCTCTTCTTTCCATACGCCCACTTTCAGCCCCCAAGAATAGAATTGAAATTTGGACTAAATCCATTTTGGTTGGATTTAGTATCATCCTTATAAATTACACCGTCAATATCACAAGGTACTTCGGAACGTTGGTCCTTTATGGCTGTTCCTTGTGGGTTTTTTTGAAAAAATTCAAACCGCACCGAATTAAAATTTGATTGCGACAGAATTCAAAACCTTCGTTAGACTTTTTGCCACTTTGAGCTGCTTCCTATTGCTTAAAACGGAAGTTTGGAATCCCAAAAGTCCTTTCGCCGTCGATTTTTTTCAATTCAATTTGATTGGGAAGGCGATAAAAAATTTAAAGATGACCAATATTTATTCGGGAGAGGCACAACAAAAAATCTTTAAAGAATATTTTGATAATAAACCCGCCGACTCAAGCGCGCTCCTGGAAAAAATAAAGCATTACCACTGCCTTAACCTGGTTGAAACGCCTTTCCTATACACCTTTTTCCAGGCCCTTTCATTTGGAGATTTTGAATTTGACCTCCAAGTATTCTCATTTCTTTCCTTCTTTTTTTTCGTCTTAGGAATCTTTATCCTTGGCCAGTTCTTTAGGATCCATTTGGCCACCCTGATTTTGGGCTTGTTTTTATATAAATACTTCCAGCCTCTAGCACAAGACATTAATTATGGGGATACCAGCCAAATTCAAATTGGTTTGATTTCACTCTTTCTTTTAATCCGATTTTATTCAACGACTGCCTTGTCCGATTATTGTTCAGGATTTTTTCTGGGGTGTATTTTGATGTTTAAACCCAACGTCCTCTATATGGTTCTGTTATTGATGGGCGGATGGCTGATACAGAGAAGAAACCGGACTCTGCTCATGAACGCGGCTGGATTGGTCACAGCGATCGTGTTTTCTATCGGAATTTCGACACTTATTTTCGGAAATATCGTCTCCTGGATTTATTGGCTGGAAACAATATTCAAATCTATGCCCAACTTTTATTTTAAGGAATATTTTTCAAAATCTTTTTTTCAGCAAAATTTTTTACTCGGGCAAATCTTTATGAGCGGAATTTTTTGCTTATTCGCACTTGGTGTTTCAAAGAGAAATAACTTATGGAAAATTCCAAAATTAATGTCAGGCAGCCCCATAAGGGAGGGAAACGAATATTTTGATCAAGAATACCTTTTGGCATCAGTTGGCTTGTTAATTTTTCTTTTTTCCGGATTGGCAAAACCCTACCATTTCTTATTCATCCTCCCTGGCGCCGTTTTCCTTTTGCGGCCAAAATTGAACGCCAAATATAATTTCCATTTTTTATTCGTTCCAATTTCGTTTTATCTGGCCAACGAATCATCGGCGGCGAAAAGGTTTTTTGGGGGAGTAATTCTCTTTGTCCTATGCCTCCATGATCTTTGGGATTTGGCCAACCAAAATTTTATTCCAGAAGATTCCCCGATTGGCTTCACCCAATGGTTGAAAAAATTGATATTTCCAGCGTCTCGCTGAGGGGAAAAAAATTTTTGTGAACTTCCGGGATTTTTCTTTTTATGGAAAACCCCCAATGAAAATAATTAAAATTAGCCGCTATTAAAACTATATCTAAACTCACCGGGCTTCTGTTGATATTGAACGCCCTGTTTTTGCCGGGTGTTCTTTTTCCTCTTGGTGGAATAAATATATTTCCGGCAATTATTGGGCTCCTTCTGTTTCTTTTTCTTTTGCCTTTGTGGGAATTCCTGATGGAAAGCATTCCGGAAACAATTCATTCGCGGGTTCAATTGCCGCTCACTTCTCTCACAGCAATTATCGTTCTTCTGGGAGGGGGGGAATATTTGGCTAGGATTCTTACCAACGCAAAATTTGCGAATTACCAGCCTCCTTTCTTCGCCATGCTTCCGAAGGGATCCGAAGATTGGAGGTTTTCTTACCTTGTCGCTGATCCCGCTTTTGAACCAAACTCGAAGTTGCTTTGGCGACAAAAAGCTCAACCTCCCATTAATAGCCAAGGGTTTCCTGGGCTTCTTCTTAAATTCAATAAGCCGAAAAATGAGTTCAGAATTTTTTGTTACAGCGATATAAATACTGAGACATTCCAGGCGGGATGGCCCAAAAAACTTCAAGAATTGTTGTCTGAAGACGGAGCCAAGTCAAGTATTGCTTACAGGGTCGTCAATGCAGGCGTTCCAGGTTATTCATCTCTCCAAGGGCTCCGCCGTTTTCAAGAGGAAATCAATGTTTATCGGCCCGACTTGATTATCGTTTCTTTCGGCTGGAATGACGCTGTGCCAGCGGTAGGACTTTCGGATAAGGATTTTAAAATCCCCCCCCAATTTCTTATCGCGATCCAAAAGGTCCTTTTAAATTACAGGCAATTCTTATGCTTGAAATATTACCTAGGGAAAATGATCCGCTTTTGGCCTCCCCCTGATAATCCGCGCGTGGCGCTTCCCGACTATATCTCAAACATGGGAGAATTTATTTCAACAGGACAAATCCATCATATTCCTGTTGTTTTATTAACCAAGGCCCATAGGGAGAAAAGGAACGTATTGGCGGAGGGAGGGGGCTGGCGTTCGAACATCCCTGAATATAATTCTTCCCTGTCAAATTTCGCAAACAAACCCGGAGTGTTGATTGTTGACCTCCAAAGGGTTTTTGAAAATATTTCCCTCCAGCTGTTCGAAGATGAAATAAATCTATCCATGGAGGGGCACCGGTTTGCCGCTCAATTTATTTACGAAACATTGAAAGGATTTAGCCTCCTCCCCCAATCACAACAGGGCGATAAAAATGAAAAAAAGGGGGGCCAACACCTCAGAACATCTTCAGGAAAAAGAATCAAAAAGCAGGGGCAGAAACTTTAACTTTGAAAACAGAGGTGAGTGGAAAATCGTACCTTTGAATCAGTTGGTAATCATTACCTAATCTTTCCTGAAGCCACTCAGAAAACCGCTCGACGTTCCAAGTCCCCCCCACTACGAGGTAGAAACCAGGTCTTGAGACAATTTTTTTAATTAAATTTTCTTTAAAATTTTTCAGCTCCGGTTTTCTAATCTTCACGGGTACACTGGTTATTTCTCCTCTCAACGGATAATACAGTAATGGGGCATTCAAAATTTGTCTCAACCGTGGGTTTTCAAGCCACGAAGGCAAACAGGATTCGATAAGGCCTGAGCAAAATAAAACAGGCCAATGTCCGTCCGTGTTTATTTCATTCGCTTTATTGATAGAGGACAACCAGTCATCGGAATAATAGCGGTTATAATAGGGGGTGACTTCCAAATAGAACAGGATGAAGAAAATTAAAGCGACCCACTTAAAAACCTTGTTTTTCAAAAGATATAAACCAACTCCGCCCAAAAGAGCCCATCCAACAACCCAATAGGAAAAATACTTGCCCGAAAATACTTGTGCCGAAGTAAATTCTGAAATCAAAAATAAAATGACGGGTGGAATGACAAGCCAAATCGTCGGAATGAGGAGGATGTTCGTTTTGAGGGAAATCAATTCCTCTTTGTAAATATTGAAAACAGACATTAAGACAATTACCACCAAAATAAGGGAAATCATCCGGAAGGAGGGAAAAAAAACGTTATCGCTAATGAGAGCTTGGCTGGTGAGAGTATCCATGGTTTGTCCTAAAGAAGGGAAATTTTTTATCCAGAAAAATCCGACAGGTAACAAAAATACCATCATCCAGATCCTTTTCCGTATTGCTGGGAGTCTTAGCCTTAGCTCAACAAATTTCGGATGGAAACCGTAACTTACCAGATAATGAAAAGGGAGAATAAAAACAAAAATTGGTGTCGCATAAAGAGAAAGGCAGCAAGTCCAAAAAAGAGACCTTCCTGTTGTTTCATCGCGTCTTGCGAGATATAAATCCAATAAAATCAGGGCACCGGCAATGGACAAAATCCCTATCAGCGGCCAAGGAACATTACCAAAAAACGTTGATCTTAAATCGTTGAGTGTCGGCCTGTCCAAATAACTTAAATTTTGCCTTTCGGCCCAAAGGTCGCCGAACGAACCGACAAACGGAAAGGCTGTGGAAATGACGGCCGCAATTGTGAAATAGAATTTTTTCCAGGTTATGTTCTTCTGTTTCTCCTTAAATAGCCCAAATAAGGCCATCTGCATGGAAAGAAAAGGAATAAAAACCCATTGGGCGTGGAAAACAAGACTGGAGGAAACAAAATAAAGAAAATAATAACGGTTGTTTCCCTCTTGCATCCACTTCAAAAGATAATAATAAGACATGGCCACCGCCATTATTCCGAATGCATATGGACGAAAACTGGTTGCTGAGGCCACGGAATCTTCCAAAGAAAAATAAACAAGAAAAGAGAAATATCCAACTTCTTGGGAGAATAAGTTTTGAGCAAGCTTAAAAACAAAATATCCTCCAATGAGAGCCATGAGCAAAGAGGGAAACCTTAATGAAAATTCCGAAATTCCGAAAAGTTTGGCCCACCACCACATCATCAAGTAATAAAGGGGGGATTGATGAAACCGCGCAGAACTGCGGATTAGGACATCCTGAATTGTTCCAGAAACGACATAGAAACTTTGAAATTCGTCAATCCAGAACCCGCGCGTCATGAAAATCAAGCGATGGGCAATGAGGACGGCAACGAGGCCAAAAAACCAGGTTTTTTTCGATTTCAGAAGGTCCGTCAATTTTTTCATGCTCCCCCACCGTCGGTAAAGAAAAGATCTATGACCCTAAAATTGCTCGGATTCAACACTCTAATGAAAGGGACGGGGTCGTCCAACAAATAAACTGGCTTGATTTCCAATGGGGGACTTGATTTGAAACCGGGAAGCCAATGAAATTTCAAAACCAATTCCTTGCCGCTGACTTTATTCAAATGAATCCGGTCATAATCAAATAAAATATCTCCCTGCCCCCTCACAAACCAACCTGAATAGCATTCAACTTTGAAAATTTGGGTACTCCCCATTTTAACGACAGGATTAATTCGATCCGGAAACGCCTCCAACAATTTAACCGAGTCAGGATTTCGACTCGCAATATAGGATACGTTGTAGAGATCTAGGTGAGTGAAGAGAGTTCTTTCGTCAAATTTCTCGAGAGAACGGTTAAACAAAATTGGTTTCGTTTCTAAACCCTGCTTGGTATAGTAACTCCCGACAAAATTGGTGAACCTGGTTTTTAAAAAATTCCCTGGATTGCTTCCCCCCAAAAAAGATTTCTTCGTCAATACCGGAATAAAGTCTCCATAATTAGGCAAATTAGATTCATCGCACTCAAGGAGAAACCGGCCGCTAAATTCGGATTTTTTAACAAATTCAATTAGTTCCTGCTGCTCCCAACCAAACTTATTAAAAAACAGATTTTCATCCGAAGATAGAACTCCTTGAAAGAATAGGATAAGGAGAAAAACGATGACGGACCTTCCCCAATGGAAGTTAAAAAATTGAGAATTGATCTGGAATGAAGCAAGTACATAGACGATAAACCAAAAGGGCACAATAAATCGAGCGGGTTGGATAAAATCAAAATGGATGAAAATCCCCCCGTTGATAAATATGATCCCTAAAGCGAATAACCAAATTAAAAAAATAATTCCTTTCCTTTTGTCATCCTCAAAAAACTGAACGACTGTCTTGCCGGCCAACAAAAGAAGAACGGCAGAAAAAATCCATTTAAGAAATCCGAATAGGTCCGAATGAAAAGGTGAAAGGCGGAATAAGACGCCATCCAAACCTAAAGGGAAAAAATTCTTAACAGGAACCAACCAATCTCTAAAAACAATAAAAGGACGAATCCAATACCAGTTAATGGCGAATGCCAAAACTGTGGCCAAAAGGAAAAACAAGTGGTCTCTTGGCTTCAATTCTTGAAAATACAAAACATAAATTAAAATGTTTGGAATTAGAACCACAACCGAAACTGCCGAATGAATCATTATTACCACTCCAGAAATTAGTCCAAACCAAACCCAAATCATCGGCTTCTTTTCGTGAACCGCCCGCCACAAAAGGCTCACTTGATAGACACCTAAAAAAGAACCCATGATAAAACCAAAAACCCCTTTAAAAACCAGGTCGGAAGTCGTCCGTTCAAATAATCCAAACATCAAAGTAGTAATCCCAATCGAAAAAACTCCATTCTCAACTGAACCTCCAAAATTCCGGACGGAAAAATAAATAGTCAAGGGGATAAAAACGAAACCAAGAATTGCGGCCAACAATAAAGTTTTCTCAACGGGGAAAAAACTAGATAGGAAATAACATATGAGACTTAAAGAGTGATTTCCTACTTCATGAACTGGCCCACACAAATACCCTGCCATCTGAAACGGATCGTACCCCCAAAAACGGTGGGACCCTTTCATAAATTCGCAAAACCGGAGCGCCCGGGCAAAATACATCACGTAGTCATGATTAAGGATAGGCAGAGAAGAATCCAGATCAATTTTCTGGAACCAGTAAAGGACTTTGAAATAATGAAGGGCAAGAATAATGAGAAGAAACCTAATTTGCCTGGGAAAACGAATTTCCAAAGTTTAAATTCCCCCGTTGAATATTTCCACTTGATCCATGATGTCTTTCAACTTCAAAGAAATGAAGGGAAGGGGATCGGCCGGAATAAATACAGGGCCAGTTTTCACCTCGGGGCGTGTCTTTAGGGTTTCAAACCAATGAAACTTGAGAATGATTTCACCTGCCGACGGCCGGTCAATAACAATCGAATCAAACCCAAATTTCAAATGGCCACCGCCAGCCAAAAACCAAGAAGATCCGTGGAGATTTTTATAAATTTTCCACGGACCTATTTCTTCAACCTTTTCAAGGATATTCGAAAAGCCGTCCAACAGAACGGCCGTGTTAGTGGTAAAAGCCACAATCCACTTGGCATTATAAAGATCCAAATACCGGGATAACCCTTCTTCGTTGAATTCTTTTAATTCCTTCCCAAAAAGAGAAGGCTCCTGGTTCGTGGAATAGCCGTTAAAATTGCAAAATTTGCTCAATAGGGGAACACCCGGGTTTGGACCGCCGACTAAAGCATTTCCAGTGAAATGCGGAATGAGATCAAAAAAATTGGGATTACTGACCTCATCAATTGGCTCGACCATTTCGATCAAAATTCTGCCCCCGCCAAATTTCTCATTTTTCAGGTGATTGAATAGCAAAACCTGTTCACCTGGAAATTTGTTAATGAGACAAAATCGGGGTTCATTGAGAACGTAAACTATCCCGCTTATTAAATAAATCGAAAAAACCGTCAAAACAATTCCCCTGGTTAAACGCGAACCATAAAAAAACGATACAATCGGCTCAGAACAAATAAAAATCGTCAAAAGCCAAAAAGGGAAACTTAGCTGAAATGGCTGCACGTCTTTGATAACCGGAATTGAACTTACAAAGAAACCGCAGGCTCCCAAAAAAGCAATCCAGACTCCGAATACAAAATATTTTCTGTCCCCCCTTTTAAGACTGTCGAAAAGAGACCAAAGGGCATAAACAATTAGCCAATAGTGAAGAAGAATTTTCAGGAATACATGCCAGCCGAATTGATTTAGCCCAAAATAGAAAAGGAGAGACGTCAGGCCATTCGCCTCTCTATTTCCTGAAGGCACACCGGCCCAATGCTTAAATTTTAAGAGTGGTTCCTGCCAATACCAATTGAGAATCAAAACGATAGAAATTGCCAGCCCCAGCAAAATGTGATTCTTCATTCTCAAAGTGCGGTAAAAAAGAAAAAAAAGAAGTATATCCGGGATCGCAAAAATGGCAATGGCAAGAAGGCAAAAATTCAGGGCCAGTACTGTGGCGATGGTGAGTTTAAACAAGGTTATGGGGTTGAAATCCTTAAACCATCTCCAACACAAACTAACCTGCCATAAAGAAAGATAAGCGGAAGTCTGAAACCAAAAGGCGGCATTTGAATAAAAATTATGAAAGGAGGAAAAATATTCAAAAACCCCCGTCATAATTACAGTCAGGCCGAAGGCCATCCAAGCGGCCTTCTTATCCCATTCAAAATTTCTCGCAGAAAAATAAATCAAGAAAGGAGACAGCAGGTAACACAGCAACTCAAAATAAAGAAATATCGTCCCAATAGAAAAAAAGGGCACCAAACAATGGGCAAATAGTCCTCCAAAATAAATACCCGCTGCTTCAATGATTCCAGAAACATAGCCCGCCATCTGAAACGGATCGTAACCCCAGAACCGACCGGAGAGCGAAAGGAATTCATGCATCCGCAACGCCTGGGCATAATAGGACGCGAAATTAACATTTAGGACTGGAAGGCCGGAGGTGAAATCAACTTTATGGAATAGGTAAAAAATTTTGGCGATATGGAGGGATATAAAAATAGAGGGGGTAACGATTTCAAATTTCAAAAATTTTCGGAAAAAATTAAGCATATAGCAGAAATTATAAAAACCTTTTCTTCAACAAACCGGCGGCTCGTGAGAATGCCTGGGCGCGGTGGCTGATTTTGTTCTTTAGCGATGCCGGAATCTCCGCGAACGTCCTGCGGTATTTAGGAATCCAAAATATAGGATCGTATCCAAAACCATTTTTTCCTCTCACCTCAAAGGCGATCTTCCCGCGAATCTCTCCCTTCGCAAATAGGACTTTCCCTTTGGGTGTGGCCAAAGCAGCGACACAGCGAAAATCCGCCTCTCGGCGAGACCAGGGGAATTTGGCGAGAAGACTCAACAACTTTCGATTATTGTCATCATAATTACACCGGGGTCCGGCAAACCGGGCGGAATAGACGCCGGGTGCACCCTTCAAGGATGGGACGAACAGTCCCGAGTCATCTGCCAATGCTGGAAACCCCGTTTTCAGGGCCACCACTCTCGCTTTCTTGGCCGCATTAGCTTCAAGCGTGGGCTGATCTTCCCGGACGCGTTTGACTTTTGGAAACGACTTCAAACTTAATAGTCTCACAGCCGGAACTTGCTTTTTTAGGATGGATTTGATCTCCCTGAATTTATGTGGATTGTTAGAAGCCAATACGACAGTTTGCATCCATTTTTGGCAGGTTAGAAAGGCATTTGGACGCTTTCGCTGCTTATCGAGCATGGGCTAAGGGCCCTAAGACTTTTCGTTGAGTGGATATAATTTGACGAATGCCCCTCGCCCCGGCTTTGATCATCTGGTCCAGCTGGATTGTTGAAAATGGATCATTTTCTGCGGTCCCCTGAATTTCAACAATTTTTCCAGCATCGTCCATGACAAGATTCAAATCAACTTCCGCGTCTTTATCCTCTTCATAGCACATGTCTAAAACCATTTTCCCCCGGCAAATCCCCGTTGATACAGCTCCAACAAAATTTTTTATCGGCCATCCGGAGATTTGGCCTTTTTTTATCATCGATCCGACAGCTTGGGCGAGAGCGATAAATCCCCCGTTCACGGACGCCGTCCGGGTTCCCCCGTCCGCCCGGATAACATCGCAATCAATCGTGATGGTGAACGGATACAAAACTTTCAGATCGACTGTTGCGCGCAAGGCCCGTCCGATGAACCTGGAAATCTCCTGAACGCGGCCCCCCCCGGTCACTTTGTTCCGTGAGCTTCGGGATATACCCGCCCTCGGCAGCATGGCGTATTCTCCATGGATCCATCCGGTTTGTTTTTCCTCCGCATGGGGAGGGACTTTGCCCTCAACCGAAGCAACGCAAAGCACCTTGGTGAGTCCCATTGACGCCAGGCAGGAGCCCTCCGCGTGGGGAAGAAAGGATTTTTGAAACTTAAGGGTCCTCAAAGAAAGGGGAGATTTTTTCATGGGGGAAAAGTATACCTAAAATTTGTTTCTACATGAGTCCTCCATAGGACCATACGTTCTGCAATTAGATCGGTCTCATTAATTCTCATTCTTCCAACGCGCATATCGCAACAACGTCGCGAAGGCATCGATGGCATCTTTAAAACGGACTTTTTTCCCCTGTTTGATGTTTCTCGCGTTGTAAGAAATCGGGACTTCAAAAATATTAACGTTCATGCGGAGTAACTTGGCCGTAATCTCTGGGCAAAATTCAAAGTGTTGGCACTTTAAAGGAATCCTTTGAATTAAGGCCTTGTCGAAAGCCTTGTAGCCTGTGGCTTCGTCTGTAATCCATTTCCCATAAATAATTCTTACGGCAAGGATTAGTAGTTTGTTCATTAACCAGTATTTGAGTTGCATCCCTTCGATTTTTCCCAAGAAACGAGACCCATACACGGCCTTTGCCTTCCCGTTCAGGATAGGCTCAATGAGAAGGGGAAGGTCATTCGGAGTGTATTCCAAATCGGCGTCTTGGATTATCACAATATCTCCCGACACCATAGTCAGCCCTTTGCGTATCGCAAACCCTTTGCCGCGATTTTCATCGCTAAATAAGAATGCCAGACGATTGTCTTTGAAGGCTTCCAGAATTTTTTTTGTCCCATCTGTCGAACCGTCATCTACCACAATGACTTCAATTGTCACGTGGCGAGGCATCGTCACATTTAAAACACTATCGATAACTTTTAGGATATGCTGATGCTCGTTATAAACCGGAATAATAATTGAAATCTTCATTCTTTCTTAAAACAATATCTGATTCCTTAAATTTTGTAGAAATAATGCTTCGCAGGCTAACATATTCATGAACTTCAAGTTTAAATTGAACAGGGTTTCAATTTCTCCAGAAAAAATTGGGCCCTTATTTTTGATCTCCCTTCATTTTTTCAAGATTAGCTACTGGTTCCACAAAATCGATTTTTCCACCGGCCTTCCCATCATCAATGTCGATTTTATTCAATATTATGCGCGAGCCATCCGCGCGCAGGAGTTCATTTCCCGATCGGGTCGATTTTGGGGATATGATCCATTTCAGTCCGCCGGCAACGTTTCCGGACTGTACAATGAAGTAGGCAATTACTTAACAAACTATATTTGCCATTGGCTTTTGCCCCTTCTCCCAATAACGAGAACTCTCCTTTTTATTGAGCTTATAAGTTTAGCCTTGATTTCCTTCACTATTCTGGCAGTGGTGAAAAATTTTGGGGGTTCCTCGAATGTCTCCTGGACTGCCTTCGGATTCGTCCTTCTAGGATGGGGTGTCCTTGAACCCTTAACCGCTTATGTTATTCATGGGGGGATTATTTGGTTTCAATTGGCAATGTTTTTTTCCATCTGGCACGTGAGTTTGTTCTGGAAATGGGTTCAAACTCGAGAATTGAGAATATTAGTCTGGTTCACAGTTGTCACATCTTTGATGTTTCAACTCCACCCGGTATCCCTAATAATCGTTTCGCTTCCTGATATATTAATCCTTTCTCTTTCTCTGAAGTCGCTGCGAGGGCGCCATTATCTCCTCATGGTGTTTGCACTGGCTTTTGTTCTCGCAACAAACCTATATTGGATGAAACCCTATTTCGCGTTTTCTTATTGGCACCGGACTGCGCCCTATCAGTACTCCAAAGGTCTCCGTTATCTGCAACTTCTTAATCCCATCCGTTCCAACTACTTCGAATCCATGAGATCGGTATTTCACATTATTGTTTTAATTTTTTCTTTTTTTAGTCTCAGACAAACCCGATGCTTCGATTCAAAACTAAAAGTCGTCCTATTAACATGGCTATTTTGGCTGGGAATGATAACCATTTATGGAAGCAAGATTTTTTGGATCAAAACTTTACAACCCGCCCGCTACGAATTCCCCTTCTGGCTTCTCCTTTATGTGGTTTGCGCTTTTAGCTTTCAAAGCTTTCTTAAAAGATGGGCACAAGAAAAGGGAAATCAAATTCTTCTTTTTGGGACTCTTTTGTTCTTTGTGGTGACTCTTGTGCCCCGTTCAGGAAGATACATTAGGATGAGCCCTTTAACGACGAAATTACCCGATCATCAGGAAAAGGTCATCAAATATTTAAGTTCGGCCGGAAAACAAGAGGCACGATTATTAATCGAGTGCCGGGAAATCCGCGAGCCGCATTTTGTGGATTTTATTCCCGTTGTGACCAGCCAGAATGTGGTTGGGGGGCCCCATCCCGGAAACCATATGATCACCCGGTATTCCTTATTTAGCGGACATTATATCGATAAGGGATACTCGACCATTACCGACGACCCAATTGCTTTTAATCGTAAAATGAAAGAAATGACGGAGCAAGATTTTGCTTCACGTCTCGAACTTTACAATGTGGGAACGGTGGCGGCCATTTCGCCTTGCATAACTGGCATTTTAAATACATGGACACAGATATTAACCCCGTTCGAGGAAGTAGGAGGATATCGCTTTTACCGGGTTAATCGACTGCCCTCGTGGTTTTTTTCAGGTTCAGGTACGGTTTCATGGGACTACGACCGAATACAAATCGAGAAACCTTCCAAAGGAAAGATAATTTTAAAATATCATTGGATTAAAACTTTGAGAGCAAAACCAGAAATCCCAGTTGAACCAATCTATTTGCTGGATGACCCGGTTCCGTTCATATCAATCGACAATAAAACCGATGCCAACGAGATTGTCATATACAACGCCGGATTATAGTATCAGCCTATGTCCCTCCGCATAATTTTATCCAAGCCTCGCCAAAACTTATTTCCCTTGGTCCTTTGTCTTCTGATCTTTTCAAATTGGTTGATTTTAGCGAAGCGAAGCTTTTGGATTGATGAAGCGCTCACCTATGTCCTTCTTAATAACAATTTGCCCTGGCCGACACTGTCGAGTTTGGCCTTTTATCTAACCAAATACCTTTATCCCGCTCCGCCGCTCTACTTTGTTCTGGAATGGTTGGTCGTTAAGATTGCCGGCACAAGTGAAATGGTCATGCGGTTCCCTTCCATTTGTTTCATGATTTTAACAGCCCTTTGCATGTACAAACTATCCAAATACTTTTTCACCCGCACAAACGCATTTTTGGCCACAATTGTTTTCCTGTCGATGGAGCAAATTGTCTATGGGGCCGTTAACGCGCGCCAGTACGCGCTGGGGATATTCCTTGTGGTTTCTTCATTGCTATTTCTGGCACGATGGATGGATGAGGGTGGGAAAAAAAATTATCTCGCTTTCATTGCCACTGCTGGCTTGATCATGTTCGCACATCCTTTATTTGCGCCTGCGATTTTAATGCACATGGCTTATTTCATTTTCAACCGGGCGAAGTCACCTTCAGCCACCTGGAGGAAATTCCTGGGTGCCATAGGGCTGGTTTCTCTCCTGGATTTACCTCTCCTGGTCTTGCTCGTTAATGTATGGAAATTAAGAGCGATAATTTCCCCGGCCGGAAAACCAATATTTGGAGATTTGATCAATCTTTTCCTTTTTTCTTTCCCTGTGTCGGGATTTGCCCTGGTATGCCTTGCGGGTTCAACATATTGGCTGGTCCGCTGGGTAAAAACCGGAAGGGAGAAGGAAAAGTTGATCTATATATTGCTTGCCGGCATTGGCGTTTATTTTCTCCCCTTTTCTATTTTCTTTTTATTAACCCATCTCATCTATTTGATTTCAAGGAGAGGAAGTTTGCCGAAAGCGGGCTGGAACGATTCAATTATTTATTCTCTCATATTCTTCCTAATAGTGATCTTGCAATTCAACAGGGATTTCCCCTTTATTAGCGAATTCATGTCAAATATATTTTCTTCTGCTGTATTGGATCAGATCCGGTTCAGCTTCTTGTATACCGGTCGAACTCTGGCCGTCGTCCTGGCGCCCTTAGCCGCTTTTACGGCTATTCGCGCCAAAAAGGGGAGAATTTATTGGGGGCACCAAATGCCGGTTATCGTTTTTTGGATTGTCACCCAGCCTCTGATTATTTATTTGATCGGGCGCTACACGAACGCGGGTATATTTTTAAATCGCTATTGCTTGCCTTTTCTTATCGGCTTAAGCCTTCTTACCGTCAAACTACTTGGGGGAGTGTTAAGGATAGCCGTTTTGAGAAAAGCAGTTGTTGCCTTTATTGTGCTCACTTCAATCGTCTATTCTCACGGCACTTATCGAATGAATTTAGGCGAATATTGGAGAGAGGCCGCAGACCTGATCAATAAGATAGTAAAAGATTTCCGTACGCCAGTCATCCTCCACTGCGGTTTCATAGAATCCGATGATTTGGGGTATTTGAACGATCCGAAATTAAACCCCCAATTGATGGCGGCGCTGGAGTATTATCCGGTCAAGGGTCCGGTTTGGATCTTGCCTATAGACTTTGTTAACCCCCAACTGGCCGAATACCTCGACAGAATAAAAAAAAGGATTGAACTTTATGACCGACCGTTTTTATTCATAAAAAAAGTTAATGATTACAACGAGACTTGGTTTACGAGCCGGTTGGATTATAAATTCCATCCGAAATCTATTTGGAAAAAGAGGAATTTGGAAATAGTTTTTTACAAAAAGATATAGTGTGAAATGCGAGGCATCGAGTTGACTCAAGACAAAAGCTTTTTTCCATTTTTGGACAGGCAGCTTTCCGTGCAGTTTCTGGTGGCGCTGGTCTTTGTCCTCATTTTTTCAATCCATTTAATACGGGTGGCCATGATCTTTTCCCCAGAACATTTTGTTATCCGGGATCTTTGCATGTTGGCCAATTATCCCTTCGAATTTGCAGCCATGGAAAGAGATCGGGCCTTTCAAACGGCGAGCGGGATGAGTCATGGTTATGACCCCTCACACCGAGCTGGGTATTTGGTAAGATTCACATTCGACGATCGCAGCCGTTGGCCAATCTTTACTGACCGCTTTCTTCGGCGTTGGCTTTCGGTATCCAGGTCCCTGTACCTCACTTTTTTCCTTTCATTTTTGTTTTCTCCCCTCCTATTATATTTTGCCTGCCGATTATTAGGCGGGGATCATCCAGCCTCCCTTCTTGCCATGGCTTTGGGAGTCGCTGCTTTGACCAACGAGGACTTTTTCAGCGGGACAGTCCCATGGAACTTGGTTTCCTTGATTTTGGTAAGCTACTTATCGCCTCTTTGTATCGCCCTTTTTTACAAGGCTTTACAAGAAAAAAGTTGGTTTAAGTTCGCTTTATTTTTCATTTCCATCCTCTTGTTCGCTTTTGCTCAACCACTATTATTTCTATTCATTATCATCCCCTTGGCCGCTCTCTTTGCAATAAATTGGATTTCTCTCCCTCTACGATGGAAGGTTGGGATTGCCCTAGCGATGGCAATCGTCCTCTATGTGAACCGGGTTTTAATTTCTGTATATATAAATTGGGCTTCTTTCAATTGGAATCAGGATGATGTTTTCCCCATAGTGGTCCGTTTGATGATCCTGGCAGCTTTTGGCAAGGGGCTGTGGATGTTGTGGCGGGAAAAAAAGGAAGTGGCTGGCCCCTTGGTTTTATGGGTATTTGTCCTTGCCATTGAAGTGTGGCTATTCAGCCGAGTGAAGGAGCACTTTGCCTGGTGGACGAGCCGATTTTTATTGCCCCTCGTTTTAACACTCATCGTTCCGGCGAGTATTTACATATCGCAACGGATCATTCGGCCAAAAAATATTTGGGGCATTTTCCTCTTTTGGTTTCTATGGTTTCAAATGACTTGGCAAATCCCGTCCCAATTGGGCCAATTCAATTCTGCGGCCGAAAATCCCCCCGGCCGGCCAGAAAACCTAGTCAATAAGATCAGAACGCTCCCTCGGCCCGGAAGAATCCTCTACGAGGTTTCCTCACCGAATTTTGAAATTTATGATGCGTTGCCCCTTTTAACAGGAAAGGAGTTTGTAGGAATACCGCAGACTTTAGAAGGAGATCGGGAGATCAGCTTCCGAGCGCCAATGAACGACCAACCTCCAATGCTTTTTGGAAACCCACTTTCAACCTTTGGTAGGGAAAAACTCCTCGAATTTCTTGAACGCTACAATGTTAGTTATGTAGTCGCTTTCTCACTTCAGGCGCGGTCCCTTTTCGAACGTTACCCCGAAGATTTCCAGCTTCTTTTTGAAGACACGGCAAAGGCTGAAAAAACGAATGAGGCGGCCGCTCCACCTTCTTATCCCCCTCCTGTTTTTCCCTACCGAATTTATCAGGTGAAAGGGTCCAAACCCAGTTTCCTGCTGGAAGGAACCGGTCAAGCGGTGGCCACCTTCAATCGCATCGTGATTCAAAACCCAAACCGGGGAAAACTTGTACTCAAGTATCACTGGTTCGACAGCCTCCAGGCTCCTCCAGGCGTCATAATTCGGCCTAAAAAAGTCGGAAATGATCCCACTCCTTTTATCTCAATCATTAATGGGTCCAAACTCAAGGAAATCATTATTCAGAATAAATTTTGATGAAATATATGAGAAGCAATTTTAAATTCCTTTATTCGAGTTTAGTAGTAACACTTTTTTTCTCCCTTCCATTAATCATTTTCCTTTTTATTGGCATGGCTTACACCGCTTCCCCTGCAGTATATATGGTTGGTCATTTTCCTTTGGCAATGGTCGTTGTTTGTTTGGTTCCCACTTTGAAGCGCATCTCCACTTTATTGTCTGTGTGTTTTTTCCTTTTGATTTTGATTTCTGTTTTTTTCGTCAATTTGATTGAACTCGTCCTCATCCATTTTTATGGGAGAGGTTTTTCCAACCTCGTCTTTATTCATTTGAACGGCGAATGTTTGAGAGTTGGGCTGCGTGTTTACCAACGCTTGGCCCTCACTTCGCTGATCTTTTTAATTGGCTTGGTGATGATTTCTCTGAAAGTATTGTTGGCAGAACATTCTTTTTTTGATTTTTCAATCCCAAAATCCCTTCTTTTCACCGCCATCTTCTCTGTTCTCATCTACTTCTGTGGCGGTTCTCCCGTCTATCAAATACTGCCGGCCTATTCCCTATTCGAGCAATTCCACGCCTTCCACCGGAGTCCCCAACGGATTAGTTTAAGTTCGAAGGACGAAAAGCTGCTAAAGATGTTGGGATTTAATTTGAACATTACTCCCAAAGAATATCTGGCCGTGGTCAAACCACTTCATCCGATGAATCTGATTATTATTTACCTGGAGTCTTTCGATTTCCGGTACACGGAAATGGGGCGCTCCCTATATCCCAATTTGACTCCTCAACTTGATGAGTGGGCCTCAAAGTCGATTTTCCTGAAAAACTATTTTTCCTCAGAAGGATTCACCATGGGGGGAGTCTTCGCAACCTTAAGCGGAATTCTCCCTTTCGCCTCGAACACCTTTGTGACGGAAGCGGGTGGTTTTCTTCACCGGGTCTCAAGCGTAACCGATGCTCTTAAAAAAGCAGGTTATTACCAGGTTTACATTTGCGGGGCTGTGCATTCGGGAAAAGACGGTTTTTTCATGAACCACGGCTATGATGAAAACTACGGCTGGGAAGATTGGCAAAAAAATAATGCTTATTTGGAACGGCACAATGTTTGGGGAATTTATGATATCGATCTGTTCAGAGAAGCGGCCAAATTGGTGACGAGACTCCAAAAAAAGAAACCTTTTAATTTGACCATTTTGACACTCGACACCCACATGCCGGGATTTCCATCTCCTGAGGTCCCCCCTTATTCCCGCGACCCCTACCTAAACTCTATTCATTCAACAGATCAATCGGTTGGGCAGTTTATGCGCTTCCTAGATAAAAACCATTATCTTGATGACACTGTTGTCGTTATAACCTCGGATCACAGCCCCTTTGAGACCCAAAACCATGTCCAACTTTTTGGAAAAAACGAAACAAACCGCATCATTGGAATAATCAGATCTCCGCATTTTACTCGTCCGTCTGTTATTGACTTTATGACCTACTCTCCCGACCTGGCTCCCACAATCTTGGACTTGCTGGGAATAGAGTCCAACATTCATTTCCTCCGCGGAAATTCGGTTTTGAAACCGGATCCAAAACGCCGGTATCTTGTCTTGGGGAACTTTGCCTATGGGATTAACCTGGTTGTGGGAGGGGATAGGGAGCCTAAAGTTTGTCGCCCCCATGATTTAATTGGCACATCGGAGATAGCAGAAAGTGAAATCAACAAAGTCTTCGAAATCATTTACGATTATCAAAGAAATTTTCAGCAAGGCCAACGTCTGCCAATTTCATTTCAATCCCTCGATGGAGCAGTCCTGATTTCAAATGGGAAAAGCTTTGGAGAAAACCCCGCCATCTTCATTGGAAAAAAGAACGAAATCTTTCGGGAATGGAATAAAGCCGGACCAGGCCAAGTCATCCCCGGGATATATATAGTCACCTTAGATCCAGCCGGAACGATTTCCTCCCGAAGATATTTTGACAAAAGCCAACCCCCTGAAGATTGGAAAAGGTGTGAAATGTACCTAAAGGCGATACCAAAAGGAGAGATCGTCTTGCTGGTAGTCGGGGGAAACGGAGCCGCTAATTTTTCGAGGGAGGCCAAGCGATTGCTCATTGATTTAGGAGCCCGGAAAACGAGGCAACTCTCTCCGGGAAGCTCATATATACTAATCACCCGAAAAGGGGGGCCTCCGGAAGGTGTCGTTGAACTCTATAATTCCAGTGGAGCGGAAATTTGTCATACCATCTCTTCCGAAGAACGATTGCGTCTTACTGCAAATCCACCTCAACATTAACACTGGTTTGACAGGCTCGAAGCTCCGCCCTGCGTCATAATCCGGCCGAAAATCGTTGGAAATGAGCCGCCTTTTATCTCAATCATTAATGGGTAGGAAATCGTCATTCAGAAAAAGATTCGATGGATTGAAAAGTCGACTTCCTGAGAAATAGAAAGGAATTACTTGGGTCGAAGCCGGACTCTGATCGGCAAAATGACGGCTTCCAGCCCGAGGAAAAGGAGCCGCCGCTGAATGATGTAGGACGTCTGGTTATGCAGCCAGCGGTTCCACAGATTCTCCCGCTCGAACACCAGTTGGCCCATGAAAAACACTTTCTTGGTCCAGTCTTGGGAAACCCTCTGGCAAAGAGATTCGAGCCCGTCGGTCACGTCAGTTTCCAGCATCATTTGGGACTCGGCATAAAATCCCATCCGCTCGGCAAGGTCCACATACTGCTTTAAATCGGCCTCGACACTGTGGCGCAAGTTCTCGATTTCAGCCTGTCCTTTGAACCGGTCGCTATCAATTACACCGACTGAAATAAAAACAAAATTTTTGAAATGGCCGGGAAACGTCCGGTGAATGGCTAAAAAAGAGTGGACGCCCATCCCGTTAAACCCGTTGGCCATTAAAATCGCGGTGGGTTCCTTGGGATTTTTTTTGGGGGGCGGCCCCTTGGGCGACACGGGAAGACCCAATAGAATCTCATCTAGCCGCCGTAAAGCTTTTGAAGTCTGCTGGTAATGGCGGTGGACCCAAAGGCAAAAAAGGACCAAACTTCCGGCCAACAGGATGGAGACCCAGCCCCCTTCCTGGAATTTGATCACCGAAGTCATAATTAAAATACCCAGGGTGGTCAAAAGCCCCGCCACATTTATCGCCAGTTTCCGCAGCCTCCCCCTTCCTTTTTCCTGCAGCCAATGCCGGACCATTCCGAACTGGGAAATGGTAAACCCGATAAAAACGTTGATGCTGTACATGACGACAAGAAGCCGGATTGAGGCCCCGCTGTAAAAAATAACGGCGAGGGCCGCCGCTCCGATGACAAAAATTCCGTCCTTTATCACCAGACGATCGCTTAAGTTCTTAAAACGCCTCGGCAGCCAGTTGTCGATGGCCATGCTCGACATGACGCGGGGGCCGTCGATGAATCCGGCCTGGGCCCCGACAAAAAGCAGCGCGCCTTCGGCAATCAGGGTGGTCAGGAGAAATATCCTGCCGAAGGGCCAGCCATCCGTCAAGCGATGGATTAAGGTCGCGTTGAGGGTCTGCCCGTGGACGTGCTGGATGCCGTTTAATAAATAGGCGACGAGTAGGCCTCCGGCCGTGAAGGCCAAGGAAAAAGCCATGTACTGCATCGTTCGTTTGCCGGTGGCCACGCGCGGTTCTCTTAATATTGGAATACCGTTGCAAACGGCTTCTATCCCCGTAAAGGTCCCGCCGCCCAAAGAAAAAGCCCGGAAGAAAATGAAAAGCATCGCCAAAATTCCAATATCGGATAGCCCCTGTCTTGTTTCACTGACCGTATCCAGCACAAGCGGGACTAAATGGGCGCCGTGGGAAAAAATCCCGTAAAATATCACCACGATATGGGTCAATACGAAGACGGCGAAGATCGGAAATAAGACCAGAACCGATTCTTTAACACCCCGCAAATTCAATGAAAGAATGACCAAAAGAACAAAAATTGTGGCGAGCAATTTCCATTTAAGGAATTGAACGGGAAGAAAACTGAATATCGCGTCGACAGCCGAAGTTAAGGACACCGCCACCGTCAAAACATAGTCAACCAGAAGAGCGCAGCCGGAAACAAGCCCCGGCACAGGTCCCAGAAGCTTGGTCCCCACCAAATAGCCGCCGCCGCCGGTGGGGAAAAGTTCAATGATTTGGGAATAGCTTGCGGAGAGAATAAAAACGGTGGCCGCAACCGCCAAGGCGAGATATATCGCCATATGAGAATAGCGGCCCAAAGCCAGAAAGGCTTCCTCCGGCCCGTAACACGAGGAACTCAATCCGTCGGCTCCCAGCCCAACCCACGCAAAAAGGGCAATCAGGGACAATTTGTGAAAAACCCGGGGATCCAGGGGATCCTTGGGCTTTCCGAAAATCCATTCTTTTATTTTCGTCTCGCCATTCATTTATTTTCGGGAATTAAAATATAAGCAGGGAGGGCGGTCAAGTTTCTCATCAAAATGTTACCCATGACAAATTGGTGGCAAAATCAAGGCAAATTGATGACATTAAAATTTGTGTTGATATTTAGGCCTGTTGGATCAATATTTAAATAGGTTATTTCCAATTTTATTTGAGCTCGGGAGGCGATTCACATGGACGCGCTAAAATCAAAAGTTCTGGTCATTGATGACGATGAGGCAATATTAATGCTGTTCGACACCATTCTTCCCAAAGAAGGATTTTCCGTGGTTTCAACCCCCCGCGGCGGCACCGGCATCACCATGGCCCACGATGAAAAGCCGGACATAATAATCCTCGACCTGGGCCTGCCCGATATTCCCGGAATGGAAGTCTGCCGGGTGATACGGCAGGACCCCGCCATCCGGCACATCCCCATTTTGATGCTGACCGCCCAAAACAATGTCCAGGATAAAGTCAAAGGGTTAGAGCTCGGAGCGGATGATTATCTGCCCAAACCATTTGAGCCAAAGGAACTGGTGGCCAGAATCCGGGCGGTCCTGCGCCGTACCACCAATGAGCATGTCACCGAAAAAGTTCTGGAAAGAGCCAATGTGAAAATCCTGGTGGACCAAATCGTGGTTGAAGTGGACGGCATTCAAAAAGGCCGGCTTACCAGAAAAGAATTTGACCTGCTGTACGTTCTCATGAAGAAAAGCCCCCAGGTGTTAAGCCGAAGCTATCTGGTGGAAACGGTTTGGGGAACGGATTATCCCGTCACTGACCGGACGGTGGACGCCACCATCAAAAGGCTAAGGCAGAAACTGGGGACGGAGGGAGCGGTTCACGTCATTACAGTCGAAGGTTTCGGCTACAAATTCGAATAAGATAGGTGCCGTTGTTCACAGTTCACACTTTTTATCTCCAATCTAACTTGCAAAATGCATATGGCCCATTCCTCTAATTCCTTTTTTGCAGCCCCCGCTATCAGGAAAGTGTGAACTGTGAACAACGGCACCTATCTTTTTTTCTACGGACGACCGTTGAAATGAGGAAGGAAGCTAAAATCAGGCTGGACATTATCATGAGAGGACCCAAAGTCACCCCCAGGGCCGCAACAAATCCTCTCTGACCTCCCACTTCCGCGGCGTGCCACAGAGTGTGCGAGGCGTAAGTTAAAAGGATCATCCAGGGAAAAATCCCCATGGCCGTTCCCCAAAAATAATCCCGCAATCTCACCGCGGACAATCCAAAAGCGTAATTGGCCATCAAAAAGGGAGGAACCCCCAGCCACCGAACCAATAAAACCGTTTTCAATCCCCCCGCATTGACCAGCCGCCCAAGTGATTTAACCCTGGTCTGACAAAGATTTTGTGCGGCTTTTCGCCCAAAAACGCGGGCCAAAAGGAAGGGAAATAGAGATCCAACGGTCGTGGCCAGCAAATTAAACGGAAGGGCGACAACAAATGGGAATAAAATACCGCCGAGGACAGCGAAAAATGTGATCGGAAAAACCATCACCGCGCCGGCGAAAACAATGAAATAAAGGCATTTTATCCAACCGCAGGCTCGCAATTTTTCTCCCCAAAACATCAAATTCTCAAAATTGAGGAGTTCTCCCAGCGGGGAAACATAAGCCATGACTATCAGGGTGAAAATGATCAGCATTCCCACACCAAGTCTAATACGAGTCAGTCTTTGGACGCCGGCAAGGGGATTTATCACATAGAAAGGATGACCGGAAATCAGGAATCTTTCAAGGTGAGATTTCGGGTAGCTTTCAACGACGGTTGGGTTGGGGGGTAATCCTCAAGTAGGGCTTAACTTCTTTATAGCCTTTCGGAAATAATTCTGACAACTCTCCCTTTTCCTGAATGGCGGGGAGGATAATGACGTCATCTCCAAATTCCCAATTGACCGGAGTCGCCACTCTGTAGTTGTCAGTGAGCTGCAAAGAGTCTATGGCTCTGAGGATTTCCTCAAAATTCCGGCCGGTTGACGTGGGGTAATTCATGATTAACCGGACCTCTTTTTCATGATCAATGACCAAAACTGTCCGAACCGTGAAACCACCCGATGTTTCGGGATGCAAAAGTCCGTAAAGATTGGAAACCTTGCGATCGACATCAGCTAGAATGGGAAAACTAACCCGGCAGTCGTGCATATCTTCAATGTCCTGAACCCATTTTTTATGGTCAGAGACCGAATCCAGGCTCAACCCCAAAACCTTGACGTTCCTTTTTTCGAATTCAACTTTGAGTTGAGCCATCACTCCGATTTCCGTGGTGCAAACAGGGGTGAAATCACCCGAATGGGAAAAAAGAATCACCCAATGATCGCCCGCCCAACCGTAAAAGTTTATTTTTCCATCAGTCGATTCCTGCTCAAAATTAGGGGCTTTATCACCTAATTTAACTATCGCTTGCACATTTGCGGACATTCCTTAGAACCTCCCTAAATTTGATTCGCCTGAATTTATGGGCTCAAATATTTAAGCCTAACAACTAGCAAAACAATCCTCATAAAGGAAAGTTCCTCCGTCGGGAAAAGACAGGTGCCGTTGTTCACAGTTCACACTTTTAGACATACGCCCGCGACAGCTTAGTGAAGGCGTTGGAAAGTGTGAACTGTGAACAACGGCACCTGTCATGGAGGTGGCGGGAATCGAACCCGCGTCCGGAAGTGAGCCGATGATATCACTACAGGCTTAGCCTGATATCATTCTCGCGATAAAGTTGTCATCAGACAGAACCACTTCACCGCCAGCCTCGTTGTTTTTAAGCCGATGGAGACGAGACGCGCTCCAACAGCCGATCCCGGCGTCAACGTTCCGGCCCCGATACCGGGCGTTTCGGGCGGAACGTCGCAGCGTATTAGGCCGCGAGTGCTAATTCAGCATTAGCAGTTATTAGTTTGGTCGAATTATTACGGAGCCTTCGACCAACTCCGACCTGCGACAGTCACGGGCTCAAACCACCGTCGAGACCAGGTCACCCCCAAGTTTTTATTTTACCTTTTCTTCTTCGTCGGAAAAAGCCTTTCAACAATTTGGCTGATTCATATTTTAAAACGCCGCTCACCACCGCCGGCCGGTGATTTAGTTTCCTGTTCGGCAAAATCTTAAACACTGAACCGCACGCCCCGGCTTTGGGGTCTTTCGCCCCGAATATCACCGTCGGGATCCTCGCCTGGACGATGGCGCCCGCGCACATAGGGCAGGGCTCGAGCGTGACATAAAACGCCGTTTCTAAGAATCGCTCGTTTTTAATCTTTTTAACGGCCTCCTGAATGACCACCATTTCGGCGTGGGCGGTGGGATCTTTCCGCGCGCGGGTGAGGTTGTGCCCGGCCGCGATAACCCTGCCGTCCTTGACCAAAACCGCACCCACCGGAACCTCCCCCTTGCGGGCGGCTTTATTGGCCCAATTTAAGGCCTTTTCCATCCATTTTTGATGCTCCATGGGAGCGATTTTACAAGTCATTTACCAAATCTTCCGAAGAATTTAAGACCTTTTTTATTTAATTAAAAGACTTCAAAACACATTCTTTTCTGGATAAAAAAATTGCGGACATATCTCAACCCGATTAAAACATTATCCGTGGGGCTTTGTTTTGTCATTTTGACGACAAATGTCCTCTTCGCGCACGTTCCCGAGTCCAATTTCTGGGCCGAACGCCGGAAAACAATTCAGGGAAAAGGAAATCAACTCGCCTTCAACTATAATGCCCTGCCATTGACGCTCCCCTCTCCCGCCCGAGGCGAGGGATTGAACAAAATCTCATCCCAACTAAATCCCCATTATCAGTCACCCGATTTAAAGTCCCCCGCTCTCGGTACTCGGTACTCAGTACTCGGTACTCAAAACTCGGTACTTCCCTTCGCCCTTCCCTTCCAATTCGGAACCCTCCGCAAAATCTCCGGCCCGAAATTTTCAGAGAGCGGAAAAATCGTCATCCACATTCAGGACGTTCACCTAAACCAGGAAGCCCAAACCAATATCGGGAACACGATAAAGGAACTCACCAAGGACGGACAAGTGGATTTGGTGGCGCTGGAAGGAGCTTTCTACGCCGTCGATCTGGCGCCTTTCCGAAGATTCCCTGATCAGGAAGCCATCCGCGCGGTTGCGGACTACCTTTTCCGGGAAAATAAAATTTCGGGACCCATCCATTCGGCTCTCACCAGTCCCACGGCCATTCCGCCTTTCATCGGAATAGACGATCCTGACCGCTACCGCGCCAACGTCGAAGCGTATAAAAATTCTGCTCCGCTTCTGAAAGATTTAAAGGGCTGCCTGGCCAAAGATCAGGATGAGCTCCTCAGGAAAAAACTGACCGCGTTTAACCCGGCTCTCCTAGCCTTCGATCGGAAAGTTTCCGCTTACCAAGAAGGAAAAATTCAGATCGGGGAGTTTGTTAAAAGTGTCATTGCTTTGGCCAAAAGTCGGCCTCGCAATGATAGCAACGCCCTTGACGCATTTTTCCAGGCGCTCCAACTGGAAGAGTCCCTTAATTTCACACGGGTCGAAGCGGAACGGACCTACCTTATCTCCTCGCTCTTGAAAAAATTGGACAAGGAACAAACCTCCGCACTCATCGAACAAAGCGTCGCCTACCGACTGGGAAATATATCTCACGCGGATTTCTATCAATATCTCGAAACCCTCTGCCGGAATTCAAAACTTCCGCTCGCACGATTCCCGGCCATGCGGTCGTACCTGAAATACGTCCTCCTCGCCGATTCCATCGACGCGGAGAAATTGTTTGCGGAGCTGAAGGAACTGGAAGAATCCGTTTACCGCTCCCTGGCGGAAACAAATGAGGAGCGGAATTTATTCGAAGAATCCCGCCGGCAATATCTCGTCGGAAAACTTCTGGATTTCGCCCTGACGCCGGAGGAGTGGAAGGAGTATAAGTCTGTCATTGCGAGGGAGCGTTTTTTGCGACCGAAGCAATCTCATGAGATTGCTTCACTCACTTCGTTCGCTCGCAATGACAAAAATCTCGCTTCCTTTGAAAACTTTTACTTGGAAGCCGAAGCGCGCGACAAACTGATGGCCGAAAACCTCCTAAAAGCGATGGCGGAAAAAAGCGCCAAAGTCGCCGTCCTCGTCACGGGTGGTTTCCATTCCGGCGGCCTCGGAAACATTTTGAATGAAGCCGGCATTACGACCGTGAGCTTCGTCCCCAAACTCACCCAAGTCGACTCCGCAAGCGGCTCCGCCTATTTAAGCGTCTTCACCCAGGAAAAAACGCCGCTTGAAAAATTGTTCAACGGCGAGCGGCTTTTTCTGGCCCCGGTTCCTCAAGAGGGGATGAGGGTCGCTCCCCCTCTCACGACGGCCGCCCACATTATCGGAGATTGGAAGGGCTCGGAGCGGGAGAAAGATCTCCTCCCCAAGGCCCAGTTTATTTTGGACTGGTTCCATAGCCGCGACGCCCGGCGGATTTTAATTCGGGACATCGAGGTAAGCGGGACGCCGCACCAAAATGAGGCGAGCGTCCGGATCAGTTTCGGAACGGATAAAGAAATAATAAAGAATATTCGGCTGAAGGTGAGCTTTGCTCCGGACGGGTCCATCAAGAAAGTGACATCCGAAGATAAACGGCGTCTCATAACGATATTGTTTTTAATCCCGCAATTCCTTTCAAAGCTTTACGCAGCTCTCCTCCGGGCCCGTTGGTTTCCGCAAAATTTTGTTCCGCTTGCCGAACTCCCCTTGCTTTTCTTTTCACCCCGCTTCGGAAGTAATGCGACAGCCTGGATGGTCAACGCGCATAAAAACAAGACTCTGGCCGATGTTATCGAAAGAGCGCTCGGGATCCAGGTCGTGGGGCAGGTCATTGAGAGGGCGAAGGAATCGGCGATCGGCCCGTGGTCCCGACTCTGGACGTCGTTCCTAGCGAACATCCACAGCCACCTGACCTTTAACCGGTTATTTCCGGAGGCGCGCTTGTCTCTTGGTTTGGGTAGCAATGCTTATAAACCGGAAAAGGCCAAAAGGACAGGCAACGCGGCGATCATCCCCCTCGACTTGGTTTTATCTGAACCCGAAGTTAGACCAATCAAAGTTCAAGGATGGCCGACGGTGGCACCTTTACGAGGCCTCTCCGCTGAATCCAAGGTTCTCCTCCAACTACCATCGCTTCTCCGCCGTTACTTCCCCGATGATTCAACGAGCTTCGCCGTTTTTGTTTGGATTTACGCAGCAGCCTATCTCCGGCAACTTGCGCCCAAAGATCGGACTGTCGTTGAACAAGAACTTGCCCGCGTTCTCGGACCGTTCGATCAGCCTTTCCTTGGTCGTCTGCTTGAGCTCGGCCGCCTGGATCCAAAAAACGATACTGACCAGTTCATGGAAGCCCTTCCATTCAAGGTCGACGGTAAATCAGTCCAATCTGCCGGTTCCCTGGCGCTATCGCGTGATACGGCAGTCTCGAAAGGTCGGGCGTTCCGCATCGCTACCGAGATTTTATTATCGAACGGCCCAAACAGGCCGGTCCGCCGGCACCCTTTCCCCCTTGGCTTCGCGGCTCGCGCGGCCGCCGCCTTTAAGCGAGGATTCCGGACCATCGCGACACGCCGCCGAATCGCCGTTTTACTAAGGGACGAGCAACTGATCGATCTTCTGGGGGGGCTTCGAACCGCGATTCATCTAAAAACACTCGGCGAAGCGGACGCGCATCTCCTCAGTGAGCTGTTCTGGATAACAAGGCAGGTCGAAGGAAGCGCGTTTCAGATTCTCCCTTTGCCCGACGGTTCGTATTACCTTTATGACAAGTACGAGCTGAAAAACTTGGCGGCGGCCAACGAAAAGCGGCTGGCGGAACTCAAATTCGCCGTGACCAAAGAGGGGCTCGAATACCTGATCCGGTTGAATATGGTTTCAGGCCGTGGATTTTATTACGACATCCTCAAAACCGGCGGTGCTGTTCCGACAGCTGACTCGCCAATCATTCGCGGAACGGTGACCTCAATTATCACGGCGGACCCCGGACGACGGTTTTTATCCTGGGATCCCCACCACAATTTATACCGGGCGAGGGAATTGTCGGCGCGACTGTTCGATCTGCTCCCTCCCGTCGTTGAGACGGGTTATATCGCCACCATCGAGAGGCCAGTGGCGCTGCGCTATCAACTGGAAGCGGAAATCGAGACGCACAAGATCTTCGGCCGGTCGCTGGGCCGCATTATTGTTTACGACGCTTCGGGAGAAAAATCCGCCGCTGAAAACCGCCGTACGCTGCAAGATATCGAGAAGCGGCTGGGAGGGAATTTCGTCTATCGCGATTGGCGCGTGCGCCTCGCCGATCAGTCCTACTATGAGATGTGCGCCGCCGCCGAGTATCAGGCTCAGCTTGATCAAGGAACGCTCGATCCTCGGTTGAAGACCTTTTTGGAAAGGCGAGGCCTCCTCGAAAACGGACGAATCGACGCCGTCAAACTGGCCCGCTTTGTCAACTCCGCCGTTTTCGATCATATCTCCGGCGTCCGGAACGACACGCTGCTGCGCACCTCCGGCGAGCTCATCTCTCACTGGGACGACGATGCGCCGCCTTTCACTTTTACCCCGTTTCCCGATGAACGGATGGCCATCTTGCGGGACCGAACGCAGGCGCGCGAAAAGGCGCTCGCGGCCTTCCGCGGCGAAGTTGAAAAAACGCTGGAGCGTTCCTTTGAAAATGAGAGCCAACTTTACCAGGCAATCGCGGCTCATCGGGACCGGCTGAGCGGCCTGGAGACGAAGTACTTCGGCTATTCGAGCGAGGCATCTATCGGCTTCGTACCCGCCGCCGTTGGAGAAATTATTGAAAAAGAGGAGATGATGCTTCCCGGCCTCGGCCGGACCTTCCTGCGGTACGAATCTTTGATGGGGCCCGATGAGCGGGGGCCGCCACCGCGGCTCTTACGACTCTCTGATTTCCTTCATCGCCGTCCGAGAAAGGTTATCTCCGCGGGCAGTTTCCAGGTCTTGCCGGTGGACGTTCTGACCGACGCCCGGTGGTTGGGAGCTTCGGTATCGTCTACTCACCTGCCTATCCGATCAAGCGATTACCGGGGTATCGCCGCGGCTCTCCCCGGGCCGGAATCTCCGGATATCGCCGATCGGTTCATCGCCTACATCGCCAATATCTTCATCGGCGACAAAGACACTTCCGGAATCGCTCAATTTTTTCGTTACCTCCAGATGTCCATCAAGCGTCGTGAAAACCTACAGCACACCGATCAGACCTCTCTGGTCGTGACCGGCATCTCGGCTTTCGCCGGTCTCACCAACGTTATTTTTAACCGATCACTCATTTGGAACCGGATCCCGGCTCCGACCATCGGACGCGATCTCCGCCTGGAGGAGCCGCCGTTCGTCTCCTGGATCATGTCGGCCATGCTCAACCAGAAGGCGGCGATGGCGTTTTCACGAGTGGGCGGGGGCCAGGAACGATCAATCGGAGAGCGCCTCTACCGTATCTCCTACCAGGATCTAACCGAGGTTATCGGCGGGGTGGCCCGAAAATTCTATGAATCCGCCGTCGACCGGTGCCGGAAGCACCAGGGACGGCGGGGCGACGGGAAGCCCGACGAGAACCTTCGCCTGCTCGGACAGTCCTTTATCGACGCCGCGGAGGAGGTTCACCTGGATCCATCCGACCGGATTCGGCTTCGAAGCGAACAAAAGCTTCGGGCGCGTCTGATAGCGGAGCTGGGAGCGCAACTCTCGGATCGGACGGGGGATGAGCGTCGCGACATGGAAACGGTACTGCTCCAAGCTGCGCACGACTTTTCGCTGTACCACGCTCAGGACATCGGATCGTCGAAACTTGAACCTCGGGACGGAAAGCGGGACTACCTTTATCAAATCCGGCCAAGAACCGATTCCAACGGCCGGGCATGGCTGGATTGGAAGGCCGTCCAACCAGTCGCCCGAGAAAATGGCTTTGATTGGAAAGTGATGGCAGGAAAGGCGGGAACCGTCCTGATTCCTGCTCGCGGCCCGGAGGGCGTTTACGAAGTATCTGTTGAACCGGGGCGGACGCTTATCTTCAGAGAGGTTCCGCCGGCGGGCCATGAAGCGATATTCCCGGCCCTCGTCGACGAGAACTACCAGGAAATGGAAGAAGGGGTCGTCCAGCGCATACACAACCAACTGCAAACGGACGGCGAGGCCTTGCTCGTTTGGCCGGAACTCGCCCACTCGGCCCGTCGTCTCAAGTCCGTTCTCGACCATGAAAATTCCCCGGATGCCGGCGAGGAAGAGCGTTTCCTGCAATCGGTTTACGATGCGCTGCGCGTCGAGCCCGGTTCATTGGCCGAGCGATGGCAAGAGATCGAGCGGCAAGCCGACAACTTGGGCGAGCGCGCGGTTCCTGCTTTACGCTGGGCCTTGGGACCAAACAATCCAGGTTTACGCCGGGCGGCGGCCGAGACGCTCGTCCGGTTAAGTCGCCGGTTTCCCCTGGCACAACATGCTCTCCGCGATGCCTTCGATCCGGACTCGCGCCGGGCCGCGCTCAAAAACCTCGGCACGCCGGCCATCAATGAAGCGGGGGCGATCAGAGAAGAGGACCAGGAGCTCTTGTCCATTCTGGGAGATCTCTCTCCGATTGCGGTCCAGGCAGGCCATCAGCCAGGCGCCGCTCCGCGTGCTCCTCCGGCGGTCTCAGAATCGCCCGACCGAACGCGCGTCCACGTCCAGCTAATGGCGGGCGGCTTAAGCACCCGGTTCTGGCCTTTTCAAAAAATGTTCTCCGATCCAACCGGCGTGGGCCGTACCATGGTCCAGCAAGCGTTCGACCGAGTCGCCGGACAAAATCTCCCTCCCTTCCTCGCCGCCGACCAATTCTACGCCGTCACTTTCCCCGAGCTGTCTGCGCTCATCAAACTTAATCTTCCTGATATGCCGTTTGAAAACGTGCTGCCCCAACCCCTGCGCCGCGGAACAATGGGAGCATTCCTTTGGGCGGCGGCCACCATCAAAGGGCGCAACCCGAACGCGACCATTCTCAATCTCAATAGCGATCACATTATCAGGGATATCGACGTTTTCCGGGAGACGCTGGATGCCGCGGTCGGCTTGGCGCAGCAAAGGCGGGCGATCGTCACCATCGGTATTCAGCCTTCCAGCCATCCCGGGGATTGGACCGCCTTCGGCGCGATACATGCAGGTCCCGCTGCGGATGAACTTCCCGGCGGCGCCCGCGCCGTCAGTGATTTCGAGGAAAAACCCACCGCTAAACGCGCGGAAGAGATGATCGCCGCGCAAGGCTGGTTTTGGAACTCCGGAATGTTCATGTTCGATCTCGAAACTCTTGAAAAGGCGCTGCGCGCTTTTCAGCCCGCCACTTACGAGGCGTTTCTCGATTTGTCGGCGGCCCTGGCTCGCGGCGACGACGGGGCGGCCAAAAAGGCTTTCGCCCGAATCCCGGAAAAAATCCCGCATCCGGGCGAGCCGGGGAAGATGGTCGATAACACGTTCGATTACGCGATCATGATGCCACTGCTGCACGGATCAAAAATGAAAGATGCGAAGATTGAATCCCTGGAAGCGTTCGTATTGCCGGGGCGGTTTCACTGGATGGATATCGGAAGCTGGGATGCCGTGCGGAACGAGGTTCCCGCCGATGAAAATCGAAACGTAATCGTAGGCAATCGCGCCAACATCCAAGCGGAAGATGTAACAGATTCTGTGCTTGTCGCCGAGAAAGATCGCCGGATCGTCGCCAAAAACGTGAGCGGCCTAGTGATCGTACACTCCTCTGACGGACAGGTGCTGGTTGTTCCTGAAAAGCGGGCGCAAGAAGTGAAAAAACTGGCCGAAGAAGCCTTGGCCCGCCGACGGGCTCTTCCCCCGAAGGACTGCCTCGCCGGAGCGATTGAAATCGACTGTCGAGGCTGCCGGATCAAAGCCCGGGACGGTTTCGTGGGCGCGCTCGGCCTGGAGAATCTCGAAATCACCTTAGCCGGCCTGACGGTGACGGTTCGGCCGATTGGCACACCCCAAGCGCAGCCGCCCACCATCGAGCCGCCGCACGCCGCCTCCCAAAAACACACGGGGGGCAATGAACCCGGCGCGATGGGATTTTGGCGATGGGGGATGCGTTTGTGGTCCACTTTAATAAGCCCCCGATTTAAATTATTGGCCTTCCTTTTAGTTACCCCCGCCGTGCTGTGTGTCAAGGGGCCTCCTTGGTGGGGCATTGTTCTTTTAGGGACTGCCTTGGCGACCACTTTGTCTGCCGGAAAAGTTCCAGGGCTTTATGGAATTATCCAGGGAAAGGATTTCGGTGTAAAGCGGGCCAGCCACGAGGAAATAAAATACATCGAAACTTTGACCAAGAAATTAGCGGCTCTTCCGGATAAGGAATGGGATTTCCTCCCTCCCCATCTTTACCAAGACAGACGGATTGTCTTGCGTCCCTTCGTCGATAATCTGGTCCTGGTGCAAGATTACAACGCCTTTGACGTTTGGGAAAAATTGGGATTTATCCGGGACAAAGATCGCTTCAAAAAAACACTTAAAGAAGCCCAATCGGGAGATGAGGAACTCCTGGCGGAAACCGTCGGTGAAATTGCCTGGTGCGTAAAATCGGCGTTTCTGAAAATCCCCCTGGAAATTCCGCCGACCAGTCCGGTTATTAGCCAAATATTCACCACGCGCTGCTCCCTCAGCAGGTTCACCGTGTTTCTCGGGGGGTACGATTTATTGAAAAGGAGGTTTGATCCCGATTCCGAAACCGCCCCGGGCCCCGGGAAGGTCGTCCCACCCCAGGAAATTGAATTATGGGCGGACCTCGCCGCAATGGCCGCCCGCTGCCCCCTGAATTTAATACAGGACAAAGTTTTGAAGGTGGCCGATATTATTATTGAGGCCTTCGGCAGCCCCGCCGGCGAGTCGCTCGAAACCAAGAAAAAGTTGTTCATCCAATTCAGGAGGGCCATGGACTTGAGACAGGAAAGGCTGGAAGGCCTTCTGCCTGTGGTTGCAACCTTTAAAGAGTTTGGCATTCAATTCAAGGAACTTCCGGAAATAATTCCCGAGAAGGCCCTGCCTGCCCGAAAAGGGGCGGGACCCCAGTCCGCAAAACCCCTGCCAAAGAAACCCGGATCTTTGGCCGATATGCTCGGGACAGATATCGATGCAAAACAATCTCCGGGTGAAGTTAAAGGAGCGTTCCTTCAATGCTGCGGGAAACTGATGGAGGCCGGCGAGCCGGATGCTAAAAGGCTGCGGGGTTTTCTCCAGTTATTGAAAAAAGAAGGAGTGAAACCGGATCGGCTGGGACCGAAAGAGCTGAAAACGCTTTTCGAGGAGCTGCCCGAAATTCTTTCCAAAAGCTCCGACCCGATGGGCAAAATGTTTTCTTTTTGGAAACGGGTTTTGAAAACCCTAAATGACATCCCAATTTCCATCCGGTGGCTTCCACTCATTCGCAGAGCCGTTGAATTGGGCTTGCGGGAAGTTGTTTTTGCCGAAATGTTTCTAAAATCTTTCCCTTCCGCACAGTCACCGTCCGAATTGGACAAATGGCTAAAAGGCCGGGTGAATTATTTGGAGGGGCAGAAAAAAATATCTCGCTTCAGACATGAAGTTGAAGATGAGTTAGAAAATGGGGCGGTGAGATTTGAAGGCTTGGGCCTGCTGCCCACTGTCCAGGAAAAGTCCCTCCAAGAGCTGTCCCATCTTTTGGGCCCAGGGCCCGCACCGGCTTGGAAAGAGGACGTTGATGATGAAACCGGCGGATTCGTGGCCGAGTTCACCCATGATCCGGATTACGTAAAGCCCTTGAGAGAGCACCCCAGGGCCCTTCTGGATTATTACGACTCTCAAATTATGCCTTTGGAAAAACCGCTTATTGGACTCCTTAAAAGCTTGATTGTTCCGCCAAAAGCAAGGTTGTCCCGCGATATTTTTGAATCCGTTTTGGTTAATTCTTTCCAGGCGGCGGAGAAAGCGGGCGGAGGAAAAATCCGGGTGGAGTTCGGAAAAGATGAAAAAGAAAAAAGCGTATTCTTTGAAGTCAAAGATCAGGGGCCGGGGTTTGAGAAGAAAATTTTAGAGTCCCTAATTGCCGGGCCGGCGGAAGCCGGCTCCGGAGGGCTTCGCCAGGACTTGGCGCTTTTGGGAGAAATTCCGGGATCGTGCCTCGAAATCGTGACCCGGAGAGACGGAAAGTTAATCGGTTATTCTTTTTTCTTTCGTGACCCGGGGAAAGGGCCCGGGCTGATTGGTTCAACAGCGAAAACTCCCTATCAAGGGGGCCCTCTCCCTCAGGATCAACTGACCTTGGCGGAAGGATTTAACGCCTCCGTCCGGTTTTCCATTCCGTTTATAAATGATGTCGATAAAAAGAAGAAGCGGAGCAAGAGGGGGTTGGCAAAAAAGAGTTCAGCGGAAAAGGGTTCCGTGGCAAAGAGGTCTGGTCTGGCTGAGGGAGCGGATATTGGCGCGACAGGACCAGCGCCTTGGCCCCCCCCCATCGCCGCCGCGCACTCAATTCAGAAAGTCCACCTCGAAGATCAACCCCTTCCTCCCCCTAAAGACTTGGACGATGCCCGAAAAAGTTTCCTGAAAGAAGCCCGGCTTCTCGGATACGCAGAAAAAGAATTGAAAATTTCAATCGCTCCGGAAAGTATTCACGCTTTCCAAATCACCATCAAAAAGGATAATGGAGAATTGGAAACTTTTCCCGCCTGGCGCGTGCATGACGGAAGTAACCTCGGAGTCCTGAAGGGCGGGACTCGCCTCAGCGCCGACCTGGATGAAAAGACAGTGGCGGAGCTCTCCTTTGAAATGAAATCCAAGAATGCCTTGATGAAAATCCCCTTTGGCGGCGCGAAAGGCGGGGTCCGCGTCGACATGAGCCGCTTTGAAATCAAGAAAAAGGCCGATCGCCGGCGCCTCACTCCCCTCGATAAAGCGCGGATGATCCGGGAGTACGTCCGGCAGGCAAAAAAGGCGGGCGCCATCGGGCCCTGGGTTGACAGCTGGGCGCCGGACGCCGGAACAACTGAGGAAGACATGGCGATTATCGCGGATGAATACATCCGTCAGGAAGCGCAAGAGGGCGGCGAGCTTCGTGGGGTCGTCATTCCCGCGGACGCGGGAATCCATGGATTCCCGATTGAGACATTCGGGAATGACGGAGGGAATGACCTGGCGACACCCTATCTCGACCAATACATGGAAATTTTCGAGAAAAATAAAAAATCCGGCAATTTTGAGAACGGCATCGACGGATCTCACCTCGGAGCCACGACGGGAAAACCCGTCAAATACGGGGGGATTTTCGGCCGGAAAGGGGCCACCGCCCGGGGAGGCTTCGTCGCGACTCTCCTCGCTGTCCAATTATTTATCAAGCGGGCAGCCCGCGATTTGAACGGGCTCACCGCCGCCATTCAGGGCCTCGGAAAAGTCGGCGCCCCGTATGCGAAATTAATCTTTGCGGCGGGAGCTAAAATCACCGCCGCTAGTATAGCGGGGAGCGCGGCCTACGATCCCAAAGGCCTCTCACCGGCAGACCTCATCCAACATTTGGAAAAGCGGCAATCCTTAAAAGGTTTCCCCGCCGATAAAATTGAAGTGGGCGAGACGGCCGGACGGGATGTCCTATTCTCCGAGGCGAAAATCATCGTCCCCGCCGCCCTCGGCGGCCAGTTCACGGCCGAGAACGTCAAAGTTAAAACAATAGCCGGAAAGCGAGTAACTAAAAAACAACTCTTCGCCCCCCGCGCCCTGATTGTGGAACTCGCCAACGGCCCGATGACGGCGGAAGCCTACCATTATCTTACGACGGGGCTGGGCCGGCCGGACGTCATCGTCATTCCGGACATTCTGGCGAACGCGGGCGGGGTATTCGTCTCGTTCCTTGAATGGATGAACAACATCCGTTTCGCCGTCCTGCGCGGGAAAGCGCCGGAGTCAGTAAGGACCGTTTTCGAACAATGGCAGGGACCCCTGCAAGGTTTGTTCGCTCTCATCGATCGATCCGCTCCGGAAGAAGAGATCAAAACAAAGGTGAAGCAGCTCCTTGAAGGACACATGAAGAAACAGTTCTCTGAAGTGGCCGAACGGGCCAGGCGGATTAGAAGCGTAATGGGGAACCTCCACCATCCCCTCACCGAAGCCGCCTACCGTATTGTCGCCGAAACCATCCGCCCCAAAAGCCCAGTCGTTGCTGAAGAGAGCGGCCGGGAGAAAACCAAAGAGGGAAAGCACCCCGCCTCTCTACTTTGGATTCTCACGGGTAATCCCTGGCTGGGACTTTTAGGAATGGCGGGTGAGATGTGGGGAATCCCTTGGATGTGGAATTACTTCGGACCGCAGATCGCCGTCTGGACTCTCTTAGGGTATTTCCTTCTGCATATGATCCCGGGATGGATTTCCAGAATCAGCCCCCGCGCCCCGCCATTTGAGTTCGTCGGTTTTCGGAGCGCCCTCCGCATCGGAATTGTCCTCGCCCTGTATCCTCTGACCATTTATATTTCCCCCGCCGCGGCTCTCCCCCTCCTCATCTGGCTTCCGCGTCTCGCTCAACTCGCGAACGACCTCACCATCCTGTGGCCCAAACCCCCGAAAGGCAGCTCATTAAGAACCCGTATCGCGAACTTATTTGTTTCAAGCAGGGCGGCGCTTCTTCCATCAAATATAATTCAACATTTGTGCCGCCTCCTTTTAGGTGACGGTGTTTCCCTGGCAACGTCCGGTTTATCCATCAATCTTCCCATTGAACCGTCGTATATTCCGCGTCTGTCTACGCTTCTAATGAGCGCGGAATCCAAGGGCAACAGGGATGAACTTCCTCCCCGACCTCCACAACCTCCCGACGGAAGTCACGACTCGATTCTTTCTCCCGGTGAGAAAAAGGTGATTGCGGCCGGTATGTATGACGGCGGGCCCAAGGTTGCCTCAGAGCGCGGTCAAGTTCTCGACATGAAAAGAAGCTCCACCTGCACGGACCTCATCGTTTTTGATCCGGCCACGGGAAATTATTGGGCCTGGCACATGGAGATGCTTCTTCCTCAATATCTTCAAGAAGCCGTGGATTCTCTCGTGGCGAATGGGTTTGATTTGAAGAAAGTTAATTTACTGATAGTGGGGCATAGCCCGATCGCGCGAGAGGAATGGAGGCAAGCCGAAAAAGATATAAATCATGATCGACATTTAGAACTTCATCGCGATATCAGAGTCACCGCGCTCCAATTCATCTTTGATAAGTTTGGAATTGATGATACGGATCGTAAGCGGCGGTTTAAATCGGTTCTAACCGATCTGGACCCAAATAGTGGTTCAATGGATCAAACTATTAATTACCACGTCATTGTCGATCGTGATACCGGAGCCATCCCCGTGTTTATAGTTGATGGAAATAATTACGATTTGATTGATGTGTTTTCTCTGAGGGAATCCCCAGGCCCTGAAATTGAAGCCAAACAAAAACTGGCTGTTTCACTTTTGCAGACCGTCTTGAAATCGGACGTTGGTGAAAAACTATTGACGCCTGCCCAGGCCAAGGCGGTATTGGAGGAAGAGCTGGCAAAAATGGGAAAACCACTCCTATCAATTTTATTACGGCGGGCATTAGAACCCCATTTTCCTACAACCTCTTACTCAAGGGACCAAATTGCTCAACTTGTCCAGAAGGCCGCGCGGGCTATAGCTAGTTTGGAGGGAGAGGTGCTGTCTCTCTTCGACCAGACGTCCCGTTCACTTCCCTCGATGAGCCAAAGGCCGGCTGGCGGGGCCGCAGGCTCCCGCCAGGGTCGAGGGAAAAAGGCGGCCCCGGGAACGCCCTCCATCAAGGATTTGACGGCTCTTTTAAAGAAGGAAAAAGTCCCGCTGATAAAAGTTAAACCAGGTCAGCCCGCATTTGTTTTACTTTTACAAGAATTCAGTGACCGGCAAGAATATTTCGACCGAATTCGATCCGGAAAGCCTCTTAGCCGGTCGGAAAGGGAAGAATGGGTCAAGGGGGCGTCAATCGGGCGCCGCCTTCCCGAAAGCTCGGTTAAGGCAACCGCGCGAGCGGTCGGTTTGACGCACGGCGATTTCACCCGCAGGCTCGGTCTCCCCCCTCATAAGAACGGACTCGTCATTTTCCGGATGGAGACGCAAACCGAAAAATTCTATGGTTTTTGGAGAATTCTTCTCGAAGAAGTAATACATGTGCTGGAAGGGCCGCATCCCCTGGACCCGTTTGCGATTGGGAATCCTTCCGAAGTCATCAATGATCTCCTCCAATTAATGTTTTTTCCTTACCAGCGGCTTTCCCGATTTGTAAGTCCCTACACTGCGTGGAACGTAAGGGATAAAAAGCGCCTGCAAAGAATTTTTATGTGGGAAGAGGGACTTAATCCGAACACGCACATGAGAGAAATTATCAAGCGAGTCCGGCGGGCGCTCAATCCGAAAAATTCCGATAAGGCTCGCGGCTGGATGCCTTTTGAGGAATTCCTGAAACTCCTTTTTCGAAAACAAGTAGTGGATACGTATATGAAAGGGCCCCGCTACATGGTAATGATTTCCGAAGAAGTGCTGTTGGGTCAGATTCACCTATTTACTTCGAAATACCTGAACCACCTAATAAGAAGTGAACGCTTCAGCCGCCATCAAGAGCTTTTCCCCGGCTGGGAATTAGGCCAAGGTCCCTCAACTGGGGAGACTCGGGAAATCCGAAAAAAAAGCGGCCGTAAAAAGGGAGACCAACCGGCCTCTTTCCTAAACATCCTCACCGGAAATCCGTGGCTGGGACTAATTGGAATGTTTGGTGAGATGTGGGGGATTCCTTGGATGTGGAATTACTTCGCGCCGCAGATCGCCGTCTGGATTCTCTTCGGATATTTCCTGCTGCATATTATTCCCGGATGGCTTTCCAGAATCAGCCCCCGCGCCCCGCCTTTCGAGTTTGTCGGCTTCCGAAGCGCCCTCCGCATCGGCGCGGTGCTGGCCTTATATCCCCTCGCCTTCTATTTCTCTCCTTTGGCCTACTTGCCCCTTCTTATCTGGCTTCCACGTACTGTTCATCTGGTGCATGATTTCCAATCATTCTGGCCACAACTCGAAGAGACGCTTGCCCCGGAAAAAACCAAACCGTCCCCAACCTCGCCGCCTCAATTTATTTTCTCAATCGGATCTCTCGCCGCATGGAAGTATGGCCTGAAACTTGCGATGTGGTGGGCGGGCGTGCAGGAGCGCATAGCAGAGTGGGTGAAGGCGCTGGCGCCTCAACTTGTACCAGCAGGCATACCTGTTATGCCAATAAGCGCATTTTCGACCACTGCTGACCAAAGGGGCTCAACTTTTAACTTTATGACTAGCATATGGAAATCTTTCAGAGTTTCCTCAAGTAATGATGAACATCACATTTCTGTTATTGACTCAGAAGAAGAAAGAAGAAGGATTATCGGAGATTGGCTCGGACTCATATTATCCAATAAAAATGTTTCACCTCTTATCTCGATTGATATGGATGATACGCTAATACGTCTTGGTGCTCCGATAGATGAGGATATTGATGCGGGAAACATAAAAATAAACCCTCTGGATGTTCTTATGGAGTACCTGGAAAGCGGCGGCAGTGCGGCGATTAACACGCTTGCCAGCAAAGAATGGTTTTATCGCCGTGTCCTCGATAAACTTGTGGATAGGCTACACAAAGAAAAAAAACTTTACCTGCTATCCAGAGTCTATTTAATTCTCAGGGGTGGAAAAGAAATCCATGAGTATGACGCAAGCAATGGCGCTTACCACCAGATTTATAGTGCGGATGCAAGCGACACAACCAAGTCAGGTGGTTTACTAAGGCTATTACGTCATTTAAAAAAGAAAACAGCGCTTTTGGCCGTATATGCGGACCAACTCCGAGACCAATATAACGACGGCAATGTAATCGGAATGGCGGGTGTTTTAAATGTCGTCAATGCCGGCCAAGATATTGATGAATCTTCGGCAAAAATGATGGTCGGTGATAATATTTTAAGGAAGATTGTCCATCATCAAGCGGATAGACAGCATATTTTTAACACTCATTACGGAGGGCCGATAAGAACCCTGAATGACGTGCAATGGATTTCTCAAAAGCTTAAGGAAGCAGGTTTTTCTCCTCAATTAGTGCCGGCTCAAGTTCAACCTGCGGAGCCCGCAGTGAAATGGACCTTCGCAACAGGTTCGTTGATGAAAGTTTCCCAAGGGGCAAGAATTAAAGTTGAAGTAGGCGATTCCGGAGGAGGCGCGCCAGGTTTTGTATGGGCTGGTATTTCAGATAACAAGCATAGATGGAATCCCAACAATATTTATTTTGTTCCTTTGATTAAAAATGCAGAAGGCCGCCATGAGGCACTTTTACCAAAAGGGGCAACTATATTTAAATTTTTCTGGATAGGCGGAAGTGATTTACCGGGGCATTGGGAAGGAGATTTCGATATTAAATACGAAGGTGAAACACATCCGGAGAAGCTGATTGAATGGCCGGTCACAGATGAAATACAGAATAGGATCGAAGAATTATATGCGAGTGTAATCGCTAAATTACCACGAGGCCCTCTTGATGCTGCAACTGATGAGAGGGTCGGTAGGGCATCATGGTTTCACGGGACGAATAATGTAGATGTCAACTTTATCTTAAGGCGCCGAGAACCTCCTTCTCAGCCTAGTGATAATAGCCGCCGCCTTATTTTGGATGTTTTCCCCGATTGGCCAGCCAATGAATTCATCAAATACGATCCTATTTTGAAATCAACTCAAATGAATTATCTCAGTATCGCACCCGGAAGCATTGGACGTCTGGCCATGAGTTTTGCATTTGTCAATGGAGAACCGGCTATTATCATTGATGAAATACAATCAACCGAGGGCTTCCAGCGATTGGCCAGATTTCACCCTGAAGTTGTAGATAGGTACGAACTTTATTGGATGCTTGCTGGAATAGAATACATGGAAGCCGTTGCTAAAAAATTGAGCATTAGCAATGTGTATATGATGACAGAAAAAAGTGCGCGGCAAAGAACCTATTGGGCGCAGAAAATGAAACAAGGCAAGCGCATGTACTTTAAACCAGGAAAAAGACTCGAGCCAGCTCAAACATACGCTGTTTCTTTTGGATACAAAGTTAATGATTATGAGATGCATAAGGCGCCTGTTAAAAATGCACGAGAACTCGAAACTTTCTGGGATTTGGGTCCGCATTTTTCCGGGTTGGAAGCAGTTAGATTAGAACAGAAAGGGGCGCGTAGATATATTGACGTAGTTCCTCAGTTTACAAAACCAATTCCGCCCGAAAAAATTCATGTGGTCCTTTCCTATGGCGATCCAGGGAGAAGAGACAAATGGCAGGAAGAGAGGGCTTTATGGGATTCAGCGCGGAATGTATTTAGTGTTCCTCTACCAAAAGGGTTTGTTGCTGGAACGTTTAAGGTTACACATGACGAGGCTTATGGTTCCTGGGCGTGGACAAATCCGCCGAATCAGGATATCACTTTTAACACCCTCAAACCTGCCTTTCTTCCAGGTAGCCTCACTCGAAATCCCCAGCCCTCTCTTTCAAATCCGGAGGGATCAAGTCCGGACTTGGGACAAGATCGACCAAAGGGACACTTGCCCGGACCAATTGTCCCGACACTCTTAGGATTTATTCTGGCTGGTTTTCTCTGGAAATTAATTCTGGGAGGGCACCCCTCATGGTTTTTTGCGCTTGGGTTGCTCGGGTTGGCAATTCAACTAAAAGGAAAAGGTTGGAGTCCTCTCCTTGGATTTCCGGAGGATCCGCTGGATGTGGCAGAAATTCTAAAAGACCCTGGTTTGTATTCAACTCCAAAAGAAGCAAGCGCGGCTCCTCAATCGGAGTCGTTTTATCGAAGCGCGGCGGCTCAAATCAACGGAATGGCGCAATATGGCGTGGCCGCCCGTTTGCCTCAAAACAACGAATCCGGCTTATTGGAGGGTGCCTATAACACGTTGGCCGGAAACCTGCGGAAGGTGGGACATCAGGCGGCAATCTCTTTGATGAAAATTTGGCGCTGGGCGAGGAATTTTCTGTCCTCATCAAGAGACCATAAACACAGTTTGATGGCTTTTCTGATGTTTCTCATCGCTTCGCTAAAAGATTCACCCTGGCTGGCGAAATTATTTCGGGGGCCGCGGCTGATGTTGGCGGGCCCTGGCCTTCTGGCGATGACGTTTGACGGTTCGCTGAACGGGGGAACGGACTCGGGCCAAGGGTCACCGCCAAATGGCGGGACAGGAAACGATCAGGAAATTGAGGAAGCGCGCGCCCTGATTCAGGCCAAATCTTATGCGGAGGCCTACCAAAAGCTCCACGCTATTGGCGAGCGCCACGCTGACCCAAAGCAAAAATTTGCGCTTTACGCCCTCCAATCGGAATGCCTTCTCCAAATGGCGGAAGAAAATCCAAACGCCCTCGTTTGGGCCCGTCAGACTGTCGACCAATGGTCCCTCCTCATGAACACGGAGTTGGCTTGGGATCGGCAAATTACAGAACGGGAATACGCCGAACTCCTTCAATACAGTTCGGGCCTGGCTGAAATTTTCGCGGAAACGGGGCAAATCGATCTCGCTGTTTCGCTCTTGAGCGAGGACGGCGGGCTGACCTGCCGGAGCCCGCTGCGGAGATGGCCCGAAGCGAAAAAGGCGCTGAACCGGATGTTGTCATCATGGAGGGATAAGCTGGTCAAACAAGGCAACATGATTAGAAACGATCGGTTCTGGGAAGCGGAGAAAATATACCGTGAAGCGTGTCGATATCCGAATCCTCATCCTTCCACCTACAAAGCGTGGATGGCCCTTGGGCGACTCCATGTCGAAAGAGGAGGATCGGCCGGAGCTGACCCCGCCCCCGCCATTCAGGCCCTCCAAGGGGCTCTCCAATCCATGGACCGGTGGGAAGCGGGACCCGAGTGGGATCCCTGGACGAAAAGGCAAATCAAAAAATTTAGGCCTTTTCTCCTTCTTCTTCTGGCCAAATTACTGAACCAGGCGGATCGGCCGTTCGAAGCCATCGCCGTTTTGACTGATGAGATGCATATCCGCCTGAAGGAAAACGTCCTTTCCTTTCCCGAATCCGCCATTCGCGGGTCCGCCCAAAAGACCCTCGAAATAGCACGGAGGAAGGCCCATGTGGTGGTTGTCGAGAACTCCAAAAAGAGTTTGCATCTTTCCCGGAACGGAAATTATGACGAGGCGGAGAAAACTCTCCAGGCGGCGATCGATGTGGCCAAGGGAGACCCTTACTCCATTGATTTTCAACACTTACTAGGCGTTCTGTATCTTCGCCGGGCCAAGGAGACAGGGGATAGAGCGGTACTTTCGGAAAAAGGTCGCCGGGTTCTGGAAGAAGCATGGACCCGCGCCGAGCAACTGCGGCCCTCCGCCAGGGATGAAGGGTGGCTGGCGGATTACCTGCTAAACTCGCTTCCCTTTCTTGCGGCTTCTCGCGCGCGCCTCCTCCTCGACGCGGAGTCCGTCGACGAAGCCATCAATGTGTTGAGCGACGACGGAGGGGAGAGCTTGAAGCCTGAACTCGCCAAGGACGGGTTCTGCCGGGGTTTGTTGCAAGCGGCCATCGTCAAAAAGACCTGGGAAATGATTTTCGACCGGAGGGATTACGCCGGAGCCATCACCTTTCTGACGGATGGAAGCGGGGAAAAATTGAAACCCTTCCTGGAGGGAAACATTTTATCGTACGCTCGTCTCGCCCAGGCGTACATCGGCGGGCGGCTTTACGAAAAAGCCATCCGGCTCCTCGCGGATCGGGCGACCGGCCGCCTCCTTCCCAGATTTGAATGGGATCCCCACTCGAACGAAGCTCTCGCCCGGGCGTACTATGAGCGCGACCGCGCCAATCTTGACGGAAGCGCCAGCCAGGCGCGGAAAATATTGAGCCCGGACGGCGGGCTGACGGTCCTCCCCCATTTGAGCCAATCCTACTGGGCCTATCTTCTCCTCGCTGAAATAGATGCCTTCCTGGGAGAGCGCGACAAAGCCGAAAAGGTCTTGGAGGTTGTTTCGGGGCGGTTCCCGGATAAGACGAGCCAGATAGAACGCGCCCGGCAGCAAGTCGAGCGAATCTTCCCTCACCCCGGCGATCCGCTCGCCACACCCCCCGATGAGGGCACAATCGGCAAGGGAGAAAGCCGAAAAATGAAGGCGATCCTCAGATCGAAGCTCGATGTAATAACCCGGGAGCAGAAAGAAATCATTCGCCAGAAAATCGCGGAGATTGAATCCGCCATCAAAAAAGCTGACGGCCGGTTGAACCGGGAGGAGAAAGAGAAAGCAAAGCAAGTGGTTACCAGGCTGAGGTTTTTTGCGGAGGTGAAATCCGGCCGGGGCCGCGGGATCGGCACCTTTGATCCAATCGTTCAGTCCGCGGAGGATTATCTCCTCGCCTTCGCCGACCAATCTGTCATCGGTATTTTCAAAGAGGCGTTCGAGGCGCCCTTCCTGCCGCACCTGTCCGAAATTCTGTTCCACGAAGGGTACGTTTCCTTCTTCGGCGAGAAAAACGAAGAGGAACACCGGGCGATCATCGCCCTCCAGAGAAAAATATTCGGCGATGACAACCCGCTCCAGCCGCTCTTGCGCGCGCTCATCGACCGGCTGGCTAACGAAGCCCAGTTGGAAGCGCCGGGGGAAGTGAATGCACCGCCTGAAACACAAAAACCCTCTCGCCGCCGTTGGGATCGTTTGCAATTTCGGAACCCCGTCCATAAAGAGCCAAAGGCAGCGCAGAAGAAACCGCTTCAACAGGAACTGGCCGACTGGGTCGGAAAACAAACCCGCCCGGTCAGCATCCGAGAAGTTCCATCGGAGTTTCGAGAATATATGAGTCGGGGAATGTTACTGAAGTACCTGCGCAATGACAAAAAGAACAAGGGGCCGGGGTGCATTGAATTAAACCCGCTGCTCGAATATATCGCCGGTTTGCCAAAAATAAAAGGAATCAAGACCTCCGATCTAACATATGAGGAATTGCGGAAAAAATTTCCTGGACTGGGCCTCACCGTCATCAGGGATGAATTCGGAAAGGAAAAAGCTCGGGCGAAACCGGCGCCGGCTTCCGGCCACGCTCTTGAACCGGTGATCGGGAACAGAAGGTCTCCGGTTCCACAAGTTCAAACCTCAACACCGCCGGAGCAACAAACGCGGGGGAAGAAGATCTCGATCGACTTTAGCTTGCTTCCATATCCAGAGAATAAAACCTATGACGACCAGGAGTGGAATCTTCACGATTTCCTCGCTCAACATGTGTTGGAAATCGAAAGATCGGATCTGCCCGAATTAGGCCAGTTTTTTAAATTGCTGGGGAAAAAGGCAATCCGGAAAGAATGGGAAACGGCCCTTTATTATGCACGAAAGATGCGGAGGGATGGACCTCAAGCTCCCAATCAGCCGTCAAATCTTCTGGCGAAGGATAGCGGGATCGTGCTCGGCGTTTGGGCGTTGGTTTTCCTCATCTCCCTAATGACGGTTCCGCTCGTTTTGGAGTTCGACAGGACGGCCTTGGCCTGGGTGATCGGGGTGTTGTACACAGGCCTTTTCTTCCTCGCCCGCGCGGTCAATTTGGCTTTGGCGGAGCTAACCCTCAAAGGAAAACTGCTAAAAGGGGAAGAGCCCGGCCTCATCCACGTGCGCGAGGGCAACGCGGGGTTCAACCTCAGCATCACCTCCTGGCTTTCGAAAAAGGAGGCGACGCTCCTGGGTTGGCGCCTCCCCTATGGCCGTGTCCTTTCGTTCCTTTTGGGAATCCCGTTTACCGCCATTCACTTAATTTCGGCGGCCTCTCATGAGACGCTGCACCTCCTTGGCGTCCGCTCCGACGCGAGGGGCACTCTTTATGAAACCCTCCTCTTCTCCGCCGGGTTCGCGATCAGTTTTCAGCACACGGGCATCTTTTTAATCCTGTTCGGCGCCGCCTTCAGCGCGGCGTACGGTCTAAAGGCGCTAACCACCAAAACGCAAACCGGATCAGGCGCAGCAGAAATTCCGGCTCCGCGGCCGGGAATGGAACAACTCCTATATTTTGAGAACGATCCAAGGGCGCTTGCCGAAGTTGAAAATATCGCCGGGCAAATTCGCCGCGTGGCCCAAGGGGAAGGCTACGGGTTCGGCACGATGACGGGCCTCCAAGGCGAATCAGGGGAGGAAAAACTTTCCGATGACCGGGGCTTTGCCATGGCGGTGAAGGAAGCGTTGATGAATCTTTCCCACGCCGCCGGATCCCGGAACGAGAGCCTTACTGTAAGGCGCATCGAAATCAAGGAGCGGACGGGCTTGGAGGCAATCGTTGAGGATGACGGAAAGGGGATATCGGACATTGCCGCGGCCATGGAACTGGGACAAACAACGAGTGGAACTAATATGCGCGGACTCGGCCTGCCAAAAATCCGGGACCTCATCACCGACGGTGGCCTCGGCGAACTCGTCATCGAATCCGGAGACGTAAAGGCCACCTACCGGGACGGCCAAAAACCAACCATCGAAAAAATTAAATCCGTCAAAGGCACCCGCATCACAATGAGACGGTTCAATCCCCGAAGAAATTCTTCCGTCCAATCAAAGGGTGACGCTCCCGGCTCCGGATCAAATATGGGTCGAAAAATTTTATTTGGAATCCTCGCCGCGCTGGCGGCCGGGATGTATTTGGCTAGCGGCTCCGCCTCCCATGCGCTTTCATTAATAACATCTTTGGCGGCGACGGTTTTGGTGGCCTCGTCAATTTATTTGCAGCCGCTCTCAAAAAGCCAAAGGGCCGTCCTGAAAAAATACGTGAGGGCCTTGGAGCCTGGGGAAAGGAGCAGAAAATACGGGAACAATTATCGGACTTTCGTCAATCTGTTGAATGGAATTTTCGGGCGGAATCATTTTCAAAAAGAGATCGACCAGTTGGTTCACGACGCCGACGAAGCCCTCGCGTCTAAACTTAAAGGGCTGTTGAGCACCTACGACACCTCGCTTTACGCCGCCACGCGGCGGGGCGCCTGGAGGCGGAGAGATGTGGAAAAGATTCGGCGCGAGAAGGAAGAGATCGCCGCGACCCTTAAAGACGCCCAGGAACTTTACGGGTTGAGTCTTCCGGCCGAGGAACGGCTCAAAATCCCCGCCACGACGTCGCTTCTTCAATTATTCGGGATGGACCTTTATTCCGCGGTATTGCCGGAAGCTTTTTTCCTTCTGAACGAAGCCTACGCCCAGTGCCGGACTTCGGAAGATTTATGCAAATTGGCGTCGGGCAATCCGGTTTATTGGACCTGGGCCAGCTCGACCAACAGAGTTCCCCAATTAATGAATATAAAACACTTCACGCTGCGGCGGGCTCATTCCGGGCGGATCAATCTGAAGCTTTTCCTGCGCGGGGGCGAGCCGGTATTCGATCTGGTCTCATCTGAAACGGGGCGGTCTCTCTTTCGCTTCCGTCTGCGCCCCGGCTCCTTGGAATTTGTCCCCTCCAAAACTCTTGCCGACAAGGAGGAAATTGAATCCCCGCTGATTCCTCCTTCCGAGCGGCCCGATATGAAGGAATACCTGGCTTATCCCAAACCTGTTTATTCCTGGGAGGAAGTTCTCCGCCTGTCGGGTTTGAGGAAAGTCAAAGGCGGGGAAAATACTTTAAAGGAATTGGCGGACAGGGGTTTCATCGGCCTCGCCGCCGAAGGGGATATATTTTTGGCGAAGGACGTGGACCGTATTATGGACCTCGCCCATCAGCTCCAAAACCAGGATTACATCCTGCAGCACGTCGCGCAGCGATCCCTGGGTGTTTTCGAAACCGATTGGAGCCGGAGCGGGGAAATCGATCACATGCGGCTGGTCCTTGAAAAATTCCTGGTTGAAAATCCCGATTACTATTTTTTAAGCCCCCATTTTACGGAGAGAGAGGGAAAAAAAGGCGGGCGGAGACTGAGCCGGATCGACGCCTTTTTTGTCCTCTATGAGCTTCCGGTCCTGAAGGAGATGGGGAAGACAAGCCATTATTCCCAGGCCCTTGAAACCATCGGCTGGCCCAAAATCAGCGAAAGAAAACAATTCATGAAACTTTTCCCCCCGGTTCTTCCCGACGGCGGGCGGGTTTGGGTCCACCACGGACAACACCTCCTCGTCAGTCTCGAAGGAATAAAAAGATGGAAGGAACTCCACGACCGCGCCGTCGAGAAAAAAGAGAGAGAGTTGGGGGTTAAGCTGATCGATCCGCGGGAGGCGGCCCGCCAGGCGGACCTGCCGCCAAACTTTTATAAATACCTCATCACCAGAGTGGAATCTATCCGTTCTCATTTGGTTCAAGTCGGCCCGGGGGCGTACATCCCCGAACCTGTTTTCAAAAAATGGCTAAAGGCCTATCAAGAAGAAAAAGCCAGAGAGATGAAAAATCCTTCCAAAGAACCGGACCTCATGCGGGACCTTGGGCTGGCCGTTTGTGAAATTATGTCCCAGCACAGGGACTATTTCGAGGAAGGGCTCGACGCCGTTCGCGAACAGCTCGAGCAGGAAGGCGTCCAATGGCATGCCGTGAGGCTCGTGTGGTTTTATCTGAGGAATTTCAACCGGGCGGGACGCCTCGCGGAAGAATGGGGCGGCATCCGGGAAAAAGCGGCGGGCGAAATCCGCACCATCCTAATTGAAGAAGCTTTTTGGGAAGCTTATTTCAACGAACTCGGTGAAAAGAGGTACGAGACTCCTCTTCCCCTGGAAAAGATTGCCTCCCTAATGCCCGACCCAATTCGATCCCGAATTCGGGCAATCGAGCAGAGCTTGAAGAGGAAAGGATATTTGGAGGCCGGCACCGAAACGGGCACGGTTATTGCGAATTTTGAACACCTCTTTCAGGACGTTCTAAACCGGCAAGGCCTGCCGGAGGAAGTAATCCGCAAACAGATCGGCGGATATCCCCCATATGAGGTTCAAAAAGAGAGGCGTTTAGGTCTGGCGGTTGGAAGTTTGGAAACCTATTTCATGAGATTTCCAATTCCTCAAGGCGTTCCAGTAACTTACACCTCGGTAAAGAGGTTCATTGAGAAAAAAATATCTTCTGCGGATTTCAATCCAACCAATCCCATAAAAATCCTGGTCTTCGGAGCTGCCGGAGGAGTGGAAGGATATGACGCGGTTTTTGCAGCGGTTGATGCGATCGAAGAAAAAGGCGTGAAAGTCCCGATTCAAGTTGTCATCTCGGATGCCCAACGGGCCAGCGTTGATTATGGAAAAAGAGCGATATATGGGACACGAAATGATCCCTTTGTGGGCCATAATGTTTTTCAAGAGGTGAACCACCGCGGGTACAAAGACCGGGTCATGAGATTTTTTAAGGAGGTCGATGAGATGAAAGTCCGAATTCTTTCAGCCGGCGAATTCCGTGCGAGATGGGGAGTGCAGATAGCATTTGAAACTATTGACATTTTGAATCAAACCCACATAGAGAGAGCGGCCGCCCATGGGCCGTTCGATGTGATCGTGTGCGACAATGCCCATTATGAAATGCCGCCAGAAGACTCAAGAAACTTTTTCACTCGAATGCAAAGGAATTTCCTCGGCATGATGAAACCTGACGGGATCGTGATCGCCGGATATCATTCCCGGTCCGGTTTTCCAAGGGGTCTGCTCTCTAAATTGAACGATACGATGGAACGCGGCTTTTCTCATATTCCAGCGTCACAGTCATGGGTCGATTATTTATTTCCTCTTTCGGAGATAATTACGGCCGTCGAAACGGATCTTTCGAAAGCTCCGGCTCAATTAAAAAGACTGGCCCAAAATAAAAGGTTGCACGTTGCTCATCCGCGGGTGCAACTGGCGCTCTATTATCTTCTGGCATTTGCCGACCTGGATCCGGCAACTAAGGACACCTTGGCCACGGATATCCTTAAGACCTGGCTTTCCTACGCGCCCGAACTTCCCGGTTGGTACCTTCTTGAACAATTCAGGCCGCATGTCAAAAGATATGTTGAGTCGGCCATAGCAGGCTTTGAACGAGGAGATCCTGTTCCCTTTTTCTCCGGCCCTTTTCACGATTATTGGAGTAGTTTTTCCGAAGGAGCTAAGGATAAAATCCTGGCTTATTTCCACGCTCACAACCCAAAGGGGCCGAGGTTGGAAGTCGACGAAACCGGTTCTCAAGCGGAAAAGTCGCAAGGCGAACTCAGCCTTTTCAAAGGAAAATTCTACCGGCGCTGCCTGGCCGGTCTCGAATCCTTCTTCTTCGGCGTGCTTCCGATCGGGCTTCCCATCATGGGATTTCTGTGGGGAGTCGGGCTCTTCGGGGCGGTGGAACTCCCCCTGATTGCTCCTTACCTGGCTTCTCCCCTCCTCGCGCTCTCCTCCGCCGCCCTTTTTCTCGCCGGGCTCTGGTTCAACAAAACATTCTTCGTCTGGCTCCACACGGTAACAAGAGGTGAACGGAAAACATTATCGGCTGAGGAGCTTAACCAGCTCTCCGAAGACCGGGCGCGGGCGGTGGATCAATTGCGGAAGGTGTATTTCCTCTCGATTATTTATTCGGGAGCGCCGTCACTTCTCCTTTCCCTTTATTTCAGCGTGAGCCCGTGGCTGCCATTTTTGATTTCGGGAGCGCTTCTCATTACTTCCCACTACGTAAACGACTGGCTGTATCAGATTAACAACGAGGGCCTGGGCCGCGCGCCGCCCCGCCCTGAATCTCTCCTCGGCACGCTTCTTTGGGTTCCTCACCTCGTTTTCAACTATTTCTTCCGCCATTCCGTCCGCTTCCTCGCCGTGATCTTCCGGTGGGTGTTTTTTGCCGAACTGGGCCGGGCGGAACTCTCTTTAATGGATTCGCAAGCGAGGACGTTTCCTGATTTCGAGTCCCTGATTCGATTTGTCGTTGATCAGAACCGCCAAGGCGAGTTTCCCAACGGCATCAATCTCGAAAGCTATCCTGATCGCTTCGGCGCCCATGCCATTTTCCACCTGCTTAGGGATCTCGGCCGGGCCGGTTTTTTTATCACAGGTTCGGCGGGTCTACCCCAGACGCCGCCGCAGAGGGCGGCGAGGACCGTGAACCGGATTCTGGATCGGAAACATTTCAACGACGGGCAAACTCTCAAATGGGCGGATTTCTTCGCGTTCTTCGAGTTCATCGCACAAGCCCTGCGCGAGGGAGCCATCGGGTCTTTTGTCGGCGCTTCCGGAATGCTTCACGCCTACAAGGCCGTCTTGGAGAAAAACCCGGACACCACCTTCAACAGCAACGGCCTCCAGCGGGCGTTCTCCTCGGCGAAGGGGAAAGCGGCCCTGTCTCAGGCGCTGGGCGCCAAAGACCTCGATCTGAAGTGGAAGAGCCTCCTTCCCTACGGGCAAATCGTGGCCGCCGCCTCGGAACTCGTCGCCAGGTCCGATCATTACCGCCTGCCAATAGGGGTCGTGCGCCTCGCCAAGTGGTTTGCCACTCGCGGAAGAGCTCCCAATCTTCCAATCCTCGCCAAAATTTTCAAAGGAAACATCAGCCCTGCCGTAATTAAAGCTGTGACCGGAAAAGAGAAATTCAAACCCTTCAAATGGCGGAGCATCAATTTCCCCTACCGCCGGCTCGTGATGGCGGCGGAGGAAATCGCACGAACGCCTGAGACTTACCGGGGCGTCGACGGAATGATCCGGCTGGCCCAATGGTTGAAATTGAAAAAAGAGGAACCGCATCTCGGTTCCTTATTCAGCGCTTTCGGCGGAAAAACAGGGCCGGCGGTGGTTGAGGAACTCACCGGTCGTTCCGTCGGCGACCTCAATTGGGAGATCGTCAATTTTCCATTAAACAAGCTCCAGGCAGCAGCCGAAGAGATCGTCCAAAATCCCGCCCTCTACACCGGGCGCGTCGGCATGATCCGTCTCGCCAAGTGGTTTGACCAAGCGGGAGAAACGGTCAACCTTGGAAATCTTTACACCGCCTTCGGAGGGGAACGGGGACCGGTTGTGGTCAAATGCCTGACGGGACGCTCCCTCCCTAACCCTTTGGGGTGGCAGCATTCCAATATTCCATTCGTGAGACTCAAAAAAATGGCGGCTCTCATCGCGGAGCGCCCGGAAGATTTCCGCGGGATCGTCGGTTTCGTGCGCCTGGCGGGCGAAATCGCCAAGCAAGACCCCAAGGTTCAAATGGGATCACTATACAGCGCCCTCGGAGGCGAGGAAGGAGCGGAGGTTTATAAAGAGCTGACCGGCCGTCCGCTCGAGCAACCTCTTGAGTGGGAATACATCAACTTTCCGTATCGACGGCTGGTCCTCGCCGCGAATGAGATCATCAGAAATGAAAAAAATTATCGGGCCACCGTCGGCATGGTACGACTGGCGAAATGGATCGCCGGCGAAGGCGGCCGGCTGGCCGGAAAGGGCCCGGCTTCCGAGGACGCATTAAAACCAAACCTCGGCGATATCTTCACCGCCTTTGGACGCGAACGAGGTCAAGACGTGATTGAGGCGATCACCGGCCGCCGACTCAAGGGAGATCTGAAATGGAAGCTCATCAATTTCCCTTATGAGCGGTTGAAACTGGCGGCCGCCGAGATCGTGCGAGATCCCTCGCATTACGGGGGACCCGTCGGAATGGTTCGCCTGGCGCGCTGGCTCGCAAGTGAACATGAAACGCCGCACCTCGGGCATCTTTACTCCGCCTTTGCCGGGCCTTCAGGCACGGGGGTCATTGAGGAGCTGACGGGTGTTCGTCTTTCCAAATCTCTCGGCTGGACGGATATCAGCATGCCTCTTGACCGGCTGGTCAATACCGCCGAAAAAATTCAGGAAAACCCGAAGGACTTCAGCGGGCTCGCGGGAATGATAAGGCTGGCCCGCTGGCTTTCCGCGCAGGGTGAACCGACCGACATGGGGAACCTTTACGATGCCTTCGGCGACGAAAACGGCGGCGAGATCATCCGTGAACTGACGGGCCGTCCCCTCGCGGAACCTCTCCATTGGATCAAAATTCAATTTCCTTTCGCCCGCCTCAATGCGGCCGCCAAGGAGATTCTGCGGGACCCCGCCTCTTACACGGGCATCACGGGCATGATCCGCCTCGCAAAATGGCTCGACCGCCGGGGCGAAGCCCCTCACCTCGATGCCCTTTATTACGCTTTCGGCGCCGACCACGGCCCTGCACTCGTTCAGGAACTCACCGGACGCCCTCTGGAAATTCTTCTTCATTGGGAAAACCTCAATTTTCCATTTAGCCGCCTCATAACAGTCGCGCGGGAACTTGTCCGGGACGAGATTCATTACCGGGGTCCGGTGGGCTTGGTGCGCATGGCGGCCTTCCTCGCCTCGAAAAAGAAACTTACAAACCCGCGCCATCTCTTCACTGCGTTTGGAAAACACCGGGGGCCGGTCGTTGTAAAAGAACTGACCGGGAAAAGACTAAAGGCGCCGATGGGGTGGCCTTACCTCATGGACTCATACGGAAAAATGGTAAAGGCGGCGCGAATCCTGGCGGACAACGAGGAAGTTTCCCGGGGTCAGGCCGGTTTAATCCGGTTCGCGCGCCGCCTTCGGGCCGGAGAAGAAACTCCCCGCCTGTGCGGGCTCTATGATGTTTTCGGTTCGGCTCACGGTCCCAAAATTTTTCAAGAACTTACAGGGCGTCCTCTCAATGGCCCGCTCGGCTGGGTAGCGATCGATTTCAACCTGAATCGGCTTGAGCGCGGCGCACTCGAACTGATCTCGCGGCCCGATTATTATCAGGGCGCTGCGGGTCTGGTGCGAATCGAGCGATGGTTCAAAAAGCAGGGTGAGAAAAACGCGTTTCGGGACCTCGTTTCCGCGTTCGCGGGAGAAAACGGTGCGGCGATCATCCGGGAAGTCACCGGACGGGAGCTTCCCCATCCTTTTGATTGGCCCCCGTTGGAGACGACTTTGACCAGGCTTGAAGCCGCCGCGCGGTTGGTGGCGGAAGATCCTCCCGCTTACCAAGGTCTAAACGGTCTTCTGAAACTGGCCCAAGGCCTTGCCAAGGAGGACCAATCTCCCCATCTTGGCGCTCTTGTCGACGCATTTTGCCGAGGCGACGGGCCCGATCTGATTAAGGAACTCACGGGTCAAACAGTGAAGGAGACGCTGGATTGGCCGCGGATTGCCTATCCCTACGAGCGGCTGGTTCTTGTCGCCCGGGAATTGGCCGAACATCCGTCGAGTTACAGGGGCGCGGGTGGATTAATCCGGCTGGGCAAATGGCTCCGGAAAAACAGGCAACCGGCAAACCTGGCGGGCCTGACCAGCGCCTTCGGCGGGGAACGCGGAGCAGCCGTCATTGAAATCCTTACCGGAAAACCATTTAAGCCTCCTTTGCGTTGGCCCGAAATAAGTTTTTCGTGGACGAAACTGAATATGGCGGCGGCCGAACTGGCCAGGGCGAGCCAGGAGTATGAAGGGCCGGCCGGCATGATCCACCTCGCCAAGTGGATGGCTGGAAAAGACGAAGAGCCGAATCTCGGCGCTCTCTACGCGGCGTTTGGGGAAAAGGGCGGTCCCGACGTAATCAAAGAACTGACGGGGAAAAGTTTGACCGCTCCCCTCCGATGGCCGGCGATTGGCCTGCCTTTCGCCAGACTCTCGCAGGCGGCAGCAGAGATTGTGCGTGACCCCTCTCCATACCAGGGAACAGGGGGCATGGTGCACCTCGCGCGCTGGTTCTTCGAGCATGGCGTTGGTGTGAACACGTTCGATTTCCATCGCGCCTTCGCTGGCGAGCGAGGGCTTTTGGTGCTCTTCGAACTCACGGGACAGATGCTTCAGAAGCCTTTTGACTGGAATCAGATAAATCTGCCGTTTTCATGCATGTTGACGGCTTCCCGGGAGCTGGCGGAGCATCCCAATGAATATAGCGGATTGAAAGGGCTTCTTCGCCTGGCCCACTATATTGAAAAACGGACGGGCAGCGTTAATGTCCGCGGCCTGTTCAACGCCTTCGGCGGCGAGTGGGGGCCGGCGATCGTCGAGGAACTGACCGGAAAGGAGTTCTCGGCGGATCTCGACTGGCCCTATGTCGTCTCACCGATGAAAATAATTCGGATGGCCGCCGCGGAAATTTCGCTGACCCCCGAAAAGTACGCCGGCGTTGCCGGTATGGTCCGCCTGGCCAAATGGTTTGCGGATAAAGGGAAATGGATTCATCTCGGCCATCTTTTCACCGTCTTCGGAGAAGAACGAGGGCCCGAAGTTGTTCGGGAATTAACTGGAACGGTCATACCCGGCCCCCTGGGCTGGTGGCAAATGAGCTTTCCTTTCAGAAGGCTTGCTGAAGCGGCCGGAGAAATTCAAAGGAACGAGGAGAGGTACCATGGAATCCAGGGAATGATCCGGATGGCCAACTGGCTCTCCGCGCGCGGAGAGGAGCTTTTTCTTCGTGCCCTCTATTCGGCCTTCGGAGAAGATCGAGGGGCACAGGTGATCGAGGTTTTGACCGGCCATCGGCTCGCCGACCCTCTCGGTTGGGGAAAAATTCTTGTTCCTTTCCGGCAATTGAAAATGGCGGCTATGGAAATCGCCCGGCGGGAAACGGAATACGCCGGCGCCGACGGCTTTCTCAAACTGGCGACCTGGCTTTATCTCAAATGGGAAACTCCGCGTCTGAACGGATTGTATGAAACCCTGATCGGCGCCTGGGGTCAAACGGTCATCGAAACGTTAACCGGAGGCCGCCTGGCGGCTCCTTTGGCCTGGGCGCCGGTTAAGATGTCCTTCCAGCAATTCGAGCAGTGGCGATGGCTGGGAATCCTTTCGATTGATCTCTTCAAAACTCCCGCGCCGGACGAAGCGGTTGGGTTGGAGGCGGAAGCGGTCGGAGTGGCACGTGATGATAAATCGACGCTGTATGATTACCTTCGAAAAATGGGGGCCATCCCTCTTCTCACCGGAGAAGAAGAACGGGAGATCACCACCGAGCTCGAAGCCGCACGCGAAGACTATTACAAGTTCCTTTTTCAATTGCCGGTAGCTCGAGAAAAGTTGACCGGGTTCATCGACGACATTCTCGAACAACGGGTGAAATATCAGACCTCAGGAAGCCGGTTTGACTTCGACAAAAAGACGAGGCGGAATTTGGCGGGCTGTATTTCGGATCTCAACTCTCTGCGGGCGGAACTAAGGTCCTCAAGGCAACCGACAAAGGTTATTGATCGGTGGTCAGACCCGAACCGGTCATTCCGAATCGAACCCCGGCCGCTCGCTCTGGCCATCATCGGAGAGCTCCGGATAAATCTGGCCCTTCTCGATCGGGCGGCGCGCGAATATAAAGGAGAACCTTCCGAGGACAGGATGAAGCCAACCGTTATGCTCGTCGAGCAATTGGACCGTCTAAGCCGCGGTTTGGGCGTTCCTGTGGAAAGGATTCGATCCGTCCTGGGGATGATTAAGGCCCGGCGATCGAAGTATGAATCCCTCAAGCAAAAATTATGCCGGGCGAACTTACGGCTCGTCGTAAAAATCGCCAAAGATAATCCCTCCGCTCAATACTCGCTCCTCGATAGAATTCAGGAAGGCAATCTCGGCCTGGTGGAGGCCACCGATCGATTTCGACCCAGCCTCGGACTCAAATTCACCACTTACGCTTTCGCCTACATCGATGGTTTTATCCTCAGCGCAACTCGAAGATCCGCAAAAACCGTCCGCATTCCCTCCCATAAATGGGATGAGATCGCGCTTCTAAATCGGGAACGAGAGCTCCTCGACAGGGAATTGGGGCGGTCGCCGACGACGGAGGAGCTGGCGGCGCGACTGGAATGCACACCGACCGAGGTTGAAGAACTGATTGGCCTATTCCGCCGTACACCTCTATCGTTGGACAAGCGACGCAACGAATCAACCGAAGATGCTTATGGAACCTTCCTCGCCGACACAAGCGTCCGCGACCCGGGAGAAACCGTCGTTGAAAAGATCAATTCGGAGGAACTATCCAAAGCGATCGAGGAAGCCCTCGCCGGTTTGCCTTTTCGGGAACGGGACATTATCCGGCTTCGGTTCGGCCTCGGAACCGACCACGCCTGGACCCTTGAAGAAGTCGGAAGGAAATTTGGCATCACGCGTGAACGCATCCGGCAAATAGAAGAGAACGCGTTTACAATACTTCGAGCCCCAAAACTTCAAAACCTTCTTAAAAATTTCCTGCCGGAGCCGGGCGAACTCAGCCTTTTCAAAGGGAATTTCTACCGCCGCTATCTCCTTGTCTTCGAATCAATCATCTTCGGCGTGGTTCCGCTCGGGCTACCCATTATGGGGTTCTTCTGGGCCGTCGGGTTGTACGGGGCCGCGCCGTTTTCACCCTTCGTTTCCGCGCTCGTCGCCGCCGGATCTATAGGCCTCTTTACTTTCGGCCTGTGGATCAATCGGCCCTTCTTCGTTTGGCTTCACACCGTCACCCGGCGGGAAAAGGATTTTCCTCCTGAACGCGCCAGTCAACTGTGGAAGGATCGCACGTACTCGGTCACGCAGCTGCGGAAGGTGTTTTTCACGAGCTTCAGCCTGTTGAGCGCGGCGGGTGTGCTGTTGAATTGGAATCCGTGGATTCCCCTCGGGATCGCGGGCGGGCTCCTTGTCCTCGCCCACTACGTGAATGACTGGCTGTATCAGTGGAGGGAGGAAGCTTGGGTGCCGCCGTTTGGAATTCCCATCGGCGCCCTCCAATTCATCGGGGGTTTGTTACGAAAAGCCGACGTAGATCTCGGGCGCGGGGAATTGTCGCTTAAGTCCGGAAGCGTCTCCGGCCCTGGCGAACCTGATTCTCCCTTTCAGCGGCTACTCACAGGCATTGAAGAAATTCTGACGAACACAGGCCGGAAATCCCGGGATGTCCGGCCCCCCGTCAGCGGCGTGAACGGTTTAACGGAAATCCGGCTGGCGGCTTTGACGACGCCCGAAAGAGTCAAATCTCATTTCCGCAGAATCCGGCCCCTTCTCTCGGATGAGGAGGCCGCTCAAATCCTCGATCGGATCAAGGAATACCGCGGCAGCGCGGCTCTTTCCCATTCGCCCAAATCCATCTTGCCGGAGGCGCAGACCCTTCAAGAACCCCGCGAAACACCTAGCTGGCTTCCCGAGGCCCTGGCGATTCCGGCCGTCACCGACCCCGATCTCAAGTCTTTGGCCGCCGCTGAAGCCGTCCCTGTAGCAAGGGCGCTGCAACGTGTTTTCAAGGAGATCAATTTTGACGGCCACAACCGGGGATTGCGCGACCGGTTGTCGGAAGGAATTGCCCAGCGTTATAAAGTTAATCTGCCCTCGTTAAAGGTGACGTCCACTTATGAGTTGGATCCATTGCCTCTTCCCGAAACAATAATGGATGAAAACCACCTCTCCGGATCCTTGAAATCAGAAGCGCTCTCCGCTGGTGATTTTTGGCTGGCTCGCCGGGTCGCCCTCGCCTTACGATTTTTCATTTTCGGAAATGATATCACGCCGGAAGAATTGGATTCCCTTTTCGGCAAAGAGGTGTCTTTTATTCCGGCGTGCCTGAAACTGGGTCTCATCACGCGAACCAAGGAGGGCCGGTTCCAAATGAACGGTCTTTCCCTCTGCTCAAAACGATTGAGGAACGGAGAGGTGATTTATTTCTTGGTGGATCGGCCGGACTTCATTGACTCGCGGATGCCTCCGGAACGGGTTCACATCGGAGAAGATTCCTACTTTTTGCTGAAAAAGATCGAAACCCTTAAAGATCTTTCCGGTCTCGCCGGCGATATGGGATCGGGTTCGGGGGTGCAACTTGTGGCTCTGGCCAAGTTATTCCCGAAAATTAATAAAGTGGTGGGCCTTGAAATCGACGAAAGAGCGATTCACGTTTCCCGATTCAACGCCGACCTCAACAAAATTGAAAACCGATTCGCGGTGGCGCAAACGCCCGAGGAATTGGCAAGAGAATTGGGAGGCGAGAAATTCACTTTGGTCGTGATGGACCCGCCGTATGTGGCTACGCCCAGCACTCTGGAAATTGAACCCCAAGACCGGTCTATTTTTGACGGGAAAAGCTCGCTTCCAATAATCGGAAAGCACCCCCGGATAGCCGATGGCGGATTCGACGGGCTTCGTGTCACCGAACAATTTTTAAAAATTCTCGGCCCTCTTTTAAGTGAAAAGGGATGGTCCATTCTTATCTCGGCCTCGTTTATGGGAGACTCAGCCGGGCCCACGGCCATCCGAGATCTCATCTTGTCGTCCGGTTTATGGCAAGCTCAATGGACTCCCCTCGATAGCGACCGCAAGTTGAAGGTGGGCCGGATTTCGCTCCTGGCCGCGAAGACCCCCGTTTCGGAAATCGGCGAAGGGATAATGAATATCTTGACGAGGCAAAATCCCGCCCTGCGAAAGAAGCTGTCACCGGCACTCAGGGCCAAGTACGCTCGGGCGGTAGACCGCATGTATATCGACAAGGGGTTCACCCACCTGCATAACGGACACGTTCTGATCAGTCCTTTTAATCCCAAGGAAGAGGCCAAGCAACAATCTTCAGGTCAAATTCGACGTGGCCGCGATTGGACGAAATCCTGGCTCTGGCAGGCGATGCTGGACGATCCCTCCACCCCCCATTCATTTTTGGACGGGCGGCGCGCCGCGCGAAACCTCAGCCGCCACGAACAAATGGTCTTGACCGGAGCCGGCATACGCGTCCGGGGCCCCGGAGAATGGTACTTTTCTTCCGGCGGCAGGGGCGGAGAAAAAGAGATAGATGTCAGGCGCTTTATTCCTTCCTTCTTGGCGTCTCCTCAGGAAATAAAACGATGGACGGAGCTGATGGTTTGGCTCAAGCGGCGGGGCGTTACCGATGAAACGCTGGGTTTCTTCTCGGAACGAATTGAAGCGGCTCTGCAAGACGGAGATGAGAAAACCCTCTTAGACACGGGTTTGCTTTTAATTGCTTCTGCCCACGACGGTGTTATGGCGACCATTGCAAAACTCATTTTTGATTTGCCGGGGCGGGATTGGCTCAAAGCGCTGGCGATGCCGGGCCTTTACCACGGGGCGAATGAGGCGTCTCTGGCCCTCAGGACGGCTTTCGGCGCCGCCGATCCGTGGGCCATCCAAGAACGCGAATATTCGTATTCCGAAGGCGGGAGGGACGTCCACTATTCGCTTTCGATGCCCGAAGCATTTTTTAATGGAGGGGAGCTCAGCGCCTATGGAGACCAACTTATCAGGTTTCTCAACACGTTCTTGCCACTCGTGGCGATTGGCAAACGTTTTGAAGTTAAACTCTTGGACACCGACAAGCTCAAGGAATCGCCGGTTGAGGTTGCCCTTGGTTCTTTCGGGGATAAGCCAATATCGTCATTTGACCTCGTTGAAGAATTTAATGATGTGCCGAACATTGTAATCATTGCGAAAGATGCCTCCCAAAATCCATCGCCGGGAGCCGCCTCCGACGCCCGGTATTTGGGCAGGGTACTCGTGGAATCGAAGGAATATGACGGCGTGGTCTTTAGAGCTCCGTTTCCAATGATCACTCAGAGGCGCGTTCAAGACGCAGTTTATGAAGCGGCACGCCACTATGTTCGCGTCCTGGATTTAGAGGATGTCATAACGGATTATATTTCTCCCTACAGAAATGACCCCGAGCACAGAACATTAAAGGAGAAGAGAAGTCTAAGAGATGCCAATGAATGGGCCTATTCTGTCCTCAAGGGAATGTTAAAGAAAGTGGAAGAGTTGGAAGAAAGAATCACCCGCTATGGTTATGACGATTATTTTTTCCGCTTTAGAGAAGGATGCCTCTTTTCTTATGGCATGGAAGAGCGTGAATGGAACAACCTCGGGAAAGCCATAGTCAAGGCCGATAAAACCTGGACCGAATACTGGATTGAAGACAAGGTGGTTGCGACATTGGCATCGGTTGATGTCGATGGTGGAACCTTGGATGTCGACTATGAATTCCCGATTGTTCTCACTGGAACAAAAAGGCTCGGAGAAGAAGGGGTCGAAATTACCGTTTTAAGTAAAAAATTCATCCGCGCCATAGGATCACGAGATGATTTTGAGAGGCCGGCTATGGCCGTTCAGGTCATTGGCACTGACGACATCAGTTTGAGAAATTTGAAAAGCATATATGATTCCCCGGACGTTTTGCGTCGGTTCTCTCGCTCGCATTGGCCCCCCTATACGCCTCAATTGAGAATTGGTTCTTACACCCCTGAAATTGATCCGGATGATCCGGGGGAACTCGGATGGCCTTTAAACCAATTGGTCATAAAACCACCACGCCCACCTTACAGACATACGGAAAAAACTTATTTGAACGTGCCGCTTTTCCTCATCAGGCAGCCGGGAATGATAGATATCCTATGCAAAATGCTGAAGCAAAAATTTGAAGGCTTGAATCTAATGGATTTTTATAAGTCCTCTCCGCTCGATCCTTCGAAGCCTGAGGAGGTAATTCGATTACTCAACACGGCGCTCTCATTCAAACAGGCGCAAGATGGTCAAAACCGATTTCAGGGCCAGCTGAAATGGGATGACAGTCAGAAAGCGTTTGTGGCGACACTGTTTGATTCGGATGGACGCGCGGTCAATAAATCAAGTATTTCCCTTTTAGAAGCGGGAATGTCAGATGAAGCAAGGCCACGCGGCGAACTCAGCCTTTTCAAAGGAAAAATTTACAGCCGAGGCTTGGCGGGATTGATTGAACCCATCATCTTCAGCATGGTTTCCCTGGGCCTTCCGATTATGGGGATCTATTGGGCCATTGGGTTGTATGGGACCTTTCAGTTTTCCCCTTTTGTCTCTGCCCTCGTCGCGATTGTTTCGATGGGTCTATTTGTCGTCGGCCTTTGGATCAATCGGCCCTTCTTCGTTTGGCTTCACACCGTCACCCGTCGGGAGAAGGATTTACCGGCTGCGGAAGCTGAGCAGCTTCGGAAAGATCGAACGTACACCGTCACGCAGCTGCGGAAGGTGTTTTTCCCGAGCTTCGGCATCTTGAGCGCGGCCGGCGTGATATGGAACTGGAATCCGTGGATTCCCCTCGCGATCGCGGGCGCGCTCCTCGTTCTCGCGCATTACCTGAACGACTGGCTCTTTCAATGGAAAGAAGTTCACCCCGATCGGGCGCCCCCCGGAGCGGAAAGAGCTTGGGACCTGGTATTGAATCGGCTCAGGGCCAAATTTGTCGTCACCACTTTATTTTTAGTTGGTTATACCATTGCCGCCGGCTGGCCTCTCTGGATTCCGTTTGCCATCAACATAACTGTTTATCTCATCGGTCTTCTCATGATGGACCGGTACTTCATCCGTGAAGGGAAGCATCCCCAACAGTCTCTTCCTTTCCTGCTGCGCATTCCACAGGAACTATTTCAACTAATTTTCTTCGCGAAACTCGGACGCGCCGAGTTGTCGTTGGAGACGCCGGGAGCCGCGGAAAAACCCGGTCAAGTTCCGACAGGGGAAGCGGCAGGCCAGGGGAACCCCATAGATTATTTCTTCAAAATCCCCATTGAACCGCACAATGCAAATTTCAAAGAGGTGAAAAAAATCATGGCCGGGGCGGGAGATGTATTGAATGCCGCGGAAGAGCAATACCTCTTCCGTGCGCTCCGGGCGAAAAACTTGACTAAAAACCAGCGACGCCGCCTCTGGAACTACCTTATCGAAAAAAACCTTGGGTTGGTCGGCGCCATCGCGAAGCCCGATGTCCCCTTCAAAAATATCGACTCCCAAAATGACGATTTTCAAAACGGGTGTTTCGGCCTACCGAAAGCCCTTGCCGGATTTGATTGGAAACTGGGATTAAAATTTTCCACCTATGCCTCATACCAAATCAGGCAGGCCATCCAAATCGGCCGGCGCAAGCGCGATTCCAATATTGCCGGGGGAATACACGCTCGGGAAAACCTTAAAATGAATGAGACAAATCTCCGCCGGGATTTGGGTCGGAAACCTTCCACCTACGAATTGGAAAAAGCGACCAAATTAAGGCCGAGGCGGCTTGCATTGCTGAGAGCCGGTTCGGATTTCCCCTCTCTTGACCGTATGAAGGGACGCGACGCCGGGGATCCCCTCTTTTTCGAGGCGAGCGACCAGGGTCCCGCGCCTCATGAAATCGTGGAACGGGCCGACGAGATTCAATTCGCCATTTCCCTCCTCTCCAACTGCAACAGGATGGAACAGGTGGTTTTAAAAATGCTGACTGGATTCGGCGCGCAGAATACCGGCGGTTACAAATTGGAGGAATTGGGCATTTTGTTCGGTTTAACCCGTGAGCGAATCCGCCAGATCGAGAACAGCGCCCTTTGGAAAATTCAACAGCTCGTTAAATCAAAAAAAACCATGGCTCCTAAAAATTCCGCGGCTCCTTCCGAAGACAACACTGATGTTTATTTGGCGGAAGAATTCGGCATATCCCCCGACGATCCGAGCTTTGAAACCTATCTCATGCAAGGAAGGGATTTCCTGGATGGCCTGCCGACGGATCACCCCTTGCAAAAATCCAGAGCGGAATGGAAAGCAAAGAACCGCATCGCCGCGGATGCGGGCGTTCCTCTCAGCCGATTGATCGGCAAAGAATTGTATTTCATTCTCACCGAAAACCAATGGAAACGGCTTCTGAAGGCTTATGAGGCGCGGATTTATGCCGAACTCAAGATCCGGAAAGGAAGGACACCGCCGGAATCCGAAATCCGTTTTGTTTCCGAAGCCCTGGGGGCCCTTCAAAAAAATATGGCTGGAATGGATAAACTGGGTGAAGAATGCGGGGTTAAAAAAGAAATACTCACCAGGACAATATTCAATTCAATCCCCGAAGCCAATCGGTTGGTCCTCCAGGGATGGTACGGCATCGGGACGCACCGACTTGAAAGTCCGGCCGAGATCGCCCGTGTGCTAAAAAACAACGGATTGGGCAACAAAGGGAAACCTTTCGGGAAGGCGAAAGTGCTGGAAATGCTGAAGGCCTCCAGGGAGATGCTCAAAAGACGCCTCAAATCAAAACCCAAAGGAGAAAAAGGTTCCAGCCAAAAATCCGGGCAAAGACCGGGTTCCCTTTCCCTTCTTCACGACAAATTCATCCAGTGGTGGGGGACGATAACCCCCGACGGAAAAAAACCCAACCTGAAAACCAAGTCCGCCGATGTCGCTGTAAGTTCCGCCTGGGAAACACCGGTGTTCTGGACGCTGCCGTTTTGTCTATTACAAGGCGTCATTCCTGCGAAAGTAGGAATCTATTCTTCGTTATTATGGACCCCTGCTTTCGCAGGGGTGACGGCTGTCTTTTTGGTGTCGGCCGTCGCTTTCCTCGCCCTGCACCCTATCGTCCTCAAGGAAAAATTCTGGCCGGCAGTTTGGGGGCGCGCGGGTCCAACGCTCCTCCTCACAGCAGTCTTCATTTTCTTCGGATATGTCCACCCACTGCCGTTCCTCGACCAGTGGATTGACGCCGCCTTCCACTCCCTGGGGCTTTCGGGTTCCGCCATCCAATTTATCAACCAATACTGCGCCCCGCAGGCCACGCTCCTCACAGCCCTCGCTCACGCGGTGTACAACGTCGCCGCCATCTGGCGCGGCTGGTGGGTGTTGTCGCTGGGGAAAATAAGGGTTCACATCCGCTGGATGATTAGGCGGGACATGCCGGAAGTCGTGGCGATAGAAAATGATTCATTCGAATTTCCGTGGTCGGAAGAGGAATTCCTCCGGTGCCTCAGGCAACGCAATTGCATCGGCATGGTGGCCGAACACGACGATCGGATTGTGGGATTTATGATCTACGAACTTAACAAAAACCGGATTCACCTCTTGAATTTCGCCGCAGCCCGGGATTACCGCCGGCAGGGAGTGGGAAGCCAGATGCTGGCCAAACTTTTGGATAAATTGTCGGCCCAGAGGCGCACCCGGCTCACCATGGAGTTGCGCGAGGGCAATCTCCCCGCCCAACTATTCTTTCGTGAAAATGGCGCGCGGGCAGTTTCGGTCCTTCGAAATTTTTACCAGGACACACCGGAGGACGCCTATTTGGTGCAATTCAGGTACAATCCGCAGCCCCCGCAAATCTGGGCAGAACCCGGCGCCGGTTCGGCATTAGTCGAAAAATCTGGTAGAGCCGAATTACTGAAATCTCCTTCGCCCACGCCATCCGCGTGGACGGATCTCAGGTGGTTCTGGACCCTGACCCGGCAACAGAAGGAACGGTTGATCAACGGATATGACCCGGTTAAGGCCTTTCGTTTAAACGGGCTTAGGCCAAGGGAGGGAGTAAAACCGGGAGCCGCGGGTCTCGCGGAAGCCTGGCCTCATTTCCTGAGGGACGATCCCGCGGCTGTGGCGTGGCATGTTCATCACTATGGTGAAAACCGCCCCGACGATCGGGACGACTTTTTCACGCACCTCACGGACGTTGAATTTCCTGAAGGAACGGAAGGCTGGGCGGAGGGATTCCGCCGGGCGGTCCGGGCCATCGAAACGGGAGAAGAATCCCCTCGGGCCAAAGCGGCGCGGCTCATTGGATTTTTGAAATATCTGTCTCTTCTCGTCAATGAAACGCCGAGCGGGCCCGGCGATCCCTCCTATGAAAACGGCCTGCGCGCCTTCGGCGGTTTGATGGCCGCCTTCGGGGGCAACTATGAACGCGGAAACAACACTTCCCTGGATCGGGTTCTCCTGGATTACGCCGATTCTTTCCGGGGGAACCTGAAGGATCTGTCAGGGGATTTATCGGACCCGGATTTTGTGGTGAACCGACTGAGGCCTCTAATCGCTGAGTGGATCGACTACCGGGAAAAATTAGGGGCAAGGGCCCGGACAACCCTTCAGAAAATGGCAACGGATCTTAAGTTGAGCGATTTGGACCAAAAACGAATCGCCTGCGTGGCTTACCAGGCCGGCGGGCCTCTGGGAATCCGTCAGGAGACAACCCTGGAAGATCTGCGTGCTCTTCTTAAAAAAGGACTGGTCGAGCCGGACTATCTCCCTTATTTGCCGGTTGTTTTATCTCTCGCGGGGGAAAGGGAGCCGATATTATCTCAGGTAAAAGACCTTTTGGAAAAAAAGACCATAACGGAGATGAGCCTCCCCCGCCTCGCCGAATTAGCTCGGGCCGCGAAAGGTGGTGAAAATCTGCGGACCGTGCTGAACATGCTGGCCGATAAAATCATCCAGGCGAGAGATTTACAGCCGCTTTATTTGTCGGAACGGGCGCATCCCGGGGCGATATTCATGGCCAAAAAAATGCTTGAAGCCCATTTAATGTATAGGGAGGATATTCAGGCCCTCGGCCATTTCCTCGATTGGAACAGCGGGCGGGAGGCCTCGCGGGCGGCCGTTTCCAATTCATTCCTTCTCCAGGGATTGATGGGGGCCTGCCTCTACGGAGAATTGCACGGCGAAAAAGAGCTCATGTTGTGGACCCGGCTTGAGGCCGCGCTGGAACATCCCAATATGTGGGTTATCAATTTCGCCCAGATGTTATTTAAAAATAGAACGCCTTTCATCTTTCGCCCGTCCGATGACCGGGCTCTCGAATTTCTTCGGGCCTTCGTCAATTTGAAAATTCACGGCGTCGATGAAAACCTCTTCCTCCGCCACGGCGTCTCATCTTTGGACGAATATCACGTGGTTGACTTTTGGGCGGGAAAAGATACCACGGCTTGGAAATATGCCCTGCGGCGCATCGAAATGACGGAGCTTGTGGCGGGGGCCGTCAATCTGGAAGGTCTAAAAATGGGAACTATCGCCGCCGTGCGGCTTCTGGCCTTCCGCGCTTTAAGACAGGAAGAAGCCGATCCCGATCGAATCGCCGAGGATTTAAATTCAAATATAATACCGGCTCTCCGTCTTCTTGAAGTGTTTGAAGCGGGCGAGGAACGGCAAGGGGATGAAGTCCACTTTCCGATTCCCTTGGACCCCGACGCGGGAAAATACCCCCGGTTGGACCTGGCCCATTTCCTCATGGCTGACGCGGCCACCCAACTGGCCCCGGAGCTTATGACCGATCCCTCCCCTAATCTGGGGCCCAATGGCCCATATTATGCGGCAGAGAATAAACTTATCATCCCTCTGCCCCCAACGACCTTGCTGATAACTTTCCTTCTTCATGAACTCCTCAGGGACCCCGGCCTTGGGTTGGCTGTCCCTTCAAAAGTCCCCGCAGATCCGGTCAGACTGACAACCCTGGCCCCTCAAAACCCCTCCACCGAAAAGACAGGGCTCGCGAGGGAAATCCTAATCCGGGTGTGGGACGAACCAAATTTGGAGGCGAATCCCCCGGATATATGGACCCGCTTGATGGACGTCATTCCCCATTTGATAAAAACGCTCGAGGAAAACAAGTCCGACGCTACGAGGACGCAGGCCGCAAGCTTTCTCTCTCTCAGCGGGAGTCCCGCCGCGGCGAAAACCCTGGCTCGTTTAAACCATCCGGACACCCCTTCCCGCCTTCGCTCAGCCATTGAAACAGCTCTGACAAAATTGCGCGAGAAGGGATTCCCGCACGAAGTCCGGTACGAAATCAAGAAGCCCGCGGTGAAACATACCTCCGCTCTCTCCCTTCTTCACGATAAATTTATCCAGTGGTGGGGAACGGAAACACCCGAAGGAAAGATCCCCAACTGGAAAACCAAGTCCGCCAACGTCGTTGTGAGTTCCGCCTGGGAAACGCCGGTGTTCTGGACTCTCGCCTCCGCGCTCGCGCGGGCGGGGCAGGTTACCCTCGGCCTCCCGATTTGGGGCGCGGTGCTTCTCGCTTTCGTGCCGCTCGGACTCCTTTTCCTCTTCTTGCACCCCATCGTCCTCAAGGAAAAATTCTGGCCGGCCGTTTGGGGGCGCGCGGGGCCGACGCTCCTCCTCACAGCGGTCTTCATTTTCTTCGGATATGTCTATCAAATTCCATTCCTTGACCAATGGATTGCCGCCGCCTTCCACTTCCTGGGGCTTTCCGACTCCGCCATCCTCTTTCTGAACCATTACTGCGCCCCGCAGGCCACCCTCCTCACCGCCCTCGCGCACGCGGTATCCAATGTCGTCGCAATTCTGCTTGGCCGGAAGGCCTGGAAAACATTGTCGCTCCTTGACGGGAGTTCGCCCTCCCCCAAAAAGGTCGACGAAGATCGATTTGAAGCGAGCGGGTTGACCACCTCCGTTGCCGAATACCTGCACACCGCTGATAAATTGCGGGGTTGGCTCGGGCCGGCATTTAAGAATCCAATCCGCCAAGTAACTCGTGGGAGGAAACCGCGGCCCCAAGCTATCTCCAAATTTCAACATCAAGGAAAAGTCGAACCCGGGACAATTCTCCAAACCGATATGGAACACCTGAAAAAAGCATCGGCGGACCTGGAAGCAAAAATTAATGAATTGGCTAATAATAAGAGGACCGCTATTGAAGCGCGCTCAAACCAAGTCTTTAACCTCAGGGAAAAAGAGCTTGAGCCGTTGAATTTAAGGCAGCCCAACGAAGATCTTAAAATCGAAAATCTTAAAGATTTAAACGAATTCAAAAAATGGCACGGCCGGGCCCGGCGGGTAAATCCTGAAATGGTTTTTGATTATTTGGATCCTCTCGAAGGAATTTATCTGACCCATTCCGATGAAACGGGAATATTGGATTTCCCGCCCGAAGAAAATCTGGCCCTCCCCGCCATGCCTCATCACCTCTTTGTGATCGAGGTCTTCCGGATGGGCTCCCTATATGTTCTCGAGGTCCGGGCCCTGGGCCAGCGGGACCTTTTCCTCGCCCGGTACTTCTGGAATGCCAGGGAGCGCCGGTTCTGCCGCGCTTACTCAAGCTTGCCCGGTTTCTTTAATAACGAACCCGAACTCGATTTTCAATTGCCCGAAACGCCCTTCGATGGGAACAAGCCTCTTCTCCCGGAGACTTACCGCGCCAGATACGATCAAAGCCGGGGATTATTGATGAGATCGTTTTTCGCGCCGGAAGAACAAAGCGATCAGGCCCCCAATGCCCTGGCAACTTACGACAGCAATCGAGTCGCCGGAGGAACGGTTGGCGAGGAGCTTCTCAAGATTGAGTCGGCCGCTGTCCGTGAATGGGTGATGCAAGCACAGAAACTCCGGGTCTGTACCAAAGGAGAAGTCATGGGGCTTTGGGAAGGAGTATCTACCACCCTGGAGCTGTACGGCATCCCCTGGGACTGCAAATGTATAAGGCAATACCGCCGGAATATCCTGGACGTTTTCCGAAAATTGAATGTTCCGGATCGCAAAGCCAGCTGGCCGAATTTATTGAAATTGTCCTACCTGGTCGAAACGTCCGAAGACGGTTCGATTGAGATCCTGCCGGGCCAGGCCAGGAATTTGGGACGCCCCCACCGTCTATTCCTGATGAAAGTGGCCCAATCTAATGAGGGCAAATGGGGCCTCCAATTTCTGACGGTGGGCCGGCCTCCCAAAGTCGGCCAAAGCCGAAAGTTCGCCTTTGTTCCCTTCATAAATAAAGATCTGGACCTCGGTGAAGCCGTTATCGAATGGAAGACGGCAATCAAACCGGCCGTTCCCGTCTCGGCCGCACCCATTCCGGCCCAAGCTCACCAAGCTCCAATTGAATTAAGCGGGAAAACTCCCGGCGCCCAACGTAATGAAGATGAATCCTTGCTCCAAACTTTCCGGAACGTGTTCAAGCAATACGAACTATTGAGAGGCAGGATGCGACGGGGAGAGTTGGCTCGAATCGTGGATGATTTGAGCATTGTTTCGGCCAACTTCACCGATCTCATGGCAGATTACATTTTCCCGCTCACGCCCGGGGAGCGCCGCGCCATTCCAAAAACCATGGCCTTCCTTCAGGAGATCGGGATCCCGTCCGATATCCGGCCCATCGCTGATTTTGCCGAAGAATTCCCACCCGATCTCCAGGCGGCGGAAATCCCCGTCGGGCATTTCCTGGCGCTGGCAATGATTAATGGAAAATTCCACCGATTCAAAAAGGCTCCGGCAGCCCATCTGGAATTCCAGGGCGACCCCTACGCGGTGATGTGCCTCCACGTTTTTCCGGAAGAAGAACTTCCGGGGAGCCGGCGCGCGGAATTAAGAGCCATCGGCGCGGGCCCGCAGGTGCCGGCACGATATCAATGGAACCCGGAAAAGAACAAATTCAATCAATTGTGGGACGCGGAACGATCCGGGGCCCTAATAGTAAAAACGGAAAGGTTGTTAAAACCTGCCGGCAATGAGGCTGACCTGGCCAACTCATCGCTTTTCGAAGCCTTTGCCGCTTTAATTGGGCCGGAAATCATGGCGATAAAAGCCCTCATGGAAACGGCAGAGAAAATACAGGCAGAAGTAAAAATAACTTTATCCTCAATTTTCACCCATTTTCAAGCCATCGCCGAACAAAGAAGAAAACTCCCTGGCCCCACCAGATCAGAGGAAAGTTGGAGGTTTTGGGCCCGAAGTGTCCAGACAGTGTCTCCAGACATGAAAAAAACATCTCTCGCCAGGTCGGTTGCGACGGCGCAACCCGAAGTTTTGCGCCAATTCCGAAATTTTCTTCAGAAATTCGACCTTAATCTGATTGAAATGAGACGCTCCATCCAAAATTTGAAAATGAAGCCGAAGGGCCGACGCCCGTCGGCTGAGCCCCCGCCAGTAACCGCCACGACCCTCGGGGCAATTCCCGAAGAATCCGCCATGGATCGAGCAAAGAAAGCCCCGAAATCGCCTTCGGAAAAATCCGGGCCGCGCGGCCCCAATTGGCAGGAGAGATGGCAGAAGGATTTTGATTACGTAGATCAACATCGGGACCGAATCCCGGAGTTATCTGAAACCGACCAGGAAATTTTAAACGCACGCTTTCCAGCTGGTGCCGAGGCCCGGCCTATCATGGCCGATGTGGCCAGGAGCCTCGGGTTACTGGAAGTCACAGCAGCCCAGAGGTGCGAAGGCGCCTTAAAAAGGCTCAAAGAAATTGGCCTGCCCGGCTATCTCTCAGCAAAGGAAATCAAATTGAGGCAAATTGAAGAATGGCAACGTCAGAAAGCTTTGTTCGATCAACATAAGGCCAAAGTTCGGTTCCTAATAAAAGGTTATCAGCGGGCCCTCAATGTACTTTTTGGTGAAGGTGTTGAAGGGCCGGTTCCGGAGAAACTGGCCATCCATGAGCTTGGGTGGAACAAACGAGTGAAAGAGGCCGCTCTGAGGAAGCTGGAGGAGATTGCCCAAATGGATTTCGTACCAACCCCAGGCCGGGCCCCCGAGGAAATGATCGAGACTCACCGCTTGCTTACTGAAAACAAGGATTTGATTGACAAATTGAATCCTCGTGAACAAAAGATCCTGCAGCTCCGATATTTCTCGGTTGAGGGTGGAGCGCTCTCGCTTGAAGAGACAGGGGCAGCCATGATACCCCCTATTTCCAGAGAAAGGGTCCGGCAAATTGAAGAGAGGGCCGTGCGCAAAATTAAAAAATGGATTGAGGAGCGGGCCAAACTGGTAAATGTCGAAGGAAGTCCGCCCTCGATAAAACCCAGGCCTCAATCCCGCTGGCAGAAAAAATGGCAGGAGGAATTTGGTTTCGTCGATCAGCATCGGGATCGGATCCCTGAGTTATCTGAAAATCACCAGGTCATAATTAACGCCCGCTATCCTTCGGGCGCAGAGAGCCGGCCGCTCCTGGAGGATTTAGCGAGAACTCTCGGTTTATTGAAAATCACTACAGCCGTAAGGATCAAGGCTGCTTTGAAAAGACTCAAAGAAATTTGTCTGCCCGTCAGCCCCTCGATGGGGGAAACCAATTCAAAACAGGAAGAGTGGCAGTGTCAGAAGGCTTTTGTCGACCAATACAAAGGGAAAATCCACTACCTAGCGAAAGGGCATCGAAGAGTTCTTACCGTTTTATTTGGAGAAGGTGCCGATAAGCCAGTGCCTGCGAGGGTCGCGGCTCAAAAACTTGGATTAAAAACTTCGAAGGGCCTCTCTCAAAGGAGAATGGCCGCCCTGAAAGCCTTGGAGGCGATCGCCCCCTTGGATTTTGTACCCCTCCGCGGCAAAGCCGCCCAAGAAATGATCGAAACCCACAAATTGCTTATTGAAAACCAGGACCTGATGGTCCGCTTGACACTTCGCCAACAAAAGATCCTGCAGCTCCGATATTTCTCGGTTGATGGTGGAGCGCTCTCACTCGAAGAGACAGGGACCGCCATGACCCCCCCTATATCCAGAGAAAGAGTCCGCCAAATTGAAGCGACGGCCCTGACCCGAATGAACAAATTGATTGAGGAGCGGCCCAATAAGGTGGGCGTCGAATGGAATCCACCTCTCAACGGCGTTGAACAGCCAATCCGGGAGGAGGAAGATAATTCATCCGACAAAACCGGAACCGCCTCCCTCTCCCTTCTGCACGACAAATTCATCCAGTGGTGGGGAACGGAAACGCCCGAAGGAAAGATCCCCAACTGGAAAACCAAGTCCGCCGACGTCATTGTAAGTTCCGCCTGGGAAACCCCAGTCTTCTGGACGCTGCCGTTTTGTCTATTACAAGGCGTCATTCCTGCGAAAGCAGGAATCCAATTTTCGTTATTATGGACCCCTGCTTTCGCAGGAATGACGATCGTCGTGCTGGTGTCGGCTCTCGCTTTCCTCGCCCTGCACCCCATCGTCCTCAGGGAAAAATTCTGGCCGGCGGTTTGGGGGCGCGCGGGGCCGACGCTCCTCCTCACCGCGGTCTTCATTTTCTTCGGATATGTTCACCCCCTGCCGTTCCTCGACCAGTGGATTGACGCCGCCTTCCACTTCCTGGGGCTTTCCGATTCCGCCATCCTATTTATCAACCAATACTGCGCTCCGCAAGCCACCCTCCTCACCGCCCTCGCGCACGCGGCCTATAACGTCGCCGCCACCATATTCGGCTGGCGGGTGCTGTCGCTAAGAAATGGGAGCAAGGATTCAACTCATTTGCAGTCCCTACCCTTGAGTCCGGGGTTTGGTTTATATGCCTTATACCGGCTGCCCATTTCAAAAAGAGATTTGGATCCGGTTCAGGTTCAGGTGGCGGGAGCGGTGGGGAGCGCGCGTGTTGAGCTGGATGTCGGGGAGATGGCGGCCGGCCCCCCGCTCATGAACTTGGAAGAATTTAAATTCTCCATCGAAGATGAGGCCTCTTTGCGGGCCGCCGTCTTGAGATTTGTTCACGAATTCGAGCAATCCCGGGACGCCATCGTTTCCCTGTTGCCGGCCTCACCCGTGGATTGTGAATTCGCGGGGGTTCAGTATGACCCTTCGACCCAGGAAATTTTTATAGGTTCTCCTGAAGGGATTCGAATTCCGATCGGCATCGCCTCGGAACCCTTGTCGCGCGAGGATATCGAAGCCTTGCACCAGATTGCGTTGCCCTCTCATGTGGCCAAGATGACCGTCCAGCCGAACGATCTTTCTGTGGGATGGCGTGTTTTCCCCCATTTGTCGGAGCCGACCGCCATTGATCGGGTGGCGGAAAAAGTCAAAAGTTGGGAGACCACCGTGTTAAAGGTCGTGGGAGAAATAAAGGCCGCTCAAGTGAAGGCCAACGCGGAAGACCTCACCGACGCCAAGAGATTGCTGGAGTCGGCGGAAGCGGGTCTCATCACGCTCGTCTCGCCCCAGTCGCCGGGGAAGGCCCCCCTTCGAAAGTTCTACCGGCAGCTGTGGACGCGGATCCAAGAGTTGCACGCGGCCCTTCGCGCGGGCGGGACCTTCCCACGGGAAGTGGACCGGGTGATGAGAGTGGATCCGAGGACGGGCAAACTATTGCTTGAGTCCTTTTCCTGGAAAGAGGCCCATGGCGAGGAAGTCGGGGATCAATTTCACGCCGCCAATCACGTCATGGTCATGGGATCGGACGGAAGAATTTTAATGAATGAAAGACGGGGCGACGGCGCCCTTGATTTGGCGATCACCGATCATGTCGACGGCCGGAAAGACCTCGAAACGTTTTTTGAAGGCGTTCCAGAGGTTGAAAGGGCGAACCATTTCGCCGCCCATGGAGACGACATATGGAAGGTCGCCTCCTTGCGGGTGATGGGTGGAAGCGAAGACCGGGACGGACTGGGCCTGGAGATCTCGCCAAAACGGTTAATTGATATATCTCCTCCCAACGGGTTTTTGAAAATGGCCGGAAACGGATCGCAGAGATCGCGGTTCCACCAAGTAAAGTTTGGAGATACCTGGCGGCTGGTTTACTCGGGACCGACGCGGTCTAAGTCGAACAATGAAGTCTCCCGGCTTTTCATCCTTATTTTGACCCCCCAGGAAACAATTTCGCTGGGCAAAAAAGCTGGCTTTGTATTTTACGAACCGAAAGACTTAGCCCGGAATGTGCGGGAGGGAACCCAAAAAACGTCGAGCGTTTTAAACCAGTATTTCCTGGACGATGAGATCACCCGACAAATCTATGGAGCCGTGGTCCAGGAGTTTCTGGAGAGGTTGGACGACGGCGATTCGAGGATTCGCCAGGATGCGGCCCTGGCCTTGGTCAATTTTCAAATGGAAGACGTCATCCCTCCGGCTTCAGAAAAAGAGCTGGAAGAGTCGATCGAGGGGGTGGACATCGCGCATGTCGCCTTCTTCGATGTGGATGACACCTTGGCCGAGCGAAACGACCTCCTGTACGACAAGAATAGAGATCATCTCAAGAGAGCCAGGAACCGGAACGTATTCATAACCGGTCAACCCATCTCCAACGCCAACCCGCGGGTGAATCATGACATCCTGGTGGGGGAGGACGGAACCATGCACATCAACCGGGGACGCCACCGCTTCAGCCGGGAGGAGAGGCGAAATAAAGTGATCTACGGGGCCGAAGGGACGATGCGCTATATTTTCAACCGCCAAGGGCAACTGCGTGAAGACCTGCGCTACCGGAAAGGATTTAAATCATCTCAGGATAAAAAGATTGCCGCTGATATTTTTACGTCGGTCCTCCAGGAGTTAAGAGCAACACCCTTGGAAGAGCTTCATCACCCGTCGGTCCCGAGGGGAGCTTTGGAGGTCGTGGAATTTTATGACCGCGTCACGATTTTGTCGCTTAAGTTTCCCCTCTTGCTCAAATCTCCCGTTTCACGGGCGATTCGTGAGCGGCTTGTACAAATCATCAACCGCAAATTGGGCGAAGCCCACTTTCAAAGCGGGGGTGAGGATTATGTATTTGAAGCGGCGGTTTCAGGGAAGACCACCGTGACGATCCGGCGGAAAAATATCAACAAGAGGGTGGGCGTGGAGTACGAGCTGAAGCTTATCGCTGACCGCCTGGGAATGAAGGCGGAGGATGTCGCCGCCGACGCCGTCTATTTCGGAGACGAGGTCCCGGGGAACGACGAATACGCGGCGGGAATCAAGAATTTACTGGTGGTGAGCATTGGGGATAAAGAAGGCGTCAAAGAGGTGTTGTCCCGGGGGGCCCTTCCGGCCGATCTCATTCATGGGGGGAACCAGCGTCATTATGCGACCGCGGCCCATTTGAGCCGCCTGGCAGAATATCGGGAGAGATACTCGGCTAATTTTAACAGGGCTTGGAAAGAATGGCGCGAAGAACTTAAGGCCTTGGGGCGAAAGGGCGCTTTCTCCAGGAAGTTCTTGCGACGATACAAAGGGGATCCCTTTGGGGAAGACGCCGGGCAGATTCGATGGGCGGACGCCCGGGCGATGAGGCGGGTCGCATTCCCCAAGATCATCTCGGTCTCCGGTACCGGTTCTCCAGGGGACAGATCCCAAAGTGAACTCAGCCTTTCCCAAGGGATAACGCCGAAGAGAAACGGCGGAACGGCTTCCCTCTTTTTCATTCTCACCGGCAAATTCTTGCCGGGGCTTGCTGGAACTGCGTTTGAGATGTTCGGAATTCCCTGGATGTGGAGCCTCGTCGCGCCGCTGGCTGCCGTCGGGATTCTCTCTGTATATTTCCTGCTACACCTTATTCCCGGGTGGATCGCTAGAAAAATTCCCGGCGCCACACCGTTTGTGCAAGTGAGTTTCAAAGGCGCTCTCCGCATCGGCGCGGTTCTGGCGTTATATCCCATCACGCTTTATTTCTCTCCCGCGGAGTGGCTGCCTTTCCTCATTCTGCTGCCGCAGCTCTTTCAATTCGCGAACGACCTCCACTTAATGTGGCCGGAATTTTCCAAAAATAGAACGGATGGGCCTACACCCGTCCGCACGCCCTGGCGGGTTTGGCTGAAGAAGCGTCTCCCGATCGTTTTGCAAGTGTTGACCTTTGGGTTAAGCGTTTGGGCTGTTGGATATATATGGATGAGCCAGGACGGGCCCGTCACTAAGAGAGAAAATCAACATACGGCCGAGAACCTGCCGGCCGATATAAACCTCCGCGCCGCCCAAAATCTGATCGCCCTGGCCAAACTGAAAGCGGGACTACCGACGGCGGGTTCAATCTCCATTATTCGGAAATTCTTCGGGGGCGACACAATCAACCTCGGAATGGGACAATTGACCCGCCATAATCCGTCTGCGGCCGTCGATCTTTCCAAAGCGCTGGTCGATCCTCAGTTCCAGTCGGTTTTAAAGGCCCAAATAAAAAAAGAAGAACACCGTGGGATTTTGTCCGGGGAAGAGGCTAAGGATTTGGTCCGGGCCCTTTATTCATTCGGAATTCCTCCCGGGGCGCTGGAGGAAATCAACAAGGACCTCGTGGTCAGAACCCTGGGAACCGAAAAAGAGGAAGTAGATAGAATCCGGGAAATTGTGCAGAGGGCTGGAAGAGCGGAATCGGTCACGCTCTGGGTGAAAAGCGAAACAGAGGAAAAGTTTTTCTCGGGCATCGTCGCAGGCTGGAAAAAGGACGGGGCCCCGGGCTCGCTACCGCCGGTTTCGGTATTTATTTATCAGGCCAGGTTATTCCAAGGCCAGACGGTGTTTCTTGATCACCTGGAAGAAAGCCTGCCGGAGAAGCTGCGGGGCCCGCGCCTCGCCAACGTGGACAACGTCTGCCTCGTATTCTCCGAAGATGTTCAGGTGGATCCGGGAGCCTTGCCAAAAAATTCAAAACTCAGAGGGATAAGAACGATGATCCTGGACCGTCTCTTCTCCGTAAAAATAACGGCCACTCTTCAGGAAATTTTCTCTCTCCAAAAAGTGGCCGAAATTCTCGCCCGCGCTCGCCAGGCTTAACGTTAAAAAATCCGTGGCCAGCAGGATTTGAACCTGCGACCCCTTGCTTCGTAGGCAAGTGCTCTTCCAGCTGAGCTATGGCCACTAAAATTATTTTTTCTTGAGCCGTCTTAACAATTCAAGGTCGGCTAGATCTTGTTTGCGTTTGGCGGCTCGTTTGTTCCGTTTCAAATCATTCAACCCGATGAAAAAAACTCTCTCCCGACCATAATTTCCCTTTTTTCGGTTCTTCCAGGCCCGCTCAAAAGGGCATCCATCAATAAATGTCACCAAGTCAATTCTCACGGGTTCATAACCCATTTGAATAATCGTTTCCGGTTTCAAAAGGTCTTCTTCGGTTAAATTCAAATTTTTGAAACCAAATTCCCTAAGAGTTTTCAAAACTCTCCTGGCATTATCCCGGGATTGTTCCAAGAAAACATCCAAGTCTTTGGTGTACCGGGGAACGGCGTAGAAGGCCAGGGCGTGCGCCCCCACGATGCAATACTTGACCTTATTTCGGTTTAATAATTTTAAGAACTCTGCGTAATCTTTTTCGAGAATTCCCATGTTTATTTTTCCTTAAATTCCACCAGTGCTCTCGCAAATCTTGCAAGGCCTTCAACCTTTGCGAAGGCGACATTCCGGCGTAGTAAGACAAATCGAATTGTTCGGCTTCCCGAAAGGACCTCGCTTTATGAATCCAAATCCCTTTCATAGGAAAATGATTTTACTTGATCCGGTTGAACGGTGATACCCGGTAATTAAAGCGGGGGCAAAGCGGATTATGACCGCTCACCGGAGCAAGCTGCGGGGTAAGCTTTGGAGCCCCACCGTCAGAGCCCGTTGTACCCGGCGGAGGAAATAGTGATTTCGAATTGTTTTTTAGAGGGGATTTAAAAATCTACCCCCTGGAAATTGGCCGGTTTATCCCTTAGCCTTATTAATGATGAAAAAATTGGTCAAAAAAGACCCCCCTAAAACCAGGCAATCCTGGGTCTGGGTCGGGGTGGCGGTGGCGTTATTTTCCGTTTTGGCGTTTAAAAAAATCCACCACGCCTCACCGGCCCTCGTTCCCGAAGTCCAGGATTTCTCCGAAGTCAACTGGCAAAGGATGGGGGATACCATCTCCCGCCTCGCGGATACCTACAAGGGAGAAGTGGGGATTATAATCAAGGATTTAAAAACCGGCCGGGTTTTCGAGCGGAATGCCGATGAAAAATTCGTCACGGCGAGCCTCATCAAAGTCCCCATCATGGCCGCGACCTGCCGGGCCATTCAGGACGGGAAGCTAAAATTAACCTCAACTATAAAAATCAGAAATTACCACCGGCGCGGCGGCTCCGGGGATTTGAAATGGGCGCGCAGCGGCCAATCTTTCCAAATTTCAGATCTCCTCTATCACATGATCACCAAATCCGACAACACCGCCGCGGCCATGCTCATCGACCGCCTCAGCTACACTTTCCTGAACCAATGTTTCCAGGATTTAGGATTATCCGTCACCAGAATCGATCCCGTGGGGATGAGCCTGGCGAACCGGGTGAATCCGGGCCGGGAAAATTACACCACCCCGAGAGAAATGGCGATGCTTCTAGAAAAAATTTACCGCCATCAGGTGGTCAACGACATGTACAGCGATTTGATGATCGAAATCATGAAGCACAACGACACCCACAACCGCCTATCCCAATTCCTGCCCACCCGCTGGATCCTCGCGCGAAAAAGCGGGCTCCTGCGGAAGAACTGCCATGACATGGGAATAATTTTCACGGGATCAAGCGACTACGTCATTTGCGTCATGACGGGGAAAAACCCCAATTACCAAACAGCCAAAGGCGTCATTGCCAACATCGGCCAAACCGCCTACGCTTTCCTCGGCAACTCCTAGCAAGTAGCAAGGTGCCGTTGTTCACAGTTCACACTTTAGAAATTCGCCACCCGCCTTAAAATCCATCAACCTACTTCAGGACGATAGAAAGTGTGAACTGTGAACAACGGCACCTTGCTAAAAGAGCGGGCCGGGATCGATGAAAAAACCGTCGGGATCAATTACCTCAAAATGAAGATGAACGGATTTCGCCCGCCCTGTTTTCCCCATTAAACCTACGGGGTCTCCGCCTTTCACCCACTGGCCCGCTTTGACCAGAAATTTCCGGAGATGAGCGTACAGCGTCACGTATCCCTTCTCGTGCCTTATCGAAACAAACCTCCCGTAGCCGTTCATCTTCCCCGCCTTGATAACCCTTCCGGCTCCCGCCGCCAAAATAATTAAGGATTGGCCTCCTTTGGAGCGGACATCGATTCCCGTATGGAAGGATTTCCCCCTCTTCCCGAAAGGGGATAGAACAACATAGTTTTTAAGGGGGGCTTTAAGGAATTGGGGAGGAGTTTCCCTGAAATTGACGCTCTCTTTTAGCCGGGCATAGCGGCTAGGCCCGCAAGCGGTAAAAATAAGGAAAGTTAATAGAATGAAAAGGTTAGCGGCCGACTTGTTCAAGAATCGGGGAGCCTTCTTTGGATCCCTGAACAATGTCAAGGGCGAGTTTCACATGGGAATCGTAGCGGAACTGGGAGGTATAAACGTGCCGGATGATCCCCTCCCTGTCGATCACATAGGTGGTTCGGCCGGGAATCAACTTCAAGGTCGGGGGGACCTGATAGAGGTTGCGCACCTGACTTTTTTGGTCGCTCAAAAGAATAAAGGGAAGCTTATGCTTGGCCGCGAAGCCGACATGGGACTTTGGCGAATCCGAACTAACCCCGACCACTTCCGCCCCGGCTTTTTGAAAAAGCTCGTAATTGTCGCGGAAAGATTGGGACTCATGGATACAAAAATAGGTGTTATCCATCGGGTAGAAATACAAAACAACCGCCTTCTTCCCGAAGAAACTGGAGAGCCGGACCGGGGTGCCATCCGCAGCCGGAAGTTCAAAATCAGGGGCTTTGTCCCCGATCTTCAGCTCAACAGGTCTTTGCTTAAATAGATTCTCGAATATCATAGGAATTCAGATTTTACCTAAAAATGATACCCAAGCCAAAACCGGGCGAGGAGTCCGGCCGCAACCGTGATTAAATTGCCTCCTATGATACTGGGCCAGCTGAAATCCACCTTTTTAACCCAGATTAACCAGACGTAGAAACCGGCCACTAGAAACGGCCCCACATACCACCACGGAGCGGGAAGAAAGAAAAAGAGCCAGGCGGCAAATCGTTGCGCCATGGAAATATACTTTTCGCCGGTCTCGGGATACTCCCGGTCATAACCATAAACATCCCTTTCAATGAACCAGACCGTCACCGTGGCGAAATGGGTCACAATCACAAACAGACACCCCAGAAGTGCCCAATTGGCCAAGAGGGGCTGGCTGGCGAGCGGCGCCAGGATAAATATGACGGTCAAATGGACCAACTGATCCCAGGTGTAAAACAGGGTATTGTCCGGCCAGCCGCGGTTCACCATCGTCACGCGAAACCAGTCTTCGGCAAAATGAAGAAAAGTGGCGATCCCGATGCAAGTCCACCCATTCCACTGGAATCCCCACCGGGAGAACCAGACCTCATTTAAAAAGGGCCAGACGAGCGGAATGTAACAAGCGGGATGGATAAAAACATGGACGAGAAGCCAGGAAAACTTTTTTCTTTTCCAGTGGGCGATGAAATTGGTCTGGAAGGTGAAATCAGCCAGCAGGTGGCCAAACAATAATCGGCACAGAATTTCCATGAATTTTATGAGGTTACAAGATCAAACTTTTCAAAACAAGAATACAGAATGGTGATTTTTGTCACAAAGGTGCCGTTGTTCACAGTTCACACTTTGGACAATTCCTGTCATTGACTAATAATCAGAGAGGTGGAAAGTGTGAACTGTGAACAACGGCACCTTCCTTAGCAGGAGCAGGGCCGGGAAGGCAATTTGATTCGCTCAAAACCGGTTTCTCCTCCCAGGAACAACAGGTTATAAACACAGCCGTTTTGATCGCCCCGCACCCACAAATCCGCGAACCCATCCCCGTTAAAATCAAAAACTCCCTCCAAATTAACATGGCCCGACATTGCGGTTTTCTCAATCACTTCCATTTCCAATATTTCGGCTTTTTCCCCTTTTTTCCACAAGAGAATCTCTCCCGGGTCACCCGAATCCTCCAATTTAATCTCTCTTTTTTTCAGGCCAAAAACTTTTTCGCAATTGGGCGCGTTAATTTCATAGGCCACGACGCTGTATTCATCAATAAATTTAATGGCCTCCTCCAAACACCGGAAATCTTCCGCGGTCACCGTGCTCCGGTTTATAGAGGCCGCGCCAATGAAACCATTGGTCCCTTCGGCGGTGACGGAGGAGCCGCTCACAAAAAATAAGGGCTCGGAGGGAAGGGTTTCAGAAAAAGAACCCCAGAATGAATAAGGGGCGTCATAGCTGCACACCGGTTGGGTTTTCCTGAGTTCAAAGCCAGTCACGGTGACGGGAATTTCCCATCCCTCCCCCACCGCGAGCAGCACATCCTTGGGCCGGACCAGGCAGGAATCGCCGATGATTTCCCTCACCCTTTCACTCTCAATACTGACGGGAATTTTTTCCTGACCGTCCTCCCCGCGAACGGCGCCCATCAGCTCATCCAAATTGAGGGAGCCGCAAAGTTTTTCGTAATCGGCAGATTCCATGTACTCGGCGTAGACTTGGATTCCAGATTTGTCGCCCAACAAATAGGCCTGGGGAAGATCTTCATCCTGAGCGAGCCATTCTGAGACTTTTTTTTGTTCATCGGTGATGAGGTTTTCCACGGCGTCGGGTTTAACGGCCTTGGAATTAACCGCATAAGAGGTCCCGAGGATTAAAGCCAGGATGAAAAAAAATTTACTCTTCATGCCGCCGCCGTAATCCTTTCCAAATTCATGGCCTCTAAAAGGACCTTTTTCGCCCCGGCAATATTATCAGCCTCAAAAAGACGGCGCCGGAAAGATGCGGCGTTCGGGATTCCCGATAAGTACCACGAACCCACCTTTCTCATGTGGAGGAGCGCTCTTTTTTCTCCCTCATATTGAACCTCCAAATCAATATGTTCCACCATGGCCGCCATTTTATCCTCCGGCCCCGGCAGCGGAAGCGTTTTTCCTTTAAAAAGAAGAGACTCGACTTGCGAAAAAATCCACGGGTTCCCCAGGCTGCCGCGCCCGATCATGACGCCGTCACAGCCCGTCGCTTCCTTCATCTTTAAAGCGTCTTCGGCTGAAAAAACATCCCCGTTCCCGATGACCGGTATTTTAACCGACTCTTTCACCAATTTGATGATTTCCCAATCAGCTTTCCCGGAATAGCCCTGCTTTTGGGTCCGGCCGTGAACGGTTATGGCCGCGATCCCGCATTCCTCGGCGATTTTGGCAATCCTAAGGGCTTCCTGGCCCGTCTCATCTTTAAAACCCTTCCGGATTTTGACGGTGAGAGGGATTTTTTTAAGGACCCCCAGGACTTTTTCAAAAATGGCTCCGACTTTTTTCTCATCGGCCAAGAGAGCCGCTCCCCCGCCTTGCGATACGACCTTTCTGACGGGACAGCCCAGATTGAGGTCGAGGTATTGAATCCCGAGATCTTCGATAAGTTTCGCCGCCCGGGCCATTGATTCCGGCTCCCGCCCCACCAGCTGCACTCCAATCGGGCGGTCTTCCGGGACGGTTTCAAGGAGCCTTAAACTTTTTTTGCCCGCGTGCAGGAGGCCGTTCGCCGAAATCATTTCGAAATAGCAAAACTTCATTCCCCGGCGGCGGGCCACCAGACGGAAGGGAAGGTTGGAACAGCCGGCCATTGGTGATTGGACGACAGGATATTTGAGCTTTTTAGTTTGAGGATCAATCATAATTACCGGCCGGACGAAAAATAGCGCGGGGCGGGATCGAACCGCCGACCCTGGGCTTATGAGTCCCATGCTCTACCAACTGAGCTACCGCGCCAAAAATCTAAATGTCATTGCGAGCCGCCGCAGGCGGCGAAGCAATCTCATGACAGTAAAATTAAGGCGGGTATTTTACTTAATTTGTTTGGATCCTAGATGATGAGAGATATGGGGAGGGTTTCCTGAACTTTGGTCTCGCCGTGAATAATGTTTAAATCGACCGGGCCCGTGGTAATCAGCTGCTCAAGAGCGGTTTCAAAGAAAACGGCTTCTTTGCGGTTCTCCTCGTCTTTGAGAAGCGTCCGCAACCATCCCAAGAGAAGGCACTTGGGAACAATCTGCCGGGACGAATCGAAAATTTGAATCACCTGATTGGTCAGTTTGTGGTCGATAAATCCGTTTTCGAGGAACCCCAGCCAGGCGCGAACAGCCATTATCTTGGCTTTCAGTTTCCGCGATCCCATGACCCTGTTCAACTTGTCGATTTCGTCCAGAAGTTTGCGGGTTGGTGAGAACGGCCTTTTCTTAATCTTCAATTGGATTAGCGCCAACACTGCCTCGCTGTAAACTTTTTTCTGATGGAAGGATTTGGCAAGCTGAACTGCTTCCTCAAATAAATGCACGGCCTCATCAATTTTACCCTGGTGAACCAGCAACTCTCCCTTTAACAGGGCCAGGGTGGGCCGGTAACGGGCGAGGCCGTACTTAGCAATATACTTTTCGGCCTCGACGCAATCTTTTTCCGCCCCGTCCCAATCCCCCAGTAATATGGCGTATCGGGCCCTGGTGCGGAGAACGTCCGGCATGATTTCCCAAACCTGTTTTTTAAAACACCCGTCGTAGGCGGACTCAATATATTTGTGAGTCCTCTGTAAATTCCCTTCGTCAAGCTCCATGTTGGCCAAATTCTTTTCCACTTCGAACCTTAGAGGATCGACGCCATACTGCTCGGCATAGGTCCGCGCGTGAAGAAAATTTTCCTTGGCCCGATCCAATTCCCCCAGCTCATAATAGGCTTTCCCCAGCTCATTTTCACCCCAGCCGATTCCCTTGTGGTTATAAATATCTTTGTGCAGGTTCAGGGCTTCCCGCAAAAATTCCCAGGATTTAATCGGCAACCCCCTTTCCAGCATGATCTGGCCGATTTGAAACAGCCCCCAGGCGATTCCGTCGTTTTTCTTCATGCCCAGAAAAGCCTGGTTTGCTTTTTTATTCAAGTCCATGGCCAGAACGTCGTTTCCCTCGATCCGGACGATGGCCGCCTCATTGACGAAACACCAGCCGACATGATCTCTTATCTTCAATTTACTGTATAAGGCCCTCGCCTTGGCCAAAGACTTCTTCGCTTCGTCGAATTGGCAAAGCGATCGATACACCGTTCCCAATCCCAGCCAGCACAAGGCGATTCCCTGTTCGTTTTTCAACTTTTGAAAAATGGCCAAGGCCTCCTGGTAATATATCAAGGCCTCGTTAAGCAAAATCATTTCCAGATGTATCCTGGCCATGTTGCAGGAATTCCAAGCCAAACCGGGTTGGGAGGCGAGTTCCATGAAAAGAGCCTGGGCTTTTTTCGAATAAACCAGGGCCTCTTTATAGCGGTAGTGGTAAAAATAAATGTAGGAGAGGTAATCGTATGACCAGGCCAGCTCCAGGTGTTTACCCTGCTCCTGGAATTTTTTCACCGACTGGTGGGCGTATTCAAGGGCCATTGAATTGCGGTTCAGCTCGCCTGAGCAAAAGGCGAGCTCCTGGCAGGCGCACGCCTGCCCATACTCATCTCCCAGCTTCTCAAAGGCGGCGCGGGCCTGATTTAAATAGTGCATGGCCTTGGAATATTCCCCCTGAAGCCTGATCGCCTTTCCTCCCCTAAAGAGGGTCCATGCCATTTTTAACTCCCCTCCTGAGAGGGAAAGCTTTTTCGGCTCGGCTTCGCCGGTTGGCGGGGTTTCCGGAATAACCCAGCTCGCCAACGTTTTTGGTCGCAGAACACTCATAAATTAAGCCTTCTCCAGAGCCAGGCGCCCCACTTCGGTTATCGTTCTTAAGTAGCCCGGCCTGAATTCAACAAAGCCCGCCCCGTAATCTGACCACATCGTCAAAATCCGGTCAAGGACTTCATTCCAAACGTAGAGGTCCGGCCGGTGGGAGAAAAAGTGAATGCTTAGGGAATCAAGCGCCCCATTTTCCAATAGAAGTTGCAGAGTGGGCAGCCGCCACTGCTTATAGGCGTTTTCAAATAGTTCATTCAAATTAATCCGGGAACCCTCCACCGTCACCACCGCAATTCCATTGCGTCGAATCCCCGGAATCATATTTACCAGGTTCAAAATTCCATCCCTCTCTTTTCCGGTTCCGTGGACTATGATCAGGATCTCTTTTCCCTCCAATTCCACAGCCTGAACCATCAGCGCCAGGTCCGCCAATTCTTTATCCAGTTTTTGGGGATCCCTGTTTTCATTCAGGGCCACCACAAACAGATTTTCCTTTTTCTCATTTCTCAATCTGATTGTTTCCAAGCCATCCCGAAGAGTTCGTCCGGCATTCGAAATCAAGTTGGCCACGTAACTCACCCAATGCGCGAGGATTGTGCCCTTTCTTTCACGGCCAGTCTGATTCAATTCACTCTTCAATTCAGGTGAGAGGCCGACGTCCCCCAAACCCCAATTAGCTGGAGCTCCTAATTGATTCGCTAACTGATTTATTGAAAGACTTGAAGAGCCGGCTTTCCCATCACCATTTGCCCCCTTAACCAAGGAAGCGACGGCTCCAGCCACCCGATCCTGCGGAATTTCAAAACCACTTCTCATCACTTTATCTTGATTAGGCGGCTCGGCAGGCAAAGCCTTAACCGTCAATGTCGCGCCATCCTTTTCAATAATCAGATCATCCACCCCCCAAACGATGACAGTGCCTTCCTCCCTTTCAGGATGAGGGAAATCAACTTTGGAATTACATCCTTCCTCAATTTTCCTCGGTAATCCCTCTCCATATCTTTCCTTGAGCTTCTCGATAAATTGTTTAAGCTTAATTCCTAAATTCTCTCTCTTGGTCACCAAAACATCTCCTGAAAGAGCGTGGACAATGACCAGGTCGGACAAATCGGTTTCAATCACTATTCGGCGATTGGTTTCTTCAACATCTCCAAAACGACTTTGGGCGTAAACCACGGACTTGGAAACCCTTATTCCGTCAGCAATATCCACGTTACCAGGATTGTTTGTTTTGCTCCCATCTCCTTTTGGAACCCCATATTTTTCAAACCACTGTGCCCAATCTCCCACATCGGCAAAGCTGTAATCGGACTGAACCACATAAACTTTGGGAGTGCCTTTTTCATCGGAAGAAAAAACACCGGCCCGAGACAACGGTTCGAGCAGCCCGAATGCGTAGGAGAATTCGACTTCCTCTTCCCTCCAGGGAACACGAACCTTCTTAGGCAACTTCTTGAAATATTCCGCAACGTTACCCCATTCTTTTCTTTCAGCAGCATCTCTCATACTCATGTATGTCTCATAAATCCGATACTTTCTGTTGCCTTCAAGTGATGAAATCTGTTCTAAAACCATTTCCCATGTCTCCAGGGTGGCCATGTAATGTCCAACGCTGACCAAAACATCTCCTTGCTGCTTCATTTCCTTGGCCTGTTCGACAGTTGCAGCTTCCACAAACTGAGTGGCGCGACGGGCTTTACCCTCCAAAACAGAATCTTTTTCTGAAAGTCCATAAATCCCGAAGCGCGGCCATTCCTCGGGGTTTTCCGATTCAGGTTTGAATCCAATTCCGACGATGCGGTGTTCCCCTTCGGGCTCTTCTTGCAAGGCTTGAACGGCTTTAAGGTGTGCCGCCCTCCACTTCATGACCCCCTCCGGGCCTTCGCTAACCAAATGATCTGTGTTAATGTTGGAAATAATCGCCTTGGGGTTCTTATCCGTCCGGATCCAGGCATTAACCATCATCCAAATGAGGGCGCCGGCGGTTCCCCTTCCCTCAGGGAACTCCAGAATATTTTCCTCAGGCAAATTTCTCCCCAAGACAGAGCGGATGTGTCCCTTGTATCTGGGGAGTGTCACCGCAAATACGCTTTTGGGAATGTTTGAGGCCTCGACAAAAGTGGGGTGGACCAAATCAACGTAAGATCGAGTCAGCAATCCAAAGGCAATCTCAATTAACTTAAACCCCGCCCGCGTTATATCGATTAGGAATTTAGGGAGAGGAAAAAACCTGGTGCTTTCACCGCCGGCAAGCATGAAAACAATGAGCGGCTTGGGACCCAACTGGCCGAATTTCCTTTGTTCTTCCTGTTGTTGGACATACTTCCCCCGAAGCTCACCAAATTTCGCTTCGTAGGTGTCAAAATCCTTTATGGTTCTAAACGCTCGATCCCCGCGCTTGAAATAATCCGAATATTCTTTATATGTCTCGCTTCGGGGGTAAAAGGACACCAGGGATTTAATCGCCTCTTTTGAAAAGAAAAAATAGTCCAATTTGGCCGAATCATAAAAGCTCAAATAACTTTTCAGCTGGCCCAGGTATTCAATCAGCCTTTCCCTATTTCCCTTCCTATCCTCAGGGCCGGCTTTCGCCAGAGTTTCAACCTTGTCGATTACATCTCTAATTTCTCCGGAAGGAAGTGAACAAATAAGCGGATTATGAAAACCTTTTTCATCCCACGTGTCGAATTCCTGGAGGAGTTCATACAAATACACAGCCCGGTCGACCACCGAAAGATCCCGAAAAGACATCAACTTTCGAACATCGAGGAACACTTCTTCGGCGGCTCTCTCCTCATAGGAAAGACCCTTGCCTTCAAATTTTGTCCAAAGAAAATGGGCCACAAGGTGATGGACCTCTTCCATTAATTCCGCCTTAAGCAGGTCGGGATAATCAAGAAGTTTCGAGGTCAACAGGATGATCCCCTTTTTCAAATTCACCTGCGCGGTTCTCTCCAACCCGTCCACAATTTCAAATGAAACGGGAATGTTTGAAAATGGCCGGTAGAAATCATCCTCAAAAATTTCCTTAAAAGTTTTCCTTAGGTTTTTCGCTCTAGAGGCCTGATTTTTCCTGGACAGCCTGGCGCAAACCATATCGATTCTTCCTTTTATCGTTGGAAGCCGGGCATCCAGTTTTTTCGCGTATTTGTTCCCAAAAGCTGATGACATCCAAACCTCCAGACTCTCCAAGGGATGGGTTAACCAATCCGCCAAATGACGCGAAGCCTGCTCTCCTGGGGGTTTGATAGGATTCATGCTCGAAATTTCACCTTGACTTTCAAAACTGACTTCCATGCCGGCGGTAAGAGGAGGCCTTCCTGGGATTTCGTCTTCGGTTTGCAAAACATAATGGACGGTTGAAGGAACATCCGTCGGAGTCACGATGGCCTGAGTAGTTAGGGCGGCCTCTGGCAAACTTTCTTGCAAGGACTCTTGGGGAGGAATTCCCGGATTTTCATGATGGTCCACTACAGGAATGATCATCTCTCCAAGACGGGGAGCGTTGGGCGGGGGGGCAGTGGTCAGCTTATGCGCTGCTATAAGCTTCTCGAGCGGCGTTTTCTCACGGTCAAAAACACTCAAGTAGGTTCCACCGTCGAGAGAATCAACTTTGGTCAACTTCGGGGACACCGTGATGGAGCAAAAACCTTTTTCCTTCAATAAACGGTTGATGCCGTCCGAGTGGAACCCGCCCGTCACCAAAACTGCAACCTTCGCTTGGCGCAATTTCACTTCCTTAAGCAAGTTCTCGGCGATTAACTCATCCCGCGCTTCGGCTTCGGTGTAGAAAGATTCAAAAGCCAAAAGAGAAAAGACGTCCCTCGTCCCTCGTCCCTCGTCCCTAGAATTTAAGGAATTTTCCCGAGGGACGAGGGACGAGGGACGAGGGATGATTTTTTTGTACTCCTTCCACTCCTCCGCGTTCAGTTCAAATTTGACCAGCTTCCATTCCAGGCGCAGCTGGACCGTTTCTCTGACGAGGGCGCGCTCCTCCGGAGTTCTCGCCAATTTCTCGTAGGCTTCTTTTTCCATCAATTTGACCGAACGGAAAAGTCCTTCGCCATCGATTCCGTCGGAAAGAACGGCATAACGTATATATTTATTCATGGCCGGGTAACGAGCCAAATCAATCCCGTGCCGGAAACACAGGTTTCGAAGGAACTGATAAAAAACCGAGTGGGACACCTGGCCGGCCTTATAATTCACTCCGGTGGTAAGGAGCTCCTCCGTCTCCTTCGGGCTCATTTTTCCGCTCAATAAATTCAGGACTAAAGTCCTTTCCTTTTCCACCCGGCCAAAATCCAAATTGCGCTCCAGCTTTAACGCTTCCAGGAAATCCCTGGCCGAAGGCGGAATCAGTTTGACCGACTTTTCAAGGGTAAAAAGATATGCCCCCAAACCAATTTTTCCCTGATGGTATTTCTCGGCGACGCCGTCGAAGTTTTTCAACCGGCTGTTAAACGTTGCCTCTTTCCTCCGGCTCAATTGGTTTTCGGCATCTTCCATATTTTTCAGCGCGTCCTTTTTCACAAGATGGGAATTCCGATAGGCTTCCACATTGGCCTGGTAATGATCGGGATCGTCGATGCCGACGAAAGGAGGGATGGCTCCCTGGTGGGTCAGGGCCATATGGACGGGGCCTGAAATTTTAAATTCCTTCAGAAGATAATTGGCGACGATTTGGACGGGCCGGGGCCTTGGAAAATTCCGCAGGCGGGAAAAATTCATTTCACCCGAGGCGCCTTCCAAAGCCACCAGATCGACCGGATACTTCGCGACCAACCGCTCCAGAAATTCGCCGATGTTATTTTGGGCCTCAAGGTTGGCATGGACGTCCTGAACATGAATGATGATCGGAGTTCCGGAGGAGGTCTTACCCGAAGGCCCAGAAACTTTTTTAAGCTGAATATGCGGATCCCTCAGGGTTTCGGCCAATTTTAAAAGGGATGGCGAAAGGGATTGAACCTTGGAATTTACCGGCATAGGCTGAACCAGCGGCAGGGGCATCGTGGAGAAAGAAAGGGAGGAAGGCAAACCGGCTAAAAGAGCCGGGCCCGGTTTCTCTGGGGGTCTTGAGGAGGCGCGCCGTCTCTCCGCCCAAAAATCGGACCCATTTCCTTGATAAGGAAATAGCGGCGTTTGCAATAGGGACAGGCCGACAAATATTGCGCTGATTTTTCTAGCAATATGTGATTGCTTCAAGAAAATTCCTCTTATTAGAAGGTAATCGAATAGAATTTGAATTTCCTACCCTCTAATTAAAACAGAATGGCCTTAAATTCCCCTTAATTTCTTGTAAATATTGTGTAACGTTTTCGGGGGTGGCGAATCGGTGAAAGTGGTTGACCTTTAATATCTTTCAGTGGAAGGCGGGAGATCGGCGGGAAAAATTTTACGATTTTTTGATTTGAATAATGCTCCCCATTTGGGGCGTGACGGTTTTCCCGTCGATGGTCATCTTCAGCCAATAATCTCCGGGCCTGACGGCGGGACCGGCCGAAATCGGCGCCTCGGCGGTCTCCGGATCTACGTAGCTGAACTTGCCGATGGAGAGGGCGGGCTCATCCAATTCGATTTGAATTTTCTCCACAAATTCTTTTTCCAGGTCACGGCCATGCAATTTCAAGGAACCGGAGTTGCCGGGGGCGAGGGCCGGTTCCACATCCAGGGACCGCAGCCAATTCTTCCCGACCACCGTAAAGGCCGGAGCGACGTAGAAGAGCCGTTTGTCGCCTTGGAAAATCCCCAGGTTATAATTGGTCACGGGGGCGGTGAGCGGAATGTTGATGGTTAAGTCCATTCGTCCCGGAGCCACGTAAGTAAAGGACCCTTTAAAATCCTCAAAATTTTCGACTTGGGACGCCAATAGATTCACGTCGTTGGGCTGGAATCCGCTCCCCTGAAGAATCAATTTGACCTTATCCCCCGGGCGCTCGAAACCATCCTGGGTTATTACCTTCTGAACCAGCCCGGCGGCCCCGACGTTCGGCTTAATAACCTGGATTACGCCCTTCCTCTCCCAAATTTTTTTATTCTTCAGCTGAACAAAAAGGTCGTAGGTTCCCTCCGGCACCTGCCAGCCGATGGCGAGGCGGCTATCCACGATGAAGGGCAATTCCGGTTTGGTGTCGGTGATTTCTATCCCGGGAGTGCTGGCGGCGACTTTGAAATTTTTCAGCATGGAGTCCGTCAAATTGGTGTAAACCCGGAACCAGCCCGACCGGCCTCCTTCTTCCATTTCGGTGAAAACCAAATTCAATACCTCCCCTGGGCGAATGACAGCAAAGGGATCGGGCGCCTGGAAGACGACTTTCCCCTGAATCAAAACCTGCGGAAAAACGAACCCCGTCTTGACTTCTTTGCCGATGGTCAAAAGGCCATGGATTTGGTTGGGCGTCATCAGGTTCAACGCTTTAACGGAAATTTCCGGGTGGCCTGATTTCACGGCGATCATTTTCTCAAACTCCGCGGTGAACCCGGAACCGTTGATTTCAAATTCCAGCGCGGACCCCGGCGCCGAAATGGGATGCTCATAATAAAATCGGACAATCTCGATATTTTTCGGAATGAGCTCCTCGTGGAGTTCAACGGGCGGCGGCAGGAGGGCGGGCGGAACGGCGGCTTTTCCCGGCGCAGGAACCGGCGCCTTCTGCGAAGGCTTGGCTGGTTTTTTTCCGCCAATTTTAATTGGGGCGACGCCTGTGGAAATGGCAATCGAGGGAGCCGCCGCTGTGGGCGAGCTAATCTGCGGAGCGGTTGAGGGAACTGGGGTTAAGGGAATTTCCCGGGTTTTTTGGCGGCCGCCGAATTTGATAAACAACACCAAAGCCAAAAGGAGGAGTAGGGCGGCCGTCCAAAGAATTTTAGATCGCATTTCTACTCACCGATGATTTTGATTACAACTCTTTTGCGCCTTTGGCCGTCGAATTCCAGGTAAAAAACCTGCTCCCACGGCCCGAGATCCAGTTTCCCTTTGGTGACGGGCAAAACAACCTGATGGTGAACGAGCGTCCGCTTCAGGTGGGCGTCGCCGTTGTCCTCGCCCGTCCGGTGATGCCGGTAATGAGGGTAAAAAGGGGCCAGCTTCTCCAGCCATTCCAGGAGGTCCTGCTTCAGCCCCTCCTCCTCGTCATTCACCCAAATCGCCGCGGTGATATGCATGGCGCTCACCAGACACAACCCTTCTTTGATTTTGGATTTCTCGAGGCGGTCGGCGACTTCGCTGGTTATATTGATGATCTCGCGGCGGTTCTGGGTGTTAAACCAGAGGTAGTCGGTGAACGACTTCAATCCGGATCTCCCTTGGGTTTGGACTCAAGGTACGATTCCTCGCTCCCCTCCTCCTTCCGGTGAAACACGGAAAAATGTTTTCCTTCGACTTGCGGAGCCTTCTTATCCTCAATGTGGCCTTTGAGCGTTTTTTCAACGGCCCTCCGCTCCTTCAGCAATTCCTGAAGTTTGGCGTCCAGGCGGCCCAGCCGGTCGGCCAATTCGCCGAGGGAATCAGGAACATTGGAATCCGCGCGCCGCAGAGCCTCGCGGCCGGTGAAAGCGGGGCAAATCTGTCCGTAATCGCACCACTGGCAGTAACCGGCCGGCTCCGGTTTCGGTTCAAACTTTTGATCATTGATGCCTTGCGCGGCCTGAAGAATGACGGCTTTGACTTCCTCTTCCTGGGCCGGCCCATGGGCGGGCACAACATGAGCGGTGAGGGTGTTTAAGTGATAAAGCCCCACCGTCTCCACCTCTTTGCCCAGCAATTTTTTCGCGGCGATTTGATAAAGCGTGAGCTGCGGCTCCTGGCGAACCCGGACTTTGTCGAACCCCTTGCCGGTTTTATAATCCAGAAGCGCCAGGTTTCCGGAAGGAGTGGTATCAATCCGGTCGATAAAACCCGTCACAGGGATCCCGTCAATGTCGATTGTGAATTTAAATTCCACCTGGAAAACGTTTTTCAAATCCGCACGGTGCTTGGCGTAAAAGCCGCGCATAATCCGCTCGCCTTCCTGAAAAAACCACTTTTCCTGCTGGGGGCTTTCATAGCCTTCCCGGAGCCAGCCCGCGCGAAAGTTGGCCAGCAACTCCTCAAGGGTCGGTACTCCCCCCACAATGTTCGCAAACAAAAATTCAAGCCCCGCGTGGACGCTTTTCCCGAACGAGAAATAGGAGCGGGGTTTTTCCGGGATTTTGTCGACATACCGGAATTTCCATTTCTGGGGGCAGGTGCGGTAAAGCACAATGGAGGAGTGAGAAAGGACCCGGCCCTTATACCAGCTGATTTTCGCCCCGGCCGCGGACTCTTCCGTCAGTTCCCGGGGATTGGCCGGGCCATTTTCGATGGCTCCGTCAAAAGTGAGCTGGGTCATTTCTTAATTCCTTTCGCTTCCGGTGGGCCATTGGGTTCTTTAATCTGATAGGAAAGAAGTTCGGTCACGCGATTTTCGTCGGCGGCGGTGGAAATTGTCTTTAATATCCGGCCCACATTGGGAGCGTAATATTCATTAGTTACAATCCCCGGAGTCCCCTCCACATAAGATCCCACCTTGATGCAATTCTGGAAAGCCCCGGCGGTAACTTTAACGTCCAGACTGTCCGCTTTCACTTCGTAGTGATAAGTTTTCAGATCGGCCTTGGTGGTCCAGGCCTGTCCCACCCCTAAAGGCCACTTTAAAATCGTTTTGGGACGGGGATCGTCTTCGGAAGGATATTCCAGCAATTCCCCTTCGGTCTTTCGGTAGGCCAGGGTATTGGTTTTGAATTGCTTTCCCCCGGCAAAATAGGAAATCGTCATTAAACCGTTTTCCGAAGGGAGGTTCCGTCCCGGATTCTTAAGAGGCTCGCACAATATGTCGGTTCGCGCGATTTGGCCGCCCGACTCCTTGTCCCCTTCCACCCATTTGCTTCCCGGAAAAAGCGGAAAATAATCGGGGCAGTTGATTTTTTGCATCGCCGCGGCTTTGGCCCACGGATCCGCCTGGGGATAGCGCTCCATGACCCGGTCGTAAAATGTATCGGCGGCAAAGCAATCGTTCAAATATTTTTGAGCCAGCCATCCCGCTTTATAGAGCGCCTCGGGCGCCTGCTCGGAGGTGGGAAACTGCGCCACGAATTCCTGGTAGGCTTCCCAAGCCTGGTAGTATTGGCCCTTTTTTTCCAGGCGCTTGGCCTGATTGAACTTGGACCCGGCTCCGCAGCCAGCCGAAAAAAGAACCAGCCCCGCGACAAAAATAGACAACGTCATTTTATGTTCCATGAGTTCACCCATTTTAACAGAAAGGGCGTTAAACTCACCCCCAAAATTACTCCGAGACCATCGATCATCACATCCCCCGCCGACGGCCCCCTCCCCGGGACCAAGGCCTGATGCATCTCATCTGAGACCGCGTACAAAAGCCCGATTAGAATGCACCACCGCGCCACATTGCCCCAGTCGACACTCACCCAGGTTTTAATCCAGGCGTTCCCCATCAAAAGCGCCAGGACCATATACTCGAAAATATGGGCCGACTTCCGGAAAATCAAATCCCAAACTCCCAAATTGGTCACAAGATGCGGGACGCTGGACAGATAAAAAATCAATCCGGCCCAGCCAAAAACGGGAAACCACAACGAAATAACCTTGAGGGGACGCTTTTTATCGGAGGAGAATTCCATAGATTTGAGGGTTTAGGACACGGGCATCGTAGCAGAATTCGGGGAAATCCTCAAAACCCTGGTCACCTCCACCAGATAATATCTTTCCCAAGGGACCGAGGAAAAAGTGAAAGGCAAAACCCCCCAAACCGAGGCATAAAATCCCGCCGACCCGTGGTAATCCATCACCTTCACCGGAAACCAGGTCGGATAATCAAAAGCTTTGACAATTTTCACTTCAATGGGACATTTCTTGAACCAAACGAGAGGCATTGTCACGCTTCGGCCGAGCACCAAATCGCCCACCCGGAACTGGGTGTCCGGAAAGCAGGGAGTCCATCCTTCATTTTTCATGTAACTCATGGTGAAGGAGTCGCCCAAATAATAATGTCCTGGCCCGCCGGAAAATCCCCGCGATTTCAAATCCCCGACTAACCGGCGGTTCGTTTCCGCCTGCTGGTAATCCGCGTAAGCGAGGCCGGCGCCCAAAACCACCATCCCCGCCAAAAGGCCGGCCATTATTTTCCGGGCATTTTTCCCCCACCGGCACTCGATGAACCTCGCGCCCAAAAAAACGATGGCGGGAAGAGCGATGAGGTAATACCGCGCCGCCACCCACGGCATGACATAAGACATCATCAGCACAAATCCCAAAATCCAGCCCACCAGAAAATGATCCCGGGGGTAGATCCAGCCCCACTTGAAATAGAAAACCAAAAGCGCGACGAAGAAAGCAAAAGAGGAACAGGTCCAAAAAGCGAACAACCCCGCCTGCCAAACGCTGAATCCCCCGAATCGGGAAGCCAGGAAACCGGCGATGCCTACTCCTCCCCCGGCCAGAAGCAAATTAATCCAAATACCGTTAACCCACCAGGCGACGACCGGAACGATCGTAGCGCCGGCGAAAAACACGAAAAAGGCGAGTTTGGCCACATTTCCCGAGACCATCATCCTCCTTGAAGCCGCCAAGATGTGAGGTTCCCCGTAAACATGGGCGGTATAGAGGGAGAACCCAAGCAGGAAAAGGAACGATATTCCCCACGCCACAAAAAAGATCCAGGGCCGCCGCAGAGATTTGAAATTAAACAGCCACCATAAAAAAGTGACCGGGACAATCAAAAGCGCCGGATACTTCGTCAGAACGGCCAATCCCATAAACACTCCGCTTAAAATAATAAACAGCCATTCCCTTCGCGCCGGGAAGCGGGAATCTTCTTCGGACCCTTTGACAAAAAACAACAATGCGCCCAGGAAGAAAAAACCCGCCGTGGAATCAATCAGGAGACTGTAGGAAGATAACCAGAAGGCCGGCGTCGCCAGCACCAGTAACGTTGAAAGCAGGGGATATTTCGTCCAACGTCTCGCCAACCCAAAAATAAAAAGCCCGGAAAAACACGAGAGCATTACGCAGCCCAGCCTCAAAAACCATTCCTTCTCTCCCCCCAACTTTAAAAGAAAGGCCAGGAAGTACTGGTGGACCGGAGGGTTGACCATCCGGACCATACCGTTTTCTTCCCAGCCGCGATTTTGAAGCCCGGCGTCATCCGCCCGGAAATGGTAGGGGAGGCCCGGATGAACTTTCAGCCACTCCGCCATCTCCACAAAATAATGATCATCGACAAAATAAGCCCGGTTAATGAAAGGCAGGGCCAAAATCAACGGCACCAGGAAAACCAATAATCTTTGTTTAACCAAACTCATATTTTCAATTCTGTCATTGCTTCACCCGCCTGCGGCGGGCTCGCAATGACATCTCCTTAAGTCCTAAAAAATAGGGTGACTGTGTTACCGGCTTTAAGGCCGGTTTTTTCCGCCGCGCTCCCGTTTCGGACGGCTATCTCCACAAATCCATGGGAACCCTCAATGGCCAACAAACCTCCCTCCGGGGATTCGGAATAAGATTTCGCCAAACCCCGGATGGTCCCGCGGTTCCGACCTAAATCAAACCATAACCGGGATCCTTTGGCCAATGGGGTAACTTCGCCGGCTTTGAAGCTGGTGACCAAATTCCCGAAATGGTCAATGGCGATAATTTCTCCGGACCATTTCGCGCCGATTTTTTTGATAACGAGCTGGGGCAGGACCACCCATTTTTTCAAAGGATTTCCGAATTTAAGGGGGTTTTCTCCCTTCAAAATTCGCGCGGCAACCGGAGCCATAACATCCCGGCCGTGAAATGTCTTGGAAACGTGATTTAAATCTTTAAGCTTTGTGAGCGCGAGAACCTTCCGCGGTTTCTCCGCGGCGAAAACCAGGGACAGGAGCCCGTTGTCCGGACCAATAAACCTGTAACCGGCAGCTTCGGCAAAGAGGATATTCCGCCGGGTTCCGACCCCGGGATCCACCACCGCGAGAAATAGAGTTCCTTTCGGAAAATCCCGAAAGACGGAAAATAATTGAAACGCGCCCCAGCGGACATCCTGGGGAGGAACGTCATGAGAAATGTCGACAATTTGAACCGAGGGAGAAATCTTTAAAATGGCGGCCTTCAAGGCAGCGACGTAATAGTCCCTGGTGCCGAAATCGGTTAAAAGAGCGACGACGGGATTTTTCTTGCTCATGAAAAACATTTCTCCGTGAGCCAGGCCCGGACCTCTTCCTTCACGATGGGAAAGGTCTCTTTTTTCAAAACGAGGATCTTGGTGTCGGACATTTTTTTGATTTGCCTGGTGAAAGGTTCGGCGCGCAGGCGAATTGTGGCCAGAAATGGCTTCGGACCGCTCAATGCCTCTCCGATGATCTGGCAAAAAAGAGGAGACAGCATTTCCATCGCTCCAATTTCGTCAACCAAAACGACTTTCTTGGAGGTAATCGCCAATTTGACGGCCCTCACGCCGATTTCCTCCAAAACTTTCAAATCGATCCCGTACTTGTTCAGTTTATGGGGGCTGCTCATGCCTTTCAGGGCGAAAATTCCGGTGCCGCCGGTAAACGTTTTCAGGCAAAATCCCCTCCGCTCTTGTTCCTCCCTGATTTCCTCGGTGTAAAAACCGCCGATTAAATTTCGAAAAGGGAAGGCGCATTCCTTTAGGAGAGTGGTTTTTCCCACCCCCGGGCTTCCGGTCAGGATCAGATTTTTCACAGTCAGGGAATTCCCCACTCTTTGTGTTTTTGCGTCATGAGCATGACCTCGGGCAGCCTTTCCTTCGCGGCCTGCACATATCCGTTCACTTCATGCCGGTCAGGAGCCAGAACCCCGTTGCCGTTCGGCGTCACGATCTGAAAGATCAAAACCGGGGGCTTGGGAATCTCTGCCAGCAAATTAATCGCCACCTTGATTTCTTCCGCCGTCGATTTTTTTTCCAGCACAACCTTCACGAAAATTTTCTCGCCGCCGATTTCCAGGAATTTTTTGTGCTCCGGCCAATAAGACTTTTTGGTGGCGCTGGGAAGTTTGATGTCCATGGCGATAACATCGCAGAATTTAACGACTTGCTCGAGCGCCTCATAATGAATTCCCGCCGTTTCCAGGTGAATTGAAAAGCCGTTCTCCTTTAGGAGCGGAAGGAGTTCCTTTAGAAAATCCGCCTGAACCAGGGGTTCCCCTCCGGTGACGCTCACCTCGTTAATATCGTTCTGCCAACAGAGCCGCCTAATCTTCTCGGCGGCGTCAATAGGAGTCACTCCGATCTTTTTTTCAGCGGATAGGCTATCGGGGGTGTCGCAGTAATCGCAGCGCAAAGGGCATCCGGCGAGCCTTACAAACACCTGCCGCTCGCCCGTGAACAGGCCTTCCCCTTGAACGGTGGGGTAAATTTCAGTGATGTACCCTTGAGCCATATTCCCGAAACCCTTTTTCTCTTAACTGGCAGGCGTCGCACCGGCCGCAAGGCTTCCGCCCACCTTTGTAGCAGGACCAGGTGAGGTGGAACGGAACGCCCAATTTGAACCCCAGCTTGACGATTCCCCTTTTGGAAAGTTTGAGGAGCGGAGCCAGAATGTTTATCTTCTTTTTGCCCTCGGCCCCAAGCCGGGTGCCGAGGCGCGCCACTTGCCGGACCGCCTTGAAGTAAAACGGCCGGCAATCCGGATAGCCGGAGTAGTCCACGGCGTTCGCCCCGATCACCACCGCCTCCGCTTTGATTTCATCCGCCCACGAGAGGGCGAAACTTAAAAAAATCGTGTTCCGGGCCGGGACATAAGTGGAGGGAATCGCGCCCCGCGAAATATTTTCCAGCTTATGATGCGGGAGCTCAGTTTTTAAATCCGTCAGGCTTGAACCGCCCCAGGGGAGCCGAAAAGAAACGATCCGCTGCGGAACATGGGCCTTCCGCGCGATGATTTTGGCCTGGCGCAATTCCTTTCTGTGCCGCTGGCCATAATCAAAAGAGAGGGCGTAACACCGCAATCCCCAATCTTTGGCCCACCACAGGGCCACGGCGGAATCCATTCCGCCGGACAATAACACGATCGCTTTTTTCATGGGCATAAATGCTGAAAGCCCCGTCATTCCCGCGAAAGCGGGAATCCATGGATTCCCGCTTTCGCGGGAATGACGGAATTATCCCAAAGCAAATAAATGTTAAACACGCAGCGCCTAGAAATTGTCGAGGGAAATTTCCTGGGCGGGGTGAGATTTCCCGCCAAGGAATTGGCTGGCGAGCCGCGAAAAAGATCGCGGCCGATCGGTCACAAAAAGGGATATCTTTCCTTTTCTGTCTCCGTCATTAAGAAGATTGAATTGGCGGAGCATTCCATAAACATCGTCGGCGGTCGCCTCGGCGGAATCTATCTGGCGGACTCCGGGACCAAGGACCTTGCCCAAAACCCCTTTAAGGAGCGGATAATGGGTGCACCCCAAAACCAGGGTGTCAATTTTCTTTTTGAGGAGCGGCCGGAGATATTCCCGGGCGATGGACATTGTGGTGGGGTGGTTCATCCATCCCTCTTCAACAAGGGGAACGAGCAAGGGACAGGCTTCCTCCCACACTTTCCCCCGCGGCGCCTCTTTTAAAATCGCCCGCCGATAGGCGTGGCTCCCCATCGTGGCCTGGGTTCCAATGACGCCGATTCTCAAGGTCTTCGAACCCTGAACCGCCGCCCGCGCCCCGGGAAGAATCACCCCGACCACGGGTATATTTAAATTCCGGAGGGATTTCAAAGCGACGGCGCTCGCCGTGTTGCAAGCCACGATGATGGCCTTCACTTTTTTCCGCAACAGGAAAAAAGCGATTTGCCGGGAATAGCGCATGATGGTTTCGGCTGATTTGGTGCCGTAGGGAACGCGGGCCGTGTCCCCCACGTAAATTATGTTTTCGTGGGGAAGTCTCCGGGCCAGTTCTTTTACGACGGTGAGGCCGCCGAGGCCTGAATCAAAAACGCCGATCGGCAGGCGGCCAGGCGAAATCATTGCGAATTTTCCGATTTTTCATGATTATTCGATCGGACGGAAATCAGTTCTTCTTTCTTCCTTTGCCTTTCTTCAAATTCCAAAACCCCCTGGGCGATTCCCTTGGCCAGGATGGAAGTAAAGCGGCTGGAGCGGAGTTTCAGCTCGGAGATGGGGTTCGAAAGATAATCCATCTCCACCAGGACCGAGGGCATCTGGACTCCCCGCAGCACATAAAAATTGGCTTCCTTGACGGAAGTTTCCTTGACGGTGGAAGTTTTCTTCGCGCCCCGGCAGACCATGGCGGCGAGCTCGGAGGATTCGTTGATGTAGGTGTTGACGGCCATGGAGGCGAGGAGTCCGCTCAACTTGTCGGACTTGTCGCCCTTCTTGGATTCAAGGGCCACGACGGAGTTTTCAAACCTGGCCACCGCCGCCGCGGCTTCATCCGAGGCTTCCCCCGCCAGAAGATAAACTTCAAACCCTGAATGCTTGGCGGAAATGGAGGAGTTGCAGTGAATAGACACAAACAGATCGGCCCCCGCTTCATTGGCGAGCTTCGTGCGCTCATCCAGCGGCAGGAACAAATCGTTTTGCCTGGTCATAATGACCCGCAGGTTCTTTTCTTTCTTGAGCTTTTCGGCGACGGCTTCCGCCACCCTGAGATTGATATCCTTCTCAAAGGTCCCGCGCACGCCCATCGCGCCCGAATCAAACCCGCCGTGGCCCGCGTCCACCACGACAGTCCATATTCCTTTTTCCTTCCTCCCCAACTCAGGTTTCTTGGACTGGGAGGCGCCTGCCTTGGGGGGAGCAGACTCTCCCGAAACCGGAATGGCGGTCACCGGGCCCCCCTTAATTTTCGGCCGATAAGCGGGAGGCGCCGGGAGTTTCGCGGATTCATCGGCGCTCGCGGGGGTACTTCCTTCTTCCTTCCGGTAAACGAGCAGATCTAATCTTTTCCCCTCCCCGTCAAATTGCAAATCATAGGAAGCGCATTCCGAGCCCAGTTTGACCAGCAGGTCCGCCGAATGCCGTTTCTGCAATACCTTCACTTCGCGAATGACGTTGTCTCCTTCCAGAATTGACGAACCCGCCGTCTGGCCTCCCACAATCCGGATCCACAGGCGATCTTTTTCCTTTTTCATGACGCGATAGGCATTGTCGGAGGAAATGTTGAAGGAAAGCCGGTAATAATCCCCCATGTTTTCGACGGGAGGGATTTCCAAATTGGAAGGGGTGATCTGAACCAGCTCTTTTTTTTCTTCGTTAAAACTCAATTCCGTTCCGGAAAACTTCTGGAAATATTTCGAGGTCACGAAGGGAAAATTGACGTACAACTTGTTATCGATAAACCGGACTTGGTATTTCGAGCCAACGGAGGAACCGTCCAGATAAATCGTGGAATTCTCCCAGTTCAGGCACAAAAGGCTTTGGATCCTGCTCAGACACGCCTGCTCGCTCGCCGACTGCCAGCCGAGCTGGGATTCGGAAATCCGGGCCAAATCGGTGATGGATATAAAGGGATTGGCTCCAACGGAAAGAAGGGATAGGTTCCGGGGGAGGTTGTCTGAAACCCAGGAAATATTTTGGTTCTCCGGCACAACCTCAACCACGGTGGGCTTTTCGGCGGGGGTTTCGGACGCCTCCTCATCGCCGAAAGAAGAGAGGGACCAGGAAAAAATTAGAAGAAGCGCGAAAATTCCCGACCGGACCAAATCGTTTTGCGAAGCACGCTTCCCCATAATTTTCATACTGGGAAAAAATATAACAAACATCCGGCGATCTGGATAGGTGCCGTTGTTCACAGTTCACACTTTAGACATAGGCCGACCACCGGTTTGAAGGGATGGTGAAAAGTGTGAACTGTGAACAACGGCACCTATTGGCGGTCGAGTTCGGTGTTCCAGTAGACGCTGTCGATGAAGCGCTGCCAACTGGCCTTGAAGCGGATCCCGGGGCGCAAGACGACGCTCGCGCTCCCGCGCCACTTGGGTTTGGAGGGATGAAGCATCAATTTCATGTGGGCTTCCTGCGGCAGGCGATCCCCCTTTTTCAAATTGCAGGGAATGCAGGCCGTCACCACGTTCGCCCAGTCCGTTTTTCCGCCGCGGCTGCGCGGAACGACATGCTCAAGATTCAACTCGTTGGAATTAAATTTCACGCCGCAATAAGCGCACCGGTAGCCGTAATGCTCGTAAATATTCCGCCGGGTGAATTTCACCTCCGACTTGGGAAGACCGTCGAAATACCGGAGCGCGATAACGTCGGGAATGGCGATTTTAAAGGAGGGGGTATGAATATAGCCGGAGGGATTATCCTTGATGTGGGCGGACAGCTCCCGCCAGTCCTCAAAGCTGTATGTCTTATACTCCCCGTCGATAACCCGGGCGTGGTCCAAATAGACAAGCGACAGCGCCCGCTGCCAGGTGATTATCTGGATGGCGTAAAAATACTTATTCAGAACCAGCACATCAGCCATAATATTAGTCTAACCCCGATTTCCCGCCATTACGAGGAGGTATAAAAAACTCACATTCATTCTTGGTCGAAATTCAAAACGAAGTCGGATAATACCAATTATTCAACCGTCACGCTCTTGGCGAGGTTGCGGGGCTGATCGACATCGCATCCGCGGCGGACGGCGATGTGGTAGGCCAAGAGCTGCAGGGGAATGACGTTGATCATGGGGCTCAATTCTTCCGGGACCGACGGGACAAAAATCGTGTGGCTCGCTTTTTGCTTCACCAGCTTGTCTCCGCGGTTCGCCACTCCAATCACGTTCGCCCCCCGGCTCCGCGCTTCCTCGATATTGGACAGGATTTTCTCGTAAACCGGCGAATGGGTCGCGATGGCCACGATGGGCATGTTCTCATCGATGAGCGCGATGGGCCCGTGCTTCATCTCACCCGCGGGATAGCCTTCGGCATGGATATAGGAAATCTCTTTGAGCTTCAGCGCCCCCTCCATGGCGATCGGATAATTGTAGTTCCGGCCGAGATAAAGGAAGTTGGTCCTGCGGCAGTACACCTCGGCGATTTTGTCCACCTCCTTTTCGCACTTCAGGGAATCGGTGACCCAGGTCGACAGATGAGACAGATTCCGGATCATCTCTTTCATAACTTTTTTGGGCAGGGCGTTCCGGACGGTGCCCAGATAAAGCATCAGCAAATGGAGGGCGACCAGCTGTCCCATGAAGGCTTTGGTGGAAGCCACCCCGATTTCGGGGCCGCAATGAGTCATGATGTTGCTGTCCGCCTCCCGGGTAAGTGAGGAGCCGACCACGTTCGCGATGCCGAGGGTTTTAAGCCCCAATTTTTTTCCCAAACGGAGCGCGGCCAGAGTGTCCGCCGTCTCTCCCGACTGGGAGATGGCGACCAAAAGGGTTTTTGAATCCATCACCGGGCTCCGGTACCTGAATTCGGAGGCGATCTCCACCTGGCAGGGTATCCGCAAATATCTCTCGATAAGGTAGCCGCCCACCAGCGCCGCATGCCAGGAGGTCCCGCAGGCCACAAAGCGGATTCTGGAAATTTGTTCCACTTCCCGGGGCGAGAGGCGGACTTCCGGCAATTCAACCGACCCCTTATTGATGTCGAGCCGCCCGAGAAGTGTGTCTTCCACCACCCGGGATTGCTCATGGATTTCCTTCAGCATGAAGTGGGTGTAGCCCGCCTTTTCAGCCTGAATGGGGTCCCAGGAAATTTTAGTGGGAGTTTTAATTTTTTTTCTGCCCTTCTCATCGAAGAACTCCGCCTTCTCTTTGGTGAGGACCGCCATCTCTCCCTCTTCAAGGAATACAACGTCGCGGGTGTGAGAAAGGATGGCGGGGACATCCGAGGCGAGAAAATTCTCGCCATCCCCTAGGCCCGCGATGAGCGGGCAGTCGCGCCTTGCGCCCACAAGCAGGTCGGGGATTTTCGTGTGAATGATCCCGAGGGCGTAGGTCCCCCGGATCTCCTTCAGGGCTCTTTTTATGGCGTCCAGGAAATTTTTTCGAAGGGCTATGGGGTCCGCCTTCCCGTCCTTCAAATAGCTGCCGATGAGGTTGGCGACCACTTCGGTATCGGTGTCGGATTTAAACTGGATCCGCTTTTTGAGAAGTTTTTCCTTTAAAGACAGGTAATTTTCAATTATCCCGTTATGGACGACGACAATTCGGCCGGACGGATCCATGTGCGGATGGGCGTTCACCTCCGAGGGCGCGCCGTGGGTGGCCCAGCGCGTGTGCCCGAGGCCCATATGGCCGGAAATGGGACTTTTGGCGAGGAGCGCCTCAAGTTTCGAGAGCTTCCCCACCGCCCGGCGCAGCTGGAGGCCGCTTTTGGAAAGGACCGCGACTCCCGAGGAGTCGTAGCCCCGGTATTCAAGGCGCCTCAAGCCCTCAATTAAAATCTCAGTGGCCGGTTTATTTCCGATGTAACCCAAAATTCCGCACATGATTTTTCCTCATTCTGTCATTGCGAGCCCGCCTCCGGCGGGCTCGCAATGACATACAATCCTTCATCTCCCGAACGGCCTTCGGAATCCCCACCGCGAGGGCCCGGGCGATGATGGCAAAACCGATATTGAACTCATCAAAGGGAAAACTCCTCGCGAGCCGCCCGACGTTTTCATAATCCAGCCCGTGGCCGGCGTTAACGATGAGCCCCAGGCCCCGGGCAACCCTGGCGGCCATTATAATTTTCTTTAACTCTTTTTGCAGTCTTCCCGTTGGAAAGAGCCGGGCGTAGGCGCCGGTGTGAATTTCCACGGCGTCGGCGCCGATTCTCAAGGCGGCCCGGATATTTTCGATCTCGGGGTCGACAAATAGAGAGACTTTGATCCCCCTGTCCTGAAGGGCCCGGACGGCCCCCGCCAGAACTTTTTCCCGGCGTTTCACGTTCAATCCCCCTTCGGTGGTAAGCTCCTCTCTTTTTTCCGGAACCAGGCAGGCCCAATCGGGCCTTAAGCGCCGGGCAATTTGGATGATCCCGGAATCGGCGGCCATTTCCATATTGAGGGGAACGGAAAGTTTTTCTTTGAGGCGGATCAAATCGCGATCCTGAATATGGCGGCGGTCTTCCCGGAGATGGGCGGTGATTCCGTTCGCCCCGTTCCTAACGGCGAGAATTGCGGCTTCAACCGGATCCGGAAAGCCTTCCCGCCGGGCCTGGCGCAGGGTGGCGATATGGTCGACATTAATTCCGAGTTTGGTCAAGGCTTTTGGTCAGAATTCGGCAAGGATGGCGTCCGCGATATCTTGGGCGTACTCCGCCAATTTTTTTTGATCGGGGCCTTCCAGCATGACGCGCAGGAGCGGCTCCGTCCCCGAGTACCGGACGAACACCCGCCCGTTATCCCCCAGCGTTTTTTTGACCTGCTCGATTTTCCGGGAGGCTCCGTTAAGAGACTCGAGAGGTTTTTTCTCCTGGACTGGGACGTTCAGCAGGACCTGCGGATATTTTTTCACCCAGCCCACCAATTTCGACAAAGGCAGCCCCGATTCCCTCAAAACGGACAAAACGTGGATGGCCGTCAAAAGGCCGTCTCCGGTGGAGAGGTGCCGGCCCAAAATTATATGCCCCGACTGCTCCCCGCCGAGGACGGAGCCGTATTTTTTCATGGCGAGCGCCACATGACGGTCCCCCACGGGAGTGACAAAGGCGCGGATTCCGAATTTCCGCAGCGCCTTTTTCAAGCCTAAATTCGCCATCACCGTGATGACAACCAAATTCCCCTTCAATTCCTTTTTAAGCTTGAGCACCTTGGCTAGTAAGGCGATCAGGAAATCCCCGTCCCGCTCCTGGCCTTTTTCATCAATGAAAATGACCCTGTCCCCGTCGCCGTCAAAGGCGATCCCCGCGTCGCACCGGTTGGACCTGACCACGCGGGCTAATTTCCGGGTGTGGAGCGAACCGCAATTGAAGTTGATATTTTTTCCGTCGGGGTGATGGGAGATCAAAACGGTTTCGGCCCCGAGGCGCTTTAAAACTTGCGGAGCGATCAGATAATTGGCGCCGTTCGCGCAGTCCACGGCGACTTTTAGGCCCGTGAGGTACGCCTGGCCGTCCAGGGTTTCGATCAGGAAATCCTCATAGTCGTCCGTCAAGGAAGGCGCTTCAATTAAAATGCCGGTTTGTTTGTCATTGCGAGCCCTCGAAGAGGGCGAAGCAATCACATAATGGGATTGCTTCGTCGCCCGCCGCGGTGGGCTCCTCGCAATGACAGATTTAAAAAACAGGTCCTCCACCTTTTCTTCCCAGACGTCCGGCCATTTGACCCCGTGGGCGGTGAAGAATTTGATCCCGTTGAACTCAGCCGGATTGTGGGAGGCCGAAATGACCGCGCCCGATTGAAAACGGTGAGTCTGAACGATGTAGGAAACCGAAGGGGTGTTCATCACGCCGCCGTCGAACACGTCCACCCCCGTGCTGCGGAGGCCCTCCTCGAGGCTGCGGAGAATCTTCTGGCCGGAAGCCCGGGTATCGCGAACAATCACAATTTTGGATTTTTGCCCCGGAAAATGTTGGTTTAATACGGTGCCCGCCGCCTTCCCAAGGTAGAAAATTTCCCGGGAGGTCAAGGGGGATTTTCCCGCCAAACCCCGGATCCCGTCGGTGCCGAAAAGTTTTCTCATGGTTTAATGGTATCTTGGGCCCATCGAGTCCAGGAAATATACATACGCCCAAAGCATGAGCGCCAAAATAAAAGCCACCGCCTTCAGGATAAAATCCTCTCTTTTAAACCAGTTCATGATTGGGTTTCCGCGCCGGCCGCCGGTTCCGCTTTGGGAGCGGGAGAGCGGAACATATCGACCAGATATTGCCTCAGTTCGTCGGGATCAATCCGGGTGGTGATTTTCCCCCTTTCGGCGATGGAAATATTCCCCGTTTCCTCGGAAACGCACAGGGCCCAGCAATCCGAAACTTCGGTGATCCCCACGGCCGCCCGGTGGCGCGTCCCGAGCCATTTCTCAAGCGAGGTGTCCTGAGACAGGGGGAAAATGCACCCCGCGCCGGCGATCCGGTTTTTGCGGATGATAACCCCGCCGTCATGCAAAAGGGCGGGCGGCTGGAAAAGAGTCAAAAGGAGTTCCCTCGTCACTTCGGAATCCACCACCGTCCCCGATTCCATGAAATCCCTGAGGCCGGTTTCTCTTTCAAAAACGATCAGCATCCCCATTTGGCGGCGGGAGGCTTCCTTCACGGCGGCAACTACTTCATTGATGATCTCTGTTTCCTCATGCGCGGCAAAACGGTTGGCTGTCCCGGCTCCCAGCGTGGCCAGGGCCGAACGCAGTTCAGGCTGGAAAAGGACGGCGATGAGAACCACTCCGGCGAGCCAGAAATTCTGGAGGAGCCAGTTCAGGGTGGGAAGCCCCAGGACTCTGGAAAGGAGCGTGACCAGGGCGACAATTCCAATCCCGACCGCCATCTGGATGGCGCGGGTTCCGCGGATTAGGAGAAGGAGTTTATAGAAGATGAAGCTGACGAGGAGAAGGTCAACGGCGTGGACAAGATAATGGCGCCAGATGTTTAAAAACAAATCCATGAATTCAATTATTATCCTTTAGCGGCAACGGGTGCCGGTTCCTGGGGCGGAATGCCCAGAATGGAGTTAACCTCATCTCCGTTCAGGGTCTCCTTCTCCAGTAAAGAGGACGCCAGGGCATCCAATTTGGAACGGTTTTTCTCCAGCAAAATTTTCACCTGCGCCTGGCATTCGTTCACAATCTTCCTGATTTCCCCGTCGATGGCCTCGGCGGTGTGATCGGAGTAATGCCTTCCCTGGCTGATGTCCCGGCCGAGGAACACCTCGGCGTCCGGTTTTTTATAAGTCACGGGGCCCAGATTTTCCGACATCCCGAATTCCGTCACCATCCGGCTGACGAGATCGGTGGCTTTGGTCAGGTCGTCGGTGGCGCCGGTCGTAATTTCCCCGAAGACGATTTGCTCCGCCATCCGGCCCCCGAGGAGGACTTTGATGCGGTTCAACAGTTCCGTTTTGGAAGTGAGATAGCGGTCTTCCGTCGGAAGTTGGAGAGTGTAGCCCAAGGCCTGGCCGCGGGAGATAATGGAAATCTTGTGGACGGGATCGGTTCCGGGAGTCATTTTGGCGACCAGGGCGTGGCCGCTTTCATGATAGGCGACAACCTTGGTCTCCTGTTTGGAAAGTATTCGCGATTTCCTTTCCGGCCCCGCCATGACGCGGTCGATGGCTTTTTCGATGTCGTCCATGGTGACGGCGGGACCGTTATTTCTCGCCGCGAGCAGCGCCGCTTCATTCACCACGTTCGCCAAATCCGCTCCCACGAAACCGGGAGTCCGCCGCGCCACAACATTCCAATCCACATCTTCCGCCAATTTAACTTTCGAGGCGTGGACTTTCAGGATTTCTTCGCGGCCCTTCAAATCGGGCGGCGGAACAATAATGTGGCGGTCAAACCGCCCCGGCCGGAGAAGCGCCGGGTCCAAAACATCGGGCCGGTTGGTGGCGGCGATTAAAATTACCCCTTCGCGGCTTTCAAACCCGTCCATCTCAACCAGTATCTGATTCAGGGTCTGCTCGCGCTCGTCATGGCCGCCGCCGATTCCGGCGAACCGGTGCCGGCCGACCGCATCCAATTCGTCGATAAACAAAAGGCAGGGCGCGTTCTTTTTACCCTGATCAAACAGATCCCTCACGCGTGAAGCCCCCACTCCGACGAACATTTCCACGAATTCCGAGCCGCTCGCGGAGAAAAAGGGAACGTTCGCCTCACCGGCCACGGCTTTGGCGAGGAGGGTCTTCCCCGTCCCCGGCGCGCCGAACAAAAGGACGCCTTTCGGGACCTTGCCCCCCAGCCGCTGGAACCGGGCGGGGTCCTTCAAAAACTCGATGATTTCCTGAAGCTCCTCTTTGGCTTCGTCAACGCCGGCCACGTCTTTAAACAGGATTTTGTTTTTCTTGGTGGATTGTTTGGCGCGGCTGCGGCCGAAGGCCATGGCCTGGCGGCCGCCGTTTTGCATCTGGCGGATGACGATGAACCACCATAGAAAGAAAAAGAGGCCGATCCACAGAACATTGGCCAGAATGGAATTGAACCAGCTTCTGTCCTGGACGCCGGTGTAGGAGGTGACGCCGTAGGCATCCAGTTCCTTGATGAGGTCGGGATCAGGCAGGGGAACGGTTTGAAATTCCCTTTTGGCTTTATCGGTGGCTTGGTAGGTTCCTTCGATCAGTTTGTCGCCGATTTTAATGTCGGAAACTTTTTGCTCGCGCAGGAGCCTTTTGAATTCCGAGTAAGCCAGCTTGTCGGTCGACGGCATCGACTGGTACCCCCGGACAAAGAAGAGCACCAAAACACCGGCGATCAGGAACCAAATTAAATTTCTGGAACCGCCTCTATTCATCTATTTCGCACTCCTGTTTTTTCAATTCCATCCTGGCCGATGCGGAAAATTCGGGCCGAAGGAGATCCTTTCGATTTGGACATTCTTTCGACAAACCAGCCTTTTCTCAATTGCCAAACGCGGCCGTTGGAAGGAGGGGAACCCATCCATTCGCGCAAATTTTCTAAGTTTTCGAATGATAGCAAATCTGGGCCAATCACCTGCTTCAGGAACCGCCTTTGCATCGGCAGAGAATAGAGGGAAAATTTGTCCCAGTCAAGAAAGTATCCGCCCTTTTTTCGGAGCAGGTGCGCCGCGGTCATTTCCCGCACTTTTTCATTCCAAAAGGTTTCCTCCCCCCTCACGATATCCGCGAAGGTCCCCAGCCTCCTCCTAAAACCCGGAAAACGGGCCTCGATCTGGGGGATCAATTTCATTCGGAGCCAGTGGCGCAGGAATTTCGGGTTCTGATTCATCCGGTCCGTCCGAAAATCCCCTCCTTTATTCGCCAGGTACCCCAGGATTTCATCTTTGGAAAAATTCAGGAGCGGCCGGCAAATTTGGACCCGTGTTCCCGGCCAGATTCTTGAAAACGGCATCCCACCCAGCCCCCGGAAACCGGACCCGCGGAAAATATTCATCAAAATGGTCTCCGCCTGGTCGTCCAGGTTATGCGCCGTCACAACGCAAGAGGATGCGCTTTCTTCAGCCATTTCAATCAACTTCTCATATCTTCCAACGCGCGCCAGCTCCTCCAAGTTTCCTCCATTTTTACTTTTCAGGGAAATCCGGCGCCGCAGGAACTTCCATTTGAATTCGCGGGCCAGATTCCCGACGAATTTTTCGTCCGCGTCCGATTCTTTTCCGCGCAACCCGTGGTTCACATGGCCCACCGTGATCACCAGCTCGAGCTTTTTCTCCGCTTCTTTAAGAAGGTAGAGAAGCGCCACGGAATCGGGGCCCCCCGAACAGGCGGCCAGAACCCGGCTATGAGGTTTAAAAATTTCTTCCACGTTCATAATTTTTGAAATGCCCTGTCATTGCGAGCCCGCCGAAGGCGGGCGAAGCAATCTCCTGCAACAATAATATAAGTTTTAGAGGGAATCCTCGGCGCCCTCAGCGCGCCCCGGAGGTTTTCGAAATTCCCCATGTCAACTCCCGAAAAAAGCGGTTAAATACTCCCCTGAAGTTTATTCCGTTCAAGATATGTTAAATGGCTTTCTCCGATGTTTCAATAGACGGGGTCTCAAGTAAATGAAAAAGCAACAGGTAATATCACTAACAGTCGGTGGAATAGTGGTAGGGATTATCTTTTGTGTCGCTTTCAATGTTACTTCGGCAATCATCGCTCGGTGGCAAAAGCCGATAGAACCGGAATTTTGGATCTCTTGTTTCGCAGGACTTATTTCTCTTTTTGCTCTTTGGCAAACACGTAACCATAAAGTTATTGAACTCCGCCCCTGGATATCTTTGCACAAAATGAATACGCAGAGAGAAAAGGATAATTCATCGACAATAGTTGGGGTTGTACGGCACTTCGGGGGAGGCCCCGCACTTAATATCAGGTTTTCAACATCTTTCGATGGGAAATCGAATGGCTGGTCAGAACGGACTCATGCTTTGTTCCCGAGCCTTGAACTTACCGTTCAAGAGTCAAACAAAGGTAGGAAAGATGTCTCGGACGGAGATAAGGTTGAATGGTATTTTGAATTTGAGGATGTGCACGGCCGGAAATACCAGCTTAAACAGGTTGTTTCCATGTACCGTGACAACCTGCAACAACATGTTTACGCTCCTTCAGCCTATCGAGGTTGGGAAAATTTATGGGGCGCCATTTAACCAATCAACAGACCGTGTGAAAAGTCTAAAAAAGTGATGAACGGACCAATATAGCGCGGTTATTTGTCGAATTATGGTGTGAAAATTGACTTTTCACACAGTCTCTCGTTGCACCGGACGCCGCTTCGCGGCGCTGATGAACTCAACCCGTTTAAATTTCCAAAAATGATAATGAAAATAAAGATTGTGGATTACAGCAAAAGAATGAAGAGGGAAGTTCGAGAACTATTTTTGAAAATTTATCCCGGGGATTTAAAAATAGCGAAATTGATGGCGTTTGACGAAGGCCGCAAGGATCACGTCGCGACCAAAATCGCCGTGGTAAATGGAAAATTTGCGGGCCAAGCCAACATGTTTCGTTTTCGAAACAAAAGAGCGGTATCAAATCTTGGCTACCATGTTCTCCCGAGGTTTCGCCAGAAAGGGATTGGATCGTCTCTCTGTTCAGCGGTGATGAAGGCAGCCCAGACAAAGGGAATTAAAAAGGTTTTAATTCGCACTTATCCGACGAATACCGCATCAATTTCCTTGGCAAAATCCCTGGGATTTAAACAGGTAAAAGACGAATTTAAAAAACGAAACATCATCGCTTTCAAAAAAGAGATCTAAAACATGAAAGTTCGTGAGAGTGGAATGCCAGAGGAGCAGATGTGGCAGGGTTTCTTCGACCCGGACCGCGTACTTTCTCTTCTTGCTCTACCGCCCCAAACGTCAAGCGTTGCGGATTTCGGTTGCGGGTACGGAACTTTCACAATCCCCGCGGCGAAACGCGTTCAAGGCGTTGTGCAGGCCTTCGACATCGAACCTGCTGCACCTCACGAATATCCGGTTCCATCTCCGGGATTTCGTCAATGAAGGGTCCGGGCTGGCGGACTCGGGCGTTGATTACGTGATGCTATTTAACATTCTCCACGCGGAAGACCCCGGACGATTGCTTCGCGAAGCCTACCGGATCCTTGCCTCCAACGGTTTAATCGGGGTCATGCACTGGAACTACGATCCGAAGACTCCCCGCGGCCCTTCCCTCGAAATACGCCCGCGCCCGGAAGATTGTCGAAAATGGATGACGGAGGAAAACTTCAAAATTGCAACCGATTTGGTTGACTTGCCGCCTTACCACTATGGGATTAAAAGAATCCTTACGCCCGCACCATCAAACGTCAGATAGGATTGCCGACGGGGCCAAGGTGTGCTAAATTGCTTTCGGAGGATAACATGAAGAAGAAATTTCGATTCCCAATGATCATTGAACAAGATGAGGATGGCTGGTATGTCGGTATTGTTCCGGACCTGAAAGGGTGTCACACACAGGCCAAAACGCTTCCTCAACTCGAGAAACGAATAAAGGACGCTATTCAGCTTTGCCTTGCCGTTGAAAAAGGGCATGTTCCTCAGAACCGGTTCGTGGGGGTTCATCAACTCGAAGTCGCCTATCAATGACCAAGCTCTCGATTGTTTCATCAACCCAGATGTCGAGGATCCTCAGGCATCTGGGTTTTTTATTGATCCGCCAGAAAGGGAGCCATGCCTATTTCCGGCACCCCGATGGCCGAGCCACTGTAGTTCCCATTCATCGCGGGGAGGATCTAGGGCGGGGATTGATCCGTGCAATACTTAGAGACATTGAAATTAATCCCGATGAATTTGAAAACCTCCGTCGAGAGGTTTAATTTCCGCTATAACCAATCATACGCGACCGTAGTTGTGAAAGGGAGGCCCCTACTACGGCTGGGCGATGGGGGCGGGGGCCATGCTCTCCTGGGCGAGATAGGTGAAGAGAATGAAGGACCGCGTGGCCTCGATATCCTGGAAAAGGAACGGCTCCCCTTTTTCTTTCGAGTCGCGCGACGACGGATTGGGGGCCGGAACGGGGTAATCGGGATAGAGCAAAAAGGGATCCGAGGAATCCTGCTGCGCCATGCTCAAAATTGTCACGTCCCTTTCCTTTTTCTCGCGCATCAGCTGCCCCACCTTCTCCAGAACCGGCAGTGCCTCATCCCTTAAAATCAAAAGGCCCGGCAGGAACAATTGGTCGTGATAAAGAATGACATCCATGCCTTTGTTGGTGACCTGAATCTTTACGATATTTTCGGTATTGACGGACCTGTTCCTCATCCGGTCCACCAGAGACTTCCGGGCGGCGATGATGTCTTTGGCGTTAGTCACGTCCCCGGCCCCCTTGATATTTTTGGAGCCAAGCAGGTTATCCCACGTCACCTTGGAATCAGCCGGCAAACTTTCTCCCGTCCCTGATTCCCACTCACGGATTTTATCCTCGGAGCTTTTGACATACTGCGTGGCCAGATTGTTCGCCGGGTCAATCCGCAAAACCTGTTTAAATAGGTCGAGGGCCTTGATGTATTGCTTCTCGCTGTAAAGGCGGAGGCCTTCCTGCATGATCACTTTCACGCGCGGGTCGTCTTCCGCGCGGGCGGGCCGGCTAAAACTTAAACCGCCGATAAATAAAAAGAGAACCAAAAGAATTTTGTTAATTTTCCCGTTCACTGCATTATCCTCACCACAACCTGGGTCACTTCACCGCGATCACCCGGAAAAGAAACCTTGATTTGGAAGGCATCCTCCGGCTCAAGCAGGTTTTCGGCCAGAAGCTTTCTCCAGGCCCCCACCCGCTTCTGCGCCAAGTCCAGGTTTTTGTCGAATACCGTCATCTCGAAAGGCGACCCCTGATACCGCTTCAACTCGTTCAGGAGCTGGTTCACCAAAACTTTCAGAACAGGGGAAATCGAGGGGGAGCCGGGCTCGTAAACCCGGCGGTTGGAGAATTCAAAAATGATGCTGGTCCCCTCGATATAGCGCAACGCCGGGAGCATGATGGGATCTCCGACGATGGTCCTGGTTTTGTCATCGCTTTCCTTAATCACGAGCATCGAGGAGTACACCTGGTCGGTTTTGAGGAGGAATTTGTCTCCCTCCATGCCGTCCCACTGCACGGGGTCGGTGGGCACGGTGTTCCCCTCAATTTTCCGCAAAACCTGATTGTCCTGATCGATGACGATGAAGGACCAGGTTTCGTTCTCACCCGGGAGAGGCCCCGCGTTCGGGCTCCGGTCGACCACGATGGGCTCAGGCGCGGGCGGATAGGCCTGAACGAAGAAGGGAGGCTTCGGAAATTCGATCATGGAGGGCTTGTAAGTTTTCGGGCTGTTCACGTCCATCATGGCCACTTGCTTCGCCGAATCGACGTAATCAAGTTCCTCGCTCAGGATCCAATCGGTCTGGCCGAGCCGGGAAAAAGGAATCACGTCTTTCAGCGCGACCTCAGGCTCGGGAAATACCCGCTCAATTTGCACCTGATCCTTGACCTGCCCTTTGATGGTGACATCCAATGGAGCCGCGGATGCTCCGGCTCCCGCCAACAAAACACATAACATTGGGATCAATTTTCTCATCGTTCTATTACTCCAACTGAAAATTAAAAGTTATCTGGCCCACTTCGCTCCGGAAGACGTCTTCCGGAAGAGCCACCCATTTCCACTGCTCCAACGCCAAGATCGCCTCCTGGTCCAATTTAGGATAACCTGAAGTTCTCACCACCACAATGTTTTCTTTCACTTTGCCGTCTCGATCGACGGTGAATTCAAGGACCACCGTGGCCTGGATGCCCTGGCTTTGCGCCCACTGCGGGTATTCGGGGACAATTTTCTTCTCAATGGCCCGGTCTTTAAGCGGCCCGATGATTTCAAACATCTCCTTTTTCTTTTTCACCGGCCTAATGGGGGCGACAATGGGCGCCACGGCAGGGTTCGCGGGTTCATTCTTAAGAGCCGACCCGCCGGCATACCGATTCTCATCAAATTTTTTGGCGAATTCTTTTTTGGAAGTCGCGCTTCCACTATCGCCCTGGGAACCCGAATTCGAAAACCGGCTTTGGGAGCCGCCGGTGTTGCCGATTTGATTGATGGGCGCGTCCCGGGCGATAATTTTGTCCCGGAGAGTTCCGGCCTGAGGCAAATTGCCCGGCCCCGCCAGCGCCCCGCCTTCAAGTTTGCCCTTGTCCTTTTTGGGCTGGGGAGCCTGGGCGAATTTTTCGACTGTCCCCTTGTTCCCGGTCCTGATCGCGATGGCCGGCTCGGCGCCGGCCGCTTCGATCTTGGGTCCGGCCGCGCTTCCGATACCCGAAAGTTTTTCATTTTTCGAAACCTGAAAATCGTTCTTCCCGGTTTTTATTTTGGGCCCCTGGTTCACCACCCCCAGTTTCTGCGCGGTCAGGGGGACCAGCCCCGCGCCTCCGGCGTTAAGAGCCAGCTTCTGGGCCTGCACGAGCTTGGGATCGGCCTTCGTCTCAAATCCTTTCTTGCCCTCAAGCTTGGCGCTTTCAGGCGCCGGGACATTCAATTTCGGCTCAAGTTTTATTTCCTTCGGGGCCAGGTCCAGCTTCTTCGGCTCCACCTTTGGCTCCACGGGCTTCGGCGGAGGCGGCTCCTTTTTCACGAGGGCTTTCAATCTTTCAAAAAGACTTTTTCCCGTTTTGACGGGCGGCGGGGGAGTCACTACCGCCGGCTTGATGAGCGCTTCCGGCTCGATCAAATCGACCGAAACAAGACGGTCCAATTTTTTCCGGTCGTGATAGCGGCCTTTGAAATCATATTTCTGGAAAAGGAGGGGCGCGTGAAGGGCCAGGGCGATAATCAGACAGAGCACGTCCAGGCGAAGGGGCGGCCTTTGATCGGCCCAGTTCAATGTCATCGGAAACGTGTTCATTTTTTACCTTTCTATTTTTTCCTGCTCGGTCCCTATCGAAATATTTTGGGCCCCGGCTTTTTTGCAGCGCGCCATGATATCGGTCAAACTGATGTAAGGAGCCGCCTTGTCAACCCTGATAATGACCAGAATTTCGGGATCCTTGACCAAATGCTTTTTGAGGGCCCCTTCGAAGTCCTCATCCTTCACCATTTCGGAATTGATGGCGATCCGCCCGTCCATCGAGGAAGTCACCGAAATATTGCGATCCTTGCTTTCGATCGTCCGGGCTTTGGGCAATTTCACCGAGATGTCCGGCACCTCAAGCAGCGGCGAGGTGACCATCAAAATAATGAGGAGCACCAGGCACAAGTCAATCACCGGAACGATATTGACGCCGGAAATGTCGGGTTCAGTTTTCGTCAGCTCAGATAAATTCATGTTTTTTCAGCTCCCACGAGCTCCCCTGTGCCCCCTTTGAGGAGCGAGATGCTTTTCGCGCCGTGCTGCTTGGCCAGATCCAGAAGATGGACCACGGCCTCGACTTGAATTTCGTTATCGGCCGCCACAATCACCGGCCGGTCGGGGTTTTCGGAAAGTTTGATGGCGATCTGCTCCGCCAGGAACAATTCGGAGTCGACGGGGTTATTGTTCAGCAGCAAACCCTTGGCCGTAATCTTTATCAAGAGGGGATCCGGCGCGTCGGCCCTGTTCCTTTCGGCCCGGACTTTTTCCAGGCGCGGCGTTTGAACCCGGATCATGGAGGACATCACCATCGGCGACATCACCATCAAAATGATGAGCAGCACTAGCGACAAATCCGCCAGCGGCACCACGTTGATGGTGTTGGTGCCTTCTTCTTCCTGAAAGTCGGTGGCCATTTACATTCCCCTTTCCAAAGTTATTTCGGTGAAATCAAAATCATTTCCTGGGCGAATATGTCGGCCCGCGCCAGGGCGTTCTTCATCCATATGTTGTAAAAGTTGTAGACCACCGCCGAGAAAATCGCGAGCCCGATCCCGGCCGCGGTGGCCCAAAGCGCCTCGGAAATACCCGCCGCGACGATGGTCGGACCGCCCGAACCGGATATAGCCAAATCTCCGAAAGCCGTCATGACTCCCAGAACGGTCCCAAAAAGCCCCACCAGCGGACAAATGAAGCTCAGCGTTCCGAAAATCCACAACCTTTTATTCAAAAGCATCTGAAATTTCTGGTGGTAGAAATAAATAAGACTCTCCCGTTCATTGCGGGGGAGACCCGCGGATTCAAGGTGCGCCAAAATCGCCTGGGCGGTGAAACCGGTTCCGTGGTTGGCCTGTTTTTTGGCCTCGGCGATATTGCCGCTCTTAAGGGCTATCCTCACTCTGTCCAGCAGCCTCTGGCTCACCCGGGCGTACCTTAAAAAACAAATAAAGCGCTCCAGCACCATGGCCACGCAAAAAATGGACAGGAAAAACAAAATCGGCAACACGATACTGATGTGCATTATCTCCATGAAACTCATATGTCCGCTCATTTATTATCTCCTTTTCATTTGACCCCGGTTTTCCGCCGGAGTTCCCAAATTTTTACTGCTCCAAAACCTTCTTTATTTCCTCAATCCGGGTCTTGGCGTTCGCTAAATACTGCTCGTCTTTCGAGTTGCTAACGACGTCGTTGTAAAGCGCGAGCGCCTTATTGGCATTTCCCTTGCCGATATAGAGTTCCGCCAGGCGGCTCATCGCCGCGATCCGGTAGGGATCGTCCTTTTTGGCGAAACCGATGAGTTTTTCGTAGGTGGCCATTTCCTGGTCATCCTGGCCCGCCTGGGCGTAAATATTGCCGATGTTATAGGTCGCCTGGGTGTACCCCTCGACTCCGGGGGAAATCTGCTCATAATATTTGATGGCCTCCGCCGCCTGCCCGTTTTTCTCCTTCATCTGGCCCACCTGCAGAAGAAGGTTCGCTTTTTTGGCGGGGTCGGTGGTGCGGCTCAAAAGATTCATGTAGGCCGTTTCGGAATCGGCTGTCCGGCCGATGCGCGAGTAAGCGAGGGGAATATTCTCCGCCGCGTTTTCGGCGAGCGGGTCATCGGGATACTTTTGCAGGAAACTTTCAAAGGTGACGGCCGCTTCCTCAAACCGGTTCTGATTGAACAAAGCCACCCCCAGCCTGAAAAGAGAGGTGGGAGCCTGCTCATCGGTGGGGAACTGGGCCAGGAAATTTTTATACGCGGCGGCGGCCTCCGGGTATTTCTCCTGGAGGAACAGCGCCTCGGCCCGGTAAAAAGAGGCCTTGGGCGCCAGGGTCGAAGCGGGGAAGTCGATCAGGATCTTCTCGAAATAGCCGAGGGAGACGTCAAATTTTTTCTCGTTATAGGCCTTGGCGCCTTTTTCCCAGTAAAGGTCGGCCAGAACCTGGGTTTTGGCCTGTCCCAGGGTCAGCTGGGCGATTTGCTCCTCGCTCATGCCGGACTGAACATAGGCGATCTGCAGGAAGTCCTGCACTTTAACCGCCTCCTCGGAATTGGGATAGAGGGCCAGGAACTCCTGATATTTGGGAATGGCGCTCTTATAATCGCCGGCGTTGTAATAGGCGTGGGCCAACTGCAGCCGCGCCTCCTTGACGTTTTCGCTATTCGGATATTTCACGAGGAACGTCTGGTAGGCCCTGACGGCGGCGGTCGTCTGGCCAAGGTCAAACAGGGTTCGGGCCGCCTGAAAACGGGCCTTTTCAGAGAGAGGCTGGTCCTCAAATTTATCGGCCATTTTGTTCCAGACGTCCACCGCGTCGCTGTAATACTCGAGACGGTAAAGCGATTGGCCTTCCTGGTACATGGCGAAGGGAATTTCTTTATGATCCTTGTAATCTTTCTGAAAGGATCGATAATAGCCGATGGCTTGCTCGTATTTTTTCTGGTTGAAGTAAAGGTTGCCCGACTGCAGCGTGGCGAGCGCCACCCATTCGATCTTGTTCTTCTGTTTGGCCAGAGACGCAAATTGCTGGAGGGTTTGGAACCCGGCATCCAGCTGGTTACTTTCGGCCATCGCCACGGCGAGGCCGAGATAGGCATAGGGCGTAAGGGGGTCGTCCGGAGCGGCGGAAAGAAATTCCTGATAGCGCTTCTTGGCAAGCTCAAAATTACCCAGGCTCAGATGGCCCTCCGTGATCCAAAACTCCACATCGGGATATTCCCTTTTGATGTCGCTCGATAGCTCGCTCCAGAAGTGGTTCACATGGGTGACCAGCTCCTGCCATCTTTTCGCTCTCACGTTATTCATTGCCATCAGGTGAAGGGCCTGAGCGGTGTAAGCCGAGCCGGGGAAACGGTCCACTACGGCCTGATAGGCCGCGAGCGCCTCCGCGGGACGGTTCAGTTTGTCGTAGCAAAACCCCTCCACCAGGAGAATTTTCGGGGTCAATTCAACGTCGAAAAATTTATTGAGGCCCTCTTCGGCCAGGCCGAGCGCCTCCTCATAACGTCCGAGCGCGGCCAGAGCCCACATGAGCTGGTAATTGTCGTCCGGTGTCCGGTCCTTGTAATTTCCTTTCTTCCGGATCCTATCCACCAGCTGCGGAATTTTGTCCATCTGCACCCACGACTCGTACATGATGTGTTTCACCTTGTCGGCCAAACTTGGCCGGAGATCCATCCGAGAAAGGGGTTCCAGACGGGTGAGGGCGTCGTTATATTGCTGGCGCCGGAAATCCGTGGCGGCAATCCGGAATTGGGTCTCGGTTTGGAGAGTCCCGTTCGGATATTCATTCAACCAGTTTTGAAAGCTCTGATAGGCCAGTTGAAAATCCTGCTGCTGGTAATAGGTCTCCGCCACTTCAAAGAGTCCCCGCTGGGCCCAGACGGTTCCGGGGAATTTCTGCCCCAACTTCTGGAAATAGGAGAGAGCCTGGGGAATTTTTCCCAAATGCCGGTAGGCGAGGGCGGCGAAATACACGTTTTTAGGGTCGGTCAAATCCTTCTCGAAAAACTCAAGGCTCCTTTCATACTGGGCGTTCTGGAAAAGCATGATGCCGAGCGGATAAAGCGCGCGGGCGTAGGTTTTGTAAAAACCGTTTTCAAGCAGAAGTATGTCGAGGTGCGCCTGGGCGCTCGACCGGTTCCCCTGCGCGAGGGCCGCCATGGCCATCCCCAAGGTGGCTTCCGCCTCCAGGCTTTTGTGGCCGGCCTGCCTCACCCTTGAAAATTGATCATAGGATTCTCCATAGAGCCCCATGTGGAAATAGCATTCCGCCAGGCGATATTGGAAACTCGAAAGTTTAAATTGATCGGCCAAAGGCGCTTCGGTCAGCTGCAAATACATTTGCGCGGCTTCGCGGTAGTTTTCACTTTCAAACAAAAGTTCAGCCACGACCGCTTTGGCGCTCAAGGACGGGGCGTAATCAGGAGGTTGTTGATCCAGATAAAAAGAAAGGCTTTTGTAAAAGCTTTTCGGGTCGTTGGAGCGGAATTTCAGCTCGTATTTGGAAATTTTCCGGGTGGGTTTGAAGCGGTTGGCCGCGGAAAGATTCGACGGACCGGTCAGTAAAAGGAAGGTCGCCGCCAAAAAAATAAGGGCCAAAAGTTGCCCGGGCTTAAACAACTTAATTCTCAAAAAACTTGACAACCTGCGGAGGTCAGTTTTACGAATTTGCGAGTTATGACGCATCATTTTCACTAATTTGAGAGCCATTTTGAGTATAACAGAAGGAATAACCTTTCGCCATAAGGCGGAAAATTTTGGGCTTTCTCCGGCAAACATTGGCGCCGTTAGGAGGGAATAAAGCGGCCTCTCTTTAAAAATGCTCAAATAATTATACATCACTTGGGGGAGGATTTTGGCCATGTCCATTTTGGTCGTCGGATCGGTAGCGCTGGATTCAATCAAAACGCCTTTCGGAGAGGTTAAAGAGGCTTTGGGAGGCTCAGCCGTTTACTTTTCCTACGCCGCGAGCTTCTTCTCTCCTGTGCGGGTGGTTGCGGTGGTGGGGAAGGATTTCCCGGAGGAACATCTCAAGCTGCTGGAGGACAAAGGGATTTCCGTTGAGGGACTGGAGAAAGTGGAAGGGAGAACCTTCCGCTGGACCGGCTCCTACGAGAACGACATGAACTCGGCCCGGACCCACTCGACTGAACTGAACGTTTTCCAGGATTTCGATCCGAAAATTCCCGCCAAATACCAAAACACTCCCCACGTATTTCTGGCCAATATCGATCCGGACCTGCAGCTGCGGGTCCTCGAGAAGATGAAAAAGCCCAAATTGATCGGGTGCGACACGATGAACCTCTGGATCAGCACCAAGCCGGAAAGCCTCGAGAAACTTTTGAAGAAGGTCGATTTCTTCCTCCTGAATGAAGGGGAGGCCCGCCAGCTCACCGGAATCACCAATCTAATTAAGGCGGGAAAGGACATCCTAAAGCGGGGACCGAAAGGCGTCGTCATTAAAAAAGGGGAGCATGGCGCCATTTTGATGACGAAGAAACATTTTTTCCTGGCGCCCGCTTATCCGGTGGAAGCCGTCCTTGATCCGACCGGGGCCGGCGATTGCTTCGCCGGAGGGTTCTTCTCCTCATTGGCCCGGAGCGGAAAATACTGGGACGGGACCGCACTCCGGCAATCGGTGATTTTCGGAACCTTGATGGCTTCCTTCAACGTCGAGTCCTTCAGCTTGGAACGCCTTAAAAAAGTCACCCCGAAAGAAATCCGCGCCAGATTCAATACCTTCCGCAAACACACCCGCATCCCGGGTTGATAAACTTATTTGGCGAGTTCGATGGATTTGACTTTGGAATGCTGGTAGGGGAAATCCCCGAGGCCTGGTAATTCGACTTTATAATCCGTCGGAGTAATTTCCTTCAAAATTCCCTTCACTTCGTTTCCCGAGTTCAGCTTCAGCGACACATATGCCCCCACAAATCTTTCATAGCCGGCGTTTGATGCCGCCGGAGCCGCGGCTGGAGCGGCCTTGGGAGCGGAAGCGGGCGCTGCCGCTTGAGTCACTCCTTTGGGCGACAATCTCTTGACCGAAGCGGCCGCTTTCTTCCTTCGCGGTTTCCTTTTCCTCTTTTGCGGGGTGGGACTTGCCGGAGGATTCTGCGCCGCGGACTGAATTTGTTCCGCCGGCTTGGCCGTATTTACCGGTGCCGCCGGAGGCGCCGCCGGCTGGGGCTCGACAGGCGGGACATTGGCCACGGTTTGAACTGGCGCGGGCGCCACGGGTGGAACTCGGACCAGCTCTGTGGTTTTGGCTTCCTCGGCTTTCCCGCCGAATCCCGGTATCCTCAAATCCTTAAATTGGGCCTTTCTCAAAAATTCAAAATTCTTGAAAAGCTGCTCTTTAAAGGGCGCAGTTCTCTCCGAAATTTCTTTTCTGACGGTCCGATTCGTCGCTCCGAAGTAAATTCCTCCTCCGAGCGCCGATACAACCAGTATTCCACCAACAGTAATTCTCAAGGGATAGAGCCCCCTTTATATTTGAGCCTCTCCCATAACTTTTTACTAAATAAGCCAAAATTTCAAGGTGTTTTTAAAAATCGTTACCTTAGCTTTCAAAAATTGATTGAATCAGAACCTGTGAATATATTGGGAATTTCCGCTTTTTATCACGATAGCGCCGCCTGCCTGGTCAGAGACGGAGAAATAATCGCGGCCGCTCAGGAAGAGCGCTTCACCCGTAAAAAACACGACCATCAATTCCCGATTAACGCCATCCGGTCCTGTCTCCAAATCGGTGAGGTGGACGTCTCCCAACTTGACTATGTCGCCTACTACGATAAACCGCTTTTAACTTTTGACCGGTTGCTGGAGACCTGGCTCGCCTTCGCTCCCCAGGGGTTCAGCGCGTTTACCAAAGCGCTCCCCCTCTGGCTCCATCAAAAGCTCCGCATCCCGAAGGAAATTGACGAGGGCCTCGAAAATAAATTCCCCGGGCCCCTCGTATTCACCCGGCACCACCAGTCTCACGCCGCTTCGGCTTTCTTCCCGTCGCCATACGATGAGGCCGCCATCCTCACCATTGACGGCGTCGGCGAGTGGAGCACCACCGCCATGGGCCTCGGCCGAGGCAACAAAATTAAAATTTTCAAAGAGATTCAATTCCCCCACTCACTCGGCCTGCTTTACAGCGCCTTCACCTACTACACCGGCTTCAAGGTGAACTCGGGGGAATACAAGGTCATGGGCCTGGCGCCGTACGGAACGCCGAGGTTTTACGACACCATCATGAAAAACCTCATCGACCTCAAAGAAGACGGCTCTTTTTTCATGGACATGAAATATTTCAATTACTGCCAGGGCCTCACCATGGTGAACCAGCGCTTCTGCGAATTGTTCGAGGGAAAATCCCCCCGAAAACCCGAATCCCCCGTCACGCAATTCCACATGGACGTGGCCGCCTCCATCCAGAAAGTGTGCGACGAAGTGATGCTCAAACTCGCGCGCCAGGTGAAAAAGGAAACCGGCGCGAAATATCTGACCATGGCGGGCGGCTGCGCCCTTAACTGCGTTTCGAACGGCCTCATCGCGCGGGAAAAACTCTTCGAAGACATTTTTGTCCAGCCCGCCGCGGGAGACGCCGGCGGAGCGCTCGGCGCGGCCTTATTTTGCTGGCATGATTATCTCGAAAATCCCCGGCGCCCGAAACAGGGGGACTCCCAAAAGGGGAGCTATCTCGGGCCCCGGTACTCCAACGACGACATCGAGCCCTATCTCAAAAAGTCGAACGCCAAATACACCCCGTATTCCAACGAAGAGCTCCCGGTAAAGGTGGCCGCAATGATTGAATCGGGGAAAGTTGTGGGCTTTTTTCACGGCCGCATGGAGTTCGGGCCCCGCGCCCTTGGGACAAGAAGCATTTTGGGAGACGCCCGGAACCCTCATATGCAATCCCAGATGAACCTGAAAATAAAATTCCGGGAGTCCTTCCGGCCTTTCGCGCCGAGCGTGCTGAACGAGGAGTCGTCAAAATATTTCGATCTTGAGTTGGAAAGCCCTTACATGCTCATGGTCGGGCCCGTGCGCGAGTCAATCCGGACCGCAAACGCCAAGGAAATGGACAAACTTTTCGGGATCGAGAAATTGAACGTGCCGAGATCCAAAATCCCGGCCGTCACCCACGTCGACTACTCCGCCCGGGTCCAAACGGTGACGCCGGAGCGAAACGGGGTTTTTTACGAGGTCATAAAAAATTTCCGGGACAAAACAGGCTGCCCCGTCATCATCAACACGAGCTTCAACATCCGCGGGGAACCCATCGTTTGCCGGCCGGAAGAGGCCTACAAATGTTTCATGTACACGGAAATGGACGCCCTGGTGCTTGAAAACTTCGTGCTCCTGAAAGAGGAACAGCCTCCTCTTCCGGGCGCCGACGAATATAAAAAAGCGTTCAAACTGGATTGACGAATATGCTCGCGCGAATCAATTGGAAACCATCGGAGAAAGACCTGAGGAAATTCGGGGTGACCCTAATTGTCGGGTTCGCTCTCATCGGGGCGCTCGTCGGCTGGAGGAAATCCTGGGAAGCGGCCTCCTGGATTTGGGGAGTGAGCGCCGGAATCGGGCTCCTCGCCCTATTCCTTCCCGCCGCCTCCAAACCTTTTTATCTTTTATGGATGGGAATCGCGTTTATCATGGGAACGATCATTTCCACGGTGATTCTTATCCTCATTTTTTATTTAATCATTACGCCGGTGGGAATTTTGATGAGAGTCTTGGGGCGGGATTCCCTGCACTTGAAGAAGGCATCGTTTAAAAGCGGGACGTACTGGCATTCCCACCCCGAAAAATTTGATAAGACCTACTACCAGCGGCTATTTTAAGGAGAAATATATGGATCGGCCGAACCTACTGAAGGAATTTTGGATTTTCTTGATGCAGAACAAAAAATGGTGGCTCATTCCGATAATTCTCGTGATGCTGCTGCTCGCGGTTCTCGTCATTCTTGGGGGCTCCCCCGCCGCCCCATTCATCTACACCCTCTTCTAAACAGGCAAAAAATTATTTGAGATCTTTAAGCAAATCCAACGCTAACTTTGCGTATTTCCGAGGGACAAACACCCGCAAGGGAACAAGCCTAATTGGCCCATAGAGCCGGTCAAGATTCTCCCCTTCAATAGAGAAAGGAATTGATTCACTTTGCAATAAGGACTTAATGAAAATGACTTGGTTAAGGTCAAGGGGGTTACAAACCTCCACCCATTTAATCTGTTCGTCCTCTTTAATCTCCTCCGGAGGAAGCCCCTCCACAAGATCGATTTTGCAATCAGCGCAGACTTTAATTCCATCCTCATACTCGCACCGACACTCCGGACAATACATTCTTCTCCCCTTCCTGCCTAACTGTTAATTCCTCACTTAATTTGCTCAACGAACACAGCCGTCCCATAACATAGAACTTCCGAAACACCCTGCATGAGTTCGGTGGCGTCGTACCGGACCCCAATGACTGCGTTCGCTCCTTTTTCCTTGGCGTGCTGAAGCATCATTACGTATGCGTCAAGCCTTGTTTTCTCACATAAATCGGTAAATAGCGAAATGTTTCCGCCAAAGAGCGTCTGAAGGGAACCCCCGATTGTCCCGAATATTGATCGAGACCGGACAATGATGCCCCTTACCAATCCGAAATTCTTTACGATCCTGTAACCTTCTAAGGCAAACGCTGTCGTGGTCATTTCCGTCATTGTATTTTCCACTGTTCCTGCCTCCTTAATTAATAAATATTCACGCTGCCACCGGCCTTAACGAATTGAATTAAACTGCCGGCCGCAATTTCTGAAATTGACTGATCGAGCCGCGCAAGTGCCGCGGCCAGCCAGTTTCAATGATTGGTTCAATGCCATTATTTTTTCTCTTCAACTATTTCATAAAGGGTGATACCGCATGCGTCAGTTCCAGGCAAGCAACTCCAAATTGAAAAGAAAGTCCGGCCATTTAAAACGAAGGCATGAGATACTTTGCCATGGTTCTTGCCAACCTCATGTATCGAATCATTGAGAATCAACAGAACTGGGCCTGAGTTCAATTCGGGATTTTCTATAAGGTAGATCTTAATTTGATGGGGGTGCCGAAGGATCCGAAGGGACGGTCCTAGGGAAGGAAACTTGGAGAGGAACCGGGGCAAATTAATTACCTCATCCAGTTCGATTTCTTTCACCTTCCTTTCCTCGGATTTAAATTCCTCGTATGTTTCTGGTGTAATTTGGGTAAACCCTACAAGGTGATCAGCTATCCCTTCGCAAGTTTCATTAATCAATTGCGTTCCATATAAACTTTCCTCGTCCCCGTGTTGGATCATCCCCGATGTTCCAGTTTTCACTGAACATATTTTCCCAGTATCAAGATCCACTAATTGCAAAAATTCTCCGGGCGCCAAACTGTTGTCAACGCAGAAAGCGTCGAGGGGTAAATTAGCTTTCCGAAAATTGATAACGGAACTACATGCTTCAACATTCATTTGAACAATTGGCGACTTCTGAAAAGAAAATTCTTCAGGACCAGACTTGAGGGTTGCAGGCCAAAGCAAAAAAACAACCGTCGAAAACACTATTGTTCTAACGTTACACAAATGGACCCCTTTAGGAAAGACGGCATTGAACGAATAGAATTAATCTGACCGGCGAAGCCGGTTCAGATTCAATGAGAGACTGTGTGAAAACTCCTGAAAAAACATGACGGTAGAATAGAAAAATGTCACCTTGGAAACCATCCTAATCAAAGGAGATTTTGATGGATTTTATTCAAGGTTCT
>Ga0315279_10000144_pt1 | contig 152704 bp, 113 predicted proteins | sample YL17G06_20_MG_FD_203694 | JGI IMG/M metagenome (GOLD analysis project Ga0315279, IMG submission 203694) | Sediment microbial communities from Yellowstone Lake, YNP, Wyoming, USA - YL17G06_20 | ecosystem: Environmental > Aquatic > Freshwater > Lake > Sediment | place: USA: Wyoming | collected... | reverse complement strand
CCAGAAATGTCCGATAAATAGGCCATGGAAACAGGATTGGCGGTCAGACATTAATCCGTGGCCACATCGGGAGAAACGATCAATGTACGACTGTATGTGAGTAGTTATTTTTGCGCCGGCCCTAAGTTGCGAGTGGTCGGTGGATTGCTCGGAAATTTAGCTGAATCGCGTGGGGAACTTCGGGCTAGAATGTTCATCTTGACAAAGAGGTGGTGGCCGCAGCATGGAAACGAGGTGGAAGGCGATTGCCGGGGGAATGCTGGAAAGCGGGTGGCTCGTCGCGCTTGCGACAATTCCTGTTTATTTCAATGTCCAGTCGGTGCGCGTCACCGACGGGGAAAAAGCAACGTTGTTGCGGACTGTCGCCTTGGTGATGCTGCCGTTTCTGGTTGTCTGGCTGCTCGAAGTGCGCGCTCGCCTAAAGATACAAGCGCAGGATTCCTTTTGGCGTTTGCCGCTAATCAGACCTGCGCTGCTTTTCGTGGCAGTCCTCGCGGCGGCGACCGCGGCCTCGATCGCTCCGCGCCAGTCCTTTTTCGGCTCGTACTTACGAATGCAGGGCTTGTACACCTGGCTCTGCTACCTGGTGGTCTTTCTGGCCATTCTCCTGCTTGTGAGGCGACCCGGACAGGTTGATCTCGCTGTTGATGCTCTGATCCTCGCAAGCTTTGCACCTGCCCTTTACGGTATCCTGCAGCATGTAGGCCTTGATCCTATCACATGGAACAATCTCTATGCCGGGCGCGTGCGCGGCACTCTGGGGAATCCCATTTTTCTAAGTGGATTTCTCATTATGGTGGTGCCTCTCACGATAGAACGCGCATGGGAACGTGCCCGGAGGTTGAAATCGGGTGAAGTCGCTGCGCCAGCGGGAGCGGGCAGGCGTGCCGCGCTGTTCTCGATCGGTGTTTACGTTCTTCTTCTCTCTGTCCAGCTGACAGCGCTGCTGTTTTGCGCCAGCCGGGGCCCATTTATCGGCTTTGCCGCTGCCGCCGGTTTTTTTCTTTTGATTCTGGTTGTGCGATCGCGCAGGCGCTGGTTGGTCCGCTCGATCTGCGCCATTGCTACGCTCGTGATCCTGGCACTGATGGCATGGGCTCTCACTGGGGGACTGGTGACGGCGCTACGGTGGTTGCAGAATGCCGGGCTTAGGGCCGGCAATCAGGCATCTGGCGGAGGGACAGTTGCGGTACGCCTGCTGATCTGGGAAGGTGCAGGGAAGCTTTTCTCGTCAAACCCTGTGCGTGCGATCACCGGTTACGGCCCCGAGACCATCAACTACACCTTCAGTCGTGTCTACCCGCCCAGGCTTGCGCATACTGAAAGGGCCTTCGTTTTGCCTGATCGCTGCCACAACGAAACCTTTGACTCGTTGCTGACGACCGGAGTTCTCGGTTTGTGCGTGGAGGTGTCAGTCTTGCTGGCTCTTCTTGCATTGTTGCTAGGCCAGCTTGGGTTGATTGGCGGCAGATCGGACCGCGCTGTCTTCCTTTTGGCCTCTGGTTTCGGCGGCGCTGCTGGCTGGCTGGTGCCATATTTCGCCCTGGGGAGTTTTCAGCTTTCTGGAGTGGGTATGCCGGCCGGTCTTCTGGTGGGGATGGCTGGCTATCTATTGTTCCGTGCCGGATGGGGCGCAGCGTTTGCGGAGCCGCAGGCGGGGCGGTATGATCCGCTGCTGATCGGGCTCTTTGTGGGTGTCATTGCCCACTTCATCGAAATCCAGTTTGGCATAGCGACGATCACGACAAGATTGTGTTTCTGGGCATTTGCAGGTCTAGCCGTTGCCATCGTTCAGCAGAAAGCCGATGCGAATGCTGATGAGACCACGGGCGGGCGTCCGAACCTCGCCGGAAAGGCCAAGAGTAAGCGCGCCGAGACGGGGAGAGGAACATTCAGTCACATGCGGCCGGAGGTAATCATCGGAGCGCTCGTTGGACTCATTCTGGTTGTAGTCATTTTCGATCTCTCTTTTCCGGGGCATATGAGCAGCGCCCTGGTCGTTGTTTGCCTGGGGGTTTGGAACCTTGGGGCGGCGCTGGCGGCAGAGCGTGCGGGTACAGGCCAAGCTGAGGATCGTGGGCGTTTTCGTCTGATCCGTTATCCGGTGGCGAGCCTGAGCCCATCGCTGCTCTTTGCAGCGATCTATCTTCCCTGGCAGAACCAGAGCATAAGCGACGAGAGGATTAACGCTGAGAATCTCAGACAATCGGTGATCCATCTGGCCAACGGCGTGGCGATTCTTTATGCATTTGTGTTCCTGATGTTAGGGTGGATGGCTTACCTTCTGTATGAGAGCCGCAGTAAAGCGTTCACGACTACATCAGGGTCCTGGTGGAAGCTTGCATCACTGATTGTTTTGCTGATGGTATGCGGTGTCATCGTGCAGGATACGAACCTTGACTTTTCCCGCGCGGACGTTGTGGTCAAACAGGCATCAGGATATGAAGCGATCGGTCAATGGGAGGCCGCGCTTGTCCTGCGCTCGCAATCACTGCGATTGCAACCCGACGAGCGTCAGTACCGGAGTGACATGGCCAATGCACTCGTTGGGCTGGCTGTGGTTGGAAATGTTCCGAATCTTAGCCAGCGGCTTAAGCTGCTGCAAGAAGCACGGTCCTACCTGTTGGGGCTCTGGCAAGAGAATAAAGTGGCCTTTGATGGCGCCTGGGGCCTGGCGAGGTTATATCGGATTTGGGCCTCGCTGGAAACGGATACTTCACAGCGGACATCTCTTTGCCTGGAAGCGGAGAGGTATTACGGGTCGGCCATCGAACTGTTTCCAACAAACGCTTCTATCTTCAATAACTGGGCCGACTTCTACCTTGAGCAACATAGCCCGGCAAGAGCGTTCGAGAAGTTGGAGCAGTCACGGAGAGTCGACGACGGCTTTTACGAGACCTATTTATTGCGTGGTAAAGCTCGCGCGCAAGAGCGATCGTACGCTCTTGCCTTCGCGGATTATGAACGTGCGCTGGCTTTGGCTCCGGATTCAGCCGCTGCGCGAGAGTGCCGTGCGGCAATGTTGAGAGAACTCCAGCAGTCGGAAAAAACGCCCGGCAGCATTCGATAAGCGCTTTAGCGCCTATTCAAACCAACATGTTGTCGCTCATCTGACATGTACGGGCTCTGCGCTTCGCTTCCAGTGGACATTTAGGCCACCAATCCCAGGTCTTTGAAGGTCTCGCGGAGGTCTCGATGCAAGTTTGTATAGTGTACGTCCAGCGGATGTGCGCTGTGAGGAAGCGACGCCAACTAGGAGCGGGCCGCGCCAGCCATCAACGGCTTGATGACCTTGTCCTGGAGCACTATGTAGGCAGAGAGCTTTCGGGCTCAGGTGCGCCAATCAAATCGAAGACAGCAAAGAAAATCGCATTCTACCTTTTGCGATCGTTTGGCCACATGTGCACACTGCCGCTATTCTCTTGACCGAGACGTTCTGAGAGCTTCCGGATGGTCGGCTGGTAAGCTGATTGCTGTTCGGGTGGCCACAAAGCATATGCCCGCTCCGCATAGGCAAGAGCACGGCGCAGATCGCCCAGTTCGTCGTACATCCTCGAGAGCTGATCAAGCCCGGCCGCATTGTCTATGTTCACTGCCCAGGCATCGACGATCGAGGCCACGGCCTCGCTATAGCGCCCCAGCCGCTTGAGCAAGAGAACGCGATTTACTTGTGCTGCGACATTATTGCGATTGATTTGGCTTGCAGCGGTATATGCCTGCAGCGCTTCCTCGAGGTTTCCTTGGCCTGATTCATATTCGCCGATCATCATATACGTCCCGTCGTTCCGAGAATCCAGGACGAGGGACTTTCTGTACATCTCTCGAGCTTCGTTGTTCTTTGCCAGGATCGAGTAGGCATGCCCCCACTCCCTAAAAAGATCACTATTGGCCGGTGCAAGAATTGACGCGTCTTGTAAAAGGGCCAAGGCCTTAAGCACTAACGCCAAGCGAGTTGCGGAATCGCTCTCGCGTTCGGCCCGCGCCACGTAGTAGGCAGCTAAACCCCGCATGTAGAGCGTCTCCAATGGACTAAGCTCCAAAGCACGCCTGAGGTTCGCTTCAGCACGGTCCAGGAGCGTTTGACGAACAGTCTGGTCTCGCTTACCGAAAGCGCTGTCAACTAACGCTTGACTTACGGCATAGAGGTACTTGTCTTGGCTTGGCGAGGTTATCACAGCTTGATTTAGGAAAAAGAGGTACTGGGGCTCTTCGTGTGCGTCCCTGGCCGGGGTAGCTGACTTATAGTAGATATCCGCACGCAAGGGCTGTAAAACCACTCGATCGATGAAAACCACGCCGGCCAGTATTGCCAGGCCGCCAAAAATGATCGCGCTTGCCGAGTGCGATACCCTGCCGGTCCCGGGGCGGAGGTCGCAGCTCCACAGAATTGCTGCCAGACACGCAATGATCAGGCCGACCCACACGACAAACCCGTCAAAAGGAGCCGACACATAGTCAGTCGCAGCCTGGGGCGAGAGCGTGCCGGAAGGCGGCACGAGGCGGCTGGAGTGGAAAAGCCCGTACACCAGCCAGATGCTGCCCGCTAGTCCCGCGATTATGCCGAGCGCCTTCCATGCCCAAGATCGGAGGAAAGCAACGCTTTGTAGATCTCTGCGTGCAAGGACAACACCAACTGTAGCGATGAGAGCAGTGGAGTAGATAGCCCCCAGGCCTGCTGCGGACTGGCCATTCCTCCTCGAAATCTCGGTCAAGGATCGCCAGAAAATGGCTAAAGCGCTGCTCTCACCCGGGCCATTGAACATAAGATCCCAATCGAGACACATCAGCACGAGTGAAATCATTAAGGCATGCGGAAGGAATTGAGGCCACGCAAGTCTGATTTTGTGACGGACAGAAGAAGGCCGATCTCGCTTCCTTGCTCCCTCACTGGCTGCAGGGGACCGCGAGATCTCCTGGCCGAGCCCAATTTCCTGCCCTCCAAGCACTGATTGCCCACGCGTGCCCATTACAATCAGAATCCCAATGAAGAGGAACACGTGCATCCTGGTAACGGTGCTGACCATGCCAAAATCAATTTCCACGAAATGCGCAACGACAGCACCAAGAAGAGCAATCAATGCACTATCCACATCATTTAGCCTATCGTTAAGCCCAGTCCCTCCGAATGCGGAGTAAGCAGCATAAATGACAATACACACCACCAAAGCCGGCCCCAGGATTATCCCGGCGAGATGCGGAGCGCCGGCAATCCAGGGAGCAATGAGGCTGATGATTGCCGCGGCGACGGCAACAGCAAAGAATAAGACCCGATCGCTTCGGCTCCGAATGAGACGAAGCCGGCACAGGGCATAATAAAAAACACCGACGAAGAAAATGAGGGTCGCTGCAAGTCCTAAGATGCCGGTAGAGACAATGGAGTCGTATGCATCATTGTGGGCTCTGTCCCATTGGGTTTGCCCACCCTGTAAGCGTGCAAGCTCGGGCTTATAAAACTGGTTGGAGACGAGATACATCGTATCGGGCCCATAGCCTATCCAGCGCCGAATCCCGCCGAAAGCATCTCTCCAGCCTCCTGGTAACGCTATAGGCTTTGACCTGCCAATCAGGTCAATCACACCCTGCCAAATGAGAATCCTCACTTTGACGGTTCCCCCTTCGGACCGTCCTGCTTCCATGATTTCTCGGAATCTGGGGATCTCCTGAAATACACCCGAGTTAGGGGGACGCATCATCAAGATGATAAAAAGTAGAAAGGCCAGTGCACCTTGTAAAAACCAGCTCAACCATAGCCACCCTGCGCGTCTCCTCAACAGCGGTACAACGTAAAGCACGCACGTGAAAAGCAATCCCACCATTAGTAACAGTAGTCCTCTCCCGTTCGCCAACCACAAATACCCCCAAAGCCCAACGCAGAGCGCAAGTAAGCCAAGCACAGCCGTCGCTAATCCCAATGCGATATCTCTCAGACAGGGTTTGCCGCTGCTGCGCAGTCTTACCAGAAAAATGAAGAAGGCTACATAAATGCCGGCGCCAAGCCCCAGCCAGGGCCCCCGACTGCCGGCAAACAGCAGTGCAGCGATTTGAGATAGCAGGACAAGTGAGACGGCTGCCACCGAAAGGAGGCTGGCATAGCAAACCCTGCAACCCCTGTTTTGGATTGCCAATCGAATCTCGGAAATCAAGTGCTCCACAGTAAGAGGCACTGCGAGAATGATGTACGCGCCAAGAAAAATCGGGTTTCCGAGACTGGAGAAAGCACGCTGGCCGGAATTGCTTCCCCAAGGCAGTGGATCGCGATCCAATTGTTGAAGGATCGCATAAATGGAGACTGCGAAGCTGGTCAGAATAACCGCAAATTGAATACGGCGCCATTGCGCCTTTGTTCTCATCGCGCTCAGAACAACTAACAGAAAAAGCATGCAGCTAAGGATGCTGAAAGCTCCTTCTTGCCGCATATACGAGCCCCACCAGCTTATCCGTGGCGCAATTGAAAGGGCCGTGCTCAAAACATTCACCAGGGCCAAACCCAGCAATGGAAGAATAAGAGGCGTACGCCACGGAGCCAACTTGACTGCTGTCGAAGAACGCGAGCGGAAAATGCCGCTGTAAGAATCGGCCATTTTCAGTACCCAGGCTATCCCCGCGATAATCGCGAGAGACCGCACAAGAGCTATTTTGTCCGCGTCGAAGATCCGAAACGATGTGCGATTAAAAAACAGGGGCACCAATATCAAAGCGGCCAGCCAAGAGGATTCCATCACTTTGTCACACATGAGCTGCAGCCGCGGAAAAGCCTGATTATCCGCCTGCCCGGCGGGAATTGGAGGCAACTGATCCTTCTTCTTTTCCTTCATGAAGCGTTTTTCCTGGCGGGCTTCGTGTCCTAAGATCTCACAGCCCGAGCTATCGGACGTTAATCGTCGCCTCGCCGGACTGTTGCAGCAGCCGCAAAACTCTCGCACGGCCGTCGCGTGCAGCAGCTGATTCCGGAGCCAAAGCTATTGCATGGTCATAATCCTGTAGTGCGAGAAGGTGCGAGCGCTCCTGCATGTGAGCCTTCCCGAGCAACAGGTAAGTCTCGTAGAACCCGTCATCTAATCTCAGTGATCGCTTCAGCTGTTCAATTGCACCGGTCGGATCCGATCGCTCGAGGAAGAAGGCAGCCCAGTCATTGAGGATATTGACATTCGACGGGAACAATTCAATTGCCTTCCTGTAATACTCATCCGCCTTTGACGGAAGGGCCGTCCTATCTGCTGCATCTGCTCTCAGCGAGATCCACGTCCGAAACAACCTTGCAAGGTTCCACGCATCGTCGTAAGCTGCCCGCGTTTCTTGCCAGAGTCCAAGCAGATAGGATTGTGCATCTTCCAGTAGCTTCCGCCGCATCTCGAGATCCGCGACGTTCTCGGCTTTCGCAGTTAGCGCAACGGCCATATCCCTCCTGTATGCCCGTTCGTCTGGCTGAAATAACAACGATTGTGACCGGAGGATTATTGCTGCGTCCCACAGACCGATCTCTTCGCATCCCGAAGCTTGTTTAACGACCACGTCAGCCCTGGAATAGTCAAGGTTGGTGTGCAAGATGAATAGGGCGCACGGTATCAGCAAAACCGTCAGGATGACAACACTCGACGCAGACCCTGGACCCACTTTGGCCTCGAGCCTACTGCACCAAAAGGACCAAGCCATCAGTGCTAACATCAGAAAGAGAAAGACATAGGCAACTACGACACCGTTGGCCAAATGCATCACCGATTGCGTTACTATGCTCGCGTTAATCTTCATACCGCTTGGGCTCTCGCGCATCCAGAAAACATCGATGACAAAATAGGGAAGCCACGTGCCGAGGCTCGCGGCAGCATAATAGAAGCAGTGGAATCTCCTTTTCTGGACATCGACCGCATAGGTACGCTCCGCGGCCAGCATAGCTCCAAGGATCCAAATCGCGAAACAAACGGAAAGAATTGCACCCAGACCTGGCAAAGACATCCCCAAACCATAGAGACCGAAAGTGACCATAAGCATGCTTAGCCCTACACAGAGCCCGATAATCACTTCTGGCCTTCCCAGACCAGCGGTCATACCCCTCTTCTCGGCCCGCTTGTTCTTTGTCTTTCCCGGAGGATTCGACCGGGCTCCCCCGGCAGTGACGGCACTTGCGTTGCTCGCACGAAGAGCGAGTGCGCCTGAGAGGCCGGCAAAGGCCCAGTAACATAATCTCGTAGCGACCGTCGCAATTCCAAACTGGATTTCGATGAAGTGGGCAACGACACCCGCAAGCAGCCCGATCAGCAGTGGATCATGCTCTTTGGTATGGGACTTGATAGGCCAAGTTCCCCAGCCGGCGCGGACCAATAAAAACCCAGTCAGTCCCAGTAAGAGGCCGGCCGGCAGTCCGATTCCGGAGAGCTGCACTGTACCCGAGGCAAGATACGGCACAACCCAGCCTGCAGCACCGCCTAAGCCAGAGGCTGAGATCATCGCAGTGCGCTCGAGCCTGCTGTCGACTATGCCAAGTTGACCTAAGAGAAGAGCAATCAAAGCCAAAAAAAATGTCGTCTCGGCCAACAGGCCGAGAACTCCCGTCGTTAATAACGCGTCGAAAGTCTCATTGTGACAGCGGTCGGCTGAAGTACCCCGCTTTGCGGCGTATGCAAGCTCGGGAGGATAAGCGCGACTGAAGGTGTAATATATGGTCTCTGGACCATGCCCTATCACGGCGCGCGCAAGATTATTAGATGAAAGCACCTTACCTGCCCCTTCCCAGATCAGCAGACGAACCCTGACTGTCCCCGTCCCTTTTACATGTTTACTTATGGAGGGTCCTATGCTCATACCCCATACCCCCAACGCCAGGATCGCCACCGCAGCTATGCCGCAGATCAAACGGGCAAACCAGCGCGGGCATGATCGCACGACGAGAATCAAAATGGAAAAGCCTGCACCGGCGGCAAACCCAAGAGCTGGGCCTCGGCTTGCAGACAATAGAAATGCTGCCAACTGAACTGAGAGAAAAAGAACATATGAAGCAAGTGAGAGTCGCGAGGCCCGCCGGCCCGCCCGCTGTGGGACATCGCCGTCGGCGCATTTCAATCGCCGGCCATGTTCCCATGCGCGAGCCATGGTGAGAGGCACGACCATGATAAGAAAACCACCAAGGAAAATGGGATTTCCAAGAGTTCCACCGATCCGCCCGCTGAACCTGTTCATCCAGTTCGCAGGATCAAATCCCGCATACTCCAAAAGCGCGTAAAGGCCGGCTGCAAAGCTTGCAACCAGCAAAGCATCGACGATGCGATCGACCTGCTCGGATCGTTTCGCGAGCAAGAGGATGCACAAAAACAACATCACGTAGCTGAGCCAAGCGTATAGACCCTGCATTCGATGGTATGAACCGAAAAATGAAATCCTTGGAGCGATCGAGAGAATGGTGGCCACAGAAAGGACCGCGACGAAAAACATCGCGGGTTTGACAAGGGGGAGGCGCCACAAGGGAACCGATACCTGTTGCTTCTGCTGCCGGCGGGCCTCAAGCAGCCAGGCCACAAGAAACGGCAGCATCACCAGCGCTATTGAACGTAGCAGCGCCACCTTGTCTGCATCGAATATTCGAACCGACTGCCGGTTGAAAAAGACCGGAACTGCGGCGAGCGCGACCAGCCACCCGCTTTCCAGCACTCTCTCCGCAATCGCCCTCCGCCTCGTTTCCATGCTGAGGCTATTTGGTCCCATAGAGCACCAGTGCGTAGGCAAGATAGGGATCAATCGGCGTGCCCTTTTCTTTTTTGAGCCGGGAGACAGACAGGCTGGGTTTTATATTCAGGATTTTTGCGACGGCCCGAACGGGGCTGATAAATCTCAGTGACCAGAAAAAACTGTCGCCGAAAAAACCATAGTCCGTGATTCCGATTTGCCCGCAAATGCGGCTAAGCTCTCGGCGAGAGTACGGATACTCTTCGCCAACCTTCCAGACTCCGGCCAACTCTGCCGCAAACTTGAAGATACGATAGGGTGGATTGTATTTGTTGGGCACAGAGATGAACGCCATTCCGCCGGGACGGAGGAGATCAAAATGCGCTTTGTTGATTCTAATGCGCTCCTCTCCGCGAAAATGTTCCGTGAAACCGAAGGACATGGCAATATCGTAGCGGCCCCGCAAATCGGCGGGCAACGAGAGCGCATCCTGGCAAATCATTTCTGCTCTCAGGTCGATTCGTCGGAAGAATTCCCGGGCGCGCTCGAGGGCAGCTTCGGAATAGTCGAGGATGGTGACCTGCGCGCGGCGCGCGGCCATGAGCGCGGCGTTCGTTCCTGCCCCTGCGCCGATTTCGATGACGCGCAGACCATTGAACCTGCCGAATCTGCGCAGGACGATCTGTTCAAGCCGCTGCCAACGAATGCAGTTTTCTTCCCGAGCCATGTTAAAGCGATCTTCCTCAATCGATACAGGGTTGGACCAAAATCTATCCCACAACTGGGGTGTGTTGTCTTGCATCACGACGATTCCCTTTTCTCGGTTTTCGGTCATTGCGGCTGGCTCTTAACCGCAAACCGTAAAGATGACGAAGTAATCCAATTCACTCCGGCTTATCGTACGTCGCCTGGCGCTTTGTCGGACTGCTGCCGCTGCCTCAACATCGGGGCGTGGCACTCGCCCGCAGCAGCTAATTTAGAAGCCAGAGGAGGCGCTCATTCATAATCTGCCATAGCAAGGGCGAGCGAAAGCTCCTGCGCTTGAGCTTTCCCACGCACTACACAAATCCCGCTAAAACCGTCGTCAATTCTTCGCGGCCACTCCAGCAGCTCGAGCGCTCTCGTCGTGTCACCTTGCTCGAGGTAGAGGCGCCCGTTTGCGCGCTTCCAACAGCCAGACAACCAGGAACGGCAGCATCACCGGCGCAATCGATCGGAGCAACACCGCCTTGTCTCCGTCAAAGGCCCGCATCGACTGGCTGTTTAACGAGACGGGGACTGCGGCAAGCGCGATAAGCCACCCACCTTCAAGCACTCCGCTCGCTAGCGCTCCCCACCTCGTTTCCATGCTGCGGCTACCATCCCTCCCCTAATACGATAGCAGAATTCTATATTTTGTGACCTTCGCGGTCTTAGTGGTCTTTGTGTTTTGCTTTTTTTACGCGCGATTTTCGCTCCGTCCGGCGACCGAGACCTACCTTCGGTAAAACGCGGCCGTCTTTGCCGCCATGATGCGCAAATCGAAGTTTTCCCGAACCCTGGCTGCCCCAGCTTCTCCCATCTCCCTGGCCTGCCCCGGGTTCTGCAGCAGATCAAATGTGGCTCGCACGAGCGCGGCCACATCGGCTTGTGGAATGACCAAGCCTGTTTCACCGTGCAGAACGGCTTCCGTATTGCCCCCAACGTCGCTGATGATAAGCGGCAAGCCCATTGCCATTGCCTCTAGCGCGGCAAGTGGCAGGCCTTCCCATCCTTTCGTGATGAGTAGCGCGATATCAGCAGCGGCCAGCACCTCGCTTATGTTACGCACCAGGCCCAACAACCGTACATGCTCGCCCAGCCTATGTTGCCCGACCAGCGCTTCAACCTGCGGACGCAACGGCCCGTCGCCCACGATGAGCAATCGAGTGTCAGGCCGAACGCCGATGATCGCTGGCATTGCTCCCAGCAACGTCTCGAAATCACGCGGCTTGTTCAGGCGGCAGACTGTTACCAGCACAGCTTCTCTCGCAGAAAGGCCCAGCGCCGCGCGCGCGGCGGCCTTGCCTCCAGGAGGCTCGATCAACCGTTCGAGGTCAATGCCGTTCCATACCACACGCGCCTGATGCGGCCTGGCGATCTTCCACTTGAGGACATCTGTGCGCTCGACATGCGAGTCGCACAGGGTCGCATCGGTCATGCGGCCGAGCAGCCGTTCGACGCCGACGAGAAACGAGCGCTTGAGTCCCGTGTAATGAACGATGGAAAGCCCGTGCACACCAAACACGATTCGAGGGCGACTCGGCCCCAAAGCAGCCAGCCGACCCCAGAGCGCTGCACGCGCTCCATGAACATGAATCACATCAAAGCTGCCGCCACGCACGAATCGCCGCAGGCGCATGAACTCGTGCAATCGGAATCCTGTGTCGAGCGCAAATCGTTCCAAGCGCACACCCAGTGCTGCAAAATCTGCTTCAAGCACGTGGCCGCCGTCGTCCGGCATGACAACCACCGACTCGAACTCCGCCGGATCCAGCCCTTTGACCAGGCAGCGCAGCAATTCGGCGGCGCCACCGCGCGAAGACGCCACGATTTGTAGAACCCGGTGCCGCTTCACGTTTCGCTCGCCTCCATACGCACGCGCACTCGCCACTCCTCCAAGAGATCGCGCAGGCTTTGTTCAAGCAGGATGCGAGGCCGCCAGCCGGAGCAGGCTCTCAAGCGTGATGCATCGCCGATCTGGTCAAGGATCGCCCCGGGGCCAGGGGCTGGGCCGATTTCCACTACTTGAATGCCACGAGTTGTGCTCAATCCTATCAAAATCTCAGCTATTCGTTGTATGGACTCTGAACGGCCAGAACAAATATTGTAGGCTTGACCGGCGGTGCCGTGTTCGAGGGCTGCCCAGTAACCGGCAACTACGTCACGCACATCGGTGAAGTCACGGCGAGTCACGAGGGTGATGGCTCGAAGCACGGGTTCTTGCCGGCCCGCCTCAATGCGCGCGATCTGCCGAGCCAGCGTCGCACACACCAGGTTGGCCGGTTCGCGCGGGCCCGTCTGATTGAAGGTGCGCCCTCGAATTGTGTGCAGCTCATGCTCCGCGTAGAATTGCGCTGCCAACATATCCTGTCCACTCTTAACTGTGGCATAAATCGATTGTGAATGCAGCGGGGAGTCTTCAGAGATGGGCTTTCTGGGATCTTCGGGCTGACCGTAAATGGCGGACGAGACTGCTACGAGCACCCGGGCACCAGGAGCTATACGGCGAACTGCATCCAGGACAAAGGACGTACCGGTGACGTTGATTTTGATAAACGTTTCATTGGTTGCGCGTGGTATAGCGCCGGGGATGAGCGCCGCCAGATGAAATACCCAGTCCGGTTTTGTCTGGGAAACAACGGCCTCGACAATTGTGGGTTGAGAGAGATCCCCGTAGCTGTCTGTGACACCGGCCACGAAACTTCCAGACAGCGCAAAGCCAAAAACTCGCGCGCCCTTGTCCAGCGCCAGCTGGCTGAGGTGCGTCCCGGCGCAGCCGGTCGCGCCCGTGATCAAAACGCGTAGTTTCTTAGACAGTGGGCTCATTCGGGTGGAAGAAGCTGTCCAGCAAGTTTTTCGAAATCGGCGGCGGCTTGTTGGTAGTCGCCGGCGCTTCCAATGTCCAGCCAGTAGCCATCGTATGGATAGCAGTTCACTATCTCACCAGCGGCCACGAGCTGCATAACGAGATCGGGCAGGTCCAGCCGGACATTCTTGGGAATAGAGGCAAGCACGCGCGGCTCAAAAATATAGATGCCCATACTCACACGGTAGTGATGCGTAGGCTTTTCGATGTATTGGGTCAGATGATGCTGCTCATCATACTCGACCACACCGAGGTCAATTTTGACACTGCGTGGGTACACGGCGACCGTGCCGATTGCGCCGCTGGCTTGATGGTTCGCCAACATGTCGGCGTAATTAATCGCAGTGAGCACATCGCCGTTCATGATCAGGAAGCGATCGGTGAGATCAGGAACCAGACCAAGCGGGCCGGCGGTGCCGAGTGGTTGTTCCTCGCGCGAGTATTTGATCCGGAGGCCAAATCGCTCACCGTTTCCAACATAGGCTATCAGCAATTCAGCCAAGTAACCGACCGCGAGAGTGATATCGGTAAAACCGTGATGGTGCAACTGCCGGATAACGATATCGAGGATCGGTTTGTCACCGATGGGCATGAGCGGCTTGGGCAAAACCGTGGTGTAGGGGGCTAGCCGTGTGCCGCGTCCCCCGGCAAGAATAACGGCCTTCATGCGGCTATGGTCCTCAGAATGGTTGACAGGCGCTGCTCGTAAGTGTGATCGCACAAGACCCGCAGCCGGCCGCGCTCGCTGATGGCGGCACGTTCTACGGGATGGGCCAGGTAATACTCGGCTAACTCACGCCAATGTTCAGGAGAAGTGTAAACTACAATCTCGCGCCCCGGATCAAAATTCTCCTCCAACCCCGCCACAGCATCCACCAGCTCAAATCCGCCCGAGGCCAAAATCTCGAAAGTGCGAGTATTTAAGCCTCCGACCCGCGTCTGCGGATGATGGACATTGGGGCAGACTTTGGCCAGGTTATAAACCATGGCCGCTTCCGCCGGCGTGATGCGGCGGCCCCGCCATGTGCCGGGCTGCAGTTCCTTGAGTTCCGGTGCGGCATCCCAGCCGGGGCCCCACAAGCCGACATCCAGCCCCTTCATCCCGCGGAGAAGTGCTCCGCGCCCAGGATAAAAGGCCGCCACGAAACCTACCGTGCATCGGAGTGCCGGGTGATCGTCGGGATTGAGTGACTGCGGCCGAAAGGTGCTCTGGTCGCAGGCGCACGGCAGGTAAACGATGCGCGGCGCTCCCAGTTGCGCTAATTCGGCGAGGCGGCCCCTGTCAAACATGAACAGCACATCAAAGAGGTGGAAGTGCCTCATGGCCTGCGGCTCACGAAAGGGATCATCCACCCACCAGGAGACGATGGGACGGCCCGGGGCTCGCAAAGCTGCGAGGGTTTCCCCTGTGACAGTTTCGCCTTTCAGGATGAGGACCGCGTCGGGTCGCGCAGCGCGCACCGCGGCTACCAGACACCGGTTCATATGCACCTCCCACACCCGTCCCGCGCACGCCGCCAGGGGATTCAGCGGTCTGCGCATCGCTTCAGGCAGGCGACCTACTCCACCACCTTGCAGGCGGACTACTCCGTAGGTATTGTAATAGAATCGGATGGGAGTGTGACCCAGCGCCCGCGCGGCACGCTCCACTCCTTCCGTCCACTCGCCGACCCACTTCGGGCCTGCAAGAAAAAGTCTCATGACCTCCCCGACTGTTCGGCTTTCATCCGGGTCAACCCCTCGATCACCCCCACGGGTTTGACGCCCAGTTCGTGTTCCATGAGGGAGGTATCGAACGACGTGTCGCGAGGGCGGGGAGCGATTTCGGGGAAAAAGCTGCTCGGCACCGGGTTGATAAGGGAGGCGTCCAGGCCGAAGATTTCCGCGGTCCGGATGGCAAACTCGTACAGTGTGATGTGATCCGCACCGGCGACGTGACAGATGCCGGTTTTGTTGCGCGTAACCGCCGACCAGATGGCCTCGGCGCAATTGCATGAGAAGAGCGGTTTGCTGCGCACATCGTCGACGACCTTTACCTTCTGCCCCTGCCCAAGCATGCGAAGCCATACGGTTACCCAGTTCCCGCGTTCCGTGGGCAGATGCCAGCCATACATCAGGATGGGGCGTATGATTGCGGAGTCCAGGCCGCTGGACTGTACCCAGCGCTCCCCCTCCACTTTCAGCTGGCCGTAATAATTGATGGGGTTGACCGGCGCATCTTCTGAATAGGGTGGGTGATTGCCGTCGAACACGGCGTTTGAGGAGATGAAGATCAGTCTGGCTCCATGTCGGAGGCACATGACGCCGACGTTTTGAGTACCCCCCACGTTGACATCCCAGGTTTCCTGGCGATGATGCTCCGCATAATCCACGCTCCCGACCGAGGCCGCATGGATAACGATCTCCGGCCTTGTTTCCTCAAAGACGCGGGCAACCTGCCCCGAATCGCGGATGTCCAGGGCGAAAAACGGACAAGGCATTGGAACGGGCGGGGCGTTTTCCGGCAGATGCGTTCCGAAAATCAACGTGCCTTCTGGTACAGTCGCCAGAAGCGCCTGGCCCAGCAATCCGGAACCGCCGGTGATTAGAATGCGGCTCATCAATAATCCCCTTTTTGATAAATGCCAACTAAATAGCCGCTAAAAAACGAATGGTTCACATGGTCCAAAAATGGCATCAATTGACGGGCCCGGTTGGCAATCCGAATGAGATTTAGCAGCAGTGGACGTTGGCCCGTGGCATCCCACAGACCTGGCTCAGGTCCTCCGACTAAACCAATGAAGCGCGGCACGAGATCGAATCGCATGGCGATTTCCTGGAAAAAGGCAAGGCGCATGACGCTGGTGTTGTGAATATCGAGGTAATGGTGTGAACTTTGTTTCAGGATCCAGCCATTCAATCCTGTATAGTTGGGGACTTCCAAGACCAACTTGCCACCTGGCTTGATCAACTGGGCATGCCTGGCAATTACCGGCCAGGGATCCTCAAAGTGCTCGATAAAACCGAGCGACAGCACAATATCATATGCTTGAGCTGTGACTGTATTTGCCATGAAATCAGCGAGAATCACCTCTCCAGGCACACCGGCCTGGGCTAAATTGGCCCGCGTTACGCTGACCGCTTGGGGGGCCGAGTCACATCCGGCGACCCTATATCCGAACTGCTGATAGAAATATATCAACCAACGTCCGGGCGCACAGCCAATCTCAAACAACCTGGACTTGCGATCCGGCGCCAGCCAGCGTCGGAAGAGGCGGTCGAAGCAACGGTCATAGGAATTGCGTATATTCACGTTCTGCCAGCCGCTCACGTTTTTCCAGTAGTTTTCCCAGAACGCCTCATCGGCTAACATAAGCTTCCCCGCAGCTTGAAGCCGGAAAAAAAGTGACAATGTAACGAAAAGCTACGCAGATCCATGAAGACCTTGAAAATGCAGGCGTGCCTCGCGATTGTCAATTTATTATCCTGCCTGGTTATACAGCTTAATGAACGATCCTACCATTTGCTTCGAAGTAAATTGGCGGTGGTACTTCTCTCGTGCGGCTAATCCCAATTGTTCGGCGTACACGGGTGATCGAAGCAATTGCCGAAGGCTGTCAGCCAGCGCCAGGCTGTCGCAAGGCGGCACCAACAGTCCGGATATTTCATGGTCGATTTCCTCAGGAATGCCGCCGACATTGGTGGCGACAATTGGCTTGCCTAATGCCATGGCTTCCAAGATGGCGATTGGCAAACCCTCAAGAAAGGACGGCAGCGCCACAATATCAAATGCGTTGGTTAGCCGCCGCGCGTCGTTTCGATGCCCTAGAAGCGTTACTCTGCCCTCCAGATCGTTGTGACTGATGAACTCCTCAATTTGCCGACGCATTACCCCTTCACCAACAAAAATGAGGTGTAGCTGTGGAAATTCAGCCTTAATTTCGCGTAATGCTTTCAGGATCACGAGATGCCCCTTCATCGGTTCAAGGGCCGCCACCACGCCTATCATTACGCTCTTCGCCGGCAGACCTATCTCGGCGCGCATTTGAACTCCCGCGTCCGGATCGAACCGCGGGGCGGGAGTACCGGATTGAATGGGAAAGATCTTGCTTTCTGGAAAGCCGCGCAGCAACCTTAATCCCTGTCCAGCAGCACGCGAATTGGGAACTAAAATATTCAAATCCCGCGCCAATTGCCGATCCATTATTTTATCAAAAGCATTTTTACGCGGGAATGGGCAACTTTGCACCGACATAATCCTATATCGAATTCCGGCTGATCGCGCCGCGCTAGCCGCAGTAATGCAACCCTGAGCGCCTGGATATCCGCCATTAATAATATGCACAATGTCCGCAGGATGTCCCCGGAAAAGACTGCGCAATCTGACATGGCTGGCGAAGTGTAGTGGTAATCGCGCGATTACGCTTCCCACCAAGCTCGCCCCCCTGCGATAATTCACACGATGCACTTTCCAGATTTGGTAGTCCAGGGTAGTAGAAGTGACGTTTTTGTATGGAATCCATTGGACGGAACTATCGATGAAATCCCTAATTCGATCCTCCAAACCTTCCAGGTGATTTGTAAGCAGCGTGATCTTGAATCCAGTTCCGATCAATCCATCAATAAGATCGAAGTAGAATTTCTCCAGCCCGCCGGCAACGTAATTTTCCACGAAGATGTTGAGGTGCATACGCCCGCCCATTCTAACACCCGCTCTTTTTTAACAGATAATTGTTTATGGACAAATATTTCAATCCTGACCGAATAAACACATCAATAGCATCCTTGGCATTATGAACCAATGGATGACCATGCAAATTGAAAGATGTGTTTAGTATTCCGCCTATCCCGCTTAGCCTCTTAAACTCCCGGAGAAGTCTATAATAATCTGGATTTATCTTCTCATCAACGATCTGCGGCCTGACCGTTTTATCCTTCGCGTGTGTGCCCGCTATTATTTCACTCGTATTTCTAGAGTTGTATGTCATGATCATGTAATATGCCCTATATTTATTTGTATATTTGTCCAGATACTTATCCTTATCATCTTCCAATATGCTAGCAGCAAATGGCATCCAGAAATCCCTTGACTTTATCATATCATTAATAATCGGTACGACTTCCCTCTTTGACGGATTCGCCAGAATTGATCTATTTCCAAGCGCCCTTGCACCAAATTCTTCTCTTCCTTTTACACGCGCTACAATCTCTCCGCTATGAAGAAGCTCCGCGATTGTTCGTTCAATATCCCCGCAATATTCGTATATGATTTCTTCCTTATCACATGTCTCCCGAATTATATCCTGCAAGTCTCCGTCCGACACTTCGTTTCCCAACGTAAATTCTTTAATTGGATGGGGGTATTGGCTGGTTATTTCAAAGTATTTATAATATGCCGCGCCAATCGAGTTAGTTTCATCACCACACGACGGGAATATGAACATCTTTTCCACCTCCGCCATATTCATAATAATGTGATTTGCCTTAACATTCATAAAAAAGCCTCCAGATAACGCAATATTATGAATGTCTGTCTTTTTGATCCAGTACGCAACAAAGCGTTCTATCATTTGCTCGGAAAACAGTTGCAAACCCGCACATATGTCATCAAATCGTTTGAATTCGCAAATATTTTTGATGTCCTCATACATTATGCAGTCTTCAACTTCTGGTTTGATGGTCCCCCTCTTATATTTCCACCCACCGTCCGCAAATTCAAAAAGCGACCCAAATAGATTTGCCATTTCCATCGCCCGTTGCCTATTAGCGTAGGGTGCCATTCCCATCAATTTGTATTCATGCTCAAGGTGCATGAATCCCAGATAGACAGTTACCCAGGCATATAGCCGCGCGAACGGTTTGGCGTCAGGTATAGAAAATATCTTGTTTATGGAGCCGTCGCCTCTAACAACCGAGACGGAGGCATTTTCGCCGTCACCAAAGCCATCAACGGTAAATACTAATAGATCCTTTTCGCGATATAAATCACAGCCAAATGCAGCTGTAGCAAAATGGCACAAATGATGCCTGACTGCAGAAACGCTCTTTTTCGAGTAGCCCGCTAAAGGTAAATCGTTGTAATAGGTTAGTCTTTCTGGCATGCCAACCTGTTGAGGACAGAGAAATGAATATACTCTTGACATATTCATCCTGAATCCCTTTTTCTTTAGCATTTGTCTGGTATAGGCCATATATTCGCTTTTTGAGATAAAGGGCTTGTGTGAAGATTGATAACCTGCAAATACAATATGGTCAATATCCGCCCATGATAAACGCGCATATTGAAGGCACTCTTTTATTGATAGGATAGGTGCCCCCCAGTAGTTCTTTATTCTCGTCAATCGCTCTTCCTGAATTGCGAATATTATTGTTCCGTCCTTTAGCAAACATGCAGAACTGTTGTGGCCGTCATGGATTCCTAGAATATACATGCAGCTCCTTTATGTCCTTGATATCTATATCTGTATAGCACACGCATATAGGGATATGCAGGCGGTAGAATGTTGGAGAAAAATAAGGTCCATAATAACGCCTAGTGCTGTAAAGTTATCGAAGACAAGCGAGGTATCGCCATTAGATATCGGCAAAACGATAAAATGCGAAATGTGTAATAAATCACAAAGTAAATAGCGGCAGCATGAATAAACACTGGGCATTTCGTATTTAGATGCTGTAAGCATCCATAAGTGGGGAATCGCAATTAACGAGGAGCATGATAAAATCGTTAAAAATGCGGGCACATAGCGCCGGAGACAGCCGATATAATAATGCCGCAATGTGGTTCAAAATGCGGTGAAAGGCCCTCAGGTGGTAAGCCGGAGAGCGAAGAAACTGTTTATAAGCGTTGGTATAGCCGCTCATGAGAATTGGGCCGGCGTTAGCTGCGACCTGCCTTCGAAGGGTGAGGGAATTATATATATTGATATGGCCGAGGGATTGCGCAAGACGGCAGCGAAACTCCCCTCTATGTATGAGATTAAGCAGATTAAAGTAAATATTATCCTCCAAAGGAACTTTGAATAGCGCCCAATGGCTGATGCGGCGAACTTCGCGCAGGGCGGTAGCGGGCGCTGTAAGATGCTCGAGCACATCGAGCAGAAGTGTCAAATCTATTTCTTTGTCATTAAGTGAAGTATGGGCGATGTCTTCATTAAGGCTGCAGAATATATGCGGGTTTGCCTTACGCTGCATATCAAGAATGGCCGGGCTCAGATCCAAACTATATTGTATGACCTTAACGCCAAGCCTGTCCGAAATTCTCCGCGAGACAAGGCGGAGGATTTCACCTGCGCCGCCGCCGGCATCCAGTAAAGATATCGCGGGCTTGTTCAAGCGAAGCACTGCATGCTCGATATAGCGCCAGGCTTGATCGGCCTTCCAGGGTGAATCTAGGGAGAACATATCGGGATGCTTGGATAGGTACTCATCGGAGCGGTACATTTGGGCAAAGTCGGAAGGCATAAAACCAGCCTCAATCTGTGCCTAAAGAAGTGGCAATTGCGGCGCGGGTCACTGGCCGCGCGGGTATGTAAGGAACATGCCGGATTGTTCGGAAAATGGGGAAATGCTGCTCTGTGGCGATCATTGATAGCGATGGGTAAAATTGAGCCGCGGGAAGCAGCATTTCCCCCTTTTCGTTCAGGCAGTATCCTGAATCAACCAAACTGCATTTTGAAATATAACGCATAGCGTCCACCCAAGGAAAGCAGTTGCTGATGTGTGCCCTGCTCAACGACCTGACCCTGCTCCACTACGATGATATTATCGGCGTGTTCGATGGTTGAGAGGCGATGTGCCACGGCGACGACCGTACAGGACTGGCTAATTTCGCGGATGGCCTGCTGGATAAAGCGCTCGGATTCGCTGTCCAGGTCGCTGGTGGCTTCATCCAGCAGGAGAATCTGTGGCCTGCGCAAGAGAGCGCGCGCCAGTGCAAGGCGCTGACGCTGGCCACCGGACAGCTTGACACCCCGATCACCGACGGTGGTCTGATATTGCTCGGGCAGGTTTACGATGAATTCGTGGGCATACGCCCGATGCGCTGCCTCCTCGATCTCGGCCTGGGTCGCCTGTAAACTACCGTAGCGAATGTTATTCCCAATAGTATCGTTGAATAGAAACGTGTCCTGGCTGACCATCCCAATGGCTCGTCGCCAAGTCGCGACTTGGAACTCTGGAAGGCCTTTCCCATCTACCTGAATGTTGCCGGAGGAGGGATCATAAAAACGTGCTATCAGGTCCAACAGGGTTGATTTGCCGGCCCCGGATGCGCCGACAATCGCAGTCATCCGGCCTTTGGGAATGGTGATTGACACCCGGCGCAGAACCTCTTCAGCTTGTGAACCATAGGCGAAGTCAATATCGCACAGGGTGATGGCGTGCTCCAGCATTCTGAAGGGGACTGTCCCATCCGCCAGGGTGGCCGAGGCCCGGTCCGTTTCGCGGATCAGTTGCTCGACACGATCGACTGATCGGCTGTAACCCAGCCACCAGTGGCGGTATTCGGTGAGAAGCCCGACACGCGGCGCAAAGCGCTGCAGCACCAGCAAAAAAGCCAGCAGTGAAGCGAAATTTAACTGAAATGTGCGGTTAGCAAAGATGACGATCAAAGCAAAAGCGATCATGACAATGCTTTGATAGATCATGGTGAAACGGTAACCGCGATTCATATAGCAGATGTCGATATTCATCAATCGCTCCGCGCTCTGCCCGAGATTTGCCAGGCTAAGAGGTTCCAGGCTCAGCGCTTTGATTTCGCGGATGCCGCTCAGGCTTTCCAGGGCTGCGGATTGGAGCGTTTCATTCTCCTGGGTCAGCTCGACTCCCATCGCGTAAGATTGGCGCGGCCGCAGCGCCAGCGCGATCAATCCCAGAATCGGAAAGGCAACCAGAGTCAATTTCCAGGAGATGGCCAGCTGAACCAGCAAATAAATGCTCAGCAGAAGCAGCATTGAGACCATCTGAATCATCTCTGATAGGGCAAATCCAGCCCGCTGCGACTCAGTTGTCAGCGTATTGATCAGTTCTCCGATGCGGGACCGATGAAAGAAAGCCAGATCGGATCCCAACAGATTGCTAAAAGCACGCGTCCGCAAAGCACAGGTGAATCGATCCTGGGCGCGGATTGTCAAAAGCGAGCGGGCATAGGTGAGAATGGCCTGGGTGATAAACACGCCGACGGCTACCGCAAGAATCATCGGCAGGGTGAAGGGCAGCCCCAGCTCTCTGAAGGCACGGCCCAAGGCGTTGGAGATTCTGCTGGCGGCATGGCTGCCGGCTGAGCCGGCCGAACCCTGCAATGTCTCAAGCATGGGAATCAGGATGCCGACGCCGATGCCTTCAGCTAAGGCACCCAGGACACCGAGCCCGGTCAGGAGGACAGTCTGGGGGCCCATTTTCCACCGCAGCATGCATTTGAGAAAATCCCAGAATTGTCTCAGACTGGACATTCAGGCAGCCTTTTGTAAATCGAACTGTCTATGCCATTGAATGGGCTATCTTAGCGATGGAATTGAGCGTTCGCATGGCTTGGCAGCTATCTCCAAACTATAGGGCCAAAAACTTCAGCTAGGTTCGAAAGCAAGTCGTCCCTTTGTGCATCATGCTAAAACTGGCTTGCATGCTCTCGCGAGACATGCGCTTCCGTGATGAATCGGCGTACACGCCGCGATTCTCGCCGAAATCTCTGTCTAAGCAGCATGAATCTGCAATATCGAAAGACATGGTGCAATGTTGCCAAGTTATAAAGCGTGCACGCGACCCGTCATTAACGCATGCTGAGTATTAAATCGGCAGCACGTTCAACAGCGCCGCCATCGTTTTGGTGTGTTACGCATGCGCGCAGAAACGTATCGTCAGGCTCAGGTAATTCGGAGAAGTCATTTGCTTCCAAAAACGCCCGTGTGAAGGCCACGAATTCCTCCGGCGTAGAAGCTACACGAGCACGCCGTTCCAGCGCCGCACGTGCCGTAGGTGGTTCCCGATCACTACTCGGCGAACCGCCGTCATACACAATAAGACGTTTGCGAGTGAGCGCTGCTTCGCCAAGCGCCGTAATAATGTGATCCACTATTATTGCATCCACGGCCCACACCAGATCCGTAAGTCGGGGATTGAGAATTGTGGTGCCGTTGGGAATTTGTTGCCGAATGAAGTCTGGTATCGGGTTGTGCCAACCAGCTGCTGCCACGAGGTCCTTATATACCAGGTGCACTCCCGGGAACTCAGCGAACTGTCTGAGAACTCGCTGCTGCAATTCAAGGTAACTAACATTAGGATATCCCGATAGTTCGCCGCTCACATCGCGGCCATAGCCGCCAAATATTATAGGAACATACAGAACAATGGGGCGCGGATCCTTGTTCATCAATTTTGCGCGGGTCGCACGTATTCGCTCCATCTTCAGGCGCTGTAGGACTGATTCAAGACGAGCCGAGCCAACAGCGTGGGGCCGGGCAAGCATATGATTGATTGATCGAGCTTGGTCAATGTGTGCCTGCGTCGCCGACCCGTAGCAGAGAAAAATGTCCGAGTTTGATAACCAGCTGTGCCAAAGCGGATCACAGATTCGCAACCTTCCCGTGCTGCCGTGCTGATAGATGATACGCGGCACCTGCCTGGCCTGGGCGGCTTGTAGCATGGGCGCGCTGAGCGTTCCCGTCCCAGCCTCCCAGCTGACCACCGCCACATACCGTTTCCGCCGCAAGCGAGCCGTCGCACGCTGGTAGCCTGCCCACAGGTGAGGAACAACGTGCTGCCACCAGTGCTGCAACGCGCTCTGAGCACGGCCGGGTGGCTTCAACCCCCACTCAGCGAATGGAGCCCAGAGACCATGCATAGCGCATGCCTCAGGCCAACGAGCCGTGAGCTCGGCAACAAGAGGAGCGTCAGCACAAACGCAAGAAGGAAGATCATTATCCAACCACTCCACGCGGCATCTCTTTCGCCGAAGCGCTAAAGCCAGCGGATCCAGATCATAACCATGGCCAACAAAGAGAACTGGTGCGGCAGACGATGGGGCGATCATGCAACTGCGGAGATAGGCGCGTAGCCCGGCGTAGCGCAGCAACCGGAGCTCATTCTTTATCGCCGGGCCAATGACCCCTGGCAACCTCCGCGGGATGCCTCCGATCGGATTGGGCAGATCTGGCTCAGCCAATTCGCGCAAGCTGCTGCCTGCTTCTGCAGAAAGCTGGGGAAGCAGAGCAGGGATAACCGAACGCAGATGCTGCAGATGGGCAGGCGGCATCATGGGAACATCGGAACAGTAAAGGATCTCAGATGGCTTCGTATGCGCCAGTACACGACGCAAAATAAACTGACCGACATAGAATTCATCCAAAAGCGTCATCAGAAGACCCTGATAGGCACTGGCAGCGCGGAACCCGGCTACGGCAAAATGCGGAATGACCTCCTGCAAGCGCCCATCCAGCCAATTCAGCCATTGTAATTCAATACCAAAGATACTCGAATACTGCGCGACCAGTTCGGTGGGCGAGTAAAAGTCCTCCAATTTGTAATAGCAGAGACCGCGCTGCTGACAAGCCCAAGCTGCAGCTGGGGTCAGCGCGAGGATTTCGGCTTTGCCAGTTGCACGAGCCGCATCAATGTGACCGACGTTCTCGCAGAAGGCTAGCGCGTCAGAGGACATGTATGAATCCTATCTCTTCAAACGATCCGCAAATCGCTGAATCTGCCCAACAATATCGACATCTACCTCGTCGCTCCAAGCCGTGAGCAACAGCTGACTAATTGGTCCAGGTCGTCCGGAACCGATGGGCAGAGTGTTGATGCGAGTAGCCGGCATCAAGCAAAACGGAGTGGCAGAAAAGAAGGCCTCATCAGCATTAATCACATCATACAGGCTGAGATTACGCTCGTAGCAAGGGATGTTCAGCTTAGCCGCCAATTCAATAATGTATTCACGGCTGATGCCGCGCAGAACCGATCGTGGCTCGGAGGTATAAATCGCTCCTTTCTTGGCAAGAAAGAAGTTGGAACCAGTACCTTCCGCCAAGTATCCGTCCGGTTCCAGCAGCAGTGCCCAGGCGGTGGGATCAACGGCTCCAACCTCCAGGTTTGCCAACTGATAGTACAGGCGGCTTCTACTCTTAACCTTCGGGTCCATCAAAAAAGCAGGGATAGCTCGCTGGCTGGGCGTTACCACGTGTACGCCTGTCTCGACCAGCCCGGCCAATCCGGCAACGCTGGCACTAAGAGGATAGACATCCACAATAACGGTAGGTTCCTGTAACCCATCAAACAGGTCGCGATAGATGCCGAGGGGCCCTCGGGAAATATTGATCATCACCCGGATCTCCTCGTCAGCATCAAAAAGATGTTCGTTAGTCTCCACTGTCTTATGAACAATCTGCGACATCTCTTCCATCGTAGTCTTCAGAGGGATGCGCACCATCCTAACAGAATTGAATAATCGTTCTAGATGCTCCCGCAGGCGGAAATGTCTGTGGCAAAATGTGCGAGTCAACTCAAAGACAATATCACCCCAAATGATGCCGGAATCATAGATTGAAAATCGCGCTTCTGCGTTTGGAACATACTTGCCGTTCATGTAAGCCTTCAGTTCTCCGATATTCATGGTAGCCTGCAGTCTTTTTAGATAATTTGAATCCTAGACCGTGAGGGGCCACTTAAGCGCCTCGGACGGCAACTGTTCGTCCTCATTTATAGTCTGCTGAGCAATGCGGCCTAAGAGCAATTCTAGGTAGCTTCCCGGCAGGCCGGTCCCTGGGCTCTTCATGACCAACATATCCCGTTTCAATACCGTTCCATGGGGAATATGGCAACTGGCCGTGACACTCTTGGATAGCTTTTGGCGAACGGACAGCTCTGATGGATGGATGCGCTTGATGCCATCACCCAGCGAAGCTTCAACCTTGCGGATATCCTCTACCAATTGGGAAAAACCGCCGACCTCCAAGGAAGCCGCATGGTCTGGACCTCTCATCGTACGATCCAGGGTAAAATGCCGCTCAATTATTTTAGCTCCTAAAGCTACTGCGGCCAAACTAACAACCAAACCGGATTTCTCATGGCCCGAATAGCCCACAACAACATTTGGGTAGCGAGCAGCAAGGGTTTGAATCACACGCAAGTTGGCTATTTCGGCTTCAAAAGGATAAGTCGATACACAGTGCATAATTCCCAAATCTGGACTGATCTTTCCGACCGTATTGACCGCAACATCCACCTCTTCCATAGTAGACATGCCGGTAGATAGAATCACCGGGCGGCGCTTGGAAGCGATATAGCCTAATAACGGCAGATTGGTAAGATCTGCCGAGGCAACTTTTAAGAGTGGCATATTAAAGTCCATTAAGAAGTCCACGCTCTCCTGATCCCAGGGGCTGGCAAAGCACAGCAGGTTAATAGACCGGCAGTATTCAAATAGGCGAGCCCAATCATCCTTGGACAGCTCCAGTTTTTCGCGGTGCTTACCATATGTTGCTCCGAATGAATTCTCGTTGATATAGGGTTTATCAAAGGCCTCACGGGTGAGTATCTTACTGATTGTTCGCTTTTGGAATTTGATGGCATCGGCGCCAATACGCTTGGCCTCTGCTGCGAGTTTCAATGCGATATTAATATCACCATTATGATTTAGGCCGCCTTCGGCAACTATGAAACAGGGAGCATCCTCGCCGATCCGACGCCCGAGCACAGTAAACGATCCCGGCATTTATTCCTCCTCGTGAAGTGCCTCTGGCTGGGGCGCGGCAGGCGAACTCCAGGCGATTAGCAATTCGCACATCTCCCGGAGTGCACCTTGTCCTCCTCTATGTTGTAGAACATAGTCCGCTTCGCACGCGACCGCCGGCGTTGCGTCTGCCGGTGCAAATGAAAAGCCAGCAAAACGCATGCACTCGATGTCATTCAGATCATTGCCCACATAGGCAACCTGTGCAGGGGACAAGCCGCACTGCGCACAATACTTCTTCAGACACACCAACTTATCCTCTATCCCTTGCGCCACGGGCAAACCTAGCTTTTTGGCGCGAGCCTGGACAATGGGATTTGCCTCGCTGGACAGGATCAACAGGGCTAAATCGGGACGGGCTTGCTTGAGCCGGGCCACTCCCAGGCCATCACCGCGATTACAGCGAACCATCTCACGCCCAGTTTCGTCCAGATAAACTGTGTTATCGGTAAAAACTCCGTCAAAATCCATGATAACAGCGGCGAGACTAGGTGGCCCAGCTGCGGTTTTCCAGGGCAAGCGCTTCTGGCGCGCCAGGATTTCGCATTGTTCAAAATCCTCCAGGGAGTCAATCTCGAAAGATTGCCAATAGGGCATATTATAGACACCGATCCGGCCCCCGAGCCGGTTGCCGGTTTCTGTCAACATATGCCGACAACAGATGTAAATGGAGCCATTTTCCAATATTTGAGGCTCACGGTTTTGCCGCATACCGCGGTTTCGCCAATCATAGCTAATGCTCTCCATGCGCTCGCCGCGCCGTACCCAGAGCGTAAGGTCTTCAAGCATGGTGGCCGAAAACAATGAATCCAGCTTCTGCGCCCTGAACTGGGCCAAAGCCCGCCCCACGTCATATGGCAAGCGGAGTGGGGAAGTTGCCTGGAGGAAGACTACCGTCTCAACCGGACGACCAATTGCCGAATCTATCCTCAGCAGAGCATGAATGAGCGCAGCTTCTGACGGTGATTCATCGGTCGCCAATTCCGCAGGCCGCCATACCACCCGTGCACGAAACATCTCGGCAACGTGAGCGATGTCCTCATCGTCAGTGGAGACCCAGACGCCGCCATCTATCTCAGGGCATTGAAGTGCGCGCTGAATAGACCAAGCCAGTAATGGCTTGCCAAGAAACGCCCGGATGTTTTTGCGCAACAGCCCTTTGGAACCGCCCCGCGCAGGAATAATGCCAGCAGTGGTCATAAAATCCTACAACCGGTGGTAGAGTTCGCGGATTTTCTCTTCCGTCATCACGCTGCGCCAGCCTTTGCCCAAGGCGTTGGTCAGCGGTTTCTCCATACGCAAGGTCATCGCTACCATGCGCTGCATTTGTTCCTCAGTCACTTTTCTCATAATGCCCTGGGGCAATTCTATGCGATTGAATCTGAGCATCTCCCGGAATATCATCACATCTTCAGGGTAGAATTCGTCCAGATGATTAAAAATGAGGCAATTGCCTTCACCATGACGATAACCAAGGACCAAGCTTAAACCATAGGAGAGTGCATGGCATACCCCTGTCTCAGAATAAAGAACTGAACAGCCGCCGAGATAAGAGGCAGTCATCAGGTCATCATCACTGCCCTGCCGCAGAAAAACACGCTTGCACAGGTCCAGCGCCTTTTCAGCGTGCGCCTGAGCGAAAGCATTCTTAAACCCCCCTCGCAAGGATTCGACGCTGTGGATGTAGCAATCCATTCCTGTGAAAAAGCGTTGGGATCTGGGCGCCCCAGCGATGATATTCGGGTCCAGGATGATTTGGTCAAAGATGGAGTAATCGCTGTTGATGCCCATCTTCTTCTCTGGACCGGTCAATACACACGTCCGGCTTACTTCTGCGCCCGTGCCGGAAAGGGTAGGTGCCCCGATCTTGTAGACCGGTGGTTTCTCGGGCAGGTCCCAACCCTGATAATCCTGGCTCCGCCCCGGATTGGTCAGCATGATGGATACTGCTTTCGTAATGTCTAACGTAGAGCCGCCACCGATGCCCACTAGAGCGGCCGGCAAACCGGCACAGCGCAAATGTATTTCCGAGGTTAGTTGATCCACATATTCTGTCTTGGGTTCAGTGGACACATTGACCCAGTGATGGAGGTCATCCGGAGCATGCGGCAGTTCAGCCGGCAGAACGGCCCGGCCGTTGAACACGTCATCCACCAAGTATACTACCAAAGGAGAGACAGAAGATGCTCGCCGTGCGGCGATGACGCTAAAAAGCTGCTGAAAACAGCCTCGCCCGAAAAGGAGGTTGGGGACGTTCTTGAAATTGCGCATCGTATCTTCCATTTCGCAAGTTTTAGGAAACAGGGCCTGTGGATGAGTGTGGATCTTTTGGCTGGGCTCCGGGCCGCTCTGTCTCGTTGTTCCCAATTGCTTGTACCACAGCCCAAAGCGTGTCTGCGTGCCCTGAGTCGATGAGCGCCTCAGCGTACGCAGCGCATAGGGAAGGCGACAGAATATGACTATAATAGCCCTGACCGCCCGGACGTCCGGTTAACATCCACCGGAAGTGATTGCTCAGATCATATCTTTGAATGTATTCTATGGCTCCGGAAAAGTCCGCGAGTTTGAGCGCTCTTGCCAGGGTATCCTTGGAAAAATAACACAGGTGGGCCTTCTGATAATAGAAAGATTGGTAGGCAGCTACCGCGTACACGGTTACCAATGCGTCATCTACATTGGGAAGTTCCACAACCATTCTGCCGCCTTTCTGCAAAAATTGGCCGAGGCTCCTTAGGAATTCCACCGGATACGGAACGTGTTCGAGCACGTGAAATAACACCATCAAATTGCAGGTCTTGCCCAGGCGCGACAGATCAGCAATCTGATCTACTACGGGAAGACCCAGTCGCCCGGCAATCCAATTCCGAGACGCGGCATCAGGCTCCACACCCGTGACCTCACCAACATACGGACGAACAGAATCCAAAAACGCCCCTGAGCCCGAGCCAATCTCTATCAGACAAGCATCAGGCCCCAGAAGAGGCAATAATCGACGGACTCGAACTCGTGCTTCATCAAGGTCAACCTGATAGCGCTCGGGCACAGGCAGTTCATTGTATTCCGCACGGTAGGGTTCTGCATAGTAACCAGCCAACTCGCTTACTGTGGGGCGCGGCAAAAGGAAAACCAGGCCACAATCGGCGCAGCGACGCACCTCGGCCTCAGACGCATATCGTACACCGACCTGAACAGCCATACTTAGTGACGATTGGCATAAAACGCAGGCATCCATCTGAATCAATCTCCTGGCGTCAGACTTGCCGTCCAGAGTAGGTAGCGACTTGATGCGTCCGCTTTTTGATCGCCATTAAGGCTGCAATTTTTCCCTGGATAATTTCGTGGGCAGGTATCTCAGGACTTAGCCTAACCTGCAAAACCCATGATTCTGTCGAGCTCACGCTTAACCCCCTTGCGACGGATACCTAAAATGCGCCGTGAGTTAGATTCCCACGCTGGGTCAGGTACAAGTGGAAGCTGGTATCGGCTATCACCATCGACCTGACCCAATCAAAGATTAACACCCGCCTAACAGATCGGTCGGGTAATCGCGCTGCCATTTTAGACAGGGTGTTCTTATTGATCGTATTTCATCCACTGATATTCAGGGCTATCCACCTCCTATTTCAGGCATGGCCTGCCGTACCAAATTCTTTCAATTGCGCCTCAGGTAGCGCAACATATCTTCTTCTTCGGCCCGGGAAATCCCAAGATGATGCTCCAGGCGATCTCGATATCGATTCTCAGGACTGAAGACATTGCGGGCTCGCCGGGCGAACATATACGAATCGTAATCAAGCTCATTCTGGAGTTGCCGCCAGGGGGAGACTGCCGGCGGCTCAAAATCGTCCTGGGAAAGGAAGTTCATGACGTCTTTGGCAACGGTGAGCGTACTGGGCTCGCTGCGCGGCCAGCCGTAGTGTTCATCCAGGTGTTCCCTGAAGAGTGTGGGATCAGGGCAGGTAGCCAGCTCGCCTCGCGTGGCAGCCTGCGCCATGTCGATGAGTGTATCCATCCAATCTGGCTGCCACATATAGTCCAGGTAAGGCGCACGCCGCCAGGTTCCTTCGCAGTGCTCCCGATAGCGCCCTTTGAGCAGAGACTCGAGGGCGATGATTGGGCGCTTGGCCAACAGGCCTTCCAGAACGGCCGTACTGGACATGAAAAGGACGCCACTGACCTTCTGCAAAAAGAGAAAGAAAGCGGGGTCATTGTTGATTTCCAGGTGCGGGCGATAGCGTTCAAGCAGGAGGTCGTATGACTGGAAGCGTTCCAAAGAGTGTGGGCGGAGAATGGTTTTGCCTCCCAGTTTTGTCCATCGGTCCAGGAAGTCAAAGATTAGGCGCAGGTTTGCTATACTCCCCCATAGCGCATCTTCGGTATTTCGGTTGGGTGGGTAATTAATCTCACCTCCGGCTCTCGTACATTCAATCATATTGAAGTAATACTGTGGCCCGTCCAGGAACCGTCTCAGCACATACCCTCTTTGCCTCGTTTGGCCGGGCATAAACGGCCACGGGCGAGTGTAAAAATCCCATGGATTGAGATCTCCAAAGTTGCCGACAATTCCTATGGGCTTGCCTGTCATCGGTTCGCTGAACAAGCTTTCCCAAGCCACATCAAATCGGGGAATGCCGCAGACAATTACGCGATCCTCGGGCATGAGTCCAGCTTCCAGAATGCGCCGTTTGTTGATTGGTCCCCAGCAATAAAGACATGTAATATGCGGAAGCCATTTTGGCTCCGAGCCCCCACGTTCGTGCCAGCCCGGTTCGTGCGAGCTGAGATAATTTTGCGTGTCATCGCGCGCATCCTCCGTAGGCAAAACAAAGACTCGGGTTCGTTTGGCTCTGTCCAGCAACTCTCCATGTTGATTGCCGAAGCTGTAAGTGTGGGACAGAATGGTGGCGTGGGGGCGAAAGCGTTCAAACTCGCGCAAGATCGTCACGCGGCTGCAAAGGCGAACTTCGGCGCCCATTTGCTCCAGCCAGTGTTTGAGCCATACCGAGTGCATTAGGTCACGTCTGCGTAAATCAACGTGAATCAGTACGCGTCTGGGATCATTCTTCCGAAACAAGAAAAGGCCTCCAAATCTTTAGGATTTAAAGCCAGACGCGCCAATCTGCCAAGTTACGACAAAATAAGGGGTCGGAACTGCATTAAAACTGGTCTTAAAGTCCCCTCGGCTGGGAGAATTGATTCCCACAAAGTCAACCCTCGCCAGTCGTCGGTCTATGCAACGGCGGATGTTTTCCAGCAAAAGATAGGTACCACTACCCGTCGCTCTGTGCTCTGGCGCATTTGCCCCAAATAAATAATAGCCGCAAGAGTTATCATGGAGAAATAAGGACGCCGAAGCAATTTCCCCCCGCGGGTCCTGGGCAATCAGGAGCTGGCCAAAACCCATCGTCAAGGCAGCGCTCGAGATAGACCGCACCAGGCGTTCCTCTTCCGGGCTCCGCACTATTCCTTGCCGGGCAAACGTGAGCTTGTGAAGCCGATCTAGCAGATCCACGTCAGAAGATTCGGTAGCGAACAGCCCCACGGATTGCGCATGTCGGTATTCATGCCGGCGGACTTTTCTTATGCTGGAGAGATAGGCATTAAAGTCAGTTATAGCACTCAGATCCAGCAAACCAGTATATCGCAGTTCGATCGTAAACTGGCCGCGTTGGGGCTCATGATAGTGAAACCACTGTATGCCACGAAGGTCTTCAATCGCATAATGCAGGCAGAACGAAATGCAATTGTACTGCTGTTCTAATTCGGCCAAAAGAAACCCGATTGCTTTCAGCCCCCATTCCACCCGCCGATGTTGTGGCATACCCCGGACGGCATCATCAAGCATGATGCCCAGATACAAGGAGAAAGGATACGGGGCGCGGATGGGTTGCCCGTCCCTCTTCAGCACCACCGCGCCCAATCGCGGACGGCCACCCTCTTCAACCAACAAAAGGTCATATTCTTCACCCAAGGCGTCCAGGAAGGGCGTGTGACAAAATACGCTTCCTTGGGGTGAGGCGGCTACAAAGCAGTCCCATTTTTGTTTATCCTCACACTCCGTCAATGAGAAGTCCATCGCTGCTCACCTGTAAGCAAATACAGCCACGTCGCATCGCTCGTAGTGATGATGTAGCACCACCTTGCGTGTCAGCGTCTTCAGGCAATACTCCAATACCTCCAGCGGATCGTGGTAAGCCATTTCCGGTTCACGGAAGTTGACGAATTGGGAGGTGAAGTTGAACGCAAGACCTTGGGAACAATACCGGAAGGCCACGGTAATTACCTCTTTCAGAAAGCCGGTGCAATCCGGTACGGCGTTGTTAAACATCCCGGAAATGAATACATAGTCAAAAATCTCATCTATAGGGTCAGCCAACACGTCGCGGCACAGAAAGCGAGCATGCGGGTGCGTCCGAACCGCGGCGGAGATCAGTTCCGGCACGATATCCACGCCCATGTAATCCACATGCCCAAACCGCTCCACCAAGCACGGATATAAATCGCCTAGCCCGCAGCCCAGGTCCAGCACACGCCTGTCCTTCAAGTCAGCAATCTGCATTAGCTTATCGAAACGGAACCACTGTCCATACGGGCTCAATTGACCAACCGCCGGCCCACTGCCATGCTTCAAAAAAAGTTTCCGGTAGTTTTCTATGATCGTCTGTCTCCACATCTCATCCATAGATCAGCTCAGCTCTGCGACATGGCAAAGCACCTTTTCAAAAGCGGTGACAGTATCGTCCAAGTCACGCAGGCTAATATTCGCGTGGCAAATATCGGTAAAAAACAACCCCTGGTAGTGCATCCGCTCGGTCACCGGGCAAATGCCTGGCTCATAGCTCACACATCCTTTGTAGCCCGGGTAGGTAAAGGGAAAGCCATCTTTGCCAAAGGCGATACGCTGTTGGTACACGGGCTCAAGATAGATGGGTTCCACATATCCAGAGTACATGGGGATTCCCTCAGCGTTTAGGGCAGCTACAAATCGATCGCGCGAGAGACCAGTCACCACAGCATCATATCGGATAGCGTAGACGTAGTAACCGTGTCGCACTCCCGCACGAACCACAGGCGGGGTGATCCCAGGCAGCAATGCCAGCCGCTCCGTCAGATGATCTGCCGCCTTAATCCTTGGTATGACCAGCCGTTCCAGCTTCTTAAGCTGCTCACTTGCGATGGCTGCTTCGATCTCCGGCAGCCGGTAATTGAAGCCGATCATATTAACAATGTTCTGAACGCCCTTCTTTTTAACCACTACTTCAGCGTGGTTGCGGATGAGCTGCAATCTATCAGCCAGATAATCATCGTTGGTCACCAGGATGCCTCCCTCACCGGTGTGGATAGTTTTGTGATAGTTCAGGCTGAAAACTCCGATATCAGCCAGCGTACCCGCGAAGCGATTGTGATAGAGGGCGCCGGGAGCCTGGGCAGCATCTTCAATAACCGTCAGATTGTACTCGTGCGCAATCTGCATAATCTCATCAATATCTGCCGGATGACCGAAAAGATCCACGACGATAATTGCCTTGGTATAGGGGGTGATGCGCGCCCGGATGGACTGAGGCGTAATACAGAAAATGTCCGGATCGATATCCGCAAATACGGGAATGGCGCCGTAGACAAGCGCCGCGGTTGCCGATGCCGTCATCGTATATGGAGATACGATAACCTCGTCGCCTGGTCCCACACCCGCAGCACCAACCGCGGCATTCAAGGCTGATGTTGCAGAATTGACGCTGACCGCATGCTTGACGCCAAAATACTCGGCCCACTCTCGCTCCAGTCTTCGTACGCGTGGGCCTCCGTAAAAATCAGGTGACCATGTACCCAGATATTGGGAAAGCACACCGCTTTCCAACACCTCCATTGCGGCCTGCTTCTCCTCTGCACCAATTGTATTGTAACGAGGGAAGGGGGTCGTGCGAACAGGCGTGCCACCATTCACCGCAAGTACGCTCATGAGAAAACCTCCGGAAAATCAGTGTGACACATTTGATAAGCCAGCTTCACCACGTTTTGCGTAGCCCCTTCTGGAAGATTAGCGGTGCCGAGTCGAACGCGTTGTTCACGACGGAATTCCTCATTCAGCAAGGCTTCGCGAAGGGTTGGACCAATTTCCTCTTCTGCATACACAGGCAGACTGAGGCGGCTGCGATTGGTGGGCAGCATATCTGATTTGGTTAGGTTGGGTTGCAGGCTAACCGTCAGGCAGCCAAGATAACAGGCCTCAAGCAGCAATGCGCTGATCATCCCTACCACCAGATCGGACGCCATCGCCCAATCCCGTCCCGATCCGTCTGCCGCAGTGGCAATGCGAACGTGTGCAGGTCGTACACCGGAAAACTTGTCAATGTTTTCACGTGGATGAGGTCTGAGCGCCAATGTCAATGAAACTTGATCGCGTTGCGCAAGCGCGTCCAGCGCAGCAATCAATAGGGCTAGCACACGCTGCTCGGTATACCCCAAGGACTCGCCATATAGCTCACTCACAGGCTGTGAGGCAAAAAGAACCAGAAGCTCCTTCTCACCAACTCCAAGGCGCGTTCGCAGCGCGGTCCTCCGCGCGATCGTAAACGTGGCTCGCACTGAAGATAGGCTGTCAAGGTGTGGCGCGCCAGTTACTATCAGAATCTCCGGCGGAAATCCTTCGGCCAGCATCTCTCGCTGTGCCAGGGCATCCATTACAGCAATGCGATCGGGGAGATAAGCCAACGCGCCCGTTTCATCGTCAAACCGAGCCCGGTAGTTGGTCCAAAAGTCCAATACGGTCAAGGAGGGCACGCCGAAAGCGCGGGACATGGCTAAAAAGGGTTTCTCCGGCTGTTCGGGCCCCCAGGTAGTGCCGGTGATCAGCAGGGCCGGGCAGAAATTCCGGAAATAGGACTCGGCCACAGTCATCGATGGTACCTCGAGTAAATCCTCTACATCGAGGTTATACGACTGAAGAGCCGGCGCCGCGTAGCGAGAGGCCAGACTGCGCGGATTCAGCCGCCCTTCCATTTTCAGTCGCGCCACAACGGGAGCAATTGCCGCCGCTCCTCCTGCGTCACCGCAGACGACAAGAACGATTGGTTTCATGCTACAACCCCACCCGGCGCGGCTGACCATCCAGAAGGGAAGCTCTGGCCGCAAATGCCATTTCCAGGGCCACCACTCCATCGTAGCCGGTGCAGCGAGGTTGGCCTCCCTCCTCAAGACAGCGCACTATATCCACGACGACATGCAAAAGGATGTCTTTCAAGTCCCCGCGCAGTCTGGATTCCGAGCGGGCCAATTCGCGATAGCCCCTATAACGAGGACTGGGCACAACTTCATACACCTCCAGATCATGGCCAAAGTCCGTCAAGCGAATGCGTCCTGCTGTGCCAACCAGATCCATCTCGAAGTGCGCAAAGTGACGCGCGTCCAAACCAAACAGTGAACCGTGGGCGCCGTTGACGAATGCTAATTCCACATCCAGGGTGGGGTCGCTGGATTCTTCATGAAGCCTGTCCTGTCCCTGTATTCCTTTGACTTCACCCGCCAAATAGCGGGCCAAATCAAGCCAATGAGTACCATTGTTCAACAACCCCTTGCCATAATAACCTGAGACCGTCTGCAGGTTGCCCAGTCCGCCCGCGTCTAGCCAGCTTTTCAGGGCTATATGGCTGGGAGCAAAACGGCGAATATAATTCACGGCCAAAATAATCCCACGATCCTCAGCCAGTTGAGCCAATTCACGCGCCTCTTCCGGATCCAGTGCTAGAGGCTTTTCGGCAAGCACTGCCTTGACCCCTGAGGCCTGAAGCACGCTGCGCAACAGAACAACATGGGTGTAATCGGGCGTGCACAGGCTGACGATATCGGGACGCTCCAACTTCAGCAACTCCAGCGAATCGGTATATCTTGCCGCTACATGCCACCGCTCGCCGCAACTAGCTAAGCGAACAGGATCAACGTCACAAACGGCGACCAGTTGAGTCTTCGGGCAAGCGGTATAGGCCCCGGCATGGGTATAGATCCCAACGGTATCGTTGGAATTCTCCACCCCGCTACCTATCCTACCGCAACCAATCATTGCCGCTCTGTACATGACCTAACGAACCGCCTTCTGTTGTATATTCTCGTTGAGCCTGCGCAGCTCTGGATGGCGTTTAAACAGGGCCAGGATGTCTGACATGGAAAAATGCGGATTGATAGGATAGAGAGATTCAAAAACGTGCCTGACCAAATCAAAATCCTCCTGCGTGTCAACAGTCAGACGCAGGTCGGCGTCCTGGGGCGGAAGACCACTCGCGATATCCAATAAGCGGAATTGTTCCGGGTGCTCGCAAATATAAAGCGAGACATGCTCGCGGTCTGCCGGGTCCTGCGTGAGCTCGGCCACCTGCGCCAGGACCGCCACTGGAAACACTTGTGCTTCCATCCCCCGCGGATAGCTACGGCTCAAGAGGTTGGCGCAATAATCCACCGGGTTCGACATAAATGTGGCGATCAGCTGATCGATCACACCCGGATCAATCAACGGACAATCGCCCGTGGTTTCAACAATTAGATCCGCATTGACCGAGCGTGCTGCTCTGAGAACCCGATCCAGCACATCTTCTTCGCTGCCCCGAAAGTATTTTGTGCCTAACTGACACGCCAACTCGACGATCGGATCATCTATAGGGTTATCCGTAGTGGCAACCACAATTTGGTCAACCTGCCGCACACGCTGCAGTCGTTCAATCAGAAGCGCCAACATGGGTCGGCCAAGGATAGGCTTGAGTACTTTGCCCGGCAGGCGCGTGGAACGCATGCGGGCTTCGATGGTGCAAATAGTCCTAACAGGAGTGTGTTCCGATTTTTTTGCTCTCATTCCTATGCTCACTCTGGTCTCAATCTTATCCGGAAAACCATCACCGCACGGCAGCGGCACCAAACTCGTCAAGAAATATCTTGGCGCTAAGAAAGTAGAAGAGAAACTTGCTCTCACTGTTGGGCAGATAAGGCTTATCCATCAACTCCATGATCCGCTCGCGCTGCACGTGCTCAAAAATCTCGCTGTTACTAAGCACTGAGCCTCTGACCTCCGGATCCTGCAGATCAAGAAATGAAAGGATCGGCGCGTTAAATCCCACCTTGCGGTGGTTGTCGAGCACGCCATCGGGCGCGATTCCGCGCGCCGCATCGCGTAGCACGGCTTTGGCGAATCCCTCCTGAACAAGATGTCGGGATGGAATCGAGCAGCAGAACTCGAAAAGCCCCCGGTCCAGATACGGCGACCGGTTTTCGATCGAGAAGCGCATCGCGTTGAGGTCATCCTCATGAAGAATCGGTGGCACCGTTTCGTGAAAGATTTCGTTCAACATGCGATTGCGCAATAGGCTGTCAGTATAATTGCGTTCGGCAAACGGCTCGCGCCACGGCGTCTTGAGATAGCGTGAAAATTTGTCCGCATCGAGGAAGATATGGTCACGGAAGTTCGGGTTTTTGATAAACAGGTCTGGATCGGTCAGATAGCGATTGCGAACGAACGGTCGAATATATTTCTCCCAGCTTTGCAGCGCGTTTGCGTGCGAGCCAGAGTCACCATGAATCTCATACAGATATGCCAGATGATGGTCATAGTAGCCGCTGAACAGTTCGTCCGCGGCTGTTCCACTGACCGATACGCGGTAACCATGCTCAGCTATGCTTTCCATCAGCAGCCGGTGAGCGTAGTAACTGATTGTGTACACGGGGGCATCATGATCTCTTACCAAGTCGCAGAGCCGCGGAAGAAAGTTTCGGGTGCTCACTGGGATGGCTGTATGGCGTATCCCCAGCGACTTCACTGCGTGATTCATCATCTCCTGCTCTTCGTAACGCGAGTCTTCGTTCACGATGGTGAATCCGTGCACATCGTAGTCAAAGATGCGCTTCGCAATGCTGATCAACACATTGGAGTCGACGCCGCCGCTCATGCAGAAAGCAAGCGGCACATCGGCGCGCAACCGCAGTTGCATGGAGTGGATTAGGTGTTCCCGAGCCCCTTTAACGGCATCCGCGTATGGCATGGCCTCGTCCTGCACCAGGCGCGGCTCCCAGTAACGCCACAATATCTCCTTCCCGGCAGCATCGATGTGAAGAACGGATGCCGGCGGGAGCTCACACAGCCCCTTGAAGAAACTGTTGCGGTCCTTGTAGAGCGCCTTATAGCCGTTCACCAGGTAACGATAGAGGTGGTCATGATTTACATCCAGGCGCCGACCTAGGAGTGCGAATATAAACTTGACCTCCGAACCGAAGTATAAGCCGGAGGGATCCCGAAAGAGGTAGAGCGGCTTTTCTCCGAAACGATCGCGCACGAGTGAAAGCGACCCTTGTGCCTCGTCATATAAGGCGAAGGCCCACATTCCTTCGCAGCTGTCGAGCATCGGAAATCCTGAATGGTCAATGGCGCCGAGCAACACTTCGACATCCGAGCTAGTCGTGAATCGGCGTCCGTACACGGCGAGCTGTTCCCTGAGCTCGATGTAGTTATAGAGCTCGCCGTTGAAGACCATGTGCTTGCTCCCGACGGCAAAGGGCTGGTTCGCCCGCGGATCCAGATCGATGATGCTCAGGCGGGTAAAAAGCAGATAGGCATTAAGGCCCGCCGGGTTGTTCCAGCATCGGAATGCGGTGTGGTCCGGGCCCCGATGATGCATCAGCCGAAGACAGGCTTGAACTCGCTTTGATTCGATCTCACGGGTTCCAAAATATCCTGCAATACCACACATGCCGCCAGCCCCTTACGACTACTTCTGGGTCCCCGTGCCGCCCCAGGCACGGGGAGAAATTTGTGGCGCCGAGCGCACGGTCTTTCCAGGCGTCTGGATTATTGGCATAACCTCACCGCGACACCACCGTGATGCGCTTGAGGCGGAAAAGATCGCGCCCAGGCAGATTCACGCCCGGCTCTGCCGTTGGACAACAAACAATACCGTGCCCGCGCAATACTGCGATCACCTGATCCGAATAGCAGTGCACCAATCCCTCAGGATAAGAATAATGCCAAATCGGAGTGCCCAGATATGCGCGCAGTTTCTCCAGACTACTATCGATTTCGTACTCCAGTTCGTGCGGATCGAGGTAGGACAGGATTCGATGCGTATGGCCGTGCCCTCCGATGTTGAACAGCTCATCCCGGTTTAAAGTGCAAATCTGATCCCAGGTCATTTTATGATCCAGCTCAGGGTCAGGAACAATCTGGCCAACGCCGAGCTGTTGGCAGAAATCGTCGGCAAACTCATAAGGGTCAATGGCAGAATTGCCCTTTAGAATCCGGCGTATCCTGTCGAGAAGATCGAGCTTTTGATCGCGCGTTTCATAGTCCCCCTTCAGGCCGTGTTCCTTGGAATCGACTCGAATTGTCTCCAGCTTTTCGACGGCGCACTCGATCCGGTCAATCCATGACATGGCGTTGTTATCGATAAAGTCCGTTGTGACGTAAAACGTGGCCGGAATGCCGAGTCGGCGCAATGCCGGCGCGGCTATCGTAGTGTTGTTCTCAAACCCGTCATCGAAAGTCACGGCGAAGGCGCGTGAAGGAAGTGCGCCTTCGCCGTTGTGTGCCGCCACAATTTGCGGCATGGAAACCGGAACGCCATGGGCCAGGAGGTCGTGCAGAAAAGCCTCAAAGTGTTCCAGCTCAATATGCTTACCCGTGTAATTGCGGATCGAGTAACACTGTCTGCGGATCACCCCGTGAAAGAGAAAAATGACAAACCCACGATCATCCAAAAATGACGAGTACCCGGTCATAGCTGACTCGTGTGCCTGGTGAACTTCTTGAGGCAGTCTTCTTTTAAAACGGCCGGCATGTGTGAATAATAGCGCCCCCGCCTCAATTGTTTGCATGAGGGTAGTGTTCCGGCAGCATCCAGGTGGCAGAGGGCGGCAAGGGAAACATCCACGCATACCCTGGTGTTGATGGAGCGCAATTCGTGCAGCCGAGTCTGCCGGGTGATCTTAAGTTCGCCTTGCATCACGATGTCTCCGGTGTCGAAATCGGCATCCACATGATGCAGCGTAGTGACCAGGTTCGCGAAATCCCGATGGTAGATCGCCCAAAGATGGGTATCGAGCCCGCGATAGTATTCCGGATTGCCGCCGTGCAGGTTCAGGCAGGCGCACCCGGGAATTCGGATGATCTCCGGCCGCAGCCGTCCCGTACCGAAGACGAGAAGAACTGCCGGCCCTGCAGCCTGAAGGGCCGTGGCACATTCCGAATCATTGATGGATTCGAAGGAGTGTGTCTCCGCAATCTCGTCGAATCTGCGAACCGACCCGGAGAGCAACACTTCCCGTTCATAGGCATCGCGGTCCGCCTCGAACGGGTGGAATGTCTCAAATGGAGCGTGAACGGCGCGCGTTTCAAGAAACACGGCAGAAAGAGGGAACCGGGCATTCAGCTTCCAGGCATAAAACAAATGATGCGTCGTGTCCGTCGTAAGTAAAACAATATCGATCGACATAGTTACGTAACATCCGAGAGTTGGATCTGTTCCGCGAAATGAACCTTGCGCTTCAAAATTCTGCCGATCAATGCGGCCTCTTCCCCCGGGACGAGGCCGCCTCCAGGACGAATCCAAGTCAGATCCGATCCCTGGATCCTGTGGCCGGCTTCCAGATCAGCAGCCGCCACAATCGACCGTCGGATGGCTCCGCCTATGGCCTCTTCGCAGGGCGAAATGGTCTTGGAGCGAACACCCAGCAACCGTGTGGCCGTCCGCACGCGCGCAACCAATTCGCACATCCCATCCGGATCCAGCGATAGCAGGTGATCGCGGAAGTCGGAAAAATGACGATCCAAGGTGAAATGCTTTTCGATGATTCGCGCCCCCAACGCCACCGCCAAAGGAGCGGCATCGAAACCAATAGTATGATCCGAATAACCCACGGTTTTACGCAGCGCGCTGGACAGGACGGGGATGGAAAGTAAATTCGCCTGTTCGGGTGGCACCGGGTAGCAGCTCACGCAGTGCAGGACCGCCAATTCCTGCTCTCTTCCCTGAGCCGACCATTGCTGCTCCACAAACGAGACAGTTTTGGCCACCTGTTCGAGCTCGCTCAGTCCCGTGGAAATGATGAGCGGCTTGCCCGTCCTAGCCACGGCGGCAATCAGCGGATAGAAGTTGATGTCGCCGGAGGCGATCTTATATGCATCCACTAGTGGTTCAAGGAGGCGTGCGCTTTCGAGATCGAACGGCGTGGAGATGAATAGCAAGCCAAGCGAATGAGCCAGAATCGAGAGTTCTTCAAATTGCGGCTGGCTCAGCTCGAAAGATTTGAGGCGCTTAAAACGGGCCTGATCCGAAGGGCTGACATAGTATTCTGTCCGATATGTCTGAAACTTGACCGCAGGCACCCCGCACTGAGCGGCTCTCTTAACCAATTCACAGGCGTTCTGGAACTTCCCTTCGTGGTTGTTCCCAATCTCGGCGACGACCAAGACCTCCGAATGCAGGTCAAAGCTCCCAATTTTCATTTCCCGTCCCTCACGAGTCCGGCCACGGCCAAATCGCGCACGGTTGCCAGCTTGTCGTAGCGTTGGATTTGGTCAAAGAGATCGCCGCCATCTGGCTCCATATAGGCACGCTGAATCCAGAGGCACCGGTCCATCGCACAGACGAGAAGGCCCTGGATGCTTTTGCGATAAACCCGGCCGGGCTCGCCATGAAATTCGCCTTTCATCAAGGTCGAGCGCAGGAGCTTCACGCGCCGTTTCTGATAATAAGTGAAGGCGCCAGGGTACGGATCGGTAAGGGCGCGGATCTTGTTGTGGACCTGCTCGGCGGTCAGCAGATCCCACAGGATCAGCCCATCCTCGGGGAAGCGTAGTGGGAAATAGCGCGCTTCCGCGCTTTCCTGCTTGCGCGCACGATCGGTACCATTCTGAATCTGGGATAGCACCTCAAGCAGCATTTCGGGGAAAGCTCGATTTGCAGTCGCTTGTAGGTCAGCAATTGTGTCATCGATACCGATCGGAAAGGTGCGCTCAATCAAGACATCCCCAGTGTCCACACCTGTATCAACACGAATGATGGATAGGGTGAATTCGCAATCACCATTGATAAGCGCCCAATTCATGGGCGAAGACCCGCGGTACTGTGGGAGTTTGCCACCATGTAGGTTGATGCAGCCTAGCGGAGCGCAATCGATGAACTCCTGTTTGACAATGGGCCCGTAGCCGGCCAGAATCGTCAAATCCGGTGCGAGCGCGCGCAGGCGCGCTATGACTTCGGGGTGATTCACATCGTCGGGCTGGAAAAGGGGAATGCCCATCTGGAGAGCGTGATCCGCGACGCCTCCAGGCGTCCGAGGCCTATTCCCCAAGGGATGAGCGATGACACCGATAATGGTATATTGCGCCGCCGCAAGGGCTCTCAAACATTGCACTCCCCGCTCCTTGTTTCCGGCAAATAGTATGCGCATGCCCTTATTCATTCTCGGCCTTGATATCAAGGAAGAAGTTGCCGCCACGCGACAACTCTTTGTACCATTGGATGTACTTGGGGAATCCCATCTCGATTGGGATCATTCCCTGATAGCCCAGAAGGTTCCGAGCCTTCTTCGCGCTTAGAGTTCCACGGAAGGGCATCAGCTTGTCGCGTTCAACATACTCAACTGCGACCTCCGGAAAAGCCTGACAAATGATCGCGGCAAGGTCATTGATGGAGCGTGAATCGCCGTATGTCATGTTGAAGACCTGGTTGCGTGCGTCTGGGTTTTGGATGATCAACTTCACCCCTGCAACCAGATCGTCGATATAGGTAAAGTCGAGACGTTCGTTGCCATCCCCATCCACGCGAAGTGAGCTACCGTTCATCGCGCTCTCGATAAAGACCTGCCCGACCCTGCGGCTGACGCAGCGCGGCCCGTAGAGGGCCGATGGCCGGAGAATCGTGTAAGGAAGATCGAATACCTGCTGGTAGGCGATCACCATCCGTTCCCCCGCCAATTTGAGGGCGCCGTAAATGCCGATAGGATTCAACGGATGTTCCTCATCCACCTCCGGCGTCTGGAAGTGACCATACACCATGCTGGAGGATAGAAAAATGAAGTGTTCTGCGTGGCCTCGAGCGCAGTCGAGAGCGTTCTCGAGCGTGCGGAGGCTGTGATCGAAGGTGCTGTAAGGATCCTTGTTCGCGCGTCCGGCATGGGCGACTGCAGCCAGGTGGATGATCACCTGAGGTTTTATCTCGAGCAGGATGTTGGTGAGCGCAGAATAATCGCGAGCATCCTGTACATGTAGGGGTATGCTGGCCTCGCGAAGCAAATCCAGCCGCTGGTTGATTACCCGAAGGTAGAGGTCGCGGTTCTGGAATTCACCGCGGGCTGAAGCAGCGAAGGAAAGCAGGTTGTTAACCTGGAGGCTGTCAATGATTTCCACGTCAGCGCCTTCGCGTGCGAGTGCCAGTGCCAGATTATGCCCGATGAAGCCCGCGCCGCCGATCAAAGCGATGCGCCGGTTTTTCAATTCCAACATCATGACTTGACCTCCCTAACGGCTCGGTTAAAAGCATGCGCGATATAATCGATATCCTCGGTGCTAAGGTGAGGACCTACCGGCAAGGCGATGGATTGGTCGCTGATACGCTCAGCTTGAGGATATGCGCCAACAGTAAAGCCATATTTATTTCGATAATAAGCCATGCGCGGCACAGGTTGAGGGTAATACAGACTAGTGCCTACGCCCGCCTCGTTAAGTCGGGCAACGATTGCCCGGCGTTGTTGCGCCAATCCCGGTTCGAGAACGACGCTGAGACAATAGTGGCTGCTGGCAGCATGTGTGTGGCATGTATCCAGTACGTCTAGGCTGGCCAAGCCTCTAAGCGCTGCTTTGAGCCGGTCGAAATTCGCACGCCGTCGATTGAGGTTTTCGCCGATGCGGCCGAGCTGCTTTCGTCCCAGGGCAGCATTAATATCGCTCAACCGGTAATTCAAACCCAGTGTCGGGACGTCGTACATCCCCGGGATGCTCCGCTCAGCAAAGGATCGATCGACCCCGAAGCCGCGAGCTTTGGAAACCTTTTCGGCCAGGTCTTTCTGTCGGCTAACGAACATCCCTCCATCACCTGTAGTGATATGTTTTACCGGGTAGAATGAGAAACATCCGGCATCGCCGAACGTGCCAACATGCCGGTCTTTGTACCGTGCCCCTAAGGCCAAAGCACAATCCTCAATCACTCTTAATCCGTGCCTATCGGCTACGGACATGATGGCGTCCATTTCGCACGGGATGCCGAGGAAATGAACGAGGCCGATCGCCCTGGTGCGCGGCGTGATCAATGCCTCCAGCTCGGCGCAATCGATGTTGCCGGTTGCCGCCTCGCAGTCCAAGAAGACCGGGCGCGCTCCGACTATTTCAACCGCATGCGCCGTGGCCGCATGGGTCTGCGCAGCAACGATGACTTCGTCGCCGGGGCCGATGCCGAGCTGCCAGTAAGCCAAGTGTAACGCCGCCATGCAGGAACTGACAGATACGCAGTAGATATCGCCCCCAATGAATCGCGCGAACTCATTCTCGAATGCCCTGCTCTGCGGACCGTGCGTCAGGATGTCTCCCCGTAGCACCTCCGCCACGGCTTGCCGCTCGATATCGCTGATCCAGGGTTTACCAAAGGGGATGGTTCGTCGTTCAGTCATACGTATTCAATCTCTTCCCAGCGGTGGCTGGTAACCGCCCTGTCGCATGCAATACCGATGCTAATTCCGTCGAAAAAGGACTGGGTTTCGGCGTTCAGATCTTCGCCGTTGATAACCGCTGAAACAAAGGCCGGAATCAAATCACCTTTGGTCGCGGGCAGGGTTGGCATGCTGAGGGAATCCGGCAGCACCGCAGGCTCCCTGGTCCGATGCAGGCGCGCCCCGGTATCGTCGTAAATAAATGTACCCTTTGTGCCGAATACTCGAACCACGTGCTGGTGCCGATGAGTGCAACCATAATTAGTAGTGATTCTTGCAGCCATGCCGGAGCCGGATTGCATCATTGCGGTAACATAATCGAGATAGCGAAAAGCTGTCCCCTCCGTAGAAATCCTGTTGCCGATCGCCGAGACCGTTCTGGGCCTTTGACCCGTTAGCCAGATCATCAGGTCGATGAGGTGAATGCCGCCCCCAACGGTTACCGAATAGTTTTGGACATCCTTACGCCACCCTTCGGTAATCTTGTGCAGCCGGCCATAGAGATAATCCCCATCATAGGAATAGACCTCACCAAAATCTCCTTCCTGAATCCTTTCCTTCAACCAGATATAGACCGGGGCAGCCCGCAAGACCAGATTGCTGAAAAGTTTTAGTTCACCGTGGCTCGCGGCCCACAAAGCTTTTATCTTGCGCAGCTGCTCTTGCGTCTGACACAACGGCTTTTCAACAAAAACATGTTTACCTGCCTGCAACGCCTGTATGATTTGGTCAAAATGGGCGTCATCATAGGATGCGATGGAGACAACCTTTACCTGGGAGTCCTGAAGAATCTGCTCAAGCTTGTAGGCAACCTCTCCTTCACCCAGCTCGGCGCTGAGCTGTTTGGCCTTTGCCGCATCAAGGTCGTAAAGCCAGCGGATTTGGCAGCTGCCGACCTTATGATAGGCGCGAGCATGCTGAGTTCCCACCCCTAGGCCAACCACGGCGATGCCAATCCTTTCTGGCGAGACAGTCATTGCGGCTCATTCCCTTGCTGTAACAATCGGGTCAGCTCGTTCAAATCTGTGATGGTATCCAGCGCCAAGCTGACGCTCGCTGGCGTCTGCTCTGTCGAGGCGATATTGAAAATTTTAAACTCGTTCGGGTGGTTGTAATAAAATCTAGTCACGTGCTCGCGATCATCGGCCGAAAGCCGGGTGGGATCGATAGCGGCAAATGTCCTGGAAAGAAGCATTTCAACACTGCGTCCCTTGGGAAAGGTTCTCGGAAAAATATTAGTCACGAGGTCAAGGTCCGATCTGTCACTGTATGCAAGCATGGTTCGCAGCATACGGGGATCGAGCAGTGGGCTGTCGGCGCAAATACGGAAGAACCAAGCGCAGGGGAATTCTTCCAAGCAGGAGCGAAAGCGCGCAAAAACATCCTCAAGAGACCCTCGGTAAACCGAGATTCCCATGCCGCGAACGTAGTGGCTCAACGGGTCATCGGATTCCTCGGCGCTGGTGGCCACCGTGATTCGCTCCGCAGGGATTGCCTGCGTTATCCGGGAAACGACATGTGCAATGACGGGGCGACCGTTCAGCGGCGCGAGCACCTTGGCGGGAAATCGCTCAGAGCTCATCCGGGCCTGGATGAAGGCACGAATCAAGACAGGGTTCTTTTCGCTTCGCATTGCCTCAACGTTCCCGCGCTGAGTTCGCTGGCTCGTTCTCAATCTCCAGCTTTAGCTGCGTCCCTTCAATCTTCACAATGGGCACGTCGCCATCGTCAACGATTCCCAGTTTCTGCTCCAGACAAGTCAGACGTATCACGTCCGCTAGATCACCCGTGCCATTGATCCGGACGCTTTTATATCCCGCCTTGCGAGCGCGTGACAGCAGCGCTGATGCCATGGCACGCGTCTCGCGGTAGAGTCGCATGGAATATCGAATCGAGTCCATCCCCAGCTTGGCACGGAGAGCGATACCAGCCGGTGTAATGATGTACTTCAAGCGCCGCCGCTCCAGTTGCTTTACGCGGATGTAGCCTTTTTTCACCATGCGCTTGACGACGAAGTTGACAGTACCTACCGCCACCCCAAGGGCCTCCGCAAGGCTGGCCTGAGTGACATTGGCCTCAGATTCGATTCGCTCGAGAACCTGAAGTTCACGAAGTGGAGGAGACTGAGTCGGCATTTTGCTCTCAGAAAGCTAAATATTCATCCCTTCATAATTCAACACTTGAATTTTAAAGGAATTATTTCACGAAGTCAATCGTTTGCGCGGGAGGCTGTCAGGATCAGCTGGCTTTGGATCTGGCGCGGTCTTCGTCCCAGGACAATTCCATTCTCGATGAATATCGGAAGCGTCTGAATGGCTACCTCCATGGCCGTCCCTATCGAGAGAGCAAGCCTCTGGAACAGAATTAGCCCGCATTTCACTCCAAAATAAAAGGCCGTTGCCGTTTGGCACCAGTGCTGTGATCCGAAGAACCCGCGCCAATGGTAGAAAACAGCCTCATTGACACATAGAGCAACCCCCGCTTCTTAAGGAGAAGTCGGTCGTTTAGGTAGAACTTAGTTCCCGTAGGGCACGCTGCTTATTGGCGGATCGGCTGGGCTTGCCCGAGGAACTCTTGAAAAGCCAGCGAGGGGGTACCAGGTAAACGCGGGAAATTGTCACGTCCCCGGCCATTCCCGCCATCACGACGGCCGACCGAAGAGCCTTCCTTCCGACGGAATCCTCCACCGGCGTTTCTGCAATAACGCACACCTGCTCAGTACCGGCAGCCTCATCTTCGAGACCGAAGGCAACCACGCGCCCTGCGATGACACCCGGGACTTCCGCAACTGCATACTCAATGTCCTCCGGGTAAATGTTTTTGCCCGCAACAATGATGATGTCCTTTTTCCTGCCGAGGATATGGTATTCGCCTTCCCGGCAGAAACCGTAGTCGCCGCTGCGGTACCATCCATCCTTAATCACCTTCGAGGTTTCTTCGGGATTGTTGCGATACCCGTCGAACATCGAGACCGAACGGATCATGACTTCCCCGACATACCCCTCAGGAAGCGGCTCGCATCCGTCGTCAACGATGAGGACTTCGCAGCCGGAGATGGGCCGCCCGGACGAAACGCAGGCAATCCATTTCTGCCCGGGGGCGGGCACAGCGAAACGTCCCCTCGCGAGATCTTCACGCGAGGCTTCGAGAACCGCGGATTCCTTCCCCGGAATACTCTGCGTTACGGCAAAGGTCGTCTCGGCCATGGCATAGCAGGCCGCAAGCGCCTCTCGCCGGAAACCGTACGGCCCGAAGCGCCGGGCAAACCTCTCGTGGCTGGCATATCGGACAGGTTCGCTGCAGTTGACAAGCAACCGCAAGGAATCAAGGCGTATATCCGCGAGATCTTCTTCGTGTATGTGGTCCGCCATCAGGTTATAGGCAAAATTCGGCATCCATGCGATCGTCGCCTTTTCCCGGGACGCGGCTTCAAGCATCAGCACAGGGGCGGCAATCCATTCGAACGGATCCAGCTGGAAACAGGGGATCCCAAAGGCCAGGGGAAGGTGGAAGGAAGCGATCAGTCCCATGTCGTGATAAAGCGCAGCCAGCTCACGATCTTGTCGCCGGGTCGCAGAGAAATCGCGTCGCCGTATCGGGCCGCGTGTTCCAATACCGCCCGGTGAGAAAGCATAACCCCCTTTTGGAGTCCGGTTGTCCCAGATGAGCGCTGAAGCAGGCAGGGATCCGACGGCAACCCTTCGCTTCCCGTGAATTCACGATCCGCTCCCGCTGGCGTCGTTGAATGATCAACCCATTCCAGGGGGAACAAAACCGCTTTGATTGTACTGGCACGGCCGATCGCAAGCGGGCGCACCATGGGCTCGAGTGCCGTCTCCGTCAGGAGCCAGTCCAGCCCGGAGTGCCGCGCCATCCCTTCCAGCCCATGACGAAATTTGTCCGGTTGAAGCCGGGGGTTGGGATAGGCCAGGACTGCAGGCAGGGCGCCAAACGCTTCGATCCCCAGATAGACAGGATAAAAATCCCGGTTGTGGCGTAGGATCAAGGCGCAGATGTCTCCCTTGCGGATTCCGGCTTCCGCCAGTGCTCGCGCATAAAATCCTGCTCGCCGCAGCAGAGGCTCCCATTTCCAGCGAAACGGCTCCTCTCCTGCCTGCCAGCGTACCATGATCTCGTCATCCGGCCCCTGGTCTGCCAACTCCAGCCAACGCCGACAGAGCGTGGTGTTCGTGCTGATGGCCAAGGGTTTGCTGCCCCCCATATAAATTGCACGATGCAAATTGCAAATTGCGGATTGATTGAGAGTTTTTTCAATCTGCAATTTGCAATTTCCAATTCTATCTTGCTGCGTCGCTTTTTTTGTCCACGAGAGTCTGTAAGTCTCCGAGGTTTTTCAGCCGGATGACCTCGAGGCTCCGGAAGCGAACGCCGAATTCTTTCTCCACCGCCACCAGGACGCGCACGTGGCTGAGCGAGTCCCATCGGGGCACCTCGGAGGCGACGGTGGCTTCCGACAGTGGAAAATCCTCCAAATTCAGCTCTCGCAGAATGGCTCCTTTGAGACGCTCGGAAATCATGCGGTTCTCCAGAGAAGAAGCAATTTATCATTTGTTACAGCTTTCCAGGATTCTCAGGTTTGACGGTCGACTCCCTCCCCATACTGCTTTCACGATGACGTCCGGATTTTTCAGATGGTAGGGATCGGAGAAGTTATCGCGATCCGCTGTGAAGTCATTCGTAAACTCGAAATCATATGTGGGAGCAATCCCACTCAAATCGCACCGGAGTCTCTCGGCATACCTCTCGAGACCGGACTCACCGATGAGTCTCTGAAGGTCCGTATGCGTCGGCGGAATCACGAACACGAGCCGAATTTTTTGGATTTGCAGTGCCGACCGATTTCCTCAAGCTGGGCGTAATATTTCTCCGGGTAAGCATACTGCGCGAAGGACCGCCTGCCGGATACTTCCAGCTGATATTTCCAGAACTCCTCCCGGCTCATGCCGGGTTCGGAGCTGGTGTCCTTTCCGCCAGACAGGAGAAGCAATAGACATTCCCCAACCTTTCTTTCAGTGAGGTACAGGAGAGGATTGTCCATGACCCTCAAGGGCTCTGCCAGGAGGTTGCGGCTGTAATAGGCGTTGTAGATGTTGAGATTGACACCAATGCATACCTCTTTGAGCCTCGTCAGTTTCTCCCCGTACCAGAATGCTCCCGCGATCTCCGGCAGGCTGGCTCCTCCAAAAGAGAGGTTGTAACACTCCTGACCGGCCGCCCGCCTGATCAGCAACGGATCGATCGTATCCGTCCTGGAGTTGCCGAGGATGATGTTGGCCACCGGATGTGCTTGTATTCGCAGAGCTTGGACAGCCTCTCGTAGACCGAGTTGGACACCTGCATTTTGCGTTTGTGGTCATAGATGCTAGAAAGACGGAAATAGTCAAATGGGTCGATCGCTACCACCGCCAGCGCATAGAGCACAAACGGTGTGATAAATATCGCCAGTTTCAGGGCCAGCCTTCTCATGCGGCTCACAAATTCAGAATTGCAGGTATACAAACCGTTCCAGGCCGAATTTTCCAAGCAGCCAGATTACAACAACCAGGGCATAGTATCCGGCCCATCGCACCAGCAGCGGCCTGCGGAGCAGTCGCACACGTTCCCCGAGGATCTCGGCCATGAGGAAGAAAACAATCAGGATGACGGAAAGTAAGGCCTCTTTGCTGCTGATGCCGATATTGCTCAATGCGACGTAGATATTCACGGTGCCGGCCAGTTGAGTTCTCAGGCCGGTAAAAAGGTGGCGAACCACCCACCAGGTGTCCGTAAGATTCTGCGCCCGGAACAGGATCCAGGCGAAGCAGACAAGATTGAAGGTGACGAAAGCCCGCCACCATTTGAACAAAATACTCTTATCAAGTTTCGACGCGCGATAGATTCACTTGCGGTATTTATCTACGGATTCTCCCGCCGCGATGAACAATCCATGAAGCAGACCCCATAGAATGAAGTTCCATGACGCGCCGTGCCATGCACCGGAAACCAGGAAGGTTACCAGCAATGCCATGAACGGTCCCGCAAGCCTCAGGTCCCGCCAGCGCCACTGCAGCGGCCGGAAGATATAGTCGAGAAGCCAGGAGGAAAGAGAGATGTGCCATCTCCGCCAGAAGTCGGCCACGCCTTGCGCGAAATAAGGCTTATTGAAGTTCTCCGTGAGCCGGATATTGAACAGACGGGCCGTTCCCAGCGCAATGTCCGTATATCCCGAGAAGTCCGTGTAGATCTGGATCGCATAGGAATAGGTGGCGACGATCAGCGGCAATCCGGTAAAACCGCCGGCATTACCGTAAACCGTGTTCACAATGACAGCCACACGGTCGGCGATCACCACCTTCTTGAACAGTCCCCATGCGATGCGCAGCAGGCCCTCCCGCGTGTTTTCGTAATCGAACTCAAACGGTTTCCGGAGTTGAATCAGGAGGCCGCCGGCCCTCTCGATGGGTCCCTGCAACAGCTTGGGGAAAAAGCAGACATACAATGCAAAACGGCCTAGGTGCGCTTCGGGGATTTGGATCTCTCTGTATATATCGTTTGAGTAACTTAACGCTTGAAAGGTATAAAACGACATGCCGATCGACGAGAGCACCCGCGGCATCGGGACGGAAACCGTCCCAATCAGGGGTCTCAACAATAGTCTGAGATTCTCAACCGCAAATGGAAGATATCTCATCAAAACCAGTAACGCCAGGTTGATTCCGACGCCCAAAAGCAGGATGCGTTTCTTGCGGCTCTCGACGTTTTCCCGGCCAAGCCAGAGCCCAAAGTAGTATGTGGTAAGAACCACGCCGAGCAGCACCAAAAGCAGACGTGGATCCCTGAGCTGAGCGTAAAAGAAGATGCTTACTCCCTAGAGGAGTAGCCACCTGTGTCTGTCGCTGACGAGGTAGAACACAGCATAGACCAGGGAAAGAAAGATAAGATAGGCAAGGGAGTTAAATGGCATAGATACATTCGTTAGCTTAGCCCGTGGTTGCTTTTATCCCAAGAATGCTGCTGAAGCCAGGAGAATTTTGTTCAGGTTAAGGGAGCACGCGGGGGCAAACCACCGATGCCCAGAATTCAGGAGCACTGGTAAGCGCGGCTTGATCCCCGGGTTACCACAGAGCCGCCTTTCCCTTCATGCTTGGACTTTAAGCCTCAATCGATTATGCTCCCTCTTGCTTATGCTTGAGGTAATTGTACTTGCACTGGTCCCCTTCGTGACGGCATTATTCATAAATGATGCGTTGGGAGGAGGCTACGGAACAATCACCGGACCCACGCTGCTCCTGCTTGGGCACCATCCACAGGATTTCATCCCTGCCATCCTCTTCAGCGAAGCAGTAAGTGAGTATTGGTCCGGGGCATGGCACTTGAAATTCCATAACGTGAATGTCAGGACTTTTCTGCTCACCACCTTCGGTGGCGCGATAGGAATCCTGACCGCGGTGGTTCTCATCGGGGTGACTCTGGTTCTGGTGATCGGCCTTGTTCAGATTGGGCCTCAGGCGATGGCGGATCGGTATATCTACATCCTCCTGATCGGCGTCTTCGTGACGATTGCCCGGGGCATCCCTGAGCTCACCAGCCTGCTGGTGAAGCCTTCCGCTGTTCCCGCCCTTGCTGTCGGTGCTGGAATCGTAGTATTCGCGCTCTCAGCCTGCACGTGGAGGCAGGTGAGCTACTGGAAGGATTCTATCTCTCTCTGGAATCACAGCATCCGCGTGACCGAACAGAACGGGCGAGTTGCCTGTAACTACTTTGCCCACAACGATCTGGGGCTGGCTCTGGTGAAACAACCCAAGGTGGACGAGGCTGCAGTAGAGTTCTCGGAGGTGCTCAGGATCAGCCCGACCTTCGCCGAGGCCCATCGAAACCCGGCGGTTGCTCGATACTGCCAGATAGACTGTGGCGATGCTTGGGATCATGTTCACCTTGCCCGGAAATACGGAGTGCAGGGGCACCCCGGCTTCCTGCGTTCGCTTGCCGAGAAGATGCCTGAACCTCCGCGATAGGGCAACAGGAGGAGTGGTAATGAGTGGCAAGAAGAGTGAGGCGCTAAGGAAGGTCAAGAGGGAACACGAGCCGCTTGGAAAACGGCGGATACGACCAGAGGGTGCGCCTGTTGATCGGAGTCTGGTCTTTGTCATTGCCATCCTGTTGGTCCTAGTCACGCTTGCCGTTTATTGGCAGACACTGGGGAATGGGTTCCTAGCCTATGATGATGGCAAGTATGTCAAAGACAATCCACGGGTCCAGGCCGGCCTCACCTCCGGGAGTATCCTGTGGGCCTTCGACGTCGGCTACGCTGCCAACTGGCACCCACTCACCTGGCTTTCTCACATGCTGGACTGTCAGATCTACGGGCTGAACCCGATGGGCCATCATCTGACCAGCCTGCTCATTCACGTGGTCAACGTTCTGCTGCTCTTGTGGATGTTGGTAGCTATGACCGGCTGCATCTGGAGGAGTGGCTTCGTGGCGGCGCTCTTTGCACTGCATCCTCTTCACGTGGAGTCAGTGGCATGGATAGCAGAGCGGAAGGATGTGCTGAGCACGCTTTTTTGGCTGCTGACGATGCTTGCCTATGTGAGCTACTGCAGAAGGCTTGGGCTCGGGAGATACTTGCTGGTTTTACTGCTCTTTGCCCTTGGGCTGATGGCGAAGCCGATGCTGGTGAGCCTTCCACTGGTCCTCCTGCTGCTGGACTACTGGCCTCTCAGGAGGTCAGGGCCAGACAGAGGATGGGGCCGGCTGCTGTTGGAGAAGATACCGCTGTTTGCGCTGTCGGCGGCTTCCTGTGTGTTGACATTCGTTGCTCAGCGGATAGGAGGAGCGATAACGCCCCTCCAGTCCTACACCTTCGGCACGCGAGTCAACAACGCCATCTTGTCCTACGCTGAGTACCTGCTGAAGATGATCTGGCCGAGGGACTTGGCAGTGCTGTATCCATACGTGACAGCGATTCCGGCGTGGCAGATTACGGCGGCAGGACTTGCACTCATGGGCATTTCCGTCCTGGCAGTAAAGGTGGCTGCCAGAGAATCTGAATATCGATACCTGGCGGCTGGATGGCTGTGGTATCTGGCGACGCTGGTTCCGGTGATCGGGCTAGTGCAGGTGGGGCTTCAGTCGATGGCGGACCGGTATACCTACATTCCTCTGCTGGGTATCTTCATCATGATTGCCTGGGGCATCGCCGACGTCACCAGGCGCCTGATGAAGCCTTCCGCTGTCCCCGCCCTTGCTGTGTCGGCGGGGATCGTGGTATTGGCGCTCTCAGCCTGCACATGGAGGCAGGTGAGTTATTGGAGGGACTCCATCACCCTTTGGAAGCACACAATCGAGGCTACCGAACACGGGCAAGTTTCGTGCAACTACCTTGCGCACAACAACTTCGGCGTGGCTCTGGCGAAGCAGGGGAAGCTGGACAAGGCTGGCGCAGAGTTCGCCACGGCACTGAAGATCAACCAGGGCTATGATGACGCTCACTACAACCTGGGCGTGTTCCTGCAGCAACAGGGGAAGCTGGACGAGGCTGCCGAGCATTTTGCGGCGGCCCTGAGGATAAAGCCAACCCACCCTGAAGCTCAGTACAATGTGGGGCTGATCCTGGCCAAGCGAGGCAGGCTGGACGAGGCTGCGGAGCACTTCTCCGAGGCGTTGAGGCTGAACCCAGCCTTCGCAGATGCTCACCGTGACATGGCTATTGCTCGATGCTTCCAGGGAAACTACGCCGACGCGTGGAACCATGTCCACCTTGCCGAGAAGGATGGCGTAAAGTTGCCCTCCGCTTTCCTCAAGCTGCTTGCTGAGAAGATGCCTGAGCCGCCACGCAAATGACCGCCGCCTGCGACGGATCCTGTGTCCCGTGGGAGCGTGTCAAGATTGCGTTCAGGTCACTAGCCACGGATGTCGCTGATTAAGCGGATGCGCGGATGGAATTGAGAATATGGGTAGCATGCTAAGATTCTGTATCTTCCCCAATCCGCGCTCATACGCACGCATCCGTTCCATCCGCGGCTACTGCTAGAGGCGAGCCCGCCGCACAGCACTTTGTTCCCTATGACATACGCTCGTCTCCCGCCGTCTCGCCTGACACCCCACTATGCCATCCCTATAACGTCCCCAACCAAGGGACCTGCTTCCGGCGCTGGACTTCAGCAGAATGCTTCATGAATGAACGCGTCTCCTGGAATTTTCGCAGGGTCTACAGTGACGGGTTGGCCTGTATGACTCTGATAAGGGCAGGGGATCTTAAGTCCTTCGCGGCACTCAGGGCAGCGAATCAATATGGTTTGGCCCTTGCGCATGTCATGGAACCGCCCAAAGAAATGAATTCGTCGGAGCGGAATTCGCTCGTCGGCTCCGCAGCAATTGCAGGCGAACGTAACCTTCCGCAACCAAGCGAGCATAATCACCCCCGGGCCGGCTGCCAAGCTGGATGAAACCGAGCGGTCGCGCGTTGAGCCCTGTCGAAGTACTTGGCAATCATGGCATGCACCCCTACGCATGAAAACCACCAGCGGATACTGGGATGGATCCCAACCTGCTGGCACCCTGCCATATGGACAGGCGTTCAGAGCCGCGACCGAGCGGGATCACACAGCGTGAGGGCCAGACTTCTCTCCTATCAAAGTTTTTCTGATCTGCATTTGAAAAGCCATCGAATCATGCTATGCAGTACGCTCGCTTCGCTCGCGGCTCTAACATTTATCTAAAGGGCCACAACCATCCAAAATGAGACATCCTCGGGGGGATTTTCAGGGGAGATCCGGGGAACGCCAGGTGCACGAGGCAAGAGGCCTCGGCCTCACTGTTAAAATGATTGAACGGATACCCCAAAATCATTATCCTTTGCTGGCTTCGCGAGCGAGTTTTGCTCGGCTATGCGGCAGGATTTTATGAAGGTAGTTCACATCTTCAAGGACTACTACCCCCCAACCACGGGCGGCATAGAGCAACACATGCGCTTGCTATGCCGGGGATTGGCCGGCGAGATCGACGTCACGGTGCTTGTCCCGAGCCGGTCCAGTCGACGGAAGGAAGAGCACCTGGAGAGAGTCAGAATCATTCGCGTGCCCGAGTTTGGACGATACGCATCCGTGCCGCTTTGCCCCACGGCGCCGTTCGAACTGCGCCGCCTTCGTCCCGACGTGGTGCACCTCCATTTTCCGAATCCGATGGGGGACCTCACCTATCTCCTGGCAGGCAGTAAGACACCCCTGGTCTTGGCATATCATTCTGACATCATTAAGCAGAGAGCGTTTCTTCCCGCATATCGCCCTGTTCTGCGGCTGCTATTCAAGAGGGTCGGAAGGATCCTCGTGGCCTCCGAGGAGTACATCGCCTCTTCTCCACTCCTTTCCGAATTCCGCCGGAAGTGCGCCCTTGTCCCATATGGCGTAGATCTCGAAGCATTCGTCCCACGCGATGGAGAAGGGACTGAGATCGAATGCTTCCGTCGACGGCACGGCAACCGGCTCGTGCTTTTCGTCGGCGCACTTCGATATTACAAAGGACTGGATGTCCTCCTGAACGCGATGACAGGCGTGGAGGGTTGTCTTGTCATCGCCGGCCGGGGCACCGAAGGAGAGTCCCTGAAAAGCATGGCTCAGCAGCTCGGGATCGCAAACAAGGTTGTTTTCACCGGGGAAGTCTCCGAATCAAGGCTGCGTATTCTCCTCAACGCCGCCGACCTGTTTGTCTTTCCCTCCATTGATCGCTGTGAGGCCTTCGGCATTGCGCAACTGGAGGCGATGGCTTGCGGTAAGCCTGTGGTTGCCAGCGATCTTCCCACAGGAGTGCGACTCGTCAACCGGCATGAAGTTACCGGTCTGCTAGTCAAACCCGGAGACCCGGGCGCTTTGGCGGAAGCCCTGAATCGATTGCTTGATGACCCGATGCTCCGCAGCAGCTTTGGCTCTGCCGCACGCCGGCGGGTTGAGCAGGAGTTCTCCGCAGATCGCATGGTGTCCAGAATCCTGGAGGTTTATCGTGAAGTCCTTGGCCAGTAACTCATCCGCCACAGCTTCCTTCTCCTGGGAGGCGGCGGTCAAGCGTGCGTTTGATGTCGCGCTGGCGGGCACAGGCCTTCTGCTTTCGGCTCCTCTCTGGGGACTCATTGCCCTCGCAATTGTGCTGGACGACGGGCTGCCGGTCTTTTTTCGACAGAACCGGTGGGGAAAGGGAGGCCGGCATTTCCCTGCTTTGAAATTCCGAACAATGCGCGTCGGCTCAGAAAACCAGCGCTCGATTCAAGCCACGGCAGAAGATCCCCGGATAACGCGAGTCGGAAGAATTCTCCGTGCCACTGCCCTGGACGAACTTCCACAGTTGTGGAACATCTTTAGAGGAGACATGAGCTTTGTCGGTCCCCGGGCTCTGCCTATAAACGAGATTCAGTCCAACTCTCACGAAGGGAATCTTCCTGACGAGGAAATCCCGGGGTTTCGGGAACGCCTCGCAGTAACCCCGGGATTGACCGGGATCGCCCAGATCTACGCCGACAGGGATATTCGCAGGGCCCAAAAGTTTCGCTACGATCTCTTATACATACGCCGGCGGAGTTTCTTGCTCGACCTGCGCCTGATCGTGATGTCGTTTTATATCAGCTTTCTTGGCAAATGGGAGGCGCGCGGGGGTAAGATAAGTGCGCGCAAAAAGGCAGCAGGAGAAAACCAAACCACGAAGACCTCGGAGAATTGGAGTTAGCGATTTGAGGGATGTAATCATCATCGGCGGTGGACCCGCGGGGCTTTACGCTGCCCGGAGCCTGGCTCGTGGAGGATTCGACGTTACGATCATTGAGGAGCACCAAGTCGCGGGCGAGCCGGTGCACTGTACAGGCATCCTCGCGCCTGAAGCGTTTGACGAATTTGCTCTTCCTCGGACATCGATTCTTAACGAACTGAAGACGGTCCGATTCCATTCTCCCGCGGGGCAGGTCATTCAATTTGCTACAGAGCGCATCGAAGCTCTTGTTGTCGATCGGCGTTCGTTCGACCAGAGTCTCAGCCGTTCGGCCCGCGATGAGGGTGTGGATATCTGCCTGGGACGCAGAGTTGCCAATATTGCAATTGACAGCACGTCTGTCCGTGTGCATTGCGTCGGCGAGGAATGTGCGCGCACATCGCGAGCCTGCATTATCGCGACCGGTGCGGCATATGGATTGCACCGGGCCCTAGGGCTCGGTTTTCCACCCGTGTTTCTCAATTCGGCGCAAATTGAAGTGCCCGTGTTCTGCCCAGGCGATGTCGAACTGCACTTTGGCGCCGCGGTAGCGCCTAAAGGATTTGCTTGGATCGTTCCCGTCCTGCGGACAACCGGAAACCACGCCCGCGTAGGACTGGTCTGTGAAGGGAATGCCGTTCACTACTTCGGCCGATTTCTGAATCGAGTGCGGGAACGGTGGGGGATTGAGGCAGACCAGGCGGTCGAGCCCCAGCAGCGTATTTTGCCTTTGGCGCCTATCCGTAAAACGTATGGGAGTCGGCTTCTCGTGGTTGGGGACGCCGCAGGGCTGGTCAAGCCCACTACCGGAGGGGGCATTTACTACGGGATCGTAAGCGCGGCGATTGCAACGCATGTCATGGCAGACGCACTACGCCGCGACCAGCTGAGCGAATCTTCGCTTCGCGCATACCAAACTTGCTGGCAGGACCGGCTCATGGAAGAGATCGAAGCTCAGCTCACGCTTCGATTGCTCCTCCAGAGAATGACCGACCCTGAAATCGAAGGGTTTTTTGACTTGGCAGCGACGGACGGGTTAATGCCACTCGTAAGAAAAACCGCAATGTTCAACCAGCACCGGAAGCTGATCCTGGCCTTGGTGAAGTATCCGGCGACGAGAAAGATACTGTTCCGCAAGCTGGTAGCTTGAACAGTTTTGGCAGTCCTGGCTGCCGGCGGGATCCTTGTTATTAAGTATGAAGCGCATACCACCCCAAGATCGTCGAAAACAACAAATAACTCCGGCGCAGTAGTAAATCGATGGAATCTCATCTTCCCTCACGACTTGGATTTCTCTGTGACAAGGTCATGGAATCCGCTTGGCTTCTCGGGCTGATTCTCACACCTCTCTTCTTTAACAGGTACAGTTTTCAGAGCTTCGATCCCGATAAAGCCCTGCTTATGCCTTCGCTGGCTGTCATTGCAGGCGCAGCCTGGGTGTTGAAGAGAACTGATCTGCGCTTGCGGTCCATCAACGAAAGGCGGGAGCTATCCATTGAGCTTCGTTGGTGGCGACGTCCCCTCGTTATTCCCATATTAGCTCTGGCCGGCACGACACTTCTCAGCACGATGTTTTCAGTGGCCCCGCTTATTAGTTGGTGGGGCTCCTCCTATCGAATGCAGGGCACATTCGTTATTTTCAGCTACATGCTGCTCTTTTGGGTTCTGTCGGATGGCTTGCGAACCGCTGCACAGTGGCGGCGTTTTCAATTCACCGTTATGCTGACCAGCTTCGCCGTCTCCTTGGGCGGAATCCTCCAGTACTTCAATAAGATCCCTCTGCTTTTTGGAGTGGATATTTTTTCCGGACGCATAACCTCGAACATGGGCAACCCGATCCTTATGGCGGGTTACCTGATCATGGCAGCTCCCATCACAATCGACTGCCTGATTGTCGAAATCCGGACGTTGACTCAAGGGAAGGTCGCGCCAGGTCGCGTCGTAATCACCTGTGCCGTCTCGCTGGTTCTTCTGTCGGACATAGTGGCGGTCGTTCTCTCGGATAGTCGCGGACCGATGATAGGAATTATCGTGGCCGCGTATGTGGCCGTTCTCCTTTATCTGGTGACATTGCGTCAGGACGGGGCGCTTTGCCTGCGGGAGGTCGGTCTGGCATTAGGAACGGGAGTCCTGGGGCTGGCACTCTTCAGCCCTGGGCTCTACGGTTTCACTCACTTTTCGCGGGGGATTGGGCTGGTATTAATGCATCTTTCCATGGCCACCGTATGTGCGCTCTATGTCTTTCTACTTTTCAAGAAGCAAACAAGGTGGCTCTGGCTAAGCTGGCTATCGCACGCTGCTCTCTTGGCTGCAATCTTCCTACTGTTCAGCTTTTTTTCCCCTTCTGGCGTCCACGGGGCCAGCCGCTTCATGGCAGGGGGAGAAATAAGAAGTTCGACCGTAGAAGTGAGGCATCAAATATGGCAGAGTGTCGTCGACCTATTCACAAAAAATGATCGGCTAACCGGGCCCGGTGGCTTCCAAGACCGTCTGGCAAGCGTTCGGCGATTGATCGGTTATGGTCCGGAGACATTCTCTTTTATTTTGCTTCCCTACTACAAGCGTGGCGTCGCGGCATTGGAAGGCCAGAACACGGTCCGCGATCGTGCCCATAATGACTCCTTTGATTCTCTAGCTGCAACAGGGGTCCTAGGACTTGCTGCAAATCTAGCCCTGTACTTCAGCATTCTGTACTGCGCCCTGAATTGTTTGAACCTCATTAATAACAAAAAAGATCACAGGGTTTATGTATCCCTCTGCGTGGCTACCTCACTTTGCGGTGTCGTGGTTCCTTGCCTATTCGGAGCCTCCTACCTGGCCGGAGTGGGAATCATGGCAGGATTCGTCGCTACTATTCTATTCTATAGTGCGTACGCTGGATTTCGGCAAAGCGAACTGCACGGCAACCAAGCCCACGCTCGCAGAGTATCTCTGCTCGCGATTCTCACCGCCATAGTCGCCCACATCATCGAAATCCACTTCGGCATTGCCACCACAGCGTCGCAGACGCACTTCTACCTTCTCGCCGCCGCGGCCAGCGTTTTGGGATCCAGAGATTTGACCGGGGAGGGCATCGCCACTCAGGCCGATAACACGTCCCAGCAAGGGAAGCGACCAAAAGAGCGGCAGAATAAAACGCCCAGTAGAAGGGCCGGTTCGCCAGAGGCAGAGTTCGACAATTACCGGCTTCTTCCATATGCCATTCTTACTGGCATAATGCTCCTCGTGCTGGATTGGGATTTTATTTTTAGTCGCGGGGAAACCGGCGCCTTGGCACTCTTCTGGGGAGCTTGGACGAAGTCTTCGACTGCTGAGAACCAGCAGGCCACACAACTGGCAGCCATTTCCATTGTGCTTCTGACTGCTGCTGTGGGATTTGCCCTCGGAACCAGAGAAACACGGGTATCGGGTCAAACCAAAAGGGTAGGCGGCTCCAGCCTGTCTGTTTTTTTTGCCGTAACGATGGGAATCTGGCTTTTCTTTGGCCTCGGGCTCTCTGGGATGCTCCTGCCGACTTCCACGGCGCTGGCTCCGATGCAGGCGGCCAGTCTCACCTCCGACCTCCTTTATTTTTTTTCTGCTAGTCTGGGAGTGCTAGCGGTTGCGCTTGCGGCAAGTCTGTGGGGCCGCGACGTCAAGAGGGGCATCAGGTGGGCAAAAGCCTCAGCTTTTTCACTGATTATGTTAGGCCTCTTCCTGATCGGCGCAGTTTTTCTGATTGACCGTCTGACGATCGGTCCGCTGCGTGCGGATATCTATTACAAGTTGGGTTTGGACGCCGCCAACAGCGGAGGGCTCCAGGAATCTATTTCCTTGTTCCAGGGAGCGACCGACTTTGCCCCCTACCAGGACTATTATCAGTTCTTCCTCGGTCAGTCTCTTGTCAGAATGGCTGTCAACACAAACGAGCCTCAGCTGCGCCGGCGGATATTCGATCGTGCGGAGAGAGTACTTAAAAAAACCCTCGAAATGAACACCTTCAGTACCATGAATATTCGAAATCTTGCTTCGTATTATGTCGACCGCGCCGAACTGGAGAAAGACCCGGTAGTACGAGCGAACTATCTCAAAGATGCTTTATCTTACTATAAGGATGCAAGCAAGCTCAGTCCAAGTAACAGCGATCTATTCAAAGAGTGGGGCCACGCGCATTTTCTCCTGGATCAAGTCGACGCGGCTCGGCGCTGCTACAAAGAATCGATCGACCTCAATGCGGAAAATGCCAATACCTATACGCTTCTGGCCGAGTTAGAGTCTAGACAGGGAAATCTCGATGAGGCTTTGCGAGACATCTCTCGCGCATGCCAGATCAGCCCCACGGACCTGAAGATCCAAAGCCAACGCGCCCTTCTCTTAAAACGGCTCAATCGATACAATGACGAGATTGCGTCGAAGCTCGATGCGCTGCTCGGCAACAACGGCGATCCTGCCACGCTCAATCAGATGTCCGCCCTTTATGTCCAGCTTGGCGACTACCATCGCGCACTGTCCTATGCACAGCGCGTTTATGCGCTCCTGCCCAGAGACAAGCAACCCGCCTACTACCCCACCATTCAGCAGCTTCAAAGCCGTTTGAATCAGTAGCATTCCAACTGCTCCGACGGGCTCCAAGACCTCGAGCGTCACAAAAATAGATGGCTTCAATTTGTATCTCTTGAAGAAGTCTACCGTTTATCACACAGATTACCCTAGCCAGCATGCGCTCCTCCGACATTTCACTTCAAAACGCTCAATATTTGTCCTGGATCTCATCTTCCGCCTTTCCTTTTCATTGCAACGATCGATTTCAGAAGTTCCTGCGTCTCAATATATTCAGGAATTAGCTTCAGCGCTAGATTAATCTCCTTTGCCGCTTCATCCAGACGATTCTGATCCATGTAGACCTTTCCCAGATTCACGTGTGCCTCGGCATTCTTGGGATTTTCGTCAACAGCTAGCCGTAACTCTCGCTGTGCCTCCTCCCAGAGTTCTTGCTTCCGATATACCTCCCCGAGGTTACTGTGGGGTTCAGGATGATCGGGAAGAATCTTAATTGCCGCCTTAACATCCTTCCGCTCCGCTATCCAGGCGACCGACTCCACATGAAGAGGATGCACAGCAAACAGAAATGCGGTTAACGCACTCCCGCGCAAACAGCCAGTCATTTGATTTAAAACCAGGAAAAGCAGGATTGCGTTGATAGCATGTATTCCCACGCTCGTCAGATGATGGCCCTTGGGATTGAGACCAAATAGCTGAACATCCAGCATGTGCGACAGCCAGGTGATGGGATGCCAATTGGCAGCATGAAAAGAGGTGAAAGCCCAGGAGATGCTCGCGCGGCTCAATCCGGCACGGACCTGCAAGTTCTTGGTCACATAGGAGTGATCGTCATAGGATAAAAACTCGAACCTGCTGGTCTGCCAAAAAACAACCAAGACCACAACTACCAGCGACAAGCATACGGCCACAAACAGCAAGGGTCGGACTCGTATTTGAGGCGGAGCTTGGTCCATCGGAGTCCTCTGTGATTTGCCCTGCTGTCTGTTTGCGATCACGGCAAAAAAGCTATGGTTGAGGAAGGCGCTAAACCACGAAAACCTGGAAGACCTCAAAGAAATATAACAGAATTAAAGGATGTGAGTCTCCTTCAATTTGCTTATAACGATCTCGACGCATTCATCGACGGTCTTAAGATCGGTGTCGAGAATGATGTCCGGGTGCTGCGGCTCCTCGTAGGCCGAAGAGACTCCGGTAAAGTCCTGGATCTCGCCTGCTTCAGCCTTTTTGTATAGTCCCCTTGGGTCGCGGCGTTTGCACACTTCAAGACTGCACCTCACATAGATCTCGAAAAACCGTCCGTCCGGAATCAACGACCGCGCAAAGGAGCGCTGGGCCGCAAGCGGCGAAATAAAGGTGGCGATCACAATCGCGCCGTTCTCGAAAAACAGCCTTGCTACTTCGCCTACACGGCGGATATTTTCGGTGCGATCGGCATCAGAAAAACCCAGGTCGCCGCACAGTCCCTGACGAACGTTGTCGCCGTCAAGCAGCGTGGTTTGATACCGCTCGTCGAACAACCGTTTCTCGAGCGCCCTCGCCAGAGTAGACTTCCCGGAACCGGAATAGCCGGTGAGCCACAAAACCGCAGCCTTGTGCCTGTGACGGGCTTCACGGGTTTCGCGTGATATGTTCCAGCCGGTCCAAATTGTGTGGGGCGAAGTTTTGCGCTGCGCCTGTTCCCCACCCAACTGCTGGATCACCCCCTCCACGTTCCGTACCACGCCGCGGATCATGCCGGCTGCGACTGTATTGTTCGTCAAATGGTCGACGAGGATGAATGCTCCCGTGCCCCGGTTGACACGATAGGGATCACAAAAAATCGGCTGGGAGGTGCGGATCTCAACGCGCCCGATCTCGTTCAGGTGAAGCCTATCGGCCTTTTCCCGATGCAGAGTATTCACATCGATTTTGTAGACTATGCGGGGAATGAACGCTTTGACACCGCGGGTAGTATGCTTGAGAAAATAAGTCGCGCCGGGCTCCATCGGACCGTCGTCCAGCCAGCACAGGATCGCCTCGAAACTTCTCCCTGCCAGGGGAATGTTGTTCCTGCGGACAATCATGTCGCCGCGGCTCACATCTATGTCCCGGTCGAGTGTCAGGACCACCGACTGGCCGGCAAAAGCCTCTTTCAGGTCACCGTCATAAGTCACTATGGATTTGACACCCGCCACTTTCCCGGAGGGCAAGACCAGCACTTCCTCACCGAGGCGGATCGTTCCTGAGACAATGCGGCCGGCAAAGCCTCTGAAATCGAGATTGGGTCTGGTCACAGTCTGTATGGGAAACCGGAAATCGATGAGGTTTCGATCCGCGGCAATATAGACGTTCTCCAGGTAGTGAAGCAGGGTGAGTCCTTCATACCAGGGCATGTTGGCGCTGCGTGTGACGACATTATCGCCTTTGAGCGCCGACACGGGAATGAACACGATATCGTGAATGTTTAGTTTTTCAGAAAACGCCGTGTATTCGGCGACGATGGACCGATACACCTCTTCAGAATACCCGACCAGGTCCATTTTGTTAACCGCCACGATCATGTGGGGAATCTGGAGCAGTGAGACCAGAAAGCCATGTCGTTTCGACTGTGTCAGGACCCCTTTTCGTGCGTCGAGGAGAATGATCGCAAGATCTGCCGTCGAGGCGCCCGTGACCATGTTCCTGGTATACTGCTCGTGACCGGGCGTGTCGGCGATGATGTACCTGCGCTTTGCCGTGGAAAAATAGCGGTAGGCCACATCAATGGTGATGGCCTGCTCGCGTTCCACGGCGAGCCCGTCGAGCAGCAGCGAGAGGTCTACTTCCGATTGGCCTCGGCGCATCGAGGTTTTCAGGATTGATTCATATTGATCCTCGAGGATCGCGTTCGTCTCGTACAGCAGCCGGCCAAGGAGAGTGGACTTTCCGTCATCGACGCTGCCGGTGGTCACAAGCCGGAGAAGCGAAGTGGGCTGCGCGGCCATCAAAAGTAGCCCTCTCTCTTTTTCTCTTCCATCGAGGAATCGCTCGTCAGGTCTATCACCCTGTTCTCCCTTTCTGACTTACGTGCCATTGAAACTTCCGCGATGATTGCATCGAGCGTGGCCGCCGTGGAGCGGATTGCCCCGGTGCAAGGTATGCACCCGAGGCTTCGAAACCTGCACATGACGGTTTGCACCGTCTCCGGAGGATCGCCCTTCGTGTCAGGATCCACAATCTGGAGGTTATAGACAGGAATAATGATGCCTTGGCGGATAATCACGGCACGCTCCTTCGCAAAATACAGGGGCACCACGGGAATGTTCTCCTGCCTGATATACTGCCAGATGTCGAGCTCGGTCCAATTGCTCAGGGGAAAGACCCGTACCGATTCGTCGTGATTTATCCTTGAATTGTAAAGGTCCCACAGCTCCGGCCGCTGTCTCTTGGGATCCCATTGCCCGAAGGCATCGCGCACCGAAAACACTCGTTCCTTGGCACGGGACTTTTCCTCCTCTCGTCGCGCCCCTCCGAACGCGGCATCAAAGCCATGCTTTCCGATTGCCTGCAGGAGCCCTTGCGTCTTGAGATAGGCGCAGCACTTGTCGTTGCCCAGGTGCGCAGGATGAGCGCCGCGGGAGATCCATTCCTCGTTGCGTTCCACGATGAGCTGTACGCCGATCCGGCTGCAGAAGAGGTCGCGAAATTCGTACATCTCCGGAAACTTGTATCCCGTGTCCACGTGCATCAGGGGGAATGCTATCTTGCCTGGGTAGAAGGCCTTCTGCGCAAGGCGGACCATCACGCTCGAATCCTTCCCGGCCGAGTAGAGCATGACGGGGTTTCTAAACTCGGCCACCACCTCACGGAAAATGTGGATCGATTCCGATTCAAGATAGCTAAGATGGGAAAGAGAATACGAATCCATAAATGGACTAATCAGCTAAGCCTTCGTATGCTTGACAACCACCGACCCGGCCGGCCCCGCCTGAGCGGGCCCTAGTCAAAGGAGCCAATTCTATTCTGGAGATTTCCGCAACGCAAGACAGGTCGATCTATAATGAAGGCTTTGTGGTCTTTGTGGTTTATGGGGGAAGAGTGCCAGCCGTCGCGCAATTGCAGGTTGCAGGAAGGACAGGCTTTGGTTACAGTGGCGAATAATTGACACCCTGGAGGTGAGGAATACAGCCGGGAACTGATGGGATCGATGCCCAAGCAATCATCTGGGTGCTATGCCGAGGGATCCCACCACGTCGGGCTTGCCAAATACCGACCTTCTCGCGGAAGACTTCGAAGAAATCAAAACAAATTCCTTACGGTCTTCGAGACTTTCTCGGTTGAGTTTTTAGATGGGATTCTGCATGAAGGGTAAAAAGGTTGATATTTCGAAGCCGAGGAAGGCCACCAAAAGCAAGCGTTCTCCTTATTGGAAGTATGGCTTGGTTTTCCTGATAATCCTGCTGGCCGCCCTAATTCGGCTCCGTTTGCTGGGATGTCCCCTGGAGCGTGATGAGGGGGAGTACGCCTATGCCGGGCAGCTCATTCTTCAGGGCATTCCTCCTTACCAGCTCGCCTACAACATGAAGCTTCCCGGCACCTATGCTGCCTATGCCTTGATCATGGCAATTTTTGGCCAGACGCCAAATGCGATTCATATAGGTTTGCTTCTCATCAATGCCTCTTCGGCGCTGCTGATCTACTTCTTGGGCGCCCGCCTATTTGGGACGAGCGCAGGGCTTGTGGCATGCGCAAGCTTCGTCTTTCTTTCAGTAGGCCAATCTGTTCTTGGCACCGCGGCCCACGCAACCCACTTTGTCATCCTGCCGGCGTTAGGGGGAACCCTGCTTTTGTTGAAGGCGATCGAACAAAGACGAACCAGCACTTTCCTTTGGAGCGGGCTACTCTTCGGGCTGGCGTTCGTTATGAAGCAACCTGGCATCTTTTTTGTTGTCTTTGCCATGCTCTACTATTCCTGGTGCGAATGGCGGGCGCGCCCAGTCAACTGGCGGAGTCTTGCTGCGCGAGGAGGTCTCCTCTCGCTTGGTGCGCTAATGCCTTTCGGCTTGACTTGCCTGATGTTGCGGGCAGCGGGTGTCATCGAAAGATTCTGGTTTTGGACGTTCTCCTATGCTCGGGAGTACGCAACCAATCTGACTGTTTCGCAGGGCATCCAAAAGTTCTCAGCCATGGCGCCTAAAATCGTTGACTCCTTCGTATTGATCTGGGTGATTGCGGGCGTCGGGCTCGTAGCACTGATATGCGATCGGAAGGCACGAGAGAAAATCCCTTTCCTCCTCGGGCTGCTCTTGTTTTCCTTCCTGGCGGTTTGCTCAGGATTCTATTTCCGTCAGCACTATTTTATTCTGATGCTCCCGGCGGTCGCTTTGCTGGCGGGTTTTGCCGTCAGCTTCATGGAGCAGTACTTTCAACGTACCGGCTCGCTGGTATTTGTCCCCTTGTTAGCTTTCATTGCCGCACTTGGCTTCTCGATCTCGCAGCAGAGCGCCTTTCTTTTCGAAATGGATCCAGTGGGAGCATGCCGTGCCATGTATGGCTTGAACCCATTTCCCGAATCCCTGGAGATTGCGAAGTATCTCCAGGACCACACATCGGCGGCTGGCCGCGTGGCGATACTTGGCTCTGAGCCACAGATCTACTTTCACTCCAGAAGGCATTCCGCGACGGGCTACATTTATACCTATGGCTTAATGGAGGAACAAAAATATGCGCTGAGAATGCAGAAGGAAATGATCAGCGAGATAGAGAAGGCTCGGCCTGAGTATGCGGTCGTGGTCAATGTCCCGTCATCATGGCTTCTACAAGCCAACTCTGAGACGGCCATATTCACTTGGGCCAACCAATACCTCCAGAATCAGTATACCCTTGACGGGATAGTTGATATTCTGAGCGAGGACCAAACGGTTTATCGCTGGGGAGACGAGGCAATAGATTACCAACCACGTTCACCGATCAATCTGAGCATTTATAAGAGGAAGAGTCTTTAGAACAAAATCAAACCGCGAGGATCTAGGAGGAATTTAAAACAGATGCCTGGAGGTTTTTAGCGTCTCCACGATCGATTTTTCGCCTGCGAGGCCCATCAGCGCCAGTTTATGCCGCTGGATGCCAGGTACTGTCGAGCAAACACATTACCTAGACGCGCGGCCTTCACAAAGTCCTCCAAAGCTCCTTTGGTATTCCCGACCCGCAACAGAGCAGATGCCCGGTTAACATAGGTCGTGCTGTCCCCGGGAGTGATTTGAATAGCCGTGCTCCAATTCTCAATCGCACGCTGGAGGTCTCCGGCTTCAAAGTAGGCCGCCCCCCTGTTTTTGTAGGGAGTCCCGATTATCCCGGGATAGAGTTCGATGACTCGGTTCCAGAGGTTGAGGGAGTTCTTCCATATGCCGATCTGTTCTTGCAGCAGGACAGCATTGATGCCCAGAACACACAATAGGACGGTGCCGGCCATGAGGTCATCGTGCCGGCCCACACCTTTGTGGCCACCTGCTCGGCCGTGGTAAACGTGGGCGCAACGCCCGTGCTGGTTGACGTAGCCGACGATTTCAATATCGACGTGACGAAGATCGAAGCGGCGATCACCGGCAGAGCGCCTGCGATCATTCCCGTTTACCGTCACGAGGCATTGAAGCTGGAGGATCGCAGCTTCCCAGTCACCGAGGCGATCAGCCGCGAGGTATGTTTCCTGCCGATGAACGTCGAGATGGGCGACGACGAAGTCGATTATGTGATCCAGGTAGCTCGTTCCTTCTGCGGCAAGTAAGCGCATATAAGGACACGGATTTTCGCGGATCTGCACGGATTCGGGTCCGCGAGAATCTGTGGAAATCGGTGCAGAATTGAAAGGCTGCGGGGATGATGATAACGTGAAGGTAATCATGAGCGACTTGAACCGCGGAGTCATCGAGGACCTCCAAGAAAAGGACAGAATGAAACAAATCAAACAGGTGAGATCAGCATGTCATTGTCATTGAGCGCGCGCACAGATCACATCACACAGGCCGAGATCCGGGTGATGACGATCGAATGTGAGAGGGTAGGCGGCATCAATCTGGCCCAGGGTGTATGTGACCTTGGCGTGCCCCGAGAGGTGGTTGAGGGCACAGTTGAGGCCATTGCGCGGGGATACAACAACTACACCAGATACGACGGACTTCCCGAACTGCGCCAAGCAATTGCCGGAAAGCTCCTGCGGTTCAATAGCATCGAAGTCGATCCGGAAACGGAAGTCACGGTGAGCGCCGGGTCAACCGGCGCGTTTTATTGCGCCTGCATGGCGTTGTTGGACGCCGGCGACGAAGTAATCCTTTTCGAGCCCTACTACGGGTACCACCTGAACACGCTGCTCGCGGTGGGCGCCGTGCCGCGTTACGTCACGACGAGGCCGCCAGACTGGACCTTCAATCCCCAGGACCTCGAGAGCGTGGTTTCGCAACATACAAAGGGAATCATGGTGTGCACACCCGGCAATCCGTCGGGCAAGGTTTATAGTGACCGAGAACTGCGGTGGATTGCGGACTTCGCAAAAGAACACGACTTGTTCGTCTTCACAGACGAGATCTACGAGTACTTCGTGTACGACGGCCGAACCCATAGGAGCCCCGCCTCCTTCGGCGACGTCCGCAATCGAACGATCATGATCTCCGGCTACTCCAAGACATACAGCATCACGGGCTGGCGGATCGGCTACAGCTCCTGTCAAAAGCAGTGGGCCGATGCCATCGGCTACGTGAACGATCTGATCTATGTGTGCGCTCCTGCGCCGCTGCAGCTCGGCGTGGCTGCAGGAATTTATCGGTTGGAGGCTTCGTACTATTCCGGGCTGTGCGAGGCATTTCGCAAGAAGCGCGACCTCCTTTGTTCGACCCTGACAGAAGTTGGTCTGACCCCGATGGTGCCACAGGGTTCGTATTACGTCCTCGCTGACGCGTTTCGCCTGCCGGGATCCGGTAGCAAGGAGAAGGCAATGCACTTGCTAAGCCGCACGGGTGTAGCAAGCGTGCCGGGCGCAGCATTCTATCAATCCGAAGCAGGCAGGAACCTCGTACGCTTTTGCTTTGCCAAAACGGAAGCCGAGCTCGAGGACGCGTGCGCTCGGCTGCGGCGCTTGTGAACCACGAAGACCTCGAAAACCACGAAGAAAACGCCGGGACACGGGTTTACATGGATCTGCACGGATTCAAATCCGTGTCCTTTTTTGTGAAATAGAACGGCGGCGAGCGAAACAATATGGACGCCAGGATTGAAAACGCCGCGGGGATGATGGTAACGTCGAAGGTAACCATGAGACGGGCAAAGGTCCGATTCACCTACAACGACTACCTCCTGCTCCCCGAGGACAAACGTTACGAAATCCTCGAGGGAGACCTGTACGTGGTCGCCGCCCCAAACATAAAACACCAGCGCGTGTCCAGGAGATTGGAAATGGCTCTTGTTCAACACATTGAGAGCAGGAATCTCGGAGAAGCTCTCCACGCACCGTGCGATGTGGTCCTCTCGGAGGAGAATGTCGTCCAGCCCGACATCCTTTTCGTCCGCAGGGAACGCGCCGGCATCATCGGTGAGATGAATCTGCAAGGCGCACCCGACATCGTCATCGAGATACTCTCGGAAGGAACCCGGCGCAAAGACCTGGAAGTCAAAAGGAAGATCTATGCCGGTTTTGGGATTCAGGAATATTGGATCGTAGATCCGGAGGCAGCCACGGCCGAGATTCTCGTCTGGAGCGAACTGGGATACGTAACGGTCGGAGTTTACGGGAAATCGCACCGCCTGTCCTCGCCGCTGCTGCCCGACCTGAACCTGCCGCTCTCCCAAGTATTTGCCTGATAAGAACTCCGAACCGCAAAGACCTGGAAGCAAGAAAACATATCGGGACACGGATCTTCACGGATTCGCACGGATTCAAATCTGCGTGAATCTGTGGAAACTGTGTCCTTTTTTGTGCCAGGATTGAAAACGCCGCGGGGACGATGGTAACGTCGAAGGTAACCAGGTTCAGTGAGCTTTGAACTTGGCGGCAGTGCGGAGGAGAAGATGAACATTCGGAGAGCGGTCATCACGGCGGCGGGACGCAACCAGCGCACACTTCCGGTCCAGGCCGTCATCGACCGGGACGGCACCGAGAAATCCGTGCTGGGCATCCTCGTCGAGGAGGCGCTGAGCGCTGGAGTGGAAGAGATTGCTGTGGTCGTGTCGCCTGGCGATGAAGTCCCCTACTCCAAGGTAGTCGGCGACCACGGCGGCCGGCTGCGCTTCATCCCCCAAGACCAGCCGCTCGGCTACGGCCACGCGGTGTTTTGTGCCCGGGAGTTCACCGGTGATTCCCCCTTCCTCCATCTCGTCGGCGACCACCTTTCGATCAGCAACGGCGAGAAAAGCTGCGCCCGTCAGCTGGTGGAGACTGCTCTGGCCGAGGACTGCGCCGTCTCTGCCGTGCAGGCCACACGCGAGAATCTCCTACCTTATTTCGGCGCCGTAGGGGGTCGCCGCGTCCCCGGACGCAACGACCTCTACGTCATCGATACGGTCATCGAAAAACCCACGCCGACGGAGGCCGAACTGCGCCTGATCGTTCCGGGGCTGCGCGCCGGCCACTACCTCTGCTTTTTCGGCATGCACGTCCTCACGCCGGCCGTGATGGAGATTCTGGCCCAGCGTGTGTCCGAAGCCGGCGGCCACGGGGGCGTAACCCTTTCCCGCGCCCTCGCGACGCTCGCCGCGAGAGAAAAGTACCTCGCACTGGAGGAGCGCGCCCGGCGCTACGACGTTGGCGTCAAGTACGGTCTGCTCACCGCTCAGCTTGCCCTGGCTCTCAGCGGGCGCGATCGCGAAGAGGTCCTGACCCATTTGGTCGAGCTTCTCGCCCAGCGGAGCTAATGATGACCCTGCGCATATCTTCGTATCTTCGTGGTGTTATCACTTCCTCCGATCCCGAGGTGCGTAACCACTCTCTGGACGCCTTCTGCCGCGACGCAACGCTCGACGGCCTGCTATCGGAGAGTGCCTCCCTAGAGACCTTCCGCCGCTCGAGCACGAACCTCTACGAGCGCGTGCGGGCACTCTTCTTTTTGTACGCGATCCACCGCTTCCACCTGCCGTGGAAGCTCCAGCAGCAGCCGCGCAGCCTGATCCCCTACGAAGGCTACGCGCACTTGCTCGAGCGGCGCTTCGAGGAGGCGATCCAGGTGTGCCTGGCGCTGCAGGCTGCGGACGGCCCGAGCGAAGCCATTTCCAGCGCGCTTGCCGAAGCCTACCGACGGCTGGGATTCCAGACTCTTGCCGACCAGGTGCGCCACAGCGTGCGCTCCGTACGAGGCAACCAGTGGATGTTCCGCATCGGCCATCCGGCGGACCAGCCGCTGCGCGTCCGCCCTGAGCTGCTCGAGCGCAGCCGCGAGGGTTTGTTCCCGGTCCTGCACGAAGCCACGCCAGTACGCATGGACCTGAGCCACAGCGCCTGGAGTGACATCTTCTTCCTAGGCATGGACTACCCCGAAGGCGCGCGCGTCCTGAACGTCTCGATCGACTTGGCAGTGCGCGGCCGCGATCCTGCGCCGCGCCCGCCCGTCGAGGCTTACTTCCGCGTCATCGACGAGCCCGTCCTGCGCCTGGCGAGCGTCGACTTGAACTGTGTCACCGAAATCCACAACTTGGCCGAAGTCTTCGACTACGCACGTGACTACCTCGGCCTGCTCAAGGCCGCGGTGATCGCCGCAGGAATTGTGCCTCCGGGGATGGAAGGCTCCGGTGAGCGGCTCGAGGACCTGCTCGCCCGCCTGGCCGGCCCCGGGCGCGGCATCGAGCTGGTGAGCTGCGTCAACGGCATTCCAAAGGGCTCGCGCCTCGCCGTCTCGACCAGCCTGCTCGCCTGCCTGATCGCGGTTTGCATGCGCGCCACGGGACAGGCCGCGTCGCTCACGGGATCGCTCCAGGAGCACGAGCGGCGCCTGGTGGCGGCGCGAGCGATCCTGGGCGAGTGGCTGGCCGGCTCCGGCGGCGGCTGGCAGGACTCGGGCGGCGTGTGGCCCGACATGAAGCTGATCACAGGCGTCCAGGCCGGTCCCGACGATCCCGAATACGGGATCAGCCGCGGGCGCCTGCTTCCGGCGCATCACATCCTCACCACGGAAGAAGCTTCGGCCAAGACACGGCAGCGCCTGCAGGACAGCCTTGTCCTCGTCCACGGCGGCATGGCGCAGAACGTCGGCCCGATCCTGGAGATGGTGACCGAGAAGTACCTGCTGCGCTCGGAGGCCGAGTGGGCAGGGCGTGGGCAGGCCTGCGCAATCCTCGACGAAATCCTCGCTCTTCTGCGCGCGGGCGACATAGCGGGTCTGGGTGCGGCGACCACGCGCAACTTTTTCGGCCCGATCCAGACCATCATCCCGTGGGCGACGACGCTCTACACGGAGACGCTGATCGACCGAGTGCGCGCGGCTTTCGGCGGAGACTTATGGGGCTTTTGGATGCTGGGCGGCGCGTCGGGTGGCGGCATGGGCTTCATCTTCAACCCACTCCAGCGCGACGCGGCCAAGGACCGCCTGCACGAGATCATGAAGGAGACCAAGCGGCAGCTGGAGCACGCGTTGCCTTTCGCCATGGAGCCTGTGGTCTATGACTTCGCCATAAATCCGCACGGCACGCGCGCGGACCTGCTCACGGGCAACGCCGCGCTTCTGCCGCCGGGCTACTACACGATGACCGTTCCGGAGCTCCTGCGCTGCGATCCGGGCGATCTCGTGCCGGCGCGCCGCGTCGAGCTTCTCCGCTTCGGCGCCGCCTGCCGTACGCGCCCGGAGCTTGCGGGAATGGTCCAGACGCTTTTTGATCGGATCATGCCGCGCTCGGGGCTGGAGGACACGGGCGGGCAGAGCCTGGAGTCCTTGCTGGAAGAGCTGGGCTTTGATCGAATCCAGCACGAGCAGATCCGCTCCGACCTGCGCAGCGGGCGCATCGGTCTGGCGCAGAACCGCCTGCCGGCGAGAACGGACATCAGGGACGTCGAGCCAGGGAATGTCGCGCAGCTGGAGAGCCTGCGAAAATCTGTGGCATTGCGCGAAGCGGGCATGCGTGCGCTACGCGAGGGGGTGGTGGCGGTGGCGACGCTGGCGGCAGGCGTGGGCAGCCGCTGGACGCAGGGGGCGGGCGTGGTCAAGGCGATCAACCCGTTCTGCAAGCTCGGTGGACGACATCGCAACTTTCTGGAAATTCACCTCGCCAAGAGCCGCCGCGTCGGGCACGAGTGCGGCACGCCACTGCCGCACGTTATTACGACCAGCTACCTTACCCACGAGCCAATCCGCGCCTTCCTGGCGGAACGGAACAGCTATGGCTATCCCGGCCCCTTGATCCTGTCACCGGGGCGCACGGTCGGCCTGCGGCTGATCCCCATGGTGCGTGACCTGCGCTTTGCCTGGGAGGAAATGCCGCAGCAGGTGCTGGACGAGCAGGCGCAGAAGGTGCGCGACAGCCTGCACGCCGCGCTGATCGGATGGGCCCGGCAGGCCGGCGAGGGAAGCGACTACACCGACAACCTGCCTTTGCAGTGCCTGCACCCGGTTGGCCATTGGTTCGAAATCCCAAACCTGCTCAAAAACGGGGTGCTGGCGGATCTGCTTGAGGAGCAGCCGGGGCTGCAGGTGCTCGTCATGCACAACATCGACACGGTAGGAATGGACGTCGATCCGGCGCTGCTGGCGTGGCATCTGGAGTCGGGGGCGGCAATGACAGTGGAGGTGATCCGCCGCTGCGTGGACGACCGCGGCGGCGGCCTCTCGCGCGCGGACGGCGGTCTGCGGCTCATTGAGGGGCTGGCGCTTCCGCGCGATGAGGACGAGTTCAAGCTATCCCACTACAACTCGAACACGATGTGGATCGGCATCGACAGGATGCTGGCGCTTTTTGGGTTGGTGCGGAGGGATTTGCGCGATGCGGACAAGGTGGCCGAGGCTGTGCGCGCGCTGGCGGCGAGGATGCCGACCTACATCACGCTGAAGGATGTGAAGAAGCGCTGGGGGCACGGCCAAGAGGACATTTTTCCTGTGGCGCAGTTCGAAAAGTTATGGGGTGACATGACAGATCTGCCCGAGTTGGAGTGCCGTTATGTCGCGGTTCCGCGCCTGCGCGGGCAGCAACTGAAGGATGTTGCGCAGTTGGACGGCTGGCTTCGCGACGGCTCAGCCTCCTATGTCGAATCGCTCTGCTCCTGGGAGTGAGTTTCGGGACACGGATTTTCACGGATCTTCCTGGAGCGGCGTAGCCGCAACCAATTTGCTTGGTGTCCTTGGCGCTCTTGGTGTCTTGGCGGTAAGGTTTTTTTGAATGACACCACCAAGACGCCAAGAACACCAAGAGCACAAAGATTTCTTGCGAAAAAGGCAAGGATTTGTACCTAAGTATACGGATTCAAATCCGCGTGAATCCGTGGAAACCCGTGTCCTTTTATGCGCCGGGACGCGACTCCAAAGTTCTGTTAAGATAGCCACATTAATCCATGAGGAGATGAACGGTAATATGAAAAGAGCGTTGGTGTGTGGTGCGGGCGGCTTTATTGGCGGCCACTTGGTAAAGCGATTGAAAAAAGAAGGCTACTGGGTTCGCGGCGTTGATATCAAAGAGCACGAGTTCACGAAGCCCCCGGCCGATGAATTCCTTCTCCTCGACCTGAGGAAAGAGAAGGATTGCGCCTATGCGCTGACACTGCAGTCCGGCAAGTTGGACGAGGTCTACCAGCTGGCAGCCGACATGGGCGGCATGGGTTTCATCCACTCGGCGGAATGCGAAATCATGCACAACAGCGCACTAATCAACATCTATATGACCCACACTGCAGCCCACATCGGAATCCCGCGCTATTTTTTCTCCTCGTCAGTCTGCGTATACCGCGACATGAAGCCGGGCGAGCCGGAAATGAAGGAGTCGGAGGCAGTCCCTGCCAATCCGGATAACGAGTACGGCTGGGAGAAGTTCTATTCCGAGCGTGTGGCCCAGGCATACGCGCGGAGATACGGCATGGCCGTCCGCATTGCGCGCTTCCAGAACTGCTACGGCCCCGAAGGCACATGGACCGGCGGCCGCGAGAAGGCTCCGGCTGCCATATGCCGCAAAGTCGCCGAGGTTGAGGACGGCGGCACCATTGAAGTCTGGGGCGACGGCACCGCCATCCGCTCCTATACTTATGTGGATGACATGGTGGATGGCATTTTTCGGCTCATGCATTCCGACCTGGAGGGTGCAGTCAACATCGGCTGCCCCCAGTATGTGGCCGTGAAGGAGCTCGTCGACACGGTCTGCGAGGTCGCCGGCAAGAAGGTGAGAATCAAATATGTGTCCGGTCCCGTGGGCGTGCAGTCGCGCAATTTCAGCAACGAGCGGATCTACTCGATCGGCTGGAAGCCGCACGTGTACCTGAAAGACGGCATCCAGCGCACATATCCGTGGATCGAGGCACAGGTAAAAGCGGCTCTCCGACTCAGCGGGTAGCGGCAAGGCTAAAAGCGAACCGCGCAGACCTCGAAGACCCCAAAGAAAACAAACATGAATTCTTTGAGGTTTTTGCGGTCTTTGTGGTTCGCTTTCTTTCTCACGGGAGGATATCGGCAACCGAGATCTTTGATTCTGGGGCCGCCAGTGGCGTGATTTGATCTCCAGGCAAGTAGCGGCGGCTGGAGCCGTAACGTCCCTGGAGTGGATCCCGGTACACTTCGATGCAGCAATCGACAAGGTTGACGATCCAGTATTCCTGGATGTCGGCGCGTGCGTATAGGCTTCCCTTGCGCTGCCGGTCGTGCACCAATGTGGCGTCCGCAATCTCGACCACTAGGAGAGCAGCGGTCGGGTGCGCCTCGCGGTAGTCGCGCGGACTCCCGGGAACGACGACCACGTCAGGTTCGGGTTCGGAGGCTGGATCGAGGGCGAGCGGCAGCTGTGCCCGCACGTCGAAGGCGGAGCCAAATGCAGCCCGCAGGGCGTCTTCGGTCAACCGAATCGCTGTGGCATGAAAGCTTCCCTGAGGAGTCACTTGAAGGATTTCTCCGTCGATCAACTCCACCTGTTCGCCGGGTGCGAACAGGCCGGCTGCAATCATCCTGTCATACTCGTCCCGCGTCCAGCGCCGCATCTCGATAGCTTTCATAGGCTATGGCTCCGCTATTAGAGAGTGTACGGCACTCCACGGTTTCAGTAAATATTTCCATTGCATATTGTTTCGGCCGATGTTGTTCTATTTCAGGAAAAGCAATGTCCGATTTATACTTACATCCGCCTGTCTGAGGAGACATTAATGCAAACCGGCGCCGGGGTGGTCGGCGGCGTGTGGCAGATTGCCCCGGGAGGGGCCGGCACGGCCGCCAAGGCGATTACCTGCGCTGTTGCGCACCCGCTGGGAGCGGGGGATGCCGCCTATCGCATCGGGCCGGTTACGCCGGGCCATTCCGGTTGGATTTGTGGCCGTGCTTGTCATCCTGGCCGCTGCCTCGATTTGCATTAAATGGGCACCCTGGATGCTGGCTTCGATCCTCCTGTTATACGGTCTCGTCCTGCTCGCCGTATCCGTCCGCATCAGCAAGAAGGCCGGCAATTGGGGAATGTTGCCCATCCTTCCCGCGGTATTTTCTACAGTGCATTTCTCCTGGGGGACAGGAATGCTGGTCAATCTGATAATGTTCAGCCGCTGGCCCAAGTGGCGCTATAGAACAGAAGATCATGAAGACCGCAAATAAAATAATGACGAATGCTTTGAGGTCTTCGGGATCTTCGCGGCTTTGGTTGTTCAGGAAGGTTTTTTGCGAGTGGAGCCAATCACCCAACGGGCAGTCTGAACAATGAAGCGGGCGTCCGCTAGGGCGCGCCGCCCATGCTCAACGTCGTATTCCTCGGTAGGTATGAAATCCTCTTCGCCATAGAAACTGCCCATCAAAGTTAGTATATCACGGCATCGATTCCCCTCTCGAACCTCCTCCAAGAATCATGAAAACCGCGAAAGAAATAAAAGTAAATACCTTGAAGTCTTTGAGCTCTCCGCAGTTTTAGATTAGTATCCTGGCTGTAAGCAACTCATCAGGGAAGGGCGGCGGAAATGCCAAAGAAGGCACTCATTACAGGGATCACCGGCCAGGATGGCTCTTACCTGGCCGAGTTCCTATTGAATAAAGGGTACGAGGTCCATGGCATTATCCGACGTGCCAGCACCTTCAATACCGGCAGGATCGACCATCTTTATCAGGATCCTCATATCAACGACGTGCATCTTTTTTTGCACTACGGGGATCTGGCCGATTCGGTAAACCTGGTCCAATTGCTTAATGAGCTCAAGCCGGACGAGATCTATCACCTCGGAGCCCAGAGCCACGTCCGGGTCAGCTTCGACATTCCAGAATACACGGGCGACGTGACCGGACTCGGAGCCACACGCATTCTTGAGGCCATCAAGAAAGTTGGGCTCCGAACACGATTTTATCAGGCTTCCAGCAGCGAGATGTTTGGTAAGGTTCGGGAGATTCCCCAGACGGAAAACACTCCATTTCACCCGCGCAGCCCTTATGCCTGCGCCAAGGTATATGCCTATTGGGCTACAGTCAACTACAGGGAAAGCTACAACCTTTTCGCATGCAACGGCATTCTCTTCAACCACGAGTCGCCTCGACGGGGTGGGACCTTCGTAACGCGCAAGATCACGCGTGCCGTCGCACACATCAAGGAAGGGCTCCAGGACAAGCTGTATCTGGGGAACCTGGATGCGCAACGGGACTGGGGATATGCGCCCGAATATGTAGAAGCCATGTGGCTGATGCTTCAACAAGATCAACCCGACGACTATGTGATCGCGACGGGAGAGACACACTCCGTCCAGGAGTTCCTTGAGGAAGCCTTTTCTTGTGTCGGGCTGGACTGGCGGGAGTATGTTGGGATCGACCCTCGGTACTATCGTCCCGCCGAAGTGGATTTGCTGGTTGGCGATGCCTCAAAAGCCAAGAAGGTGCTCGGATGGCAGCCGAAGACGCGTTTTAAAGACCTGGTCCGGCTCATGGTAGACGCCGACCTCCAAATCCTGCGTGACGCATCGAAGAAAATCGCTTCTTCCGGCAGATGAAAGACACCCTGATCCTCCGGCTCGCCACCGCGAGTGAAAAAGAAGCAGTCATATGACCAAGTGGGAGCAATAAATGACGAACTACGAATGCCTCGACGCCTATTCTCATTCGTCATTCGTCATTCGTCATTCGTCATTTTCAGCCCTAGTCAGCTGCCTGTGCTCTTTGGGAAGAATCCCTCCATTATGATTTCACCGCTGCGAATTGCAATTGATGGCCGGAGCCTCTGCGGACAACGCGCGGGCGTCGGGACTTACACGTCCAACCTCCTGGAGCAACTCCTATTGCTGGATCCGGCCCTCTCCATTCTGCTGCTCACGAACCACAATCTGCCTCCAATCAACTGGACAGGTGCCGAGCGAGTCCAGGTTTTGAAGATCCCTGATCCCTTGCGCAACAACTTCATCTGGTCCAATTTGTCTCTCAGACGGGAACTCGGCCGGCACTCATTGGATGTTTTCCATTCACCGGGATATACGCTTCCGCTGTGGCTTCGGGTCCCGACCGTCGTTTCGATCCACGATGTTTCCTATGCTGTCCACCCGGAGTGGTATCCATATAGCAGCGGCGCGGCACGCAGGGCTTGGTATCGCCTCTCAGCGCGAAGCGCGGACTGTGTTTTCACCGTTTCGGAGTTCTCACGCCGTGAGATTGTGCGGGCTTATGGTATCCCTGAATATATGATCTGCGTGATTCCTCAGGGCGTGGACAGGAGAAGATTCAGGAGAATCCAACAGGAAGATCTGCTGAAAGCACTGAGACAGAAGCATAGGCTGAGGGGTGATTTCCTGCTCTTTGTCGGCGACATCCACCGCCGCCGCAACGTCGAGCGCATCGTAGAAGCCTTCAGCTTGATCAGAGCGCGCGAATTCCCGAACCTCGAGCTTGTTTTGATCGGCCGGGTTTTGGATTCTTCGATATCCGCCCAGAAGATCGCCGGTCTCGGCGGGGCTGTCCGAGTGCCGGGATATGTTCCGGAAGAGGATCTTGCATTGTTTTACAGCCTGGCCAAGGCATTCGTGTTTCCCTCTTTCTATGAGGGCTTCGGCCTCGGGGTACTGGAGGCGATGGCGTGCGGCTGCCCCGTGATCGTCAGCAAAGGAACTGCGTGCGAGGAGGTTGCCGGAGAAGCCGCCATTTGTGTCGACCCGAAGGATTCAAAGTCAATAGCCGATGCCGCTGCTCTGGTGCTGAGAGACCCGACTTTTGCTGCGCAACATTCTGAGGCCGGTCTGAAGCGGTCAGAACAGTTCAGTTGGGCGAAGACGGCGGAAGAGACAAGGGCCGCCTACCAGCGCCTCCTGAGCCGACAAAATCGAACCGCTAGGACCGCAGAGGCCTCAAAGCATTAAGAATTCTGTCCATGTCAAAGTTATCGGTCGTTGTGGTTAATTGGAATGGGCAGCAACTCCTGCCGGAGTGTCTTTCCTCTCTCAATAATCAGAGCATTGGGGACATCGATGTCTTACTCGTCGACAACGGCTCAACAGACGGCTCCGTCGACTATGTCCGAAGCCAGTTTCCGAACGTAAGCATCCTGGCTCTGAAGCGCAACAGCGGGTTCGCCGCAGGCAACAACCGAGGAATTGAGGCATCTTCCAGCGAGTTTGTGGCTCTTCTCAATAATGATGCCGTCGCGGACCGCCATTGGGCTGAACGTCTGTTGGATCCCACAACAGATGCTCGGGTTGGAATCGTGGCTTCAAAGGTGGTGCTTTACGGAGATCGCCGGAGGCTGGATAGTGCGGGCGACGGCATGGCGACCGTCGGTGTGGGATACAAGCGGGGACACCTGGCACCATCGGACAGCTATCCCTCTGCTGAGGGCGTATTTGGCGCCTCGGGTTGTGCGATGCTCCTGCGTCGCTCAATGCTTGCAGACATCGGACTCCTCGATGAGGACTTCTTCCTTCTATATGAAGATTGCGATCTCTGTTTTCGGGCACAACTCCGAGGGTGGAAGTGTCGATACGCACCCGGCGCGGTCGTGTACCACAAACTCAACGCCACGATCGGAAAACTCAGCCGCGTGCACGTTTTTTATGGCCAAAGAAATGTGGAGTATCTCTATTTCAAGGATATGCCTGGCTGGCTATTTTGGAGATACCTTCCAGCCCATCTGCTCAATGCCGTGCTGGCATTCCTGTACTTCTCGAGCAAAGGGCAGTTCCGGAGTTTCATGGAAAGCAAGATCAACTTTTTGAGGAACATTCGCCCCGTGCTGCAAAAGCGCAAGGAGGTCCAGGCGCGAAGGACGATATCCTGTCAAGACATAAGCCGCCTTCTGGATCGGAGATGGCTGCGCAGCAGGTTGCCGGGGAAATGAATACAAAAACCTGGACACGGATTTACACAGATTTTCGCGGACATTCATTTGCGATCAGCTCGCATGAGCCTTTGCTCCCACAACATGGGCTGACTCTGGTTAAGGTCTTTGCGGGTTGCTTTTAAGAGCCGTTCGCTCGCCGAAAAAGGCTCCTAAACAGAACATCTAAATCCAGTGTCAGTGTGTAATGCTGAACGTACCACTCGTTGAGCTCACGTATGACCTGAGACGAGAGACGGGACGGCCTGCTGATATGGACTAGGCCGGTCAGACCGATTTTCCCCCTCGGCGGTCGCTCTTCCCCCAGAGGATACAGACCAACAATACTGTACCTGCCTCGGGCCACCAGCCACAAATCTCTCACCGCCACTGAGAAACCACGCTTTGCCAAGTACACTAGTGGCAGTCCGATCGTCAAAAGAAAGAGGCAGGCTGCGAGATCAAAAACTCGCTTAGCCAACCGGTAGCGCAACCGAGAAATGTTATAGGACGGCAGTGTGGGATCGATCCCCGCAACTTCATTGACTATTCGCGAAACAACGATATCTTCATAATCGAGCGCCAAATGGAATCGCGTCGAGTGCATCGAAGCTGCCGAGATCATTTCCATCACGTCTTGTCGTTGGACTGAGCTGTCGGTGATGATGATTTCACCCAGGCGGTGTTGTTCGATCAGCTGGGGCAAGCGGGAGAGGTCTCCAATGATCGGGACCTCACAAAAGGAATTGCGATCTGTCTCCGAGCAGGTGAGGATTCCCACAAGATCCGCATTCCGCGCCTCGGCGGACTGGAGCGCCCGAATGATCCGTGCAGCGGCTTCATTGGTCCCGACAATAGCAATCCGGCGGTCCGCTTCCTTGCCCAGAGATTTGTCATAAACCGTTATGAGAACCCGAATCAGCCCCGTGGATACTATGCCGAAACAAATCAACATCAAGAGCACGCCGCGGCTAAAGGCAAACTCTTTGAAGAGGTAGGTCAACGCGGTCAGCAGGAAAAAGTTCACCATTTGTCCGCGAAATGCTCTTCGCAGGGAAGGTTTCGACTCGAAATATTCTCCGACGGCAATCATCGAGCAGAACGATACGGCAGTCAGGGCGACAAAAACCATTGGATAGGCGTAAGGCGGGAACCCAAAGTACGTGCCGAAACGAAGCTTCGTTGCCAGGAGAAGTGCTCCGTTCATGCTGAGCAGGTCGAAGAGCAAAATGACCAGGGAGCGGCGGTTACGGTTGGCATGCGCAAGCAACGAGCGCAGCAGGATCCCGAGGCGCAGGAAGAGCAGGACGCCGCTGGAACTGCTGTGATGCTTTCTGGCGAAGAGCTCCATCGCATCGTAGAAAATCCCTACTCTGTCCAAGGAACTGCGATTGGTGCTGGCTCCCTTGTAATGAATCACCGAAGTATCTGGGACATAGGCGATTTTCCAACCGGCTTGTGAGATGCGATAACAGAGATCGAGATCTTCGCCGTACATGAAGAAGTCCGGGTCGAAACCGCCGGACTGATTCAGTGCGGAGGACCGGGCGAACATGAAGGAGCCACTGACCGCATCTACGAAGTAGGTCTCATCCGGGTTGCGAAACGTCTGATTGTATTGGGCGAACAGACGGGAACGGGGGAAGAGACTCTGCAGCCCAGTTACTTTGCAGAACGAAGCCCAGGGCGTAGGGAAGGAGCGCCTGCATGCCAGTTGAAGGGTGCCGTCGGGGTTGAGCACTTTGCAGCCGCAAATGCCGACTTCAGGGTGTTCACGCATGTAGGCTAGCATTGCCTCCAGCGTCCGCTCCTCCAACAGGGTGTCGGGATTCAGGAAGAGAATGAACTCACCTCGGGCCTTTTCCAATGCCGTGTTGTTCGCGCGAGCGAAGCCCAAGTTTTTTTTGAGGCTGATGAATTGAACGTGCGGGAAAAGCGGCTGAAGGTAGCTCACAGAACCGTCGGTGGAATGATTGTCCACCACGATCACTTCACCGACGATTCTGCTCATCGCCAGATCAACGGAGCGCAGGCATTGCAGAAGGAAGTCTTTGACGTTGTAGTTAACGATGATTATCGACAAATCCAGCGGAGGTGCGCTTTTCTGGAGTTCCGGAATGGGCGATGCCGTCTCCCTCGCGGCTTTACGTCCAGGCGATGATTGCATCGGAAGAATGGATACCCCACCGCGTATTTTTCCACAGCGCCTCCAGGGCCGCAAGCAAAAAGGGCGCCTGCCCGTAGTCCCTCCATTGTTGGCGGAATTATGGGCCACTCCCTGTTCCGGACAGCCTCTTCAATCCTACTTTTGATTCCTGGTACTTCACCGGAGACGGCGTAGATCAACAGTTGGTCTGGCAGTTGGCTCGGATAAGCTATCAACTCGGATTCCAAAGCTCCTCCTCGACGCCGGATGGGACACCAAGCCCGGCCAATACTCCTTGGGAATTAACGGCAGCACCGGCGACTACAGTCCGGCACCGCTTTACTTCCCGGACTTCCCCGCGCTGCTTTCGCAAATCAGAAATCAGCTGGGCATGCGGGTAATGCTGTGGATCCAGCAATACGCCCCAGGTCGAAAATCCGTTTATCGGGCTATGCATTTGACTCCAGTAAGGACTGCCTGAACGGTCCGGTCCGAGCCAGATGAGCCTTTGCGAATCTGAATAACAAGCGTTACTCGCAGCTCTGGCAGCCCCTCGATTCCGCCAACAAATTCGAGAACATGCGGCTGCAAGCCATGAAGATGCGGGCCTTCAGCAGCGGCGTGTTCATCGGAACGGACGAAATGTACTGGGAACCCAACATTCCCGATTCGGAGGCTGCCCGGTTCATGGCAACCGTGGTCTTCACCGACATTCCGTATTTTGGACCCAACTTGCTCAGGGAATCGCAGTCGCGTCTCAATATGCTGAAGGCATGGCTGCAGTTTTACCATGACAACAAGGAAGACCTTGCGGAAGGGACCTTTGAACCCTATGGGGACCTGACTCACCCCGATCAGAAAATGGTCGGCACCCGCACAACTTTCATCTACTACGGGCACCGTTATGCCGGTCCAGTGGAGTGCGGATCGCAGAACACCCGGATCTATGTCGTCAACGCATCCACTTTACCTGGAATCGACCTTACCCTGAGCCACCTGCCGCCCGGCTGGTACAGTGTCGTAATCTCGGACCTCCTCCTAAATCCCGAGATAGAGTTACCGTCGGTGTTCCTGAACGCCAACCCGCAAATCCATCATAGCGTGCCGGTGGGCTGCAACCTCACTTTGAAAGACTTCGCCAGGATCCAAATAAAGACCATAGAAATGCAAAAGACCGTTGAGCCAGCGTTTCCGTAACCTAAGGGCTCGCGCAAGAATTACTTGGCATTTTGCTGCAGGCCCCCAGGCCCGCTGGCGAGGCGCGAGCGACGAGCTATACCCGGGGTGGTATGTGAGGAGCGAGCAACAAAGCCAGCGGGCCTGCGGGCCGCAGCCTGAGAGGGCGCGGCGGCGGGTGGGCATCTGCTTCGTTGCCGCTCCTCGACGATGTACACCGACATCGCCTGCGTCTCGGCGCCTCGCATCTGCCCACCCGGCGCTCGCGCCAAAATGCCAATTAATTCTTGCGCGAGCCCTAAGTGTCTCTGTGGTTATTGGACGAGGCCGGCGCGCTGCAAACTCTTGAACAAGTTGTAGTTGAGGACGAAATCCAGCCGAACGTGTTGGGTTATCGGCACGTGGTTTGCCACGCCACGCGTAAGGTAGGGTGCAAAGCTCAGTTCCGGGAGAATCTGGAAGCTGCTCATCAGGAAAATGCGCTTTCCGGTCAGAAAGCGATCGGCATTCAGGTTTCCATGGTGCGGATCGACCTGAGCGTAGCCGCCGCCGAGAGTGATCCGCCGACGGAGCACTTTCTCACCATACAATGCAAATCCGTAGTCGGGATTGACGTCGGTGCGCTGATAATTCTCAAAACGAATGAAGTCAAGCAGGCGCATCTCGGGGATGGTCAACTTGACAGCCTCGCGCATCGTCTCCTTACCGTCCTGAAAGGTGTAGTCCACCGAAATCCCAACGCGCCGACCAATTTTTTTCGCAATCAGAAACTGGTGATAGTTGGATTGCTTCAGCCGGTGGAAGCGCTTGTTGATGTTCGGAATGCTAATGTCCCCCAGGTAGGCGCAGGTGACGGAGATCTCGTCGAAAAAAAACCGGTCGGGCCGCTTTAGGTTTATCCTCTCGCCCATTATGTAACCGTCCTCATCATAGCTGGTGATCTCGGTGGATTCGCCGCGCAGGATGTAAAGGCCACCATACTCCAACGTCAAACCCTTGGCCGGCGCCGCCGCTACGAAGAGCTGTTTGAGGGCCAGGTTGCTCTGGCCCGTGCCGGTGCCCCAGCCGGTGTTGTTCCAGCTCCCGATAAACTGGCGGCCACTGAATACTCCGGCGTTGAGGCTGAAGCGGCCCTGCCTGTCGAATTTGAGCCGTCCTCTGAAAGATTCTTTGTGCTGCATCTGATTTGTGGTTGTCACCAGGGCACCGGATTCGACATATCGGTAGCGAGCGGAGAGCGTGGCATACTGCAGATCGAACCACCGAAGATATTCGTTGCTCCTGCCGGCCTGGGCCGCCGCTGTCGGCATGATGACGAAGAAGCATGCAAGAATGCGAAGTAACCCACGCGTGGCGATGTGACCCATCCGCATAAAATACAACAAATTTGAATCACTTAGGGCCAACTTGTGCGAAAATCCCCTCCCTGCCTATCTTAAACCGAGGATTAGGACACAGTCCTCATTATGGCTCAGATATTGCTTTGTTTCGACGATGTAGAGAATAAACCTAGAAGACCTCAAAGACCTCGAAGAACGTGATTCTCCAACTCTTCGCGGTCTTTGGGATCTTCGTGATTTTCTTTTCCTGCGCTCTTAGAGAGGCCTCATAGATGAACAAAGGACTCGATAAAGAAACGCTCGAGATGACTCTGGCGGCAATCAAGGAATTCACATCCGAGCAACTGCCGGAGAAAAAGCTTCTGGAACTCGACGCGACGGATGAGTTTCCGGTGGAAATCGTGCGCGACATGTGCGGCGGCAGCCTTGGCATTCAACTGCTGTTCATTCCGGAAGAATTCGAGGGGATGGGGGGCGGTGCCTTTGATGTCTACCGGGTCTGCGAAGAAATGGCGCGCGTGGACCTTGGCGTATCCACCGGCGTGCTGGCCACATTCCTGGGAAGCGATCCGATCATCTTCGGCGGGACATACGAGCAGAAGAAGAGATGGATGACCCGCATCGCGCGCGAAGGGTTGCTCATGGCCTACGGCGCCACAGAACCGGAGGCAGGCAGCGATTTGGCGGCCCTGCGCACCACCGCTACGCCCGTTGAAAAAGACGGCAAGGTCGCAGGTTACAGGATTAATGGCGCCAAGCAGTGGATCAGCAACGGCGGCTATGCGGATCTCTACAGCGTGCTCGCCCTGGCGCCCGGCGGCCCGAGCTGGTTCATCGTCGAGAAAGACACGCCGGGGCTGAGCCATGGCAAGCCTGAAGAAAAGCACGGTATACGGGCAAGCAACACGGCGGCGGTGATTCTCGAGGATGTTTACGTCGACGCAGATCGCCTCCTGGGCGACAAGGAGGGCCAAGGACTTATCCAAGCGCAACTGGTATTCGGCTACACACGCCTGATGGTTGCCGCTTTCGGGCTGGGCGCCGGATGGGCGGCACTCGACCGCGCGATCCCTTATTCCACGGGCCGAATCCAGGGAGGCGCCCCCCTTTCCGAGAAGCAGGGTTACACTCATAAGCTGATCGTCCCGCATGCCGTACGATTAGAGGCCGGACGCGCCTTTATCGAGGAGACGGCCGAGCGCATCGACGGCGGTGAAGGGAATCTGAACACCGAGGGAGCCATCGCGAAGTACCTGGCCACGGAGGCCGGCAACGGCGCGGCAGACGCCTCCATTCAGGCCCTGGGAGGATACGGCTTCACGCGCGAGTACATAGTGGAAAAAATCAAGCGGGACGTGCGCATTACCACTATCTACGAGGGAACCTCTGAGATCATGGAGATGACGATCTGCCGCGACCGCTGGCAAATGCACCTTAAGACGAAAGGTCAGTATTATCACGACATGGCACGTCAGATGGACGAGCTTCACACCAAACATCCCGAGGTTGGCGCCAATGTTGCCTGTCTGGGCCTGCGGGCACTCGCCGAACTGCTGGAAACATCCAGAGTGCAGCGCCTCACGCGCCATCAGCATATCCTTTTCCGCCTGGGCGAATTGATCGCATATGCTGAGTGTGCGGGCAGTCTCGCCAAGCGCGCGGCGCGGGCGGCCGGCGGCGACTTGAACGAAAAGGCGCATACCCGCTTCGACGCCAAAGCCCTGGCAGCCATCAGCCGCTATTTCGCGCGCGAGGCCGCGATGAAAATTGCCGCGGATGGTATGAGCTGGATCGCCGGTGCGGGAGGGATCCAGGTCGGCGAGCTTGCGAATTTCGAGAGACGGATGGGCATCTCTGCGATTAATCGGGCGCAGTTAGGCCTTATACAAGACATGGATTATATCGCTGACGTTCTCTACGGCAGGTCTCAAAAATGAATCGCGTGGGGGCACGGCGCGCCGTGCCCCTACACAATGAACCGCAAGGACATTTAAGAACTCGAAGAACATATTTTTAGAGTGTTGAGGAAAGAATGAAATCATCGGCACATAGAGCGGTAGCAATTGTGGGCGTGGGAGCCGTCCTGCCTGACGCGCCCAACGCGAGCGCATTCTGGCAGAACATAAGAGATGGCCGTTACAGCATCACGGAAGTCCTAAAGGAACGCTGGGATCCTGAGCTTTATTACGATCCGGACCCGAAGGTTCCGAACAAGACCTACTCCAAGATTGGCGGCTGGGCCCGCGCTTGGGAGTGGGATCCGCTGAAGTGGCGGATGCCGATTCCCCCGCGCGTCAGCCAGGCAATGGACCTGACTCAGAAGTGGGCGGTGGTCACTGCGCGCGAAGCTCTGGCGGATTTCGGCTATCCCGAGCGGCCGCTCAATCCGGAACGTACCGCAGTCATTCTCGGCAACGCTATGGGGGGTGACACGCACCTCTATTCGGCTGCCCACGTGTTTTTGCCTGAATACTCTCAGGAGCTGATCAAGGCGCCCAGTTTTTCCGCCCTGCCGGCGGACGTGCAGAGGGCGATCGTCCAGCAGATGAATGAAGGCATCGGCAGGCGCATGCCTACGATCACTGAAGACACCATGCCTGGCGAGTTGTCCAACATCATCGCCGGCCGAATCGCAGCTCTTTACGACTTCAAAGGGCCTAACTTCGTCGCGGACGCCGCCTGCGCATCCGCCATGGCTGCCATGTCCGCAGCCATCGGAGGCCTGGTCGAGAACGACTTTGATGCCGTGCTCAGCGGGGGCCTCGACGCCAACATGAGCCCGTCCACCTACGTCAAGTTCTGCAAGATTGGAGCGCTTTCCGCCACCGGCACCCGTCCCTTCGCCGAAGGCGCGGACGGCTTCGTAATGGGTGAGGGGGCTGTCACTTTCCTTCTCAAGCGCCTGGCCGACGCAGAGCGCGACGGCGATAAGATCTACGCTGTAATCCGCGGCCTCGGCGGATCGAGCGACGGGAAGGGCAAGGGGATCACCGCTCCGAATCCGGCAGGGCAGAAGATCTGCGTGCGGCGCGGCTGGTACAACGCGGGCGTTGCGCCTGCGGCGGGCGACATGATCGAAGGTCACGGCACCTCCACGAGAGTGGGCGATGTCGTAGAAGTGCAGAGCCTGAGTGAAGTGTTTTCCGAGTTCGGAATCCCGCCCGGCTCAATGGCCCTCGGCTCCGTAAAGTCCAACATCGGCCACCTCAAGGGTGCGGCGGGTGCGGCGGGGATCCTGAAGGCCATGTTTGCGCTGCACGCCAAGGTGCTGCCGCCCAGCCTCAACTTCCGCGCTCCAAACCCGGACATCGACTTTTCCAAGTCACCATTCAAGGTAAACACCGAGCTGAGATCGTGGGACAAGCCCAAGGGCGAGCCGCGCCGGGCCGGCGTAAGCGCATTCGGATTCGGCGGAACCAATTTCCACATCGTCCTGGAAGAGTACATCCCCGGCAGGATTCAGGCTGAGCTCAAGAGGAGCATCTCGGTGCCCGAGTTAGACATCGGATCGGGTTCCAGGGTTACAGCCAAAGCGCCGTTGCGGGGCGCGCTGGTTATTGGCGGCGAGTCCGAGGCAGCGATCGTGAAGTGCCTGAAAGTCATAGAGCAGGAAGCCGCGGCGGGAAAGGCGCCCGCCCCGACTGTCCCATTCGAAGAGGATCTGCGCGCAGAGGTTCGCCTGGCAATCGACTACGGCGACGCTGCGGAGCTGGCCGACAAGGCCGGCAAGGCACTCAAGGCTTTTGAAGAAAACCAGGCGGGCCGGTGGAAGGCGCTGCGCGCGAAAGGGATCTTCCTGGGAAAGGGTCCGGCGCCCAAGGTGGCGTTCCTCTTTTCCGGACAAGGCTCGCAGTACGTCAACATGCTCCAGTCGCTGAAGAGCACGGAGCCCATCATCGCGGCTACATTCGCCGAGGCCGACCGGGTCATGCAGCCCCTGCTCGGAAGGCCTCTGAGCGACTTCATCTACCGCGACGAGGCCGATGAGATGGCGATTGCAGAGGCCGAGCAGCACCTCAAGCAGACCGCCATCACCCAGCCGGCGGTTCTTGCAACCGAGACGGCTCTCGCCCGGCTGCTGGGATCCTACGGGATCATGCCGGATATGGTGATGGGCCACAGCCTCGGCGAATACGGCGCCCTGGTGGCAGCGGGAGTGCTTTCGTACGACGAAGCCCTGCGGGCCGTAAGCGCTCGCGGCACCGAAATGACGCGCTGCGCCATGGACGACAACGGCGTCATGGCTGCGGTGTTTGGCCCTATCGAGGAAATCGAGAAGATTCTGAAGACGATCGACGGATACGTCGTCGTCGCCAACATCAACAGCACCAAGGAAGCCGTGATCGGCGGCTCGACCGCGGCGGTGGAAAAAGCCATGGAGGCGGTGCGCGCAGCCGGCTACAGAGCCCAACAACTCCAGGTCAGCCACGCATTCCACACCAAAATCGTGGCCGCGGCCAGCGACGCGCTGGCCAACGTGCTTCGCAATATGAGTATTCGCCCGCCCAGCCTCCCCATCATTTCGAATGTTACCGGAGAGTTCTATCCGATGGGGCCAGGCGTAGTGCCCGAAATGATCGATTTGCTCGGAAAGCAGGTCTCCTCGCCTGTGCAGTTCGTCAAGGGTCTCAACACGCTATACGACGCGGGCGGACGCCTCTTCGTGGAAGTCGGACCGAAGCGAGTCCTCTACGGCTTCGTCGAGGACGTGCTCGGCATGCGCGACGGCGCGCATACCCTCTTTACCAACCACCCGCGGATCGGAGAGGCAGCCTCCGCTAACTTAGCCCTGTGCGGCCTTTACGCGGCAGGCCTGGGAACCGGCCAGGCAAAGGCGGAAGTGGGCGCCGGCGGCCCGACGGCGCTCCAGGTCCCGTCCGGCAGCCGGGATCTACTTGCCCCGACAGCGCTCCACCCTCCTAAAACTAAGATAGCTCCGCCGACAGTCATCTCTCAGGTCCCGTCCGCCGGCCGCGACCTACATCCTACCAGGCTCGGAACCGATCGCTACCTCGAGCTGGGTCACCTGTTCGCGGACTTCCTCGAGCGCGGATTCGAGGTTTACTCCGGCGGCAGATCCTCGATGCAGGCTCCGGTGGATGTTGTCATCACCGGCGCTTCGCTCGGCTTGCCGGGTGTGGACCGGGTCTTCGATGACGCGAACGTCGAGCGCATGCTGCGCGGCGACCAGTTCATAGACGCGATCCCTATGCACCTGCGCCGGGCCATGGTCGACAAGAACATCACGCGGCTGGTAAAGACCGCGGGTGGTGAAGGACGGTTCGAGACCATCGAGAATCTCGCAGATGTGATCAAGCTGGCGGCTCGCGGCAAAAACCTGGACCTCGTGCGTGATTTCGGCTTCCCTGAAGACCGGCTCCTCGCGCTGGATCGCGTGACCCGGCTGGCTATCGGGGCGGGCATCGACGCTCTGCGCGATGCCGGCATCCCGCTGGTAATGCGCTACAAGACCACGACCAAGGGAACCAAGCTGCCCAACAGCTGGGGTCTCCCGGACGACATGCGCGACGACACCGGTGTCCTCTTCACATCCGCGTTCCCGGGGTACGATTCCCTCGAGGAGATCATCTCCGGCTTTTACCGCGACCGCATTCGCCGCGAGCGTCTTGAAGAGCTCAACAGTCTGCGCGAGCAGGCCCTGCGGCAGGGTGGCATGAGCAACGGAGTCCTTGAAGAAATCAACCGCCGCGTCGCTTCGCTGCGGGCCGAGATTGAGAAAAACCCGTATATCTTCGATCGGCGCTTCCTGTTCCGCGTGCTTTCCATGGGACATTCCCAGTTCGCGGAGTACATCGGAGCGCGCGGGCCCAACACAGCCACCAACGGCGCTTGTGCCAGCGGCACGCAGGCTGTCGCCATGGCCAGGGACTGGATCCAGACCGGCCGCTGCCGCCGCGTAATCGTCATTTCCGCGGATGATGTCACTTCGGACAATTTGATGGGTTGGTTCGGCTCCGGCTTCCTCGCATCCGGCGCCGCAGCCACAGACGAAATCGTAGAGGACGCCGCAACGCCTTTCGATCGCCGCCGCCACGGCCTGATCGTCGGCATGGGTGCCTCTGCCATGGTGATCGAAAGCATCGAGTCGGCGCGCGAGCGCGGCATTCGGCCCATCTGCCAACTGATGAGCTCTATCGTGGCCAACAGCGCCTTCCATGGATCGCGGCTCGATGTCAGCCACATCTGCCAGGTAATGGAAAAACTGATCGCCGACGCGGAAGCGCAATGGGGCATCAGCCGGTACGAGATCGCGCCACAGACCGTGTTCGTCTCACATGAGACCTACACACCCGCCCGTGGAGGCAGCGCATCGGCGGAAGTGTTTGCCCTGCGCCATGTCTTCAAGGACGCCACAGATCAGATCGTCGTGGCCAACACCAAAGGCACCACCGGTCACCCGATGGCGGTCGGCATTGAGGACGTTGTCGCTGTGAAGATTCTCGAAACGGGCATCGTACCTCCGGTCGTCAACTTCAAGGAGGTCGACCCGGAGCTTGGTCCGTTGAATCTCTCGCAGGGTGGCCCGTATCCGGTGCTGTATGCGCTGCGCCTCGGTGCCGGCTTTGGCTCGCAAATCTGCATGACCCTCACGCGTTGGGTGCCGACCCCCGATGGCAGTCGGCCCCGACCTGATTCTCTGGGTTACGCCTATAGGATCGAAGATCAGGAAGCCTGGAGAAGCTGGCTGAAGCGAGTCACCGGTTATGACACGCCCGAGATCGAGGTCGCCCAGCGAACGCTGAGAGCCAAGGATCAGGGTCCGCCGGCGAAGCTCGAGAGCGTGCCTGCGCAGATTCCGGCCGCGCCAATGCCAGCGCCTGCGCGCGAAGCGCAGGCTGCCGCGCCCCGGGCGACTGCTCCGCAGGTTGAGCCGCCGACTCCAAAGCAACCTCCTGCGGCCGCAGTGGGCGCCGGCGGCCGGGACCAACATGATCCGGTGCAGGTTCGGGTCATGGAGATCATCTCAGAGAAAACCGGCTATCCACCGGACATGCTCGATCTCGATCTGGACTTGGAAGCCGACCTCGGCATCGACACCGTGAAACAGGCCGAGATGTTCGCTGCAATTCGCGCGGCCTACGACATTCCACGCGATGACACGCTGAAGCTGCGCGACTTCCCCACGCTTGCGCACGCTATCAAGTTCGTCTATGACCGCCGGCCGGATCTGAGGAAGAGTGCGGCCCCCTCGTCGCCTCAGGCTACTGTAGGGGCGGGACCTGGGCCCGCCCTTCCGGCCATGCGGGCGCCCACAGGTGACGCCCCTACGGAGGTTTTGGCAGCGGCCGATGCTTCTGCGGAGGATCTGGTAAAGGAAAAAATCCTGCAGATCATCACCGAGAAGACCGGCTATCCACCGGACATGCTCGATCTCGATCTGGACTTGGAAGCCGACCTCGGCATCGACACCGTGAAACAGGCCGAGATGTTCGCTGCAATTCGCGCGGCCTACGACATTCCACGCGATGACACGCTGAAGCTGCGCGATTTCCCGACACTGGCCCACACGATCAAGTTCGTTTACGACCGAAGGCCGGACCTCAAGGTCCCGTCCCGAGTGAGCGCCGACGCCCCGACGGCGCTCCAGGTCCCGTCCGGCGGCCGGGACCTACATGGCCCTACGGCTCCCGCAGTCGCCGCTCCGACTGAAGATCCTGTAAAGGACAAGGTCTTGCAGATCATCACCGAGAAGACCGGCTATCCACCGGACATGCTCGACCTCGATCTCGACCTGGAAGCGGATCTCGGCATTGACACGGTCAAGCAGGCCGAGATGTTCGCTGCAATTCGGGCGGCTTACGACATTCCACGCGATGACACGCTGAAGCTGCGCGATTTCCCCACGCTGGCTCACACCATCCAGTTCGTCTACGACAGGAGGCCGGATTTGAAGGTCCGATCCGACGAGGTGGGCGGCGGCGGTCCGACGGCTCTCCAGGTCCCATCCGGCAGGCCGGACCTACATGGCCCGACAGTGTCGACAAACCTGATCATCGGGAACATGGAAGCGGCCAACGCCATTCCGCGGCGCGTTCCGGTTCCTCAACTGCGCCCGGGCCTCGAGCTCTGTAAACCGACCGGCGTGCTGCTGAATTCAAAGAGCCGCATTCTGCTGATGTCCGACGAGGGCGGGGTCGGCAAAGCGCTGGCCGGAAGGCTGGAAAAGCTGGAAGCGGAAGTCCTCCTGATCGACGATCACCCGGACGCAGAAACGCTGGTGATGCGTATCGAAGAATGGAGAACAAAGGGACCGATCCAGGGCGTCTATTGGCTGCCGGCACTCGATCACGAGGGCAACGTGAGCGAGATGAACCTGGAAACCTGGCGCGAGGCGACCCGCGTGCGTGTGAAGCTGCTCTATGCAGCCATGCGCTCACTCTACGACCAAGGCGACGCGAGAGCCACGTTCCTGGTCTCCGCGACGCGGCTGGGCGGGCTGCACGGCTACGATGAAGCCGGCGCCTTCGCTCCATTGGGCGGCGCCGTGAGCGGCTTTACGAAGACCTACAAGCGCGAAAAGTCCGAGGCTCTCGTCAAGGTCGTCGACTTTGAACCGAGCCGCAAGACCTCGGCCCTCGCGGACATTCTCATCGACGAAACGCTGCGCGACCCGGGCGTCGTGGAAATCGGATATCGCGACGGTCACCGCTGGACGATCGGCCTGAAAGAGAAACCCACAGGCGACGGTGGCCCGGGAATCTCGCTCGGCAACAACACCGTGTTTCTTATCACTGGAGCGGCTGGAAGCATCGTTTCGGCCATTACGGCGGATCTCGCCGCGGCTTCCGGCGGCACCTTCTATCTGCTTGATCTCGCACCAACTCCGGATCCGGCCAATCCCGATCTGCAGCGTTTCACAACCGACAGGGAAAACCTGAAGCGCGACATCTTCGACCGGCTCAAAACCCGCGGGGAGCGTGCGACTCCGGCGATGGTCGAGAAGGAAATGGCGGTCCTCGAGCGCACGCACGCCGCTCTTGCGGCGATCGGCGCCGTGAAGAGCGCGGGCGGTAGCGTGCATTACTACAGCGTGAACCTGCTCGACGGAGAGGCCGTCGGCAAGATCATGAAGGAGGTCGCCGCAAAGAGCGGCCGCATCGACGTGCTGCTCCACGCGGCAGGGCTGGAGATCAGTCACTTCCTGCCGGACAAGAAGCCGTCCGAGTTCGACCTGGTCTTCGACGTCAAGAGCGACGGCTGGTTCAACCTGCTGTCCAACCTGGGCGAGATGCCCCTGGGTGCCGCGGTAGTCTTCAGCTCCATTGCAGGACGCTTTGGCAACGCTGCCCAAACCGACTACAGCGCAGCCAATGATCTGCTTTGCAAGAGCATCTCCAACTTCCGATCCTCCCGTCCCCGGACGTGCGGCATCAGCGTCGACTGGACCGCCTGGGGCGGCATCGGTATGGCCGCACGCGGGTCGATTCCGACCATAATGAAGCAGGCCGGCATCGACGTGCTTCCTCCGGAGGCGGGCATCCCGATCATCCGGCGCGAGCTGAGCGCGGGAACCCGCGGGGAAGTCTTGATCGCCCAGCGCCTGGGAGTCATGCTGAGGGAATTCGACCAAACCGGCGGCCTGGACGTCTGCGAAAACGGACTGCTGGCTGTGACGCTTCAAAACCGCGGCATTATGACGGGCAAAGTGGCCGGCATGGGTCTCTACCACGGCTTGACCATTGAGACGACGCTCAACCCAGCGGAGCAGCCTTTCCTGCACGATCATCAAATCAACGGCACACCCGTTCTCCCCGGCGTGATGGGCATCGAGGCCCTGGCCGAAGCCGCACAACTGCTCTTCCCCGACCGACACCTGGGCGCGATCGAAGACGTGAGATTCATGGCCCCGTTCAAGTTCTATCGCAACCAGGAGCGCACGCTTACCCTTCAAGCGGACTTCCACGCGGAGAAGGAAGACATCGTGGCTGATTGCCGCCTCTTGGGCTCGCGCACGCTGCACGGGCAGACAGAGCCGGAAATCACGACGCACTTCACGGCGCGCGTGCGGCTGGTCACGGAAGCAGCCAAGGCAGCGCGGCGGGAACGTGTTCCTCAGCCGGCCGATGGCAAGATAGTAGAGGCCAGAGACATCTATCGCATCTATTTCCACGGTCCGGCTTATCAAGTTCTTGAAGGCTCGTGGCGGACGGGCAACGAGGTGGTCGGTTTGTTCTCCGCGAACCTGCCCCCGAATCACCATCCAAGCGATTTGCCGACGCTGGTATCGCCGCGCGGGATCGAGCTTTGCTTCCAGACGGCAAGCCTGTGGGAATTGGCCAGCCGGTCTTGCATGGGGCTGCCCTACAGAATCGAGCAGGTCCTCATCCTGGGCTCGGCGGAAATGGCAAAGACAAGGCTTTACTCAGTGGTGAAACCCGGAGGTGAAGGTGCGTTTGACGCAGAACTGGTGGACGAAAAGGGCACCGTCTACCTAGCGCTGAAGGGCTACCGAACGGCAGCGCTGCCGGATATGGTAGGTTCCGACCTGTTGAAGCCGATTCAATCCGCCCTTTCCGATTGACGATTTTAGATTGACGATTGGAAAACAGCCGAACAACCCTGGATTCCAATCGTCAATCGTAAATCGTCAATCATCAATTCGTATGAGCACCCACCTGTATTGGTTGTCACTCACTCTGGCAGATGTGCCCGAGGTTGATTCGTGGCTGAGCATCCAGGAACTAGAGCGCCTGGGCGGGCTGCGATTCCGCAAACGGCGGGAGGAGTGGCGGCTCGGCCGTTGGACGGCGAAGCAGGCCATCTCTCTTTATCTGGGCACGGAGCGGGATTTCCTGACGCTTTCGCAGCTGGAGATCCGGGCCGCCCCGGACGGCGCCCCGGAGGCATTCATTGAAGGTCACTCGGCTCCCGCGTCGTTTTCGATCAGTCACAGCACGGGAAGAAGCCTTTGCGCCGTTGGCGAAAGCGCGACAGCCATGGGCTGCGATCTCGAGTGGATCGAACCGCGCGAGGAAAACCTCGTTGCCGATTACTTCGCGGCGGAAGAGACTGCGCTGGTTGCGCGGGCGCCCGTTTGGGAGCGCCCGTTGGTCATCACATTGATCTGGTGCGCCAAGGAAAGCGCCCTCAAATCCCTTCGGCAAGGTCTGCGCCGCGACACGCGCAGCGTCGTGGTCTCTCTCCCCGAGGCAAAGAATGAGGATGCCTGGAACTCTTTAACCGTACGCTGCCTCGAATCCTCGGGCACTTTTCACGGCTGGTGGCATGTCGGCGCTGGATTCATTCAAAGCATAACCTCCATAGTTCCTGCATCGGAGCCCATTGATTTAGCCCCGCCTTCTGGCTAGCCGCCTGTGTGGGCAAATTCGGCGGCTGCACTGTGGCCGCAAGGCTGAACGGACTGCCCTGGCGCGTCTTCTCTGAGGTTCATGGCTGTCGTAACCACTTAGGGTCTTTCACGAAATAACAGGTCCACTTTGGCACGAGCGCCGGGCGGGCAGATGCAAGGCGCCGCGACGCAGGCGATGTCGATGCACATCGTCGAGGAGCGGCAACGCAGCAGATGCCCGCCCGCCAGCGGGCCTGGGGGCCTGTTATTTCGTGACAGACCCTTACATCACGACGCCCATCTTGCGTCGCCTAATCCCCAGGAGCGAAATGGCGCACGAATTCTCAAAGTCAACCTTCGCCGTTCCGCTCGAAGCCGCCGAAACATAGACCACAGAGACGCGGAGTTCACAGAGAATCTCTGCATTCTCGGCGTCCCTGTGGTGCATAATGCCCATAAAGCAGATCAAAGGAGGGATCATGAAAAGAATCAGAGCAGGTCGCTGGATTGCATCAGGTTTGGTTTTGGGCTTAGTCTTGCTCCTGGGCACTGCAAGCGCTCAGGGCCCTGTCATCCTCAGCTCGGATGAGCTGAGCAAGGTGGTTCCATCCAACTTCTACTTCGAAGGGCAGACTGGTCCGACGCAGCTGCGGAACGCCGCGGCCATCCGATTCGGCAGCAACCACCACTTTGTCGCAGCTCTCGTGGATACTTCGGGTTACGCCTCCGGCGTGCGGAGCAAGTATGAAGGATTCCTGATTGCCGACGCGAAGATCTCGCTGGGCGGCGTCGAACTTGCGGTTGGCGCTTACGGATTCGGAATCACCGAGGACGGCAAGCTCAACGTTTTCGACATTGGGGGCAACCTGTTGCATTCGGTCTCCGCACCGAAAGACAGCAAGCTGCAGAGCCCCCGGCCACTGGCCATCATCAAGAGCGGCAACGATCTGCGCCTGTATCGCGGCAGGAACTATGTGGCGTTGATCGTCAAGTAGGGCAAAGTCACAATTGAGTGAGCTACCACCCGCAGAGCGGATGCCTTTATGAGGCCTCCCAAAGGCGGGCTTTGGGATTGGTAAAGCACCGGAAGCAGCCACGAATTTCACGAATTGCACGAAATTGCAGCCGAGAACTCAGGTTTCGGGAAATTCGTGGCGGCCTGTGCAATTGGTGAAATTCGTGGCAGCTTTTTGTTTTGTCAGTTCTGGCTGGGTGAAAAAGGACTGCGGAAAGCGACTCGCGCTTTAGCTTCGTTCGTCGATTCAAGGCCCGGTACCTTGGTTTCCTTGCCGCGCTGAGCCTGTCCGAGTGGAGGGAGCGATGGCTCCCGGCGGAGTTGGCAAACCATGTCATTGCGGCGCTTCTTATCCTGATACATTGCGAGGTCGGCCTTCTCCAGTAGCACCTCCGCTGCATTCCCGTCGGTGGGGTAGCATGCCACTCCTACCGAAATGCCCACCTCCGCGAACTTCCCCGGAAGAAACTCGAGCCGTATCTCGTCGACCTCTTCTTGAATGCGGCTCGCCACGTGCGACGCATCTTCAGCATCGGCGCCGCCGAGCAGCGCCACAAACTCACCCCCCGCGCAACGGACGACCACGCCCGACCCGTCCACGCAACGTCTCAGGACCTTGGCCACCTCGACCAGCATGAGGTCTCCCACATGGTGTCCATGACGATCATTGACCGACTTTAATCCATCCAAGTCCATCCCAAGAACCGCGATGGGGTAGTGGAGGCATTCGGCCGTTTTAAATTCCTGTTCAATGCAGAGGTCTAGGTACCTAGTGTTCGGCAGTCCGGTGAGCGGATCGGTCATGGTGTCTTCCTGGGTTTCCTCGTATTTCAGTGCGTTGAATATGGCCATGGCTGCCTGCTTCGCTATGATCTCCATGATGCGCACGTGATCTTCATCAAAGCGAAATCCGCCGGAAGCATAGAGGGATATGGTCCCAAGACACAGGTTTTTGTAATACAAGGGATAGACGAGTGCATTGTTCAGCGCGACCGTCAACTTATTCTTGAAAGGAAGGAGATCAAAAACCGGGTCAGCATTGATGCCCGGATGGTTGTGCGCAGCCACCCACCCGCTCAGGTTCTGCCCGAACGGCATCGCGTAGTCCCTGAATAAATCCACGTTGTCCCCTGAGACATACTTCACCGCCAGGGTGTCGTCAACCATCGAGTGCAGGTAGATCACACACGTGGTGGATGGCACCAGTTTCGTAATCTTGCCGGCAATCACAGGAAGCGTTTCTTCCAGGTTGAGAGTGCTTCCCAGTGTCTGAGCCAGCTCGTATAAAGCCAAGACCTCGCGGTGAGTGGAGAGGATGTTCTGGAAGATATGAATATCGTTGGCACGCGGGATCGTGTTGTCTTCAAACGTGCGCCCATGCTCGGCGATCGTCTTGGAGCTCTCGATTTTGAGTTCGTGAATATCCACCTCGCGCACCTGCAATTCGAGATTCTCCAGAATCTCCTCGAACTTTTGCACCACTTGGGGATCATAGTATCCGCCGGATCGCGAGTGGATGATATCCACGGCCTCGTCTCGGCTCATGGCCGCTCGGTATGGCCTGTCGCAAGTAAGCGCATCGTAGCAATCCACCACTGCGAGTATTCGAGCCCCGAGAGGGATCTGCTCGCCCTGAAGTTTATCGGGATAGCCTGTGCCGTCCCAGTTCTCGTGATGGTACCGAACATCATCCGCCACGCTGTACGGAAACCTGATGGACGACAGGATGTCGCTTCCCACGGCGGGATGGATCATCACTTTCTTGAACTCACTCCGTGTAAGCTTCCCCGGTTTGTTCAAGATGTATTCCGGTATAGCCAGCTTCCCAATGTCGTGCAGAAGCGCGCCCGCCTCGATCCAGCGCAACCCGTTTTCGTCGGTGATCCCGAACTCGCGCGCCAGGCCGCGAGCAAAGACCTGCACTCTCCGGACATGTCCATGAGTAACCTGATCCTTCGCATCGATCGCTGTTGCCAGCGCTTCAACGGTGCTCAGGTAGAGCTTGTTGAGCTCCAGAACTTTGTCCAGATAGGTCCTGTAGGTGAAATAGATCGCCAGTACTACAAGGATGATCACGCCGAGGACTCCAGGTGTTACGGACCGCATCTCTAGCGCGATGATTCCTGCAGCGGCGGCGCCGGCGAAGTAGGTGATCGAGGTCCACAGGAAGCTATCCCTCCAAACGTGATAGATGCTCTTGCGCAGTTCCAGGGCCACGATAGTTGCAACGCTGCCCGAGTTGAGCAGGTAGTGAATGAGCGCGAGCATTCCGATGGGAAAGATAAGCTCTTGAACAGAAACTGCCGGCTCCTTGTAGAGGGGCCTTCTACCCAGCAGGTGAAAAAAGACTGAACCAGCCACCACAGCCGAAAACGCCGTGGCGCTGACGTTGAAAAGGATATATTCCAGGCGGCGCGTTTTGGTGCGGGCCCGGATCGATCCCATGAGAGCATCAAGCGCGGCGGTAATGATTCCTGCGGGCAGGCCGAACACAACTATGTTCGTGAACGTGAGTGTGTCTCCCACGGAGATTTTCGAGTTTACGGTGGGGATCCTGATCGAAAGGGAGCTCGTGAATACCGTCAGAAAGGCAAGGATCAACCACTGTGGACTGGTTCCGCCGCCTGCCAGACACACCATGGCATACCCGATCGCTGCCAATCCCAAAATGATGACGGATGACTTGTAAGGCTCATAGGCAGGGTGTCGAACTTGCGCCGGCGACTTTGCTTTTTGGTGATTCACTGTCATCCTGAGTGGTTCTATCCACGGAATCAATTGAAGGGTCAATGCTCCGCTGTAGCCGGCGAAGTTGCTCCCCTTAGTTATTCGCGGCAGAATACGATCTTCCATGCTGGGATCTCGAGACCACCCGCAATCTCCTGTTGCCCTGCTCGCCGCCCTGCCAATCCTGCCCAGGCGTGAATCCTTGACTCCCCGCGAGAGTCGTAGAGGGAGAGAAGGTGTCAGTAGTAAACAGCGGCTGAAAACGGAGACTATTGACGAGCAGCATGGCAAACTTATCCGCAGGCATAGGATTGCCGGGAAGCCAACCCTGTACCTCATCACACCCCTGTTCCTTGAGAAACTGCAATTGTCTCTCGGTTTCGACACCTTCAGCGATTACCCTCAGTTTCAGGCTGCTTGCCATCGCAATGATTGCCGCGGTAATGGCCCCGTCCTCCGGGTTGTCGGCCAGGTCCGCCAAAAAGGACTGATCGATCTTCAAAGCATCCAGGGTAAAGCGCTTCAACCGGCTCAGAGAGGAATAGCCTAAACCGAAATCATCAATCGAAATCCTCACCCCCAGCGCCCTCAATTCACGCAACGACCTGTCCGCCGCCTCCTCGTTCTGCATGATCGCACCTTCAGTAACCTCCAACTCAAGCCAGCCGGCATCCAGACCTGCCTCCCGCAGAATCTGGGAAACCAACTGCGCCAGGTCCTTTTGCCTGAACTGAACGGCGGATAGATTTACAGCTATGGGAACGGGAGGAAAACCATCACGCTGCCAAGTTGAAATCTGCGCACACACTGTGCGCAATACCCATTCACCAATAGGTCTGATCAGCCCTGTCTCTTCAGCCAATGGAATGAACTCGGCAGCTGTCAGAAGCCCCCTGGTCGGGTGCTGCCAGCGAATCAGTGCTTCTGCACCCGTGAGAGCTCCTGTTTTTGTGTCTACTTTCGGCTGATAGTAGACCCTGAATTCCCCGCGCCGGAGGGCCTTTCGCAAGTCATTCTCCATGGATAGTTTTTGCGGAGACGTCTGGTTCATGGATTGCGAGTAGAAATGGAAGCTGCTCCTTTCGTTGGCCTTGGCATAAAACATCGCAGTGTCGGCGTTCTTCAGAAGTGTGTCTGCATCAGTTCCATCAAGCGGGCAGACGCTGATACCGACACTGGCCGCGATTGAGACCTCATACCCTTCCAGCGCAAACGGGCTGGCAAATGCTTGGAGTAGACGTTCTGCGACTCGGCCTGCCTCCTGCGGACCGTCGATGCCTGTCATCATCACGGTGAATTCGTCCCCACCAAAGCGCCCAATCACAATGTCTTTTTCGTTCGCTCCACGATCCTCCGACCGTACGCTTGCCGCCAGACGAGCCCCAACACTTTGGACCAGCAGGTCGCCTACGCAGTGACCATACGTGTCGTTGATGCGCTTGAAATTGTCCAGATCGAGAAACATCACGGCAATATTCTGGTTGTGGCGCTGGGAAGAGGCGAGTGCCCGGTTGAGATGTTCTTTGAAGAGCACACGATTGGGCAGCGACGTCAGGCTGTCGTAATAGGCCAGGGAACGGACCTCCTGGACTCTGTCCAAATAAGTCTTGTACGTGAGGTAGACTGCCAGCACGACCGGCACGGCTACTGCAAACACCTGGGGTGTTATTGAGCCGATAGTAACGGCGACAAGACCTGCTGCGCCCGCGCCCGCAAAGTACGTAATGGAGGTCCAAAGAAAACTGTCCAGCCAGATTTCAAACACGTTCTTGCGCAATTCAAGCGCAACGATGATGGCGACGGTGCCGGAGTTGCAGAGATAGTGGGTGAAAGCCAGAACACCCAATGGGAAGAAAATGTCGTAAAAGGAGTGCAGAGGTCTGGAGTAGAGCGGTTCCCGCCCAAGCATGCGGAAGAAGATGGTTCCACCGACCAGGGCCGAAATCGCCAGGGCTCCCATGTTGAAACACGCGAACTGCAAGCGGCGCGCTTTTGTGCGACAGCGCAGGGATGTAAAAAGTCCATCCAAAACCGCAGTGATGATGCCGGCGGCAGGCCCGAAAAGAACGACGTTGGTAAAATAGAGCGTATCAACAATCGAGATCTTCGAGTTTACTGCAGGTATTTTGATCGAGAAGACGCTCGTGACGATCGTCAGGGCAGCGAGGATGATCCACTGGTGATTCGTGCCCGGCTTCACCAGATGCCAGGCAGCGTATAGAATCGCGATACCGCCCAGGCTGATGACGGAATACATGTAGGGGATGAATGCCGGGTGCCGCAGTTTTTCCTGGGAGGCCAGCTTTAGTTTAGTCGCTCGATTCACGATAGCACCTCTGACAGCAAAGCTGTGAAGAGATGGGGCCGCCGGCCCAAATGAGAGGCCCGCGACCCCAGGACAAAGACAGGGTATCGCGTGCTACTCATCCGGCGGATAGAACCAGTCACCCGGCTGGCCGATGGTCGCGTCCGGCGCGTCGCCATCTTCACCGTACGCCATAATCGTGCTCGAATCCCCCACCAGCGTAGACGGATTTGCGAAGAGCCAGAACCACTTCGGTTTCAGAATGCTACGGACCCCGCGCGCGCCAACGTGAGCACCAATGATCACGGTTCCATTGAGAGTGACGCCCGTCGTATCCAGAACGCCATCGCCCCACACGACACCATCGTCGAGTGCCTGCGTTTTGTACATCAGCATGCTATCGCCCCAGATCACGCCGTCATCCTGACCCCAGAGAACGCCGTCACCCCAGATCACGCCATCACCCCAGATCACGCCGTCACCCCAAATCACGCCGTCACCCCAGATTACGCCGTTACCCCACGTAAGGCCCCCACCCCAACGAACGCGAACTCCTGCAATCATGTCGTAAGGGTGCACAGCGGAATGATTGGGAATCATCAGCGCTCCATACGCCAACGACCTGAAATTGAGCGAGACTGAAGCCGCCAGCCGCACGGCACCCACCGCGTTCAGAAGCCCGCTCCCCTGCTCGAGTAGATTGGGCGTCCTCAGGCGCTGAGCGGTATAGGTGAGAAGCGCCTTTACCATGTTGGGCGTCAGCGAGGGATTTGCTTCCAGCATCAATGCGACCGTGCCCGACACCACGGGTGCTGCCATGCTGGTCCCACTCAGCATGAAATAGTCGGCGGTCGGTCCAGGAGGATTGGCATATACCTGGTTGGCGGGATAGTTCGTGTACAGATAACTATTGGGATTAGCGCAGGAGACAATCTTGTTTCCCGGCGCCACGAGATCGGGCTTCAGCACTCCGTCGATCACGGCTGGCCCGCGCGAGCTGTAGGACGCAACCGTATCGTCTGCGCGTGAATCCGTGCCCCAGGTATCCGACGCGCCGACCGTGATGGCCGCGGGATGATTGCCCGGGCTGGTTATGCCCCCATAGACAGTCCCAAAACGGTTCTTGCCGTAGTTACCTGCCGCGACCACAACGACCATCCCGTTCCTTACGCACGCCTCGACCGCCTGGCACAACGGGTCCGTCTTGTATGACTCGTAGACGGGATGTCCCAGCGAGAGATTGATTACACGGATGTTGGCAGTATCTTTGTTATCGATGCACCAATCCAGCGCATCAAGAACGTCGCTCGTCGCTCCCCCTCCGGTGGCATCCAGTACTTGTAGATCCAGGAGCTTGGCCCCGGGGGCAATGCCTTTGTACTGGGCGCTGTAGTCGCTTCCCGGCAGTGACTGCTGTCCAGTACCTGCGATTATCCCGGCAACATGGGTTCCATGGCCGTACAGGTCACCCGAAGTGGAGGCGAAGGAGTGCTGGTAAACGATCTGGTTTGCCAGATCGGGAACACCGGCAATGCCCGAGTCGATCACCGCAACACCTACCCCGTTACCGGTGAAACCAGGAGCGTCATTCCATACCTGGTTCGCCCCTATGGCGACTGCGGTTGTGGACAGGTGTCTTTTAACCGGCCAATCGATGGAGATCCTGTCCACCTGCGAATCGCTCGCGAGCAGCATCAGGGTCCCGTAGTTCACCCGCGCCGAAATGGCCGGCATATGACCCCATCCCTTTTTCGACGTGCCGCCCGACTTGGAGATGATATTCGCCCATTGCTGAATCAGCTTATTATTGTTGAGCCCCCAGCCCCAGCCTTTGCCCTTGGTTTTTTCGTCACCCTTGAATTGGATGATCACATTAAGAGTCTGTCCCGGCTTGAACATGGCTGCGTTAAGACCCTGGAGAGTCGACTCCAGCTTCGCGAAGCCTGCCGGCTGGTTCTTGTTCGACTCACCCAGCGCGCAGACGGCGACGAGGAGCAGTGCCAGAGTTCCAGCGATCCACTTCCTCGTCATTGCCGGTTTCCGATAATGCCGATGTTTGCTCATTGTTTTGACTCCACAGGTTAGATTCGGTTGAATCTTAAAACATCAAAGAGCGCCCCCTACCTCTGCGGATAAAACCAGGCTCCCGGAGGTCCGACACGAATTCCGGTTACAACGCCCGTTTCACCGTGGGCCAGGATATCGACAGCTGAATCAGTAATGGAGTAGGGATCCACAAAACCGGAATACCACTTCGAAAGGGTAAGACTTAGAATTCCATTAGTGCCGACTGTAGCACCATAACTCCATATCAAGTTGTTATTGAGAAGGATGCTGCTTCCCCACAGGATTCCATCTCCCCACAAAATCGCATTCCCAAGGGCCGGCTGCTTGTTCACCATTAAAGGGTCGTCCCACGTGGAAGAGTAGGTGCCATGGAGGACTGCATCGCCCCAGAGAATTGCCTTGCTCCAATCGGCGTCGCCCCAAAGGATTGCATCTCCCCACAGGATTGCGTCCCCCCAAAGAATCGCATCACCCCACAGGATTGCGTCCCCCCACAGAATTGCTTCACCGGCAATGGTGCTGTAGGGCCTGACAGAGGATGGATTCGAGATCCACGGCGCCCCAGACTTGATGGTGTTGCTGTTATTTGTGTATAGCGCGCGAGCGAGCCGCACCGCGCCCTCGGCATTCAGATATCCATTGCCCTGCTCCAGAATGCTGGGGCCGGTCCGGCGTTCCGCGGTGTACGCGAGAATCGCTTTTACCATATTGGGCGTGAGTGCTGGATTGGCGTCCAGCATCAGAGCCGCCGTCCCGGAAACCACCGGCGCCGCCATGCTCGTCCCGCTAAGCAGAAAGTAGCTATAATAGAGATTACCCTTGGCCTTGGTAGAAAGGACTATGTTTGAGGGATAATTCTTGAAGAGTGTTCCCGCCGGCAGGGAGTCCGATACGACTTTGTTCCCCGGAGCCACGATGTCCGGTTTGATCAGACCGTCGATGGCTGTTGGGCCTTTCGAACTATAGCTGGCAACCTTGTCATCAGAGCGCGCGTCCGTCCCGCAGGTGTCCATCGCCCCAACGGTAATGGCGGCGGCATCATTGCCAGGGCTGGTAGTGCCACCGTAAACGGCATTTCCGTATTGGCCCTTGCCATAATTTCCGGCTGCCACCACGACTACCATGCCGGCCTTCACGCACGCTTCCACAGCCTGGCAGAGCGGATCCGTCTTGTAGGATTCATAGACCGGATGGCCCAATGAAAGGTTGATTACTCCAATCTTGTATTTACCCTGGTTTTGGAGGCACCAATTCAGGGCTGCCAGCACGTCGCTGGTGCGACCCATGCCTGAGCTGTCCAGGACCTTCAGACTGATCAGTTTCGAGCCAGGTGCAATTCCCTCATATATGTCGTCAAAACCGTTTTTGGTTCCGGAGTTTTTCCCTGACCCGGCGATAACTCCTCCGACGTGCGTGCCATGACCGTATTCATCATAGGTGCTGCTGGTGCTCGGAACGAAATTCACGCTAGCAGATACAGACTTTTTTAGATCCCAGGCACTGGAGCCATCGTCTCCGATTCCGGAATCGACGACCGCGACAGTGACGCTATTGCCGGTGGCGGAGTTCGAACCCGTCCAGATCTGATCTGCGCCCACAGCACGCGCCGTGTGTCCCAGGCTTCCCCGCACAGGATGGTCGAGTGAGATGCGCGCGACGCGAGGATCCCGCGCGAGCCTGTCCAGAGCTGCAGGCGTAAAACGCGCCGAATGGGCGGCTAGACGTGCATAGGATCTTTCCGGAATCCCGCCGGATTCCATGATCATGCGGGCTCGTCCCCGGTCTGCTTCGTCCGGCTCGTATTCCACACCCGGAGCCGCCGCAAGCGAATCCTGGCCCGGAGCGGACTGTGCGAACTGAACAATAACCGGAATCTCCTCTCTTGAGCCCCACCCTGCAGAACGTTGGACGCCGCGGAGAGCGGGTTCCAGCTTCGACATCTCATCAGCCGGCCCGGCTCGAAACTGCATCCTCGATTGACTGTAGATGGAGACGGAGAGGATTGTCATGAGTACCGGCAACAATCCAAATCCTGATTTGCGCCTAAAATGACCCAAGCACCACTTGCCTTGCATTTGATTTCTCCGAGCGTTAGAGAGAATTGCGGATCACGATGAGGCTGGCTACTCTCGAGAAGCTCAGTACCAGGACCAGTGATCGGGATTGCTCCCCATATGTCATTACCGTCCAATGGAACGGTGCAAATCTAAAGGAGTTACGATAGGGTTGATATGGGCCAAGCGGACCAATTTATATGGGAGGCCTGGCCCCCCCTGGCGGGCGATGCCATGAGACAAAGCGACAGCAGAAAACGGCTGGACAGGGCACATTTGTGCCTGGCCGGGGAAAGAGTCAGTTGGCTGAATGGGGAATCAGTAGGGGACTCTAACAAGGCCTCTACGGTAGGCGAATATCAGCAACTCCAATCGATCACCTACGCCGACCTTTTCGAATATGGAAGACAGGTGATGACGCACCGTGGTTTCGCTGATGTAAAGCCGCTCCGCTATTTGTTTGTTTTTCAGCCCCTCGCCCACCAGTGAGACGACCTCGAGTTCGCGGTCGGTAAGCTTGGCAACTCTGTCTTCCTCCCGCTCTACTCTGCCCGGCTTGGAAGCGCGTCTCAGATCGACGACGAGGTTCGCGGTGAGAAACCGATCCAGCCAGAGTTCTCCGGCATGAACACGATCGATGGCCTTGAGCAGAAAGTCTGTGGAAGTTTCTTTTAACAGGACGCCCATAGCGCCGAGGCGGACCGCCCTCAGGTGCTCGTCCCGATTGTGAACGCCCGTTAATATGATGATGCGTGTGTCTTCTGCAACGGAAAGAAACTCAGGAACGGTGTCTGCACTGTTCTCCTGGCCCAGCATAAGATCGAGCAAGATGATATCGGGCTGCTCTCGTTTGGCCATTGCCAAGGCATCTGCTTTGTTTCCCGCCTCCCCGATTACTTTCATCCTGGACTGACTCTCGACGAGCATTCGCAAACCCGCGCGCACGATAGAATGGTCGTCTACTAAGAGAATGCGGATGGGTTGGTCCGACCGTGTTGGATTGGACATGAGCTTCTCCGGCTACAATGGGACCTCGACAACAACTGTGCTGCCTTCTTTCTCCAGCAGCCTCACGCCGGCGCTGCCTCCCAATGCCTCCGCGCGCTCTGTAATTGAACGAGGCACGAAGGGTTCGGCAGAGAATTCCGCGTCACCGATATCGCTGATCCGCAAAATTAGCCTGTCGTCGCTGCAGGCGATTCCAATCTTAGCTTTCATCGAGGGGGTGTGCCGGCGGATATTGCTCAGACCTTCGGAAACGATCTGCAAAGCCTCCGCGGCAAGCCGGTCGTTCACTGCAATCGTGCCCTCCGTCTCCACGTCGATTGCGATGCCTGTAGCGTCGGAGAACTTCGTCGCAAAGCGCTTCACTGCCGACACCAGATCGTCCTCCTGCTCGGCCTGCCCTTTCAAGGCGCGGACGTAACAACGAAGATCTTCAATCGCTTCCGCGTTGATGTCAAGCAGGCGATTGATGTCATCGAGTGTGAGGGATTTCGACTCCAGTTTCTCCCTCAGTGAGCTGAGCCCTAGGCTCAGTCCGATGTAAGGTTGAATCACGCTGTCATGCAAGTCGTGGGCGATTCTCTTCCTTTCGACCGCGCCGGCTTCCGCAGCCAGGCGGTCTACCAGGCGAATGTTGTCGATCACCGGCATTACCTGCTCGAATATCTGCACGATGAAATATATATCGGATTCCCCGAACAGCGGCTTGCCGGCGGTGAGGAAAATGCGTCCGATCAATTCATTCCTGTAGCGAATGGGCACGGTGACAAAGCACTCCGCGTCCAGAGTAGTCCCAAGCCTTTCGCTCGCCTCCCTCCAAGCCATCATGCGTTGCCCCTGGACCACGTCGTATTCAAAATGGCGCACCGACTGAGGAAACAGTGAATAGGATCGATTCTGGTGCACGACTGCGATCTCGTCCGGCACGGAAGACAACTGCGACGCCAGGTTGCGTGGGATAGACTCGGCCCTCTCGGCCCTTCCCGGCTTCAGGCGATCCGCGCGCCGGAGGTGAACCTCCTTGTCGTCCAAATCAGCCATCACCAGCATACAGCAGTCGGCATCGTAAAAGGTTCTCAACTTCTCCATCAGAGAACTGATCGTATGCGCGGCGCCAAAGCGAGGATTTGAAATGCGCGTGACCTCTGCCAGCAACGCCAGCCGCCGTTTCAATAGTATTTCGAATCCTCCCCAGTACGAGACCATACCTCCCAGGACAAGCAGTGTCACAGCCGGAATGAGCAGATGATCCAGATCGAATCGTCTTGCCCGCATCTGTCCGGCCAGCAGAAGCACCGTGTATATCAGCGTTGAGACCACCGTCACGCGCATGGCCGCGGCCAGTCCCCAGCGGAAGGAGGCGACAAGAAAGGGGAAAAAGAGTCCGAAGAAGAAGAGACTGCTACGCTGGCTGTTGAACATTATCAGCATGGCAAACCAGCACATATCCGCCCAGTGCTCCCAGCCCGCAACAGCGCCCACCAAGGGGCTGTGTTTCACCGTGAGAATGTACAAAATGGCGCTATAGATCAGGTAAAGGAGAAGGATCCCTTCCGTAAGATTAAACAATTGCCCAGTCACCCAGGCATCAAGAAGGACCAGAAGCGAAATGGCGGCAATTAGCAATAGGCGCACCCAAGGTATAATGCGGCTTGGCATCATCCGTGTATCGAACACACGAGACTGCTTGTGCTTGCTTTCCGCGGTCTGCATGGTAGAACACCTCGCGATCTGGACATTCGCGTCCGGTTTTCCACTCCAGTTGATCCTACGCTCTCGATATTAAGACAGCTCACGCACAAGATGACCCACTGCTCCATCTCAGGCGCTGTATTCTAATATCGTGCAGAAGCGAAATGTCATTAGAAACTTCGTTGGGCCCTCGGGAGTACGGTGCAAAAGTCTCAATCAAAAACTCGGAATCGTATCTGCAAAATTCAATTTTTGCGAGAGTCTTGCCCTGACTGCCGGATCATAATCAAGAATTGAATTCTGCAGATGCGACCCCCTCTTCACAGGAAGCGGACATCGTCGACGGTCAGGGTGACGGCTCCGAAATCCTCTTCGACAAGACCCGTCAAGACATACGGGCGGGAGCGGTTGAGCATGTGGCAGAAGCGGGCGTAGGTCTGCGGAAAAAACGTCGTCTCGTAGAGCGCGCTGGTGTCCTCGAAGCTGATAAACTCCATCGGCTCGTCCTCCTTGGTCGTGACGACCTTCCCCGTCACCCACCAGCCGATGGTAGTCACGCGTTTGCCGACATATTTGTGGAGGTCCGCGCCACGCATGTGCTGCAGGCGCGCCAGCGGCTCGCGGTAGAGCGTCAGCGGATGCCGGCTGATCAGGAAATCCAACGTCTCGAGCTCATGCTCCAGGACCGTGCGCGCGCTGTACTGCGGCACCTGCGGGGGTGCGATCGGCTGCATATCCTGAAACAGCGAGCGGGCTATCGGGTGACGCGACGCGCGCGCTTCGTGCCAGGCCAGCGCTTTCCAGATCATCTCCGGCCGCGTTGCGCCGCCCGAGATGCTGTCCATGGCGCCCGACTTGATCAGAATCTTTGTATCCGACGGGTCGATGTCCGCACGGCAGAGAAAATCCTCGAGGGACGCAAAAGGCCGCTTCTTCCGCTCCTCCAGGATTGCCTCCAGCGCGGCTTCGCGCAGCCCTTTGAGCTGCATCAATCCCACGCGAATGCTCTTGCCATTGCCCCAGTACTCCTTCCGGCTGTCGTTCACGTCCGGCAGCAGCACCTGAACCCCCATCCTGCGCGCTTCCGAGACATAAGCAAAGGGAGAGTAATAGCCGCCCTGATTCGTAAGGACTGCCGCGATGAATTCAGCCGGGTAGTGCGCCCGCAGATAACAGGACTTGTAGGAAACCAGCGCGTACGAGGCCGAGTGAGGCTTGCAGAAAGAGTAGCCGGAGAAGCTCATGATCATTTCCCAGACTTCGTCGATCACCTCGCGGGAAACGCCACGGGCTGCGGCTCCACGATAAAACATTTCCTTATAGTCCTCGAGCCTCTTCCCTGCGCGCTTTTTCGACAAGATCTTCCGCAGGAGATCGGCGTCGGACGCGTTGAATCCCGCCATCGCCATGGCAATTCGCGAGACGTCTTCCTGATAGACCATGATGCCGTAAGTCTCACGCAAGACTTCGTCCATGATCGGATGCAGCGACTGGTAGGCGCCGCCGCGTAGACGCCGCACGTACTCGCGGATGTATTTGTTGGCCGCGGGCCGGATAATGGAGCTGTGAATCACAAGATGATCGAAATCCCCCGTCCCGCATTTCTGCTGCAACTGCCGCATTGCCGGGGACTCGACGTAAAACACTCCCACGGAGTCGCCCCTGCAGATGAGATCCTGCGTCTTGGGATCCGTCGTGGGATCCCAGGTGTCGTAGTCGATCACGACTCCGTAGTTTTCCTTGATCGCCGCCAGCGCGTCCCGGATCACGGCCAGCGAGCGGTTCCCAAGGAGATCGATCTTCACCAAGCCAGCATCTTCGGCCTGATCTTTCTCCCACTGGATGATGCGCACGCCCTTGGGCGCCGGCTCCATCGGCACGTAGCGGTCAATCCGGTCGGGCACGATGACCACGCCGCCGCAATGCACCGACATGTTGCGCGGGTATCCCTCGAGCTTCACCGCCAGGCGGACGATCTCGGGCCAGGGGTCCTTCAGATCCATGTCCTTGTAAACGGGATCATGCTTGATGAAATCCGGCAGGTAGTGGATCGACCAGTAGTACCCCATCCGCTGCGTGACGGCCTTGATCTCCTGCTCCGGCAGGCCGTACACCTTGGCCACCTCCCTCACGCCGGCGCGCGCGCGAAAGCCGACGTGGTTGGAGATCATGGCGGTTCGGTCCGCGCCGTACTTGCGGAATACGTAATCCAGGACGTCGTCGCGCTCGTCCCAGGGAAAATCGATGTCGATATCGGGCGGGTCGACGCGGCCCTCGTTGAGGAAGCGCTCGAAAAAGAGATTGTGCGTAATTGGCTCGACGTGCGTGATCCCCAGACAATAGGAAACCAGGCTCGCCGCCGCGGATCCGCGACCACAGGTGCGGGCCGACTGCCGGACGATGTCCTGCACGACCAAGAAATAGGATGCGAAGCCTTTGTCCTTGATGATTGCCAGCTCGTGCTCCAGGCGTTTTACTACCGAGTCCGACAATTCGCCGTAGCGGCGCTCGGCGCCGCGGTAGCACTCTTCGCGCAAGTGCTCGAAGGCGTCCGACCCATCGGGAGTCTCGAAGGCGGGGAAAACCAGCTTCCCGATGCCGAGATCGGCGGAGCAGTCGCCCGCGATCCGAAGCGTGTTCTCCAGAGCTTCGTTCAGGTGCGGATACCGGCATGCCATGACATCCGCCGGCTTGAGCCAGCGGTCCGCGCTTGCCAGCTCTTCCGGCGGGATGCGCGACAGGCAGGTGTTCAGATCAATGGCGCGCAGCAAACGATGCATCGGGAAATCGGAAGGATCGACGAAGTAAACGTCGTTGGTCGCCGCCACCGGTATCCCGCTTTTGCGTGAGAACTCCAGCAAGGGTGGTTCCACCTTCGGGTCATTCAGCTCCACGTAAAGCCGGGATGTCCCGTTCTGTTTGCCGAGGGCGCAAAGTAGCGGCAGGTGATCGCTGAGAATAATGAGAGGCTCCCGATCTCCCTCCAGCGCCCGGGTCAGGCAGAAGTCCGGCTCGAGCCGGCGCCGCGTGAGGAGCCGACACAGCGTCGCGTACCCTTCCCGGTTGCGCGCCAGCAGAATGGCCCGCTCCGTTTCCGTGCGCAGCTCGGCACCCACAATCGGGCGCAGGCCGCGCTCGGCAGCGTACTGGAGAAACCAGACCAGACCATATACGCCGTTGACGTCGGTCAGCGCCATCGCAGGCATGCCGCGCTCCAGCGCCGCATCGACCAACTCCTCGATCTTGCTGGCCCCCCGGCAAAACGAATAATTCGAATGCACATGCAGATGGATGAACACCTTTGTACTCTATTACTTACCGTTTTCTTGGTGAATCTTGGTGTTCTTGGTGACTTGGTGGTGAGGCCTTTAAAACACACCACCAAGACACCAAGAACGCCAAGGACACAAAGCCCTATGAGGCCTTCCTCAGTATGGATGCGCCGTAGCGGAGGCGCAGCACATCCAATGCGGACTCCAGCTTCGCTTGCCGCTCGGGCTTCGGGTCGGTAAAGAGCTCCAGCTGGACTGAGCCGTGCGTGAGATCCATCAGGCGGAGGTGCAGGCTGCACACGCGCGTGCGCCTCGTCAGAGTCCGCTCGAGCAGCGTTGCCGCGCGCGCGTAGAGCGCCGCCGTCGACTGGACGACAGGTGCTAGCTTTTCCTTCCCGCCGTCCTCCCGGTAATCGGAGTATCGGATGCGCAGTTCCATCCGCCCGGCGCGCTGCTTCTCCGCGCGCAGCTGCTCTCCCGCCCGCTCGCACAACTCGAACACCACGCCTTTCAGCAGTCCGTAATCGTTGCTGTCCTCGGGCAGCACCTTCTCCTGATCCACGACCGGCACCGCGCGCTCGGGATACACCGGCGTGTTGTCGATCCCGAGGGCGCGCTGGTAAAGCACGAACCCCAGGCGGCCGAACGCGAGCGTGAGATGCTCCAGCTTCATCAAGGTGATATCGCGGATGATCCGGATGTTGAGCTCCCCGAGCTGCTCCTGGGTCTGGGGGCCGACGCCGGGAAGCAGGCGCACCGGCAGCGGCGACAGGAACGAAGGCTCGTCGCCATGAGGAACATCCTGCAACCCCACGGGCTTCGTCACCTCCGACGCGATTTTGCTCACCATCTTGTTGGAAGCCACCCCGAGGGAGGCGTCCAGGTGAAGCCGCTGGCGGATTTCCCTCTGGGCGCGCCAGGCCGTGTCGCGCGGCGGGCCGAAGAGCCGCTCGGTGCCGGTAACGTCCATGTACGCGTGACCGTAGCCCGAGGGCTCCAGCACCGGCGAAAAGTCCTGGAGGATTTTGCAGATCGCGCGGGACGCGCGGGCATAGAGCGGCTCGTTGGGAGGCAGGACGATCACATCCCGGCAGTATCGCACCGCCTTGGCCAGAACCATTCCCTTGCGGACGCCCGCCTGCCAAGCCTCCGGAGACAGCGCCGTCACCACCGAGCGGGACGGCCCGACGGGAGCCACCACCACCGGACGGCCGTGCAGGTCCGGGTGAACCACCCGCTCCACCGCCACCGCAAAAGCGGCAATATCAACGTAGATGATTTCTCTTTCCATGAGCGATCCAAATGACGAATGACGAATGACGAATGACGAATAAAAAGCAGCAGGCAGCAGGCAGTCTGCAGTAGGCAGCCCTTGGTCGATACCTTGCTTTTCCTAACGATCCGTTTCTATTAACCTGCCGACTTTTTTTATTCGTCATTCGTCATTCGTAATTCGTCATTCCTATTGGCCTTCAAATCCGTTTCCAGCAACTCCAGCAACATTCGGCCATTTATCGCCGCTTGGCCTTTCCACGGATTATTCATCAGGACCAGCACTTGCTCGCTTTCCTGCTCCAGGCGGAGAATGTCCGGAACCGCGGCCGCAAGCTCCGACCGGCTGTACAGGTAGTCGTGCTGGGCAGAGCCGTCCCCCTGGATCCAGCGTGAGTGGTTTCGCCCCTGAAACCGCACATAAACCAGACTGGCTGTGGCGTAAAAGAAGGTCCGCTCCCTCAGGCTTGTCCCGCCATCGACGCATGCAAGAGCTATCTGCTGATTTTTCAAATGGTTTGCTGCTTTGGGAGTCATCCAGTCCGGGCAACCGAACTCCGCTATCAGCGGAATTCTTTCGAGGAAATCTCGGAGCCGGCACAGGCGGTCGAAATTCTCTCGGATGAAACCGAATTCGGGCGGAAATTGCGCCAGAACTCCGGCCAGTTGGCCCGCATCCTTCATGGGCCAAAGAGCTGCGGTGAATTTGCGCGCCAGTTCGGCGTTCTCCGGATGATCCTCCACCAGCCGGAAAGGAGCGCGAAAGACAAACCGGAAAGCCCCACTCGATCCATCGATAAGTTGTTGAATTGTCACTGTTTCAGGTATCCGGTAATGTGTGAGGGCAAGTTCGCAGCAGCCAAAGTGCCGGCAGTAGTAATTCAGCCAGAGGCGTGGATCGAGGTTCCTGGGATAAAATACCGGCACCCAATCGCGGTACTGAAACCCGGTTGTCCCCACGAGGATCATGCCTCTAAAATAGGTGAAAATTAGGTGAAAGTCAAGCTTGAGAACGAGGGATTGTAGCCCGAAAAAAGACGGCCACTAATTGCACGAATCACACGAAGGCTCGGCAGGACAAGCTCCTGCTCCCCCCACATCGGCCAGCGCTTCGCGCTGCCACCGTCCTTGCCCAGGTGCTGTGGGAAAGCGCGCTGACAAAAGAAGAACGTCTCATTCAAATCTGTATTTGCGTTTTCCCACAACACCCGGGCAAGGACGGTGGCCGGAGGCCGCCGATGTGGGGGGAGCGGGAGCTTGTCCTGCCGAGCCGGGCCTCACCCAACGGTTGGTGTAATTCGTGCAATTAGTGGCCCGCTTCTTTCGTTCAATTCGTGAGATTCGTGGCCTGTTTTTTCCCAAATCCGCAATCCGCAATTGGGTTATGAGGATTTGCGGAGTGACTGGACGCGCACGAGGACGACCCCGTGGCGCGGGACAGCACTCTGGAATTGCTCCTCGAAGGTGCCAAGATCCTTCTGCCGCCAGAGGTCTCGAACAACCTGTTTGCCGCGGAGGGCCAGATCGTCCCACTTAGCGGTCACAACGGCTTCCTTGTCGCCCCGGTTGAACAATCCCACGGTCTTTGTTCCGTCTTCCATGTCCTTTGCCCACACTTCGAGGCTATCCACCCGAGCCACGCGCCGGCCGGGCCGGCCCAACGGATCTTGATCTACCTCGAGGACTTCGTCGTTGGTAAGCAGGCTGAGAGTGAAATCGTCAAGGCGAGTGATGTCCCCGCTGAAGATCAGCGGCGCGGCTACGAGGCACCACAACGAGACGTGGCTGTACTGTTCGTTCGGTGTAAGCGGCGTCGGCACAGTCTGGCCTTTCCAGTTGCTCAGGTAGCCCAGCAGCAGGTAATCCGGGTCGTTCCAGCCACCCGGGCCCCCGTACTTGTGAAGCTCGCGCTGCGCATAGACGTCGAAGCCGTCCCGGAAGAGAGCCGTCGCGATGCCCTCGAATGTCCCCCCGAGGTCACCCGCCGTGCGCCAGCTTTGGCCTCCGACCTCCTTGCCCCATTCCCACACGTTGCCCATGCCGTATTGGCAAAGGTTGAGAACGACATCGCGGTTCTGCTTGCGCAGAATCTCGCTGATAAGCCGGTAGGGCTTCTGCAGTTCGGCGCGGCTCTTGTCTTTGGCTATTTTGTTGTAGGAGCACCAGTCATACTTGAGAAAATCGAAGCCCCATTCGACGAAGCGCCGAACGTCCGCCTCTTCTTGTTCATAGGCGCCGACGTGTCCAGCGCACGTCCTCGGACCCGGCGAAGTGTAGATCCCGGCCTTGAGTCCTTTGGAATGAACATAGTCCGTCAGCGCCTTCATGTCGGGAAAGCGCCGGTTCGGGTTTACCTTGCCCTGAGCGTCGCGCGGCTCGCCGCTCAGCGTCGGATCGTTGGAACCAGGCTTCACTGCCCAGCAGTCGTCGATATTCACGTACATATAGCCATGGTTGATCATGCCGCTGCTGACCATCGCGTCGGCCGCATCCCGAATGATTCTGTCGGTGACGTGGTTCTCCCAGACGTACCAGCTGTTCCATCCCATGTGAGGGGTCAGTGCCAGTGTGTCGCCGCAGACGATCTTCAAGTTCTGCCGCGCCATGCCGACCGCATTTGACGCCTGGAGGGTGACAACGTATTCGCCCCTCTGCTGGATCGTGCCCGTAATCTGGCCGGTGCCGGATTCGAGCTTGAGGCCCTTGGGCAGGTTTTCTGCGGCGAAAGTCATCGGCCGATCGCCTGTGGCGGGAATGGTAAAGAGGAAGGGCGATCCGGGCCTCACTCCAAACACTCTCGCCCCGTTGATGCGCGGCTTAGGGGACTCCTTGGGAGTGAGAATCACCGCCTCTTCGCGCGAGGGCGAATTTCCCAGAGTCTCACCGCAGATCGGTGAAACCGCTAGGAAAGTGAAGAAAACGATGGAACAGATCAGACGAACTGTGGAGGTCATCAGGGCTCTCTTCTCATAGGAACACAAAGGTCTATCTATCGCGATCGGAGATATCAGACAAGTGAATTCACAGCCGCGCGGATGAGGCCTCAGTTCAGCTGGGGTAGGCTCCGGCAATCCGATGGAGCTCACAAGGCAGCTCGCGACCGCTTGGCACGACCTTTTTTGCACACCATTGGTTAAAGGCACGTCGAGCGAGCAACATGCACGTGTGCGGAACGCGTCCGCAGATCCTTCAAACCTCAGCGTCAACGCAGCGGATTTTCCCAACGCAGCGAGTGAAAACGGGCAAAGTCCCCGTCAGTTGAGCAGAGTATGAGGCCATGCTCGATGGCGAGGGCAGCCAGGTGCGCATCAGGAACAAGATTCGATCGACCGCCGACCTCTGCCAGGAGGGGCTCGAGAATCTGCCTATGCTTCTCTGTAGGTGCAGGTATCCAGACTGGATCACAATCCAACCAGCTATTGACTTGCTGCCAGGCCTTTGTCATCAACAACGGGCGTTCAAAGATACGTGGATTAGTTGTAAGGCGCAGGAAACCGAGCAGACATGGCCAAGGCAAGCCCACTGGTGCAGCGCCATTCAACCGTTCATCCAACCAGTCCCTGGCTCTTGAGTGCTGTGGCAAGGATTCGATGTGCGCGTAAACCAACAGGTTCGCATCGACCAGAATCATCGGAAGCTCTCACCTTCCGCTACAGCCAGCACTTCAGCGACATCATCCAGGCTCCCCTGCAGGCAACGCCCGAGAGAAACCGACGGGGTCCGATAGGGCTTATGGAGCTTAGCCGGTGTTATTACCTTTCGGAGTCCCTCCCGCAAAGCCTGGTTCACGATTTCTTTGAGGCTGGTTCCCCTCTCTTTGCGCACTCGTTCCAAGAGGGCAGCTACGTCATCATCAAGGCTTAATGTTGTCCTCATACATCACAACATAGTTCCTTTGATGATTTGATGTCAAGCTTCGATGCGTTTATTGATCCCCGGATCGGACAGCCACCCCTTTCGGAGCGGCAAACGAGTAGCGGCCCGAGGGCACCTCGAATACTGCCGACCCGCTTTCCATGCGCAGGAAACGCACGCCGGCAGCGCGAATGGCCCGCTTGCGGCTCTCGGTGACGTCTGCCGCATCCTTCGCGGGCACCCAGAGCGTTGCGGTAGTGTTGGGCGGAACGGTCACATCCCAGAGAAATCGGCCGTCCTGGATTCTCCAGTCGCTTACGCTGAGGCCATAGGGTGATTGGTGCGAAGCCTTAGCGTACTGCAAATCGCCCGTCACGTGAGGACGCATCAAGATGTGATTGAAGCCCGGTTGTTCTGGATCGGGTCCAATTCCGGCGAGATACTCATAGAACCAGGTGATCAGATCTCCCGCCAGCATGACGTGGTTATGGGAGTTCATAGCCGGATCGGCGGTGTCTCCGTTCCACAGTTCCCAGATCGTGGTTGCGCCTTTCTCAATCATGTATCCCCAGCTCGGATAGGTCTTCTGCGAAGCCAGGGTGTAAGCGACATCGGCGCGGCCATTGTCGGACAAGACGTGCATCAGCCACTGGCCGCCGATGAGGCCTGTACCGATGTGCCCCTGCCCCTCACCCGTGATCTTCTCGACAAGGCGGCTGAACACGGACTGTCGCTGACCCTCGGGAACCATTCCGAACGCCAGGGGGAGCACGCTCGAAGTTTGCGAGCCGTTGTCGTACTGGTGCGTATCCGGATTGAAGTATTTCTGATTGAAGGCCCTTTTCAGGGCCTCGGCCTCATCATTGAAGCTCCGGCCATCGTCGGCTTTTCCCAGCAGAGCAGCATATCTGGCCATGAGGCGCAGGTCGTAATAGAAATAAGCCGTGCCAATAAGCTCGCCTGCAGTCTTCCGCTTCGGATCCTGCGAATGGATGAGTTTTTGCGATTCCGGCGGAACGCACCAGTCCCCGTAAGTGTCACGCGGCATCAGACCGTCCTTGAGGAATCCGCTCATGAACTCGATCCATTTCTTCATGCTTCCGTAGTGCTTTTGCAGTATGCGCAGGTCGGCATACTGATCATACAGAGCGCCGGGAATGATAAGGCTGCTGCTTGGCCAGGTTACGTTATTGGAGTAGATCGTCCAAAAAGCCGGAGCCACATCGGGGACGCTGCCATTCTCACGCTGGGCATCCTCCATGTCTAACAGCCACTTGCCGTAGAACGCGGCCACATCAAAGAGATAGGTTTCGCCGCGCGACTCCGCGGAACGGTCCCCCAGCCAACCCTGCCGCTCATCCCGCTGCGGGCAATCCGTCGGGATGCTCCGGTAGTTTCCCCGCACTCCCCACACGACGTTGCGGTAGATTCCGTTCAGGACTGGACTGGAGCAGGAGAACTCTCCCACTTTTTGGACGGCATCGTGCACGACCTTCCCTTGCAGCGCCGCTAGTCCGGGAGTTCCCGGGAATCCCCGGACCTCAACATAGCGAAAACCGTGATAGGTAAAGCGGGGCTCATAAACTTCGACTCCCTGCCCCTTTAGGATGTAAATATCGGTCACCTTGGCACCGCGGATGTTGTCAAGGTAAAGCATGCCGTCATCGCGCAATACCTCGGCGTGACGCAGCGTGACTTCGGTTCCCTTCGGACCGCTCATCGCAAGGCGGCACCATCCCACCAGGTTTTGCCCCATGTCGTAGATGAAAATCCCGGGCTGCGGGGTAGTCACAGCGACAGGAGAAATGGTCTCCGTGACCCGAATCGGCTCGATCATTTGCGCAGCGATGGCCCCTTCGGGCGGCACCACAGCCTGCACTTTGCCCCAGCTCGAGTCGTCGAAGCCCGCCCGGCTCCAGCCATCCATTTCCATCCGGGCATCGTATTCCTCTCCGTCGTATTCGTTGTTGGCGCGAATGGGACCGTTGGTAGTGATCTTCCAGTTATCGTCGCTCACTACCTCGGCGGTTGTGCCGTCCGCGCACTCGATCCGGATCTGGAGCAGCAGCTTCGGGTAGCCATAGGTGCGTGTAGAGATTGGAATGGCCAGGCGAGGCGCGAAGTAGCGTCCGTTGCCGAGCATCACTCCCACGGCGTTGACACCCTTCTGCAGCTGCGAGGTAATGTCGAAGGTAACGTAGAGGACGCGTTTGGCATAGTCGGTCAGCGCCGGTTCCAGGACATGGTCCCCCACCTTCCGGCCGTTGAGATAAAGCTCGAAGAGCCCAAGACCGGAAACGTAGGCCGTGGCTCGAGTCACCTTGCCAAGAACCTGAAACTCGCGACGCAGCATGCGCGCCGTCAGGCGTCGACTGGACGGCAGGTTCACCTCACCCCAGGGCTTCATGCCGTTCGGGCCGAGTTGCTTGGCGGCACTCCAGGAGGAGTCGTCGAACTGCGGAGTTTCCCAGCCGGCGACCTCTTTGTCCGCCACACGCCACTGCTGATCCGTGGCGAGAACAAGCGGTTCCCCGTGCGCAAACTCGATGCGCAAGACACCGACAAAACCCGCCGGGCTCGGGGTGTTCCCTGTATTCTTGGCTATGACGGCAAGGACGTTGCTTCCGGCGCGGAGATGCTCGGTTACAACGCTCTCATGAGTCCGACGAGGATCATTGCCGCTTCCGGCCTCCCTGCCGTTGATAAACAAGACGAATTCGTTGTCGGTCGTGCCCGCGAATTCCGCTCTCTGGATCGCACGCCCTTCGGGAATCACAATCGTTCTGCGGAAGTACCGTGACCCAGGCGGAGCGCTCGCGGCAGGATCTCCCTCCGAAGACCAGATCCATTGGGCTTCCGCCAGCGGGTTGGGCCGGCTCGCGGTCTCATCGTCACGGTCCAGCCCGATCCAACGGGCGTGCCAGTCGGAGCGCTGCAGCAGTCCCATCGACCACATAGCCGGCCGGCTCCAAGGTGATGGCCTGCCGTCCTTATCCCAAGCCCGGACTTTCCAGAAGCACCTCATCTGCGACTTCAGCGGTATGCCTACGTAGACTACATGGATCGACTGGCTTGATTCGACCCTGCCGCTGTCCCACAAATCGCCTCCGTTTTTGGAGAGTAGACTTGGATCAGAAGCAACCAACACCCGATATGCGGTCTGCTTCTGGCCACGCTCAGCGGACTCCAGCGTCCAGCTCAAGCGAGGCTGGGTCTCATCAATCCCAAGAGGATCGACCCGGTATTCACAGCGCAGATTTGCCGGCAGCAGCTTTGAACCTGCAAGGGCAGGGATCGTGAGAATCGCCGCGACCAGAGCACACGCGATAGGCTTCAGCATAACAAGGGTCCTATGTGGTCTCAGCAATTGCATCCTGCGAATTCTTGTTTTTTTAAGTGCAGATTTCTGTAGGGGCGCCACCTGTGGGCGCCCGCAAGGTGCAGGGGCGGGCACAGGTCCCGCCCCTACGGTAATCAGAAAGGATCGGCAGGGATTGCCTATCGCAACGGCAGCTTTACCGGCTGTCCGCTTCTGGCCGAACGCTGGGCTGCCTCGACGACTTGCATAACGTCAGCGTTGAATTTGGGGCTGACCATTCCTTCTATTGGCTTACCGGCACGCACGGCGTATACGAAGTAACCGACGGGTGTGCTATGGTTTTCATCGAGCGCTTCCGCCGCTATCTCTTTGCGCTCGCGGCCCACATATGCCTCGATCTTGCTGCTTGTCATGTAGACACTGCCCTTGTTGCCAAAGACCTCCACGTCCTGGAAGCTTCGGGGCAGATCCCACGAGCCCTCGATAATTCCCACTCCGTTATCAGGGAACGCCGCGAGAACAGTGGCGTTGGTGTTGGTTTTGTAAACATCTGGACGGGTGTGCGTCGTAACGGCATACACTGTCGTCGGCATGCCGAGGTACGAGCGGAGCCAGACTGCGCCGTAGCAGGTGAAATCCATCAGCGCCCCGCCGCCGCGTTTTTCATCATTGAGCCACGCCCAGAAGAGCTGGTTTCGAACGTCGCTCGGGCTGCTGGGCGCCGGCCCGCCGTGCCCGATTACCGTGCGGACGCGCCAGATCTTGCCCAAATCGCCGCTCTTGGCCAGGTTGTATGCGGCGTAATTGTTGGGCCACCAGGCCATCTGATAGTTGATCATGAGCTTGATTTTGTGCTTTCGAGCAAGTTCCAGCATCTGAACAGCCTGATCGTAACTAGCGGCCATCGGCTTCTCGAAGATCAGATGAATTCCTCTCGAAGCGCACTCCCGAGTGATCTCCAGATGACGGTCGTTTTCGACGAAAGCCCACACTCCTTCGGGCTTTTTCTCGTCAAGCAGCTTGTGATAGTCCTCGTAAAGCGCTACCCCCGGTGCATCCTTAGCCGCAAGATCCCGCAGCGCGGCATTGGGCTCGGCAATCCCCACAAACTCGACTTGAGTCATCTTGGCCACGTTGCGCAGGTGACCCCACGCATGGCTGTGAACGAGGCCCACGATCGCAATCCGGAACCGCTGCTCTTGAACCACGCGCTCAGCGGAGAATGCGGGCACGATGCCGGCAAAAACAACAAACAGCAATAAAGCCACCAGAATCTTTTGCTTCATGGTTTTCCGCCTTTCAAGGATTTGGAATCCGATTATAGGCCCAGTTTAGTCAATTGCGGATTGTGGATTGCGGATTCGGATGCTGTTCAATCCGCAATCCGCAATCCGCAATTGTTAGTTCGAGTAGCCTGCGCCGCGCAGGACTTTGCCGGGCAAGGCGGGCGTTGCTTTGCCGCCCTCGATAACCGGCACACCGTTGACCAGGACGTACTCCATGCCAACCGAAAGCTGGTTGGGGTTCTCAAAAGTCGCAAGGTCGCGGACTTTCTCTGGATCAAACACCACCACGTCCGCCCACATCCCGGCCTTCAAAACGCCCCTGTCCACCAGCCGCATGCGCTGAGCGGGGAGAGCAGTAAATTTACGAATGGCTTCCTCCAGGCGGAGTTTCTTCTCCTCGCGAACATATTTGCGCAGGACTCTCGGGAAGGTGCCATAGGCGCGCGGGTGCGGGTGCTCTTTGCCGAGCAGGCCGTCGGGAGCGGTTCCCTGGGAATCGTTGTCCACTGAAACCCAGGGCTGCAGAAGCGCGAGTGTTACATCCGGCTCTGACATCCCGAATACTGCTACATAAGTGTAGGCGTCGTCCTGTATCAGAATGTCAAAAAGGGTATTGATCGGATCCTTGCCCCACATTTTGGCGATCTGCGCAAGAGTCTTACCCTGCAAAGGCATCAATTTCGCGTTGTGAACAACGCTGATCAATATGGCATCAGGCCCGGGGACCTCGTGCCACTCGTTGTCCCATTCCGTGGAGGGGGTCTCCATGTCTTTTCGGATGCGGGCGCGCGTGGCAGGATCCTTCAGCCGCTCGATCATGCGCACGTCTCCGCCGTCGTGCGCCCAGGGTGGAATAAAAGCCGAGAACGAATTGAACCACGCCGTATACGCGTAGGTATCTGCGGTAACATCTACTCCTTCGTTCCTCGCCTTCTCGATGTATGCGACGATCTCGGGCATCCGCCCCCAGTTGCTCTTGCCGGCGGCTTTGAGATGCCAGATCTCGACGGGAATGCGCGCCTCGCGCCCGATGCGGATAGCTTCATCCAGCGCTGCCTTGATGGCATCTCCCTCACTGCGCATATGGGTTGCGTAGATCCCGCCGAGTTTTGCGCTCTCCGCGGCCAGCGCGATCAACTCCTCGGTGCTGGCGTAGGGTGCGGGGGCATATTGGAGGGAGGTCGAGACTCCGACCGCGCCCTCCTTCATCGCTTCGCGCACGAGCGCACGCATCTGCTCCAGCTCAGACCGACTGGGCACGCGGTTCCCATCACCCAAGACCATGCGCCGCACCTGCGTGGCTCCCACGTAGCTGGCAAGGTTGATCGCGATTCCCTGTTTTTCCAGACGCGCGAAGTACTCACGAAAGGTTCTCCAGTCGGGCTTGATGTTGAAATGCTCGTAGGTCAGATGGTCGGCTTTGACAATTGCAGCGTTAAGCGGCGCCGCCGATCCTCCTTCGCCGGTAATCTCTGTGGTGATCCCCTGAAAGACTTTGGACGGCAGGTGCGGATTGACGAGGATCGTCAATTCCGACTGCCCGAGCATGTCGATGAAACCCGGCGCGACGATCATTCCCCGAGCATCGATCACCCGCTTGCCACGCGTTTCGGACAGATTCCCGATGGCCGCGATCTTCCCGTCTCGAATGACTACATCGCCCGAATACCAGGGCGAGCCGGTTCCGTCGACGATGTGCCCGTTGCGGATGACGATGTCAAACGCGGCCTCCGGCATCGGGCCCATAGCGCATGTCGCGATCACAACAACCAGCAAAGCGGTTGCTCTTGGCATATATCGCATCCCCATAGGGGCCACTCCTTCTACTGATATTAGGACAGGTCTCTGATCACAGTTAAAAATGACGAATGACGAATTTAAAAACCCTCGAGGTATTCGTCATTCGTCATTCGTAATTCGTCATTCATTGCCCGCACCTGCAATTATGTGTCGGTTCTTCTTTCATTCGCGGCATTGAGCCAGAGGACTTGAAACCTTGTGGTAACCTCTTCGGATGCTCAATTCCGCCAATATCCGGAATCTGGTTTACACCTCAATCGCTTTTGCCATCATGCTGGCCTATTTTCTGGTCATCATCAAGCGCAATGGTGCCGGCGCCGCAAGAATGATTATCGCCGGAACGGCAATATCTCTGACCTTGGTCTTGATCTCCTACGGATTGAAATTCCTCAGCGCCACCGGTGCCGCCTCGGCCTTCCTGATGGGCTGCAATATTTTCGGAATGGGCGGCATGGCGTGGGCAGTTCCACTGCTGACTTTTTTCCTGTCTACATCGATCCTCTCGAAGATGGGCCGCTCCCGAAAAGAAAGGTATGACCTCATTTTCGACAAAGGCTCGCAGCGGGACGCCGGCCAGGTACTGGCAAATGGCGGGCTGGCATGGCTGCTGATCATTCTCTATTCCTTTGGACCGCACCCCGTGCTTTACTTTGCGTTCCTCGCAGCCATCGCCGCAGTGCAGGCCGATAGTTGGTCAACCGAGATCGGAACGATGGTTCGCGATCCTCGCCCCTATTCGATAGCTACCTTCAAACCTGTGCCGCCGGGGACCTCCGGAGGGGTCACCTGGATAGGAACGCTTGGGGGTCTCGCGGGAGCTCTGCTGATCTCCGCCAGCGCCTGGGCCTCGGCCCCAAGCACCATGCGCGGATTGGGAGTCTGGATCTCGGTCGTTATGATTGGCCTCGCCGGCCTCTTGGGTAGCCTGGTCGACAGCATATTGGGAGCAACGTTGCAGGCTCGCTATTACGATCCTGTCCGGGAGAAGGTCACCGAGCGGGCTTTCCGGCAAACACCCGATGGGCCCGCACGGAATCAGCAGATCGCGGGTCACGCCTGGTTCACCAATGACGTGGTGAACTTCGGATGCAGCGTTGCAGGAGCCGCCGTCGCACTCCTGCTCCTGTCTCTGTGAGAAGAGTAGGCAGCAGGTACCAGGCAGTAAAAGCCTCGGTAGGAAATGGGAGGTTCAACGGCAGACTGCCTGCTGCCTGCTTGTAGGGTCACTGGGCGGTGGGTTCGTCGACAAACACGTTGGGATCGATTTCGAGATCGGGAGGGATTTTTTCGAGCTCCCTGCGTACCAGGCTCTGGTGTACCATTTCCTCATCCCGCAGTTCCTCAAACAGGGCTCGTACTTCCGGATCCGTGATGTTGGGCAGGGCTTCCACAAAAAACTCATGCGCTTTTATTTCGGACCGCAAAGCGACCTCCATCGCCTGGCGAACCGACATGAAGGCACGCGTCTGGTCATAATCCGGGGCTTCGACTTCCCACAACATGGACTGTTTAATGCGTCGAGGCTCATCTCGGAACAGACTGATCCGTCGTGCGTTCAGCTCGGCTTCGTGCCTTGCTTCATTACCTGCCATCGCGCGGAAAAAATCGGCAGCCTCCTGCGTGTGGTGCAACACCATCTGGTCGACAAATTCTATGTATCGCTCTCTCGCCTCTTCTTCGATGAGAATGGCCAAGTCCAGCGCGTCCCTGAGACACAGATTAGCGAAATCGACTTTCGTACTCATGGCGGATCCTCACAGAAAGGGTCTTCCGGGAGAGGCGGCGGCCAACGGTATGCCCATACGGCTATTGTGATTGCTGGCAGCGCAGATGTCAAGGCGCGGGGGCTTGGGATGCAATTAGGAGTGGGAGTCATGCTAAGGACAACACTAATTGGACACGGATTTGCACCCTTCGGGAGTTGGACGATCTGTGTTCGAAGCGAATAGCAGTCTCATGACTTGATCTGGTAACATATCCCATTTCGGAAAGGGAACCGGGCTGGGGTTCAATCTGATAGGTCGGCGCCCAGCCGGTTCTGTAACTCGCGCATGGCGTGCAGGCAAACGACTTGCGAAGAAGGCAACTATGAGAAGTGACCTAATCATCGGCATGGCTGGCTCAGGGGGGGACGGCATCGTCTCGGCGGGCGAGTTCCTCATCACGGCGGTTGCGCTGGAAGGCTACCATGCAATCATGACCAAGAGCTTCGGCTCGCAGATTCGAGGGGGCGAGTCCTCTTGCCGCCTGCGCATCTCCACCCGTCAGGTTCTGAATCCCGGAGGCACGCTCGATGTGGCGGTGGCCCTCAACTGGGAGGATTTCCTCCGGTTCGGTGGCGAACTTCCCGTGGGCGGTCACACAATCGTGATCTACGAGAGCAAAACAGGCGTCGCGCCCGACAAGCTTCCTCTCGAAGGAGTGAAACCAGCGGTTGCGCTTCCGGTCCCGATCGGAGAAATGGCCCGAAAAAATGCGGGAACGGACAAGGCCAAAAACACGATAGTACTCGGCCTGCTGGCGGGCTGGTTTGGGATTGCGCAGCAATCCATTATGGCCGGCCTGTACAAGAAGCTGGCCAAGAAAGGGGCCGAAGTGCTCGAAGCAAATGAGCGAGCTTTTTCCGCCGGCATCGAATACACACAGTCTCATCCGCTCGAGGACGGTTTGCGGATGAGTCCTCCCGTGGACCAGAAGGCCACCAAGCTTCTCACGGACGGCAACGATATGTGCGCCGCTGCCGCGCTATTCGCAGGATGCGAGTTCTTCAGCGGTTATCCCATCACCCCTTCTTCCGAGATCATGCATTTCCTGAGCCGAGAAATGTGGAAGTACGGTGGAACTGTTCTGCAGGCTGAAGACGAAATCGCCGGTATAGGTGCCGTCGTCGGAGCTTCCTTTGCCGGCAAAAAAGCGTTGACGGCGACCTCCGGTCCTGGAATGTCGTTGAAGACGGAAATCCTGGGCCTTGCGACGATCGCGGAAATCCCACTGGTTTGCGTTAACGTGCAGCGGGGAGGCCCATCCACAGGAATTCCGACCAAAAGCGAGCAGGCAGATCTGTTCCAGGCGGTATTCTCCGGCCACGGAGATTGCCTGCGTCCTGTGCTCGCCCCAGTGAGTGTTGCGGACACCTTCGGCATCACGGTGCAGGCTTTCAACATTGCCGAGTACTACCAGACGCCCGTGATCGTTCTCTCCGACCAGGAAATCGCTCAGCGCAAGGAGACCGTTAATCCCATAGACACCTCAGCCTTCAAGCTCATAGAGCGCCGGCGCCCGACGGAAAAAGAGCTCGAAAACTATGCACGCTTCCGTATCACCGAATCGGGTATCAGCCCGATCAGTCACCCGGGAATGCCCGGCGGCAACTACCTGGCGTCCGGCATCGAGCACAACGAAGCGGGAGCGCCCACTGCCAAGGGCGAGACTCACGCAAAGATGAACGAGAAGCGGATCCGGAAGCTCACACCGCTGAAGACCCGGCGCGATCTTTTCATTTTCGAAGGAGACCCCGACGCGCCGATCGCCCTCATCTCCTGGGGAAGCGTGGCCGGCGTCGCGATGGAAGCCCTGCGCCTGGCACAGGCGGAAGGCATGAAGGTGAAGCTGCTGATCCCAAAGCTCCTCTTCCCCGTTTCGGAGGAGATTTACCAGGAATTCTTCGCCTCCGTGAAAATGGGCCTAGTCGTGGAGCAGTCCCATCAGGGTCAGCTTTATCGGCTGATCCGCATGTATGTGGATGTCCCTCAGCGAATGGAATCACTGGCAAGGAGCGGCTCGAATCCCATCCTGGCGAGCGTTGTGCTGGAGAGGTTGCGGTCTCTGGTACGGTCGTTACAGCGCGGAAACTTCGAGCCGGAACCGGAATCAGGATAAATCCGATATCGGCTCGGAATTTAGGGGCGCGCCTGACGTGTCCCTGCTCCATCCAGGATCGTGACTATTCAGGGCAAGACCAAGAAGAAAGGCAATGCAATCATGGAAACAGAAAGCAGAGCGATGCACGAATATGTGGCTAAGGATTACAGGAGCGACCTCAAGCCGATCTGGTGTCCCGGGTGCGGGGACTTCGGCGTGGTAAGTGCGATTTATCGCGCGCTGGCCGCCGTAGGCAGGCCGCCGCATGAGATCGCTTTTATCTCGGGCATCGGCTGCTCCAGCCGGATCCCCGGCTACACCACCGCATACGGATTCAACAGCGTGCACGGCCGCGCCCTCCCAATCGCGCAGGGCATCAAGCTGGCCCACCCGGAGCTGCTGGTGCTGGGAGCTGGCGGGGACGGCGACGGCTTTTCCATCGGCGGAGGCCACGTGCCCCATGCCATCCGGCGGAACATCGACATCACGTACATCGTAATGGACAACCAGATCTATGGTCTCACGAAGGGACAGCTCTCGCCGACCTCGCCGCGCGGCTTAAAGACAGCGTCCTCCGCCTTCGGCAGTCTGGAAGACCCGGTCAATCCTCTGCTCTACGTTCTCGGCTACGGAGCCGGATTCGTTGCCCAGGGCACACCGGCGGATATGGATGGGCTGGCAACAATCATCGAGGAAGGGATCCGTTTCCCCGGCTTTGCATTCATTAATGTCCAGTCACCCTGCGTCACTTACGGAGAGGCGGAGTCACAGATCAAGGCGCACAGGGAAACCATGCAGAGCCTGGAAAAGCTTGGACACGATCCCACAAACCGGCTGCGTGCGATGGATCTGGCTCAGGATTATGGAAAGAAGCTCTACACGGGTGTTTTCTATCGGAATCCGAAACCCTCTCCGACCTACGAGGCGGCCGTGAAAGAAAGACATGCGGCGCTCCAGGGAACCGGCTTGCCGAAGGAAAGAATCCTGGAGATGTTCCAGCCGTACTGAGAAGCTGTGTAAAAATCGGGGACATTCCGAATTTCCAGCTTTCCTCCACTGAATAGAAAAGATCAACCGCTGGTTGATCCGTCCGATTCAGCTGAGCAAGTCGGGAAATTCGGAATGTCCCCTATTCTTCTGTACAACAGACAGGTTAAACTCTGCTGTTTTGACAGAGTTTTTGTGCGGCCATTATTGCGGCCTTGCCTCGTCAACAAGTATTCAGAGCCGCGACCGGCAGGGAGCGGGGATGTAACACAATACTGTTCATCATCCCCGCTTGCTTCGCGCGCGGCTCTGAACGATCCATCACGGGACCGCGCAGCCATTGTTGGAAATACGTCCAGCTGAAGGCTGATAGCTGAAGGCTGATCGCTCAGGGCGGCGGCCGCCCTATTTGGTTGCGGTTGCCGGCCGCGCTGCGATGGCAACAAACATACCTGAATGACTTTTTGGCCTTGCGCAGAGGGTGTCAGCTCTCCGAAGAACTACATTATCCAGACTTGACACCCATCACTAGCCGGGGAGATCTCAGAGATGACGCCCACAAAGAAACTGCTCGCAGGAGTGACGGCACTTGGCTTGGTCGTAACGATAGCCGCATGCACGGAATACAAAGGCGGCAGCAAGCTGCCGCACTCCAAAAAAGGATAACTCTATGAAGCGACAGATTTTAAAGATGCCCCGCGCAATCTTGCTGGGCATCCTGCTTTGCCTGATCCTTTGCGCTTTTTCAACGGCTGGAGCCAACAAGCCGTTCTTCTTCATCCAGCTCACTGACCCGCAGTTTGGCATGCAGGCAAAGGACGCGGATTTCGAGCAAGAGACCGCCAATTTCGAGTTTGCGATCGCCACGGCGAATCGATTGAAGCCGGCCTTCGTGATCGTTACGGGAGACCTTGTCAACAAGCCGGGGGATGTCGCCCAGACAGCCGAGTACTTGCGCGTTACCGCACGCCTGGACCACTCCATCCAGCTCTACAACATCCCCGGGAACCACGACGTTGACAACGCTCCCACTCCTGCAAGCATCGCAAAGTACACCGCAAAATTCGGACCGGATCACTACACTTTCGAGTCGAACGGACTCACCGGGATCGTGTTGAACTCCGCTCTGATCCACTCCTCGCAGGGTGCTCCCGAACTGTATGAAGCCCAGGAGAAATGGCTGATGGCGGAACTCGAGAAAGCGAAAAAACGAGGCGCGCAACACATCGTTATTTTTCAGCATCACCCCTGGTTCCTGGAAAGTGTCGATGAGCCAGATGCGTACGAAAACATCCCGAAAGAGCGCCGGCGGCGTTACCTTGAAGTGTTCCGTCAGCACGGCGTGACCCATCTCTTCTCCGGGCACTATCATCGCAACCAGATCTCCCGCGATGGCCCGCTCGAGTTGGTCACCACAGGACCCATCGGGATGCCGCTGGGGGGTAAGGACAAATCAGGCATGCGGATCGTGATCGTGCACGACGGAAGCATCGAGCATCGCTATTTCGAAATGGGCGGAATCCCAAACCGGATCGACCCGGTGAAACCGCTCTGAGCCACGAATTACGTGAAAAATCAGCATTTTTATTTGGTGTAATTCGGGCAATTTGTGGAGCGAATCAACCACTTCGCCCTCGAGGTTGCCAAGGCACAAATCAAAGCAGCGGCTGGCTTGCTGGACGGCATGGTCATTTGGGGAGACGTCCCCGAAAGACCGTGTGGGCATCGGCGCCATCGACGCCGAGACACCCCAGAAGGCGATCACTACCAGCACCATCTATGCGCTGGTCATCGACAGCCGTGCCGGGGAGATGAAGCTGTACGTCAACGGAAAAGTCGTGGCCTTCCAGAAATACTCGTCCAGCGGCATATGCTGCAGCGGCGGTCCGCTGACCATCGGTGCCGTGCCATTCAACCGCAATGTTAAAACCAGTTTTGTCGGAATGATGACGTCTGGAGGTGACGGGACAAACCAGGATTGGGCTGCCTGGTTCAACTTGAGGTTGCGCACCCTGGCCCCATGAGCCCACCGCAGAGGGGCAGAGAAACGCAGAGAGATAACTGGACACAGATGAACACAGACCCACACGGATCAGACGCGCCCAACCTATCCACTATGTTCGATCTGTGTGAGTCAGTGTTCATCTGTGTCCAGTTATCTCTCTGCGTGCTCTGGGCCTCGGTGGTAAAAAATCCTTTCTCGCTAACAAAGGACTTGCTTTTTTTAGGCAGTTCGATGAGCTGACTTCAGTTCCCTGGTTTGTTGCCTGGATTGCTGCTGCTCGATACCGGGTTGGCCTCGAGATCGAGAATAAGGATCGGAGCGATACCGGTGGCCTTGAGCGGACCCTCGATCGATGCGCGGTCACCCACGATCACTATCGCAAGATGATCGAGATCGATATAAGTCTTCGCCACGCGTAGCAAGTCCTCCTTCGTCACCGCCGAAACGGCTTTGGCGTATCCCTGGTAATAGTCGTCCGGCAATCCTTGCACGGTCAGATTTGTAATTGCATTGCCAATGGCTGAGACCGACGCAAAGCTGCGCGGTAGTCCTTGAATCAGCGCGTCTTTAGCAGTCTGCAGTTCCTCATCGGTGACAGGCCGATCACGCACGATTCCGCGCAGCTCCTTCATAAACTCGCTGAGCGCCGCGTCGGTCTTCGCCGACATGATTGCGCCTCCCGTGCGGAAGGCACCTGGTCCCCTGCCATAAGCAAACGACGAGTTCACTCCATAGCTGTATCCGTGCACTTCGCGGATGTTGTAGTTGAGTCTGGACTGAAATTGGCCGCCCAGTATGTGGTTGAGCACTTGCAGCGCGAAATAGTCGGGCGTGTTTCTCGGCGGGCCCGGCAGGCCGATGTTGAAAACCGATTGCGCCGCTTTTGGTTTGTCGACGAGATAAATCGTCGTTGGCCGGCGCTCAGGCAGCTTCGGGTAGTTGAACGATGGTTTCTCTCCAGCCTTCGGCCACGCGGCGAAAACGCGTTCGATCGTGCCCTTGACCGCTGCTGAATTGACGTCGCCAACAACCGTTATGATCGCGCGGCCCGGTTGATAGTACGCCTTGTGCAATGCAACGACGTCGTCGCGCGTGATGGCCTTGACCGACGCTTCTGTGGCGCGCTGGCCGTAAGGATGCTCGGCGCCGTACAACACCTTCGCGAATACCGTGGCACCGATGGTGTTGGGCTGATCTTTGGACTGCGTCAGCATGACGAGCGTTCGCGCCCGCAGGCGTTCGAGCGCATCGGGCGGGAAAACCGGATTCATCATCATGTCGGCAAGTATCGCCAGCGTCGCGTCGAACTTGCTCTTCGTGGAGACGAAGCCAATCGATCCTTCCTCGCCTCCGATGTTCGCAGTGATGTTGGTTCCGAGCGATTGCAGCGCGTCCGAAAGCTGATCGCCCGTCTTGGTAGTCGTCCCCTCGTTCAGCATCGAGCTGGTCATTGCGGCCAGGCCGCGCGGCCCAGCCGTTTCGAACTGATTTGCCCCGCCCAGGAACGTAATCGAGAACGAGACCAAGGGCAGGTCGTGGCGTTCCGATACAATCAGCGTCGCGCCATTATGGACAACCGCCTTTGTCCAGGCCGGAACGTGGAGTTCGGGAGGTTTTCCAGGAGGCGGAACTTTCGTGCGGTCGAGCGGCTGTTGCGCTTGCGGCACCGCAAGTACAGTTGTAGCGCACAGCGCGATCGCGTAGAGAAATCTGGCAAGCCGGACGTGTGTGTTCATGATCTGCCTCCTGGCACATTGGAGCGGCGTTCGCCGACAGGCTGGCTCTCCGCGGGTTTGGACGCCTGATCACGTTTGCCCATCGGCACGACGCTCAGCACGACGCGTCCTTTTGTCAAATAAGCGCCGGCCACTCGCTTGACATCCGCTGCGGTGACTGACAGCAACTTTTGATAGTGGGTTCGGAAATAATGCGCGTCGCCATGGAACACGGCGCCGTCGATGAGCTGGTTGGCCTTGCCCAGATTCGATTCCAAGCCGCGCAGAAAAGCAAGCTCAGCACCGCTGGTCGCCTTCTGTACATCCTCGGCCGTGGAACCTTCGCGGATGAACCGCTGCAGTATGTCGTCGACTGACGCTTCAAGATCGGTCAGTGTGTGACCGGGACGAGGCGTCACCGTGATCTGAAACTCGCCGACATCCTCGCTTGAGCGCTGACGGGCACTGACATTGGCCGCCGCCTGGGTGTCATAGACGAGAGCTTTAGTCAGCCGGGCGGTGCGGGGCCCGGACAGAATCGCACCCAGCACCTCCAAGGCATATCCATCGTCATGCTTCACGCCGACGGCCGGCCACTGGATGTAAAGTCGCGGAATCTGCACGCGATCTTCATACACGAGGCGCTTTTCGGCTTCGAGCTTCACCGGGGCAACGGCGGGCCGCTGGACGGGCTTGCCTTGCGGAATGTCGCCGAAATACTTCGCAACCCACCCCTTCGCTTGCGCCGGATCGAAATCGCCGACGATGGCCAGTACCGCGTTGTTCGGTGCATAGTAGAGCCGGAAGAAATCCTTGACATCGTTCTCAGAGGCGGCGCTCAAGTCCTCCATGTATCCAACAACAGGCCACGAATAAGGATGAGCCTTGGGATACATCGCCTCGGAAAAAATCTCGCTCACGCGGCCGTACGGCTGATTATCAATACTTTGGCGACGCTCGTTCTTGACGATGTCCCGCTGAGCGTTCAGTTTCGCTATATCGAGTTTGTCGAGCAAGAATCCCATGCGATCAGATTCCAGCCACAAAGCCGACTCGAGATAGTTCGCAGGGACCATCTCGAAATAGTTCGTCCGGTCGTTCGTCGTCGAGCCGTTGTTTGAGCCGCCAACGCCTTCCGTCAGCTTGTCGTGCAGCCCGTACGGCACATGCCCGGAGCCGGTGAACATCACGTGCTCGAAGAGGTGAGCAAAACCAGTGCGTCCAGGGATCTCGTTCTTCGAGCCGACGTGATACCAGATATTGACGGCAACAGTAGGAGTGGATTTGTCGGTGGAGAGAATGGCGGTAAGCCCATTCGGCAGCTTGAAGGTTTCAAACGGAATCCGAATAGCGTCTGCCGCAGAAGACCCCCTGCGCTGTCCGGCCAACGGCCGCGCGGCGGAAACGCAGAGCAGCAAAACTAAAACTGGCAAAATGATTCGTCTGACCGAGAGATTGATGGTGGCCACGGCAACTCCTTTCGGGCGCCATCCTATTAAAGCACCGGCGTGACAGTCAAGAGAGCATCGGCTCCGGATTGCGGAAAGCGGAGAATACGGAGTTTAAAGCACAGAGCCGCGTGCACTACAATTATCTTACATGGACACTTTCCATTTCGGGGGAATAACAGATGAACCGTAATTCATTGAAGAGAATCTTCGTTCCGTGCTTGTGCATGATCCCATTCAGCTGGGCTGGGCCCGCGCAAGACAAGCCTCCCAGTCAGGCGACTCCGGAGGCCAGACCGGCGGATGTCGGCTCGATCGATGCCATTGTGGCCGCTGTATACGATGTCATTTCAGGGCCGATCGGGCAGAAACGGGACTGGGACCGGATGAGGTCGTTGTTTATTCCCGGGGCGCGGCTTATTCCCATCAGCCAGGCTGGTGAAGTGAAATCAGCGCGGGTTCTTTCCGTGGAGGACTATATTGTGCGGTCGTCCGCCGTCCTGGAGAAGGGGGGCTTTTTCGAGCGCGAACTGGCAAGACGGATGGAAAAGTTTGGCCACATCGCGCATGTATTTAGCACCTACGAGTCGCGTCGGAAGGCGGAAGACCCGGCAGCTTTCAGCCGCGGCATCAACAGTTTCCAGCTAATGAACGATGGCAAGCGCTGGTGGATAGTGACGATCTTTTGGGAGGCAGAGGGACCCGATAATCCCATTCCACCGGAATATCTTAAATAGACTTTGTCTGCTCTGTGCCTTTGTGTTGTCCTTAAAGGACAACACAAAAACAGCTGCTGATAAGGCAAGGCTTGACACCCATCACTAGCCGGGGAGATCTCAGAAATGACGTCCACAAAGAAACTGCTTGCAGGAGTGACGGCACTTGGCTTGATCATAGCCATAGCCGCATGCATGGAATACAAGAGCGATAAAATCTGGCCGGAACCGAGGGTCGTAACCCCGGGGACAAACTGGCAACCGCCTTCCGACGCCATCGTCCTCTTCGACGGAAAGGACCTGTCGAAATGGGAAGGCGGCGAGAACTGGATCGTCAAAGACGGTGCGGCCACCGTCCGTGGAGGCGGCATCACGACCAAGCAGTCCTTCGGCGACTGCCAGCTGCACGTCGAATGGGCCACTCCCGAGGTGGTAGAGGGCAACGGCCAGGGTCGCGGCAACAGCGGCGTGTTTCTGCAGAGCCGTTACGAAATCCAGGTGCTGGATTCCTACCAGAATCCGACCTACCCGGACGGCCAGGCAGGAGCGCTCTATAAAGAGTATCCGCCGCTGGTGAACGCTTCCCGCAAACCGGGCGAGTGGCAGACCTACGACATCATCTTCGAGGCTCCACGCTTCGATACATCAGGAAAATTGCGGAAGCCAGGTTACGTGACCGTGTTGCACAACGGCGTGCTCGTTCAGAATCACGTGGAAGTCCTGGGCGATACTTCGTGGGATCGCGCACCGGAATACACCCCTCATCCGCTGAAGCAGCCGCTGCACCTGCAGGATCACGGCTGCCCGGTGCACTATCGCAACATCTGGGTCCGGGAATTATAAAAAAGCGGCCACGCCGAGCTGTCAGCCATCAGCTCGCGCATGAGCACGATCCTTTGACATGATAATGAGGTACTGGGTCAACATATTCGATCCGTTCAATTGTGCTAATAAAACAAGAAAATCGAACGTAGTACTACGAATCGCACGGGAGTTGCTCATGTAGCGGTGCTGCGCCACTGCGCATGAAAATCACCAATGGATATTAAGACGGAGCGATAACGGCGACCTTGCTGCCCCATAAGCAGGCCTTCAGAGCCGCAACCGAGAGCGGGATCACACAGCATTAGGGCCAGACTTCTCTCCTATCAAAGTTTTTCTGATCTGCATTTGAAAAGCCATCGAATCATGTCGTGGCAGTCCGCTCGCTACGCTCGCGGCTCTGACATTTATCTAAAGGGCCACAACCATCCAAAATGAGACGTCCTCGGGGGATTTTCAGGGGAGATTTATATGTTTTATTTCGTCCAATTCGTGTAATTCGTGGCAGATTTTTTAGTGGCTATGTCGTGGGGCTGAGGCATTCGAGGGCTTCCAAGAGAAGCGCACGTGCCTCGGGTTCCGTCGGGGCTTCGGCGATCAGACGGATGATGGGCTCGGTGTTGGAGGGACGGGCATGAAGCCAGCGGTCAGGCCACAGCACCTTCACGCCATCCGTAAAATCCAGGCTCTGACCCCGGTAAAGACCTTGCAGGAGACGCAGCAGCGGGGCTATGTCCCGGGCCGGGCAAAGGAGCGTGTCCCGGACCATGGCATACCTTGGAATCCGTGCGCGCAGCTCGCTCACCCGTAACCCTTCACCGGCCAGCGCCTCGAGAAGCAGCGCGATGCCGACGAAGCTGTCGCGGCAGGGATTGACTTCGCGCAGAATCACCCCGCCGCTGCCTTCGCCGCCGATCTCCGCCCCGCACTCCAGCATCCGTTCCACAACGTGAATTTCTCCCACACGGGTCCGGTACACCGCCACACCGTGCCGCTCGGCAATGTCATCCACCATGCGGCTCGTCGAGGCGCTTACAACTACCGGCCCGGGCTTGCGGCGCAGCCAGTGGTCGACGGCCAGCGCAACGGTGCAATCTTCACCCAGCGGCTCTCCATGCTCGTCTACCACTGCAAGACGGTCGGCATCCGCGTCCTGGGCAAACCCGAGGTCGGCACCCGACTGCTCCACCAGCCTGCACAGCTGCCCTATGTTTTCAGGCAGCGGCTCAGGATTGTGAGGGAAGGGCTGGTCCATCCGGGTGTTCAGCTCCAGGACTTCGCATCCCAGCGCTCTCAGAAACGCCGGGGTCGCGACAGAGGCCGCCCCATTGCAGCAGTCCACGGCGATCTTGAATCCGCGGGCGCGGATCGCATCGCCATTGACTACGCGCAGAATGGCCTCCCTGTGCCTGCTTACAGTCGAATCGTCGACGCGCGCGTCGGCGATGTCTTGGGCTCCGACGCGCGAATAAACCCCCTGATGGTACAAGTCGGTCAGCTCCGCAGATTGATTCGGGCGCAGGACGATGCCGTCGGAGCCTATGAACTTGAGCGCGTTCCACTCGATGGGGTTGTGGCTCGCACTGATGTAGATGCCGCCGAAGGCGCCTGCCTGGCGGGTATGCAGCATCAGCGCGGGCAGCGGAACGATGCCGGTGTCCACCGGCGTGCAGCCCACGCTGAGAAGCCCGGCGATGGCAGCCTGCTTCACCATCTCTCGGGAAGGACGGCTGTCCGTGCCAATCATGATTGGGCCGGCGCCGCAATAGTTGCCGAAGGCGGCTGCGAAGGAAGTTACCAGTTGCGGGGTCAGCGATTCGCCGACAATCCCGCGGACGCCGGAGATGCCAATTTTGGGCGGCAGATGTCGTGGCATGTCATCTTCCTCCGTGGCCGTAAGTCATGCGATGCGCAAAGGTCAGCGCATCCTCGAGGATCGAATCCGCGCGGTCCACGGTCTCCGCTTCGACGATAACTCGCAGAAGCGGTTCGGTGTTGGAAGCGCGCACGTGCAGCCAAGCGTCAGGCCAGGCCACTCGAACGCCGTCAATGCAGTTCGGCATCTGGTCGGCGTAGCGCACCCGGAAACGGTCCAGCACTCTGTAAACGAGATTGGGCGGGCAGGCCATCTGCCGTTTGCGCATTACATAGCGAGGCAACCGCCCAACCAGCGCGGCGAGGCGCTCGCTGCTGAAGGCCATCTGCTCCATTACGAAGCCGAGGGTCAGAAGCGCATCGAAAGTCATCGAGGAAGGAAGCGCCGCCACCCCGCCTGATCCCTCTCCCGCCAGGACGGCCCCCTCTGCGAGCCCCTGATCAATCACATGGCTCTCGCCCACAGGCGTCCGGATTACAGATTGTCCATGCTCTCGAGCCAGAACTTCGATCATCCGCGAGGTCGAGAGGTTGGTAGCCACCAGCCCCGGACGCCGCTTCAGGCGGATGCCGGCAGCCAGGGGAAGCGCATACTCCTCCGAGAGAGCGACTCCCTCGCCCGTAACGAAACCGATGCGATCTCCGTCGACATTGATCGCAGCACCAAGATCGGCCTGGAGCCAGCGCATGATAGCGGCGAGCTGCCGCATGTTGGTCACGCTGGGAGCAGGAGGGTGGGCGAATTCGCCGCTCGGGTCTTCATTGACAGAAAGGAGGGTGCAACCCAGCTCATTCAAAAAACGCAACGCAATCCCGGCACCGGCACCGTTGCAGAAGTCGACCGCAACGCGGAAATGGCGCGGCCGAATCAGCTCCACATCCAGGGCGGCAAGCAAGTGCTCCAGGTAGCGCTCCACGATGCGCTTGTCCGTGGCAACCGGCCGGATCTTGTCCCACGGCGCGAGAAGAAACGTGGATCCGTGATATATGTCGATGACTTCTTCGCTCTTGACCGCATTGAGAAGTGCACCATCCGGCCCGATAAATTTGAGTGCGTTCCACCTGGCATCGTTGTGGCTGCCGGTGATCGATAGGCCTCCGTCAGCGCCGAGCTCCCGGACAGCAAAGGAGAGGACGGGGCTCGGGCAGACTCCCATGTCGATAACCTCGCAACCGGTGGAGAGGAGGCCAGCAATGACGGCGGCACGCAGCGTGGCCGAAGAACGGCGCGTGTCGCGGCCGATTACCACAACTCCGCCTTCGCACCACGTTCCGAAGGCGCAGGCGAAGTTGACGATCAGCTCGGGCGTAAGCGCATCCCCGACGACCCCGCGCACCCAGGAGGTCCCAATCTTCAGCTCTTTCACCAACTCCTCCAAAGGGATTGACGATTGACGATTGAAAAAAGCACCGGCGATATTTCAATCGTCAATCGTAAATCCTGCCAGTCCCCCATGATCTTGTTACTAGCCGTTTTCCGCAAACTCCTACCTAAGCAGCTCAACGCAGCGCCGGGCTTCGTCGGCCTTCTCGCGCAGTCTTTCGAAAAGCGTGAGCTGGACCATTGCGCGGGTCTTGTTTAGATCCGGCAGATCGGCCGGGCCCAGCTTGAAATAGCTGTCGCCCCGCAAATGGTCGGCAAGAAACCGGATGCCGAGCTCGAGCGCGATGATCTGAATCGCGTCCACCATCAACTCGACCTCCCGTGGGAGAAGTCCCCGGGCCGAACGGAGGAAACCTCGAGCTACCGCGCGGAAGATATCCATGTCGACGCGAACCTTGCTCAGATCCGGCTCCTTTTCCCCCGCCACATTTACCAGCGAGCGCACCATGTCACCCCAGTCCGCAAGCCAGGTGTGGGGCATAATGGTGTCGAGATCCACCAGCGCCTTCACGTGACCTGTGCGTGTGCTGAAAAGGAAGTTATCGAGCTTTGTGTCCCCATGAATGGCGACCCTGCGAATCCTGCCCGCCTCCATTTCCTTCAGCAAGGTCATGGCGAAAGGCTCTTGCTCGCGGGCCAGCGCGATGAAGGGCCGCAGCGCTGGGTCTTGCGTCCGCCGGCGAAACTCCTCAGGGGGAACGTGAATCAGGAAATGATGCTCCGTGCTCTGCCGAACGACCGGATCCGGAGGCAGGTACTTTTCCGCCTGCTCGATCGTGCGGCACTCGGCCAGAACGGAAAGCAGCTGATTGTAGTAGAGCCGAGTGTCTCGATAACCAGGGAGGGGGCTGGCAAGCCCTGAGGTGTCCATTCCGGAAGTGAAGCTGCCGTAAAGCGCCAGGCCGCTTGCGGCCTCTTCGGCGATTCGCAGGCGCTCGTTCAAATCCGCGATTTCGCCGAGGCTCTTGAAGGTACGCGATTCCGGGATTTTGACCATCAGCCGCCAGCAACTGTACCCCCGCCGGTCCGTCACTTCCAGGTATGGCTCGCCCTCGCGCGTCGGGATCAGGGTGATGGTTTCCCATTCTTCTCCCTCTCTCAGGTAGCCTTTGGCGACGCAGTCCCTTTGAGCCCGGATGCACGCCACCATGGCACTCATGACCGACCGGGGTTGCGTGAAAACCTGCTGGTTGATGCGCTGCAGCAAGTACTCACCCTGCACGGGAGTGCGCCCGGCATAGACGAGGTACGTGTGCTGGTTGATGTTTCCCTTGTCCGGGAAGTCGTAAGCCTCCAAGGGCGACGGCAGGCTGAAGCGCGAGGCAAGACGATCGGCTTGCGCCAGGGGATACTCCTCCGTGATGCTGAGGGAGCGCGCGATCTTCCTCGGTTGGCCGTTGGGCATAGTCAGTTCCGCCGAGATCATAACACAAGGTGTTTTCTTGAGGATAAGGGAGGGATTCGCGGAAAACTAGGCGGATACCACAAAGACACGGAGATCACCGAGATTCTCTGTGAGCCTCTGTGTCTTTGGCGTGGAATATTATCAGGCGGCTTTGAACGTCCCGTGCAGCTGGTAGGTGCCCCAGGCAACCGTCAACGACGCGCCCGCGGCGTTCTTTTCGAGAACAATCTTCAGCAGGTCCTGGGACTCGTCGGCCCTCATGAAATGAAGAGGAGTCTCGAGCACAACCGTCGATGGATCCAGCATCGTTTTCATCCCGCTGCAGATGAGAAGCGTCCAGTTCTTATTCTCATCGGAGCGCGCAAACAGGCTGTGCTTCCCGGTGGGAAGCTTTCTGCCTCCGAATTCCAAATCAACCGTGGTCTCTATCGTCGTGGGATTGTTCATCCCCATACGCCAGGCGAGTCCCGGCTTGATCATGTCGTCAAGATTGCGATCCCCAAGCGTTGGGGTGCCGTAGTGAATCGTCACCTTCCCCTTGCCGAGTTCGACGCTGGTCTCTTCTTCCCCCGCCTGATGTGCCATCGCCAGAACTGTTAGCAAAAAACAGGCCAGCAAACCCACCGACACTCGCTTCATAGTGCCTCCCAATTTTGAGCGATTTGGTTCAAAAAGGTTAGTCTACCCACCTGACCCGTCAAGGCCACCTCTGCGACCTCCGTGTCTCCCGTGAAGATCCCCCTGCTTCAGTGAGGACGGGCTTCAGCCCGTCCCGCGTGACTTCATCAGGTGAAACAGTCATTGAACGCGAGCACCTTCAACTCAGATAGATACGAGCAATGATTAGCCCGGTTCTTTCTTGGGGCTATAGGGGCGCGGGCTAAAGCCCGCCCCCACTGTAATAAAGGTTTTTCATGCGCAATGGCGCACCCCCGGGTGCATGAGTAACTCCCCTGAAAATGGCCGGCATCTGACTTTGTATTTCTTGGCGCTCTTCGTGATCTTGGCGTCTTTGTGGTGTCAGTTAAATGCCTCACCACAAAGACACCAAGAACACCAAGGCCGCCAAGAACTGCAAAAAGGCGGATTTTCATGCGCAGTGGCGCAGCACCGCTGCATGAGCAACTCTGCCGAAAAAAATGGGGCAGGTACCTACCTGGGGTTAAAAATGACGAATGACGAATAAAAGGATCGTTCGAGTCGGTCCCATGCCCAAGATGGGCTATAATGGCGTCATCCTTTGCTCGGGAGAGTCACATGAGTATCTTGTCACAAGAGGAGATTCAGAAAAAGCTGACAGCGCTGGACGAGTGGGTTTGGACCCCGCAGGGGATTCAGAAACGCTACCAGTTGGCGGACTTCCTCTCGGTCATGAATTTCGTAAACCGCGTAGCGGACCTGGCCGAAGAAACCAATCATCACCCGGATGTTTTTATCAACTATGACAAGGTGACCTTCACATTGATGACTCACGATGCTGACGGCATCACCGAGAAGGATTTTGATCTTGCGTCGCGGATCGAAGCTATCGCCCCCTAATCGTTTGGGATCGTATCTGCAGAATTCAAGGCTCCTGAAAGAACTTGAATCTTGCGGCTACAACCCCCGGCCGAGAACAATCGCTATCCTGCTCCTCGCTCTGACTTTGGTTTGGCCCGCGGCGCTCAACGCGCAGCAGACTACTCCCGATGCCTCCACACTTCGGACTCGCCTCCGGGCCTCCGTAGGCAACCTCCCGTGGAGTCCTTTCGCCGGATACCGGCTCACCGGCCAGTTCGTATTCAAGGGAATCCCAGAGGAAATCCGCTACCAAGCTATCTTTGCCTGCATTGGGGATCGACGGCTGGCCGATTTTTCCCAGGAGGATCGCACCCGCAACATGCGCTATGGGGCAGCCGGGCGGAACGCCTGGGCCTCGTCACCTGAAATTACAGCAGACATCGATCCAAGCCAGATTCCCTTTACAGTTCAGTTCGACTTTCCGATGCTTTTCGCAGAACTCCTCCGCATCCTGGGGGAGGCGCAACGCGCCCCCTCGTTTCAGCTGGAACGTGTCGGCAACGACATTTACGTCCGTGGAACACTGCGCGGCGGGCAGGTGGCTACCTTCTTTTTCAATACGGTCGAGTACTTTCCCAGGAAGGTGAGCATCACGAGCAGCACATCTCAGGTAAGCGCCTGGCTGTTCACAACGATGAAACCTGATGGATCCGTTTCCTTCATCCGGCTGCCCGAGCCGTCATCAAATTACGAAGTCTGGTTTTCGGACCCGGCGGACATGGGCAGTTACCGCTATCCTCTGCGAACGGATTACGCGCAGCATGGGGATGTGGTTGCAACCTTCATGCATGAGAAGGGTGAGACCATCAGCGAACTGCCGGCATTCTGGAAGCGCCCCGCAAAGATGCCGTGGGCCGAAAGCTTGTCTTACTCTCCACCGTCAGCAGTGGCCAGACCTTCCCTCTACCTGAAGGAAGCCGAGATCCCCTCGTTTCGCTCGCGCCTCAGCCAACCGCCCTGGTCGGAATGGAAACGCACCAATTTGCTGGCAGCCGCGTGGGCATCGTGCGTGCTGTGGATCGGTCCCGTTTTCCACAGTCCGCCCTCTCTGAAGCTTGTCGCAATCGGAATAGGCATTGCACTGTTGGGTTTCACCGTTCTAGTCGCCCGCAGGATCAGGCTCTATAAGCAGCGAGTCTCCTGGGTTTGGCTCGTCACTCTCGTTGCTGGCGGTCTCTTTGTTCTTGCTGCAGCAATAGCTTCCCGCCACTTGCATTCGGCGGAAAGCCGCGCTCTGTTGGGCCTCCACACGTCGATCCGATATGCGATAACTCAAAAACCGGCTACACTGAAGCGGGCCGAACGCTACCTCCGCAATCTATCCGAGGACTCGCCGGCGCCTTCGCTTGAAGAGCTCGGGAAGGCTTGCCAGGCTGATGCTGTCGCGCTGGACCTCATCAAGCCGGGACTGGGCCCGGCAGAGCAAAGAGACCTTTATAGAACGCTGTTCGAGTACGCCCGGCCTCTGTACGGAGCGCTTCAAGGCTGGCGTTCCAACACTGAGGAGGGCATCGTCGCGGCCGCAGGTCTGGGAATGGCAGGCCTCGCCGTTGGCTGCGAGCCCTATGTCAAAACCGCTCGCGAAACTCTGGAGAAATCCCTCAAGACACAGCTGGTCGCCGGGCTCCATCGTGCCGGTCCGGGGCCGGGAGTTCTCGCGCTCGATTCTGCGGCGAATCTTTTCGCCGCGCTGAAAAAAAACGGTGAGGCCGACTATTTCAAACATCCGGCTTTCCAGCAGTACGTGCGCACAACGCTGCAACTCTTGTCACCGCTCGGCACCCTTCCCCTTTTCGGAAACACCAGCCTGGATGATGCGGATCGCTGCATCGCATTGCTCTTGAAGGTTGCGAACCACATGCCGCAGGAAATCGGGCGGCAATGTATATCGGCGGGCAATCATTACTGGACTGTCGGACGGTACAGTGCGAAAGGAATGCGCAAGCTGGCCCTTCACTTTGCACAGCCCTATGCTTTTTTCATCTCCAATCCCTACGTCCTCTTCCTATACGAAAAGACCCTCCTGGAGAGCACAACTCCCGTTGGTAGCGCCGTGCTTGGAGACGGGCAGGCGGCGGTTCTGCGGTCCGGCTCCGACACGGACTCGATCTATCTGGCTTTGAATGCGACGGGCTGGGGTTGGGATTCATCGCACCGCGACATCTTGACATTCGATCTATACGCCTACCAGGGCCTGCTGCTCCACGGCGCGGGCTATCCTGGCAAAGCCAGTCCGCTGTATCCCGCCTCTGTGGAAACCGCAGCCGGCAATTCCATAACCCTCAACCACGAGGGCCAGTCCGGAACGCGGTGCACAGGCATTTCCACTTCTCTGCTCAATCAACCGCTGTTTGATCTGGTCCGAGCGCTTGCCGACAAGACCTACGACTACGGGCAGGTGCAGAGAGACGTGGTGATGGTGCGTCCCGACAAAGATCACTCGGGATACTTCGTCATGATAGACGAGGTCCTCACTACGAGCAGCGACACCAAGGTGGAATGGTATTTGCACGGAAGGGGCAGTCTTTCGACCAGCGTCGACAGAATCTCCCGATGGCGCTGCCTTTCGTTCTTCCCTCCTCAATGGCGCGCGAACGAGGTGACCCTTGCCGCATTTCCCATGGGCTCCTACGAGAGGCTTCGATCCGCGCCAGGCAGCCTTTATTCTCAGAGCTCGCTCCTGGATCAGCGTTCGGAGATGCTCGTGCTCGAGTGGACGGGCTCCAAGCGTCTGTGCACGATTCTGTTTCCCGCAAGATCCGGATTCCGGGAGCCGGCAATGCAAATCTTAGATCCCGAATACTCCGCCCGTGTAGGAGATTCGGACTGGGTAAGCCTGAGCGAGCCGGAAACTCGGCGCACAGCAGGACCGCTGACCCACGTCAGCGAATATGCCATCATGCGGAAACGCGGGGAGAGCTTTCCGGCAATTCTGATGCTCTTCGGACTCGAGTTTCGATCCGGCTCGCATTCGGTCGTAAGCACCAAGCCGGTCACGATCTCACTGGACGGCCTGCATGGCGGCATCCTGAACACTCGGCCGGACACGCATTTGGAATTTCACTCGCCGCAGATCAAGTCGGGAGACCGCTTCCTGCTGGATGGAGAACGAGTATTCGCACGCGAGGACGGAATGCTGTCACTCGTTTTGAGCAGCACAGGGCAGCACAGTTTCGGGCGCGCCAACTAATGCCCCGCAAAAAGACAAGAATCCCAGGAATTGCGAATTGCCAAATTGAGCATATTCGTCAATCCGCAATCCGCAATTCGAGGTGATCTTTGCGTCTCTGTGGCTTTAGTGCGATCAAAATGGTTTAATGGTGCCGATTGTCGGATGATCGGGTTCCGCTGTCGATTCGGAACTCGGGGAGTTGAGGCTTGAGTACATTCAGATTCGCGGCCCGCGCCGGAGCGGTCCTTGGCGCTCTTGCGGAGTTTAATCATACTTCCATCCAGTTCAGGGCTCGACGCCGCGCAGGCAAGGGCGCACCGTTGCCGGAAAGAGAATCCATTCCTGTGCTCCTTGTTCCCGGGATCCTCGGGACCACGATGGTTGATCCGGCGCATCAGAACTTTCCCGTTTGGGGGAACCTTCGGGGATCTTTCTTTTACCGCAGCAAATATGATGACCTAGACCTCTCTATTCTGCCGGGGGCAAAGAACCGGCTTCAGCCGGGCGGAATACTATGGAAGTACACGCTTGCTTCCTGGCTCATCTATGTGCCGGTCTACGAAGATTTCAAACAGAGCCTGCTTTATGCGGGGTATGAGTTGGGGAGCCTCGAGAGCCCTCACTCCAGGCGCGCTCTGTACGGGCTTAAATACGACTGGCGTTGTGACATCGTGACCGGTGCGAGAGCCGTCGAGAAGGCCGTCGATATGCTGCGCAGCTCACTGGGTGTCAATAGGGTCCATCTTGTCGGGCATTCCTGGGGGTGCCTGATCAGCCGGTATTATATCCGATACGGTGGCGCCGATGTGCTCTGCGACCAGCCGGAGGAGGCCCGCCCGGGCGCTTCGAATGTCGAAACCTTTCTTGCCGTTGGCCCCCCGTTCGGCGGGACACTGCGGGCTTTTCATAGCATCCAATATGGCTACGCGCCTGGCGTGTCCCTCGGCCGACCTGTAGCGCCGCACCATGTCGCCTCCTCTCCTGCCGCCTACCAACTCCTCCGATATGATCCGGATGCCGTAATTGACGCTGGGGGAGCAGACACGAGGCTGGACTTGTCCGATGTAGAAACCTGGAAAAAGCTGCGCTGGGGGCCCTATAGGAAAAACTCTTTTGAAGCGCTCTACGCGCGTGGCCGCGCGCACAACCCGGACCTGAACATGAAGGAGATGAGCACAGCAGTGGAGTCCTTCCTGAGCGCGGCCTTACAGCGTGGACGGCGTCTGGGGGAAGTTATGAATAAACCCGCGCCCCAGGACAAGAGCGTTCGCACGGTGACTTACACGAGCAACAACCGCCACACGTTGCACAAACTGGTTCTCAAGCGCAGCGAGGGATCCTTCCATGTCCTTTCCTCCGAGAAGGCGGTCCGGAAGCATTTTCCCGCCCTGGTCGACCAGACGATCGCCCCGGGCGACGAGCACGTAACATTCAATGATGTCCTGAAGCACTCCGGATCCCGAACCATTGCCACCGATGCCCACGAGATTCCGAAGGGGAGCTACGTTCTTGTCACCGATTCGCGAAGCCACAGAGGACTCTTCACGAGAGAGACAGTGCTCACGAATCTGCTGCTGAATGTCGACCGGAAGATCAAATCGTGATCTAACCACAACCCCAAAAATCTCCCCGCAGAGGCGCAGAGAATTACTATGCCCTTCTCAGCGTCTCTGCGGTCAGGTGGAACCAGTCACATTTCGCGATTACGGACTTTTCAATTACAATGACCCATCTTTTTATGCTCTTAGTTTCGTGTCAATCCGCGCCCGCCCAGGATTGTGGCGCCGCGGGGAGGAGTTCTCCAATTGGATCCGGCGAAGTGCACGTCATTGGTTGAAATCCTCCGCTGGAGGGCACTCCACCAGCCGGACGCTGAAGCTTTGACGTTTCTTCGGGACGGATTGCAGGCGACCGAATCTCTCACTTACGCGGGATTGCACCAACAGGCCTGCGCCATCGCCTGCGCGTTGCAGCGACGGGTAGCACGCGGTGAGCGCGCGCTGCTTCTTTACCCGCAAGGGTTGGACTATGTCGCGGCCTTCTTCGGCTGTCTTTACGCTGGAGTCATAGCAATTCCCGCCTACCCGCCCCGGCCCAATCAGACGTTGAACAGGATCCTTTCCATTGTCGAGGATGCAAAGCCGTCCGTTGCGCTGACTACGCTCGCGGTCAAAGCCAAAGTGGAAGAGAAACATGCGCAGAACTCCGGCCTTCGGTCATTCAATATGCTTCCCACCGACAATCTCCCTGGCGCAGGAGGACCAAGTTGGAATGAGCTTGCCGGCGAGTGGCTCGATCACAATTCAGCCGACACCGACTCCATCGCCTATCTTCAGTACACTTCGGGATCCACGGGCTCTCCCAAGGGTGTCATGGTCAGCCATGGGAACCTGCTTCGAAATCTGCAGGATATGGACCTTGGCTGGGTGCATGCCGGCGACAGCGTTTTGGTGACCTGGCTCCCCTTTTTCCACGACATGGGCCTGATTTACGGAATTCTTGAGCCCCTGTTCAAGGGCTTCCCTTGCTACTTCATGTCGCCGCTTTCGTTTCTGCAACGGCCCGTTCGTTGGCTTCAGGCTATCTCACGGTACAGAGCGACACACAGCGTCGCCCCCAACTTTGCCTACGAGCTCTGCGCTGCGAGGGTCAAATCCGAGGAGAAGGCTGCACTGGATCTCAGTTGCTGGGCTGTGGCGGTGAACGGTGCGGAGCCGGTGCGCAAAGAGACGCTGGACCGTTTCGCGGGTGCCTTTGCGCCCTGTGGATTCCGTTACGGTTCGTTCTGTCCGGGGTACGGCCTTGCGGAAGCAACTTTGAAAGTGACGGCTGCAAGAAGGGGAGATGCGCCCGTCTTTTACAGCGTCCAGAAGGCCTGGCTCGAACGCGGCCGTGTCGTCCCCGCCGAACAGGATCAGGATTCGCGGACACTCGTCGGATGCGGCAGTACCATGATTGACACGAGAATTGAAATCGTTAATCCCGAGAATCTGACCCCTTGTGAGCCCGGTCAGGTAGGTGAAATATGGTTATCCGGCTCGACGGTCGCGAAGGGGTACTGGGAGAGGGTGGACGAAACGAACTCGGTCTTTGGCGCCTGCCTCGCGACCGGCAAAGGCCGCTTCCTCAGGACCGGGGATCTGGGTTTCCTGAAAGACGGACAACTTTATATTACGGGGCGACTGAAGGATCTCATCATTATCCGGGGGCAGAACCACTATCCACAGGATATAGAGAAGGCATCGGAGCAGAGCCATCCGGCTCTGAAAAAGCCCGGCTTTTGCGCCGCCTTCTCTGTCGAGTCCTCCAACGAGGAGCGCCTCGTTGTGGTGCAGGAAGTGGAGCGCACTGGCACGGAGCGGGATTGGGAAGAGATGGTCGGCTCGATTCGGCAGGCCATCTCGGAGGAGCACGAATTGCAGGCCTACAAGGTGGTGCTGGTCAGGTCAGGGAGTATTCCAAGAACCTCAAGCGGAAAGATCCAGCGTAGGGCCTGTCGCGAGGAGTATCTTTCCGGAAGGCTTCCGGTGCTCCAGGAGTCTCCTTAGGCTCTGTCATGGAATAACCGGTGCACTTCGCTGCTGGCCCGAAGGGGCGCGGCAGCGAGGTTGCCCTATGCTACTAACGCGCAGGTCTTTTCAATTCTGGAAAGAATTCTCTGTGAGTCTTGGTGTAATTGTGGCTTCGTGATGTCCTTTACAAGGACAACACGAAGCCACAAAGGACACGAAGGACGTTCGATAGAGGAGGATTTATCCGGTGAGCCGACAAGAACCGCAAGATCCGACGAGTGTGACGGGACTCCTGGCATCCACGGGCCTGTTTGATGTGCTCGACGAGTCCGCGCTGAAAGCAGTGGAATCGGCGCTTGAGCCGGTGGGAGTCGCCAGTGGCGAGGTCCTGTTTCGGCAGGGAGACATCGGAGATTCCCTGTATGTTCTCATCTACGGCCGTCTGGTGATTGTCGTCCAGGGTGAGAACGGTGAAGATGAAATTATCGGAGAGATCGGCCGCGGCGAAGTCGTCGGGGAGATGGCAATCCTGACGGGCGCGCCCCGGTCGGCAACCGTACGCGCCATCAGGGATTCCGAGCTTGTGAAATTATCCCGGGAGGCCTTCGAGCGCGTCGTTGCCGCAAATCCCCTGGCCATGACGCTCATAGCGCGGAGGATCCTCTGGAGCCGGATCAATCCGTTCGCCCGGGCCATTGACGTCCCCAATATCATGGCCATCATGATGAGAACCATGATGATCGGCAGCCTGCATAATACCAAGGTAGCTGCGAGGAACGCGGATCTGTATATCCGCCCCCCGATTGAGGAATTCGGCTTGTTCGAATGGAGGTCGATGAATCAAATCGTCGATGCAGGTTATCAATTCGGACTCAAGAAGATTGATGAGTGGCGGAGCGGAAGACACACACCGGCTGTAGCATCGGAGTGAGAGATTGCTTCACTCAGCACGAGCGCGAACCGAACGGGAGATTCGTGACTGGCTGGCAACCCGGCTCGAGAGAGAGCTCGAACTGCCGGCCGGCTCGATCGATGTGCGGCGGCCGGTATCCCGGTACGGGCTTGACTCGCTGGCGGCTGTAAGCCTTTCGGCCGAGTTGGAGGACTGGCTCGGCCGGGAGCTTTCTCCAAATATACTCATCGAGCATCCCAGCATTGAAGTCCTGGCATACCAGCTTGCAGGCGAGCCGGCTGCCCTGGATACGCCGATGCCTATCCGGACACCGGCAGTGACACCTCCGCCGGAATCATCGAACACGGAGGTTTGTTCTTCGTGGTCGCCTCTGCAGCGAATGACGCAATGGATTCTGTCCTTTCTCATCCATCTGCTTTGTCGGCTCAAGCTTGATGGATCCGGAGGCTTTCCCGCCTCAGGACCCTACGTTTTGGCGACAAATCACCTGCACGTTCTGGACACGCCGATGGTTTTTGCTCTCTTGCCCAGCCCTGCTGTCTTCTTCGTGTCGGCCCACATGAAGGGGTTTCGCATTGCGAACTGGTTTCTTTCCCGCGTTGCGGACACGATCTGGGTCTCCAGGGGGGAAGGCGACGTCCAGGCGATCCAATCGGCGCTGGCCGTGCTGCGTTCGGGAGGGGTCGTGGCGGTGGCGCCGGAAGGGAAGATCAGCAAAAGTGGCGGATTGCTGAAAGGACAAACAGGGACCGCCTATCTTGCGACTCAAGCGGATGTTCCCATCCTTCCGATCGTGGCGTACGGCCAGGAGAAGTTTTTTCGCTACTGGCTGCGGTTGCAGCGCGTCCCAGTCACAGTTCGAATCGGGGCCCTGATTCGCTTGCCTGCGGGCAAGGCGACGGCGAAGCAACTCGAGACCTACACGGATTCGGTTATGGTCGCTTTGGCTCGCATGCTTCCCGAGGAGTATCGCGGTGTGTATCCGGAAGTCTTCCAGCATCCGCGCGCGACTGCCAGGCAAGAGGCTGCGCCCGCTGAAATCCCGCCAGGATCTGACAAGAAGTAGTTGCCTTCAGGCAAACCCGCGGCTTTGCCGGGGGACTCACAGACTTTCAGCTTACGCCGTCAGGCCCGGGCAACGCGATCCTTGAAAGGGCTGCCGCGACCGGCACGATCCTCGATGACGACCTCCCAAGGAGAGCGCGTCGCGGCGAGCCGACGCAGACGCTTATCTGGTGCCTGCATAGGCTGGGCCGTAGAGCATGCGGCCCGGCCGGGCGCCGGTCATAGCTTTACCGTCGAAGATTATCTGCCCGTTCACCACAACCATTGCGACGCCCTCCGCGTACTGGTGCGGATTTTCAAAGGTCGCCCTGTCGCGCACGTGCTGAGGGTCGAAAA